>OQVS01000138.1_pt1 | contig 40344 bp, 37 predicted proteins | sample 1691601 | NCBI WGS metagenome assembly OQVS01 (sample SAMN03418268, study PRJEB22391) | human gut metagenome | biome: human-gut; feature: organic feature; material: feces | host: Homo sapiens | place: Tanzania | collected 2013-01 | reverse complement strand
TCCCTCCAGTCCACCGCAGATAATAATCGGTGTAATGGTATTAATACCTCTTTTTTTCAGCTCTTCCAGATTAAATTCTGCAATCATATCCCCAGCCTGAACTCTGTCATTTACCTTGACATGAACGGCACAGCAATCCTTCTGCATTTTGCTATCAACACCAAGATGTACCAAAATCTCCAGGCCATCATCTGTAGTGAAGCCAAAGGCATGCTTATCCTCAGCCACCACACTTACATAGCCATTAACTGGACTGAACATGGTTCCATCCTCTGGCACAATGGCCACGCCATCTCCCATCATTCGCTCTGCATAAATGGGATCAGGCACCTGACTCAAATCCACAACGCTGCCAGTCATTGGCGCAAATATAGAAATACTGTAACGATTGTCCCCCATAATCCTTCACCCTAATCTCTATTTATTCTTTCCTGTATGAGCTGCATAGACCACAAATTCCTTATCTCCATCCAACCCCAACAGATTATTTATCTCTACATCATTAAAATGCCCAATAGCACAAGTGCCTACATCAATGGTATAGCCTGCCAGATAAAGATTCTGACACACATGGCCTGCATCTATATACAAATACTGCAAAGCCCTGCCTCCAAAAGCATATTCCATACGCTCCAGCACCGCTGCCCAAATAAAGGTAACAGCAGACTGATTATACATATTCACCTTGTTAAAGCCCGCAGCCAGCTTTTCCTTTACCTGTGGCCCCAGCTCTATAGGCAGCAAAGCGTGCTCCAGAGCCAAAAAACGATATAAACCAGGCTCCAGCCCCTTCACCTTGTCAATGTAAAGATAGGTTTCAAAGGCATTGCGAGCACCAGCTGAAGGCACAGTTCGCTTGGTAGCACCACCCTGCATAACCATTTTTACTCCCTGGGTACACCAGAGAAGATAGCTTAATTCCTTCATAGTCAAAGGCTCTGGGCTATATTCCCTCACCGTAGACCGCAGCTCCATCAGCTCCAAAAAGCTTACCTGATGATCCTCCAAAAAATCCGGTTCCGGTAACGGAATAAGCTGTGCCTCGGGAGGATATGGCTTCTGAATTGGCGGTGCACCTAGATGCGCCACCTTTGCTGTATGCAAATTGTTTTTGACCAACCCATTTTCTCTAAATTTGTGGAATAATTCCATATCCATAGCCTACCCCGCCTTACTTTATGAACACGCATATAACATACTAATTTTGTCATATATATATTATAGCAAAATTTTTTCTCTGATAAAAGATAAAAAAATAGCGGATAGACCGAAGCCTGTCCGCTATCTACAAATTTAATTAAATCTTTTTGGCAGGGAACCTGTTCTTCAAAACAACCCACAATGGGCTGGCTACAAAGATGGAAGAATAAGAACCACTGAAGAAGCCTACCAGCAAAGCAAAGGAGAAATCCTTGGTGGTATCTCCCCCGAAGAAGTACAAAGCAAAGGTTGTAAACAACACGGTAAATACTGTGTACAAAGAACGGGTAAGAGTCTGATAGATACTTCTGTTGGCCAGCTCGTTCAAATCTCCGCCTCTCTTGAAGTGAAGGCGCTGATTCTCACGAATACGGTCAAAAATAACAATGGTATCGTTGATGGAATAACCGATAATGGTCAAAATAGCTGCCACAAAGCTGGAATCCACCTGCTTCTGCATGAAAGAGAACACTGACAAAACAATCAATACATCATGTATCAAGGTCAGAATAGCAGCTACACCAAAACGCCATTCGAAGCGATAGGATACGTAGAGAATAATCAAAATCCAGGAAATAACTGTGGCCATCAAAGCATCTGTTATCAGCTCGCCGCCAATGGTGGCACCAACCTTTTCCTCACGGAGAACAGTGTAATCACCAATCTCATCCTTCAGGCTGGCCATAACAGCCTTGCGGTCATTCTCCTCCAGATCCATAGTACGAATCATTACATCCTTGGATGCCTCTACATTGCTAACATCGCCAGACAGCTGAATAGTAGCATTATCCAGATTGTATTCTCTCAATACATCACGAACCTGAGGCAGGGTAACCTCCTGCTGGAACTCCATTTCAATAATGGTACCGCCTGTAAAATCAATACCAAAGTTAAAGCCCTTGGTAAACATACAGAAAATACCAGGAATAATAACCAGCAGGGAAATAGCAAACCAAAGCTTGGAACGCTTCAGTATATCAAAGCGAATCTTAGGCAGATTCTGCTGTACCTTCATCTTAGCCAAGCTGCTTCACCTCTTTCTCTGCCTGTGGCTTCTTGTTGATACCATATACCCACGGATTCCTGATTACATTGGCTGCAATCAGATTCTTGGTCATGAACTGAGTCAAGGTAATGGCGGTAAACATGGATATAATAACACCAAGGCCCAAGGTAATAGCAAAACCACGAATACTGCCTGTACCAAAGCAGAACAGCACTGCAGAAGCAATGATGGTGGTTATATTAGAGTCAAAAATAGTGGTAAAAGCACGGGAGAAGCCTGCATCCATAGACAGACGCAAGGTCTTGCCGCTAAGGTACTCCTCCTTGAAATGCTCAAATATCAGTACGTTGGCATCTACCGCCATACCAATAGACAGGATAATACCTGCTACACCTGGCAAGGTCAAGGTAGCATCTAAGAGCTTCAATACAAATAACAGAATAACCACATAGGCCATCAAGCTAATATCAGCCACAACGCCGGAAAGACGATAGAACAGAGCCATAAACAGCACTACTGCACCAAGGCCGATGGTAAAGGCAAAGACAGATTTGTCCTTGGAATCCTGACCAAGGGTAGGTCCTACAGTGCGAGTCTCAATAATATTAACCTTAACAGGCAGGGAACCACTTCTCAGAAGAATAGCCAGATTATGAGCCTCCTCCAAGGTCTTGTTACCAGTAATAACAGCCTTGCCCCCAGTAATAGCTTCATTAACACGAGGAGCAGTCAGCACCTCGCCATCCAACAGAATAGCAATGGTACGGCCTACATTCTGGCTGGTAAGAGTGGCAAACTTCTCTGCACCCTCTGGGCTGAACTCCAAGCCTACTACATTCTGTCCCTGCTGGTCGGTCTGCTCTCTGGCATCCTTCAAATCAGTACCGGTAAGAACGGTTTCCCCTTCCTCGGTTTTGAACTCCAGCATAGCTGTCTTACCAATAACCTGAATAGCCTTATCCGGGTCCTTGATACCTGGCAGCTCAATGATAATCCGGCGTTCACCCTGACGCTGTACAATAGGCTCCGCCAAGCCCAGCTCGTTAACACGCTTTTCCATAATGCGTACTACGCGCTCCATAGCATCCTCATTAACTGTGGCCTCTGGCGTATCCTCCGCCTCCAGTACCACATGAGTACCACCCTGCAAGTCCAAACCCTGACGGATGGACATTGCCAGAGGGCTGACAAAGGTGAAGAATACAGCAACAATAATCACAACTGCTGCTAGAAGCTTCAGCAAACTGTCTTTCCTCAACTACCTCAAATCCTCTCTTGTATAAATTTTGTTTTCGGTAAATATATAATCTACCTGCTGATCATGCTCCTCCACAGGCAGGCTGTCAAAAATCTGACATTCATAGGCCAGAGCAACCTTGCTCACAGAGGTATCCTGCAAAAAGCGATCATAGAAACCGCCTCCCATGCCGATACGATGACCAGCTGTATCAAATGCCGTTCCCGGCACAATCACCAAATCAATAGCATCTCCCGATAGAAAACGCTTGTCAGACTCTGGAACCGTAGGAATATCATATATCCCCGGCACCAGAGCTTCTAGTTTAGCCAAAACCGCTGCCTCCATCATGCCTTTAGCAGCATCTGTAATATAAGGCACAGTCAGCAGCTTTTTATCCGCCATAGCTTTTTGGAGAATTTCCAGAGTATGAACCTCATCCTCCGAGGCTACATAGCAGAAGATAACCTTTGCCTGCTGAAACAGCTGGCTGTGGCACAATTTATCTGCTATTAATTTACTCTTTAACTGGCGGTCACTGGCTGTTAAGCCTCGTCTGCCAGCTAAGCCCTGACGCCGCATAGCTTTTTTATCCATAGCATTTACCCATTAGCCAATAGTCTTTTTGGCGTTGTAATTATACTGATCCAAAAATTCCCGGCGGAACTGGCCAAATCTATCCTCAATAATAGACTGGCGCATAGCCCTGGTAAATCTCTGGAGGAAGCGGAGATTATGAATGGACAATAACCGCAAACCAAAAATCTCATTAGCCCGCACCAGATGTCTGATATAAGCCCGGCTGTAATTACGGCAGGCATAGCAATCACAATCTTCTTCAATAGGACGGAAATCGTGAGTGTATTCGCTATTCTTCATAACCATACGGCCCTGCCAGGTCATAGCTGTACCATTACGGGCTACTCGTGTAGGGAATACACAGTCAAACATATCAATGCCATGCATAACACCTTCCACCAGACAGTCTGGAGTGCCTACACCCATGAGATAACGTGGCTTGTTGGCAGGCAGCTGTTCCACAGTGTGATCCAGCATTTCATACATAAGCTCCTTTGGCTCTCCTACGCTAAGACCGCCTATGGCATAACCTGGGAAGTCCAGCTCTATAAGCTCCTGAGCACTCTGAGTTCTCAATTCCTTGAACATACCGCCCTGAACTATGCCAAACAGTCCCTGATGAGGACTGGTCATGTATTCCTTACAGCGCTTGGCCCAGCGGGTAGTCCGCTCTGTGGAAGCCTTGGTATAGGCAAAATCTGCAGGATAAGGAATACATTCATCAAAGGCCATGACAATATCAGAGCCTAAATCCATCTGTACCTGCATGGATACCTCTGGAGAAAGGAATTTCTTGGAACCATCAATATGGGATCTAAAGGTTACACCTTCTTCGGTAATTTTCCGCAAATCTCCCAGACTGAACACCTGAAAACCACCGCTGTCAGTCAGAATAGCTCCATCCCAGTTCATAAATTTGTGAAGACCGCCAGCCTCCTTAACCAATGCGGAGCCTGGTCTAAGGAAAAGATGATAGGTATTGCTGAGGATAATGCCGCCCCCCAGCTCCTTTACCTCTTCCGGAGATACGCCCTTTACAGAGCCTTGAGTTCCTACTGGCATAAAAATAGGTGTAGGAAAGCTCCCATGAGGTGTATGGATAATGCCGGCCCTGGCTCCGGTAGCAGGGTCCTGCTTAATTAATTCATAAGTAATCGCAGGCAAGTTAACGCCTCACTTTCATCTAAATTTTCATATACCTTAACTGTTCTATGATAACATAAATTTTCTTTTCTTTCAATGGCGAACCCTGCCACACCGCAGAGCTTCTCATTTTACCTTTGCCGAATATTATCTTCCCCCAGCAATTTCTTTAGTTTGTCCACTGCTTCCTGAGAACCATCCAACCAATATTTTTTTTCATTCATGGTCAGCTTTTTGGTGCCATAATAATAAATATAAACCACACAATTGCCATGATGCTGCTGGAAAATTTCCTGCAAAGCCTGATAGATTTCCGGCTTTTCCTGCTCCGGCCGCAAAGCAATATAGTAATCCGGCATATATTCCTCCATAGGAATAATACTATCGGCTACCAGCTGAATCTTGTCCCGCTCATCATCGCTAAAATCCACTCGGCCTATAATAACCACGGCTGTATCAGGCTCTGTATTGTGCATAGAGGCATAAAACACCTTGGGGAATACCACCACCCGAATGTTGTGGCTATAGTCCTCCAGCCGCAGGAAGCACATCATATCTCCCTTTTTGGTAGTACGGCGGACACATTCCCGGATAGTACCTGCCAGCTTGATTTTCTTTTTATCCGGCACCTGGCCCTCCACCACCTGGCTGATAGGTGTAAGACCAGATATTTTATCCCTATATTTATCCAGAGGATGACCAGTAATATAAAAACCGGTTATTTCCTTTTCCCAAGCCAGCAATATATCCTTGGAGGCTTCCGGAATATCCGGCAGCTTGATTTCTGCCGCCTCCTGCACTTCCTCTTCCCCAAAAAGTCCCAGCTGACCTGTGGCCTGCTCCTTCTGCACAGCCGCAGCTGCATCTATAATCCGAGGCGCTGCCTGTAAAAGCTGGGAACGACGATAGCCCAAGGAATCAAAACAGCCACAGCGAATAAAATTCTCTATATGCCTTTTATTAATGGCATGCATATCCACTCTGGTGCAAAAATCCATAAGAGAGGTAAATTCTCCATTTTTCTCCCGCTCTGTTACCATTACAGACAGGGCACCCTCACCTACATTTTTAATAGCTGCCAGGCCAAATCGGATAGCTTCACCATCTACGCTGAAAGTCACCTGACTGGCATTAATATCCGGTGGCAATACCTCAATATCCATATGTCGGCACTGCTCTATATAACTGCTAACCTTGTCTGTATTATCCATAATGCTGGTCAGCATTGCTGCCATAAATTCCGCAGGATAATTGGCTTTCAAATAGGCTGTCTGCCAAGCCACCCAGGCGTAAGCGGCACTATGGGATTTATTGAAGCCGTAATCAGCAAAATGAGTCAGCAAGTCAAAAATTCTCACCGCCAAATCATCATCAATGCCTTTTTCTGCTGTACCCTTCAGAAAATTTTCCTTCTGAGCCATTAGAATAGCTGCCTTTTTCTTACCCATAGCACGGCGCAGCAAATCCGCCTGGCCCAGGCTAAAGCCTGCCAGTACCTGTACAATCTGCATAACCTGCTCCTGATACAGTACCACGCCAAAGGTTTCCTTCAAAATCGGCTCCAACAAAGGATGTAGATATACCACTTCCTTTTCCCCATGACGGCCCTGGATAAAATCATCCACCATGCCGCTGCCTAAAGGCCCCGGGCGATATAGAGCTACCAAAGGTATCAAATCCGTAAAGCCCTCTGGCTTCAAATCCCGCATGATTCTAGTCATACCTGCTGACTCCATCTGAAATACAGCACTTGTACCGCCGTCACAAAGCATAGCGCAGGTCTTAGCATCATTATGAGGGATTTTTCGCAAATCTATGTCTATATTATGAGTTTTCTTGATGTTTTTTACAGCATCATCCATAACTGTTAGAGTGCGCAGGCCCAGAAAGTCCATTTTCAACAGGCCCAGTTCCTCTACCAAATCCTTTTCAAACTGAGTAACCAAGGCACCATCGGCAATCATTACAGGCATATAATCCGTAATGGGATTGCGAGCTATTACCACCCCGGCTGCATGCTTGCCGCAGTTCCGCCGCAGTCCTTCCACCCGCTTGGCCATATCCACCAGCCGCTGCACATTGGCATCCTCATTGTATAACTGCCGAAAGGCCTCCACTGTATTCAGGGTTCCCTCCAGAGTAACCTTGGGACCTGATGGTATCAGCTTAGCCACTCTATCTCCCTCAGCATAGGGCATGCCCATAGCTCGAGCCACATCCCGAATGGCATTCTTGGCCTTTAGAGTACCAAAGGTGATAATCTGGCTAACATGATCCTCTCCATAACGGCGCTTTACATACTCGATAACCTCTTCCCGTCGTACATAGCAAAAATCAATATCAATATCCGGCATGGTAACTCGCTCTGGATTCAGAAAACGCTCAAAAAGCAAATCGTATTCCAAGGGATCCAAATCTGTAATTCCCAAAGCATAGGCCACAATACTGCCAGCAGCAGATCCTCGTCCCGGCCCTACAGGAATCTTGACGCTGCGGGCATAATTTATAAAATCCCAAACAATCAAAAAATAGCTGTCAAAGCCCATGCTGTGAATAACTCCCAGCTCGTATTCCAAACGCTGCTTTACCTCTGGCGTAATCACATCATATTTTTCTGGCAGATTGTCCTCACACAGCTTCCGCAGATACATTTCATCTGTCATACCCTCTGGCAAAGGGAACAATGGCAAATGACGATGATCAAAATCAAATTCCACATGACAGCGGGAGGCTATCTTCACAGTATTGGCAATGGCCTCTGGGTATTCCCGAAAAATTCCCGCCATTTCCTCTGGTGATTTAAGATAGTAATCATCGCTGGAAAACTTCATCCTATTAGGATCATCCAAGGTTTTGCCTGTCTGAATGCAAAGCAGCACCTCATGGAACTCGCTATCCTCTTTTTTCAGATAATGAGCATCATTGGTAGCCACCAGGCCTAGATTATATTTCTTGGCCAAGGGAATAATGCCATCCATAGCAATTTTTTCTTCAGCCATACCATGATTCTGAATTTCAATAAAATAATTCTCTGGGCCAAAAATTTCCAGATATTCCTGGAGAGCCTTTTCTGCCCGGTACATATCCCCACGAATTATCCAAGCCGGCACCTCTCCGGCAATACAGGCACTTAGACATATCAAGCCCTTGCTGTACTTCCGCAAAAGCTCCTTGTCTACTCTTGGCTTGTAGTACATGCCCTCCGTATTAGCTCTGGACACCAGCTGAACCAGATTTTTATACCCTTCATTATTCTCTGCCAAAAGAATCAAATGATAGTATCTTGTGCCCTCCACCTCATACTGCTCATGTCTATCTCTAGGAGCTACATAAACCTCACAGCCGATAACAGGATTAACCCCTTCTGCCTTGCAGGTCTTGTAAAAATCCATAATGCCAAACATATTGCCATGATCTGTAATGGCAATATATTCCATGCCCATTTCCTTGACTCTGGCCACAAGAGGCTTGATTCTATTAGCTCCATCCAAAAGGCTGTATTCTGTATGTACATGTAGATGGGCAAAGGGAATATTCTCAGGCATAAAGACAAACCTCCTCCAGATTACGATAATATAGCAAAAGAACCGCCTCCTGATAAAATCAGGCAGACGGTTCGAACTTTCAATTGGTGGCTGCGAAGAGATTTGAACTCCTGACACTCCGGGTATGAACCGAATGCTCTAGCCAACTGAGCTACGCAGCCATATAATGGAGCTGATAACCAGAGTTGAACTGGTGACCTCATCCTTACCAAGGATGCGCTCTACCTACTGAGCTATATCAGCGATTGGTTGCGGGAAGAGGACTCGAACCTCTGACCTTCGGGTTATGAGCCCGACGAGCTACCTACTGCTCCATCCCGCGATGTAGGTCAGTGCTTAAACAAGCACCGAACAATTTGATATTATATCAGCATGCAACACCTTTGTCAAATATTTTCTAAAATTTATTTTACAAAGGTGTTGCATTTATCTCTGCACCTGACAGTTACTCTTTACCCCTGCTAAAATCATACAAGGTTTTTAACAACAAATCCTTATCCAATGGCTTTGCCAGATGTTCATTCATACCTGCCTCAAAGGTCTGCTGTTTATCATCGGTAAAAGCATTGGCCGTCATGGCAACAATCGGTATTTCTGCAGCATCCGGCCTGTCCATACTGCGAATAGTCTTTGCCGCCTCATAGCCATTCATTACCGGCATCATAATATCCATAAGGATTATATCTATATCCCCTGGCTGGGATGCAGAAAATTGTTCCACAGCCTCCTGACCGTTATTGGCCATTTGAATCTTAGCTCCCATATTTTCCAACAGGAACTTAGCAATGTCCTGATTAAGAGGATTGTCCTCCACCAACAGGATATTTATCCCCTCCAAGGACATATTATCTGGCTGGGCGGTTTCCTCCTTGGCATGTCGTTCCTCTCTGGCCAAATCCAGTTCAAAAGGCAAATTAATAAAGAAAGTTGTCCCCTTGCCCGGCTGGCTGACAAAGGTAATAGTGCCTCCCATTTTATCCACAATGCTTTTGGCAATAGCCATACCAAGACCTGTACCTCCCTCTGGCACATCAGCACCATGAGCCTCTCTGGTAAATGGCTCAAAGATACGCGCCTGATACTCCTGACTCATACCCATGCCTGTATCACGACAGGTAAACTCTATATTAACTATATGTCCGTCGCAGCTGCGTTCCCGACAAGCAAGATAGATTTTACCATTTTCCTTATTGTATTTTATAGCATTGGAAACTATATTCATAATCAGCCTTTTTAGATGTCCTTGACTACCTAGAATATAATTATGCAGTATATCATCATGCCTATAAATAGTAATTCCCTTTTTTCCTGCCTGCTTTTCCATGATTCCAGCTATGGTATCCAGAGTTGCCTGCAAATCTATAGGCCGCTTTTCTAAAAGAATCTCTCCAGACTCTAGCTTCCCCATATCCAGAACCTCATTTACCAGCTCCAGCAGCATATCTGAGGAATCCAATATCTTCTGCCGGCATTCCGCCTGCTTGGCCATATCATCTGCATAATAATTGCCGATTTCCACCATACCTCGAATACCATTAATAGGCGTTCTAATATCGTGGCTCATACGCTGCAGGAACTCGGTTTTGGCTCTATTAGCCGCATCGGCCTTGTGGGCGATCCTCTGCAATTCCTTGTTATGCTCTACATCCTTAATCTGCTGCAGCTCCTTCAAACGGTTAGCAGACCTCATGCGCAGCATTTCCATGACAATAACTACTGTTATGTAAAATAACAGAGTGAAAATCATATTTCTAGGTACATTCTGCAATACCATGCTAGCTGGCATATAGTTGTAAATATAGAATTTTCTATCACGGCTGTATAAGCCAAAGTAATACTGTTGGCCTGCATTAGCAATTAAGGACAACTTTCTAGGCTCCGCTTCCCTCAGCATATCTTGAATATACAAATTATTTTTTATACTTTTACCTACAACATCTTCTTGATTAGAAGCCTCAATATTATCCCCATCACCAACCAAAATTGTACCTATATCCTCGCTTTGATAGGTACTAAGAAGCTTCTGTATAGTTAAGTTCTGCTGCTTGACATTCTCTGGACTAATACATTTATAGCCCAAAATCACACCAGGACTATCCGGCCTATAAACCGTGGCAAAAGCAAATTGATAGTCAGCAATATTTTTTATCACATCAGCATAAATCTTGCGTGGCTGATGGGAAATATCCAGCACGGTAGGACTGCTAATAATATTCAGCAGGGCACTATAAGGAACCCCCTCTCGATTGTAAAAACTATCTATATTGCCATGAGGATCTAATAGCAGGATGCCATCCAAATGCATATCCCTGGCATAATTTATTAAGGCTGCCTTATCCAAATGAATATTATTTTCTTCTACACCCAAACGAATCTGCCACACCAAGGTAGAAATATTAGATATATCCTTGGTGAGAGAAAGATAGTTATACTGTTTATATACCAAAATCTATTTGCGAACAAATTCATTACGATTATTCAAAAGGTTTTGAGCATCACTCATGGCATAGCGTACAAAGAAAATCAAGGCACAACTCAAAAAAACCAGCCCTGACACAAAATATATAAACCACAGCTTTCGTTCCCCAAAAACTTCCTTATCCTCAATTCCCACTGGAATCACCTACCATTGAATAATAATCAACATCTGGAAGATATCTGCTGGCAATCTTAGCCAATGTACCATCACTTCGCATATCCTCTAAGGCATTACTAAGTTTATTAACCAATTCTCGCTGATCATCCTTATAGAAGGCAACTCCTATCGTAGATTGCAGCAATGGCTCCTCCAAAATTCTATAATCCTTGCCATAATCTCTAGCGTATTGCACTAAAGCTTCCCGATGGCCTGCTATAGCATCTACTCTGCCATTTACCAGCATACTATAGAGAATATCTCCACCATCCACCGCCACTACCTGACGCACTGATGGGATTCTTTCATCCTTATTCTGCAAAAAGATTTTTTCTGGCTGAGTCGTAGCCTGTACTGCCACTACCTTATCCTTTAAATCTGCTAAATGATAAATACCGCTTTCCTTGGCTACGGCTACAGCATGGCTGCTTATCATATAAGGCTTGGTCCACTTATATTCATTTTCTCTGCCTTCCATAGAAAAACAGCCCCATAAACAATCTACCCTTCTCCCAGCCAGCAATTCATCCTTGTGCTTCCAATCAATAGCAACAAATTCAGGACGATAGCCCATACGACGGCAAGCCTCCTTGGCCAGCTCCACATCTACACCATCCGGCTCGCCCTTTTCGTTCATATAGACGAAAGGTGGATATATATCACTGCCAATAGTAAGTACCAGCAGTTTATCATCCTGCTCCTTTGGTTGCAAAACATTACAGCCTGTTGTCAAAGCTGTAACCACCAACAGACAAAGCAGGAATTTTAACCATCTATATCCACCCATATCTATTTGCCTCCTTTTTATGGGAAATCTGACCTAATTACATCCACGATTATACAACATCAATCACAATGATTCAAGACTGTCTTAGAAAAACCGCCCACAATGTCAGACTCTTGCCTACAAGGCCTTGGCAATATTATCGTTTCGCATCAGCAGGGCTTCCCCAATGTATTCTGCTGTTATGGTATCTTGTCCTGCCAAATCCCCAATAGTCCTAGCTACCTTTACCAATCTATCATAGGAGCGGGCTGACATCTGCCGCTGATGAAAGGCTGCCTCCAGCAGCTGCTGAGCCTCTGCTGTCATAGGACAATATCGACTCAGCATACTGTGGGTTAGCTGGCCATTAGAAACAATATCCAGCTCCCGGAAGCGGTACAGCTGTCTTTCTCTGGCTGCCATTACCCTTTGGCGAATTTGGGCCGAGGTTTCCGCCTTTTCCACAGCCGTTAATTCCTGATAGGACACCCGAGGCACCTGTATCTGAATATCGAACCTGTCCAGCAAGGGGCCAGATAGCTTTTGTGTATAATGGCGAATCTGGGATGGGGTACATTCACAAATATGCTCTTTATCGCCGTAATAGCCACAAGGGCATGGGTTCATGGCCCCTATGAGAATGATACGAGAAGGAAACCGATAGCTGGCATTGGCTCTGGAAACTGTAACTGTGCCATCCTCCAAAGGCTGACGGAGACATTCCAGCACCCGCTGGCCAAATTCCGGCAATTCATCCAGAAACAGCACTCCATTATGGCTTAGAGTCACCTCTCCCGGCCGGGGAATCGTACCACCGCCAATCATAGCTGCTGCCGATACAGTATGATGGGGACTGCGGAAAGGCCGTTGACGAATCAAACCCTCTCCCTCCTTGAGCATCCCCGAAATGCTATAGATTCTGGTTACCTCCAGAGCTTCCCTATCTGTCATTTCTGGCAAAATACTGCCCATGCGCCTTGCCAGCATGGTTTTTCCTGAACCTGGAGCGCCAGACAAAAGGATATTATGTCCTCCTGCTGCTGCCACCTCAAAGGCCCGTTTGGCCAGAAACTGCCCCTGCACCTCCCCAAAATCCGCTTCCGACCTAGGACAGTCTGTCTGTTCCAGCTTACAGGCAGGCGACAATACCTGACGATTTTGCAAATGCTCCACCACCTGTCGCAGATTTTCCACCCCATAAACAGTAAGCCCTTTAACCAGCAAGGCCTCCTGTACATTTTCCTTGGAAATAAACACTCCCTTAAGCCCCATATCCAGAGCCTTAATAGCCATAGGCAGAACGCCCCGCACTGGACGGCACCGTCCCTCCAGGGACAGCTCCCCAATAAAAGCATAATTACCAATGCTTTCACTGCCAATTATGCCATCTGCTGCCAGCAGAGCAATGGCAATAGGCAAATCCAAACCAGCACTTTCCTTGCGGATAGCTGCTGGAGCCAGATTCACAGTAACCCTTTCCTGATGCGTCATAATACCGCTATTGCGAATAGCAGTCCTAACTCTTTCTTTGGCCTCCCGCACCAATGTATCCGGCATCCCCACCATCTCAAACCCCGGCAAACCATTAGCCGCGTCCACCTCCACATCAATCAGCAGTCCCTCTACCCCCATAGTAGCTGCACCATATGTCCTTGCGTACATATTATCACCCCTTAGCAATATTTTTGTTATTCAAAATTATATTGCTTTTATCTGGGATTGTAAAGAAATTTTAAAAGTTATATCCCATAATATATTTATTATTTTAATATAAATATACATATATATTAAAAATCCCCATAAGCTAGATTACTAACTTACGGGGACTCTTATTCCGCCTAGCGGTGTTATTTGATTTTAAAGGTTTTCAACCTGCTTCTGCTTATACATTAATTTCAGCAGTCATGCCCAGCTCTTCCTTATGGGCATCAAGAACAGGCTGAACCACGTTCTTGATAAACTTTTCTACCTGAATAGGAGAACGCCCCACATATCTGGAAGGCTCCATAGTTTTCTGCAGCTCTTCCAAAGTAAGATTAAACTCTGGATCAGCAGCAATAAGCTCTAACAGGTTGTTGTCCTTGCCCTGCTGCTTAACATTTTTGCCTGCTTCCATAGAGAGGGTACGAATCTTCTCATGAAGCTCCTGACGGTTGCCACCATTCTTAACAGCATCCATCATAATGTTCTCAGTAGCCATGAAAGGAAGCTCTGCCATCAGATGCTTGGTAATAACCTTGTCATAAACTACCAAGCCGTCTACAACGTTCAAGCACAAATCCAAAATACCATCAATAGCCAAGAAGCCCTCTGGAATGGACAGGCGCTTGTTAGCAGAATCATCCAGTGTTCTCTCAAACCACTGAGTAGCAGAGGTAATGGCAGGATTCAAAGCATCAATCATCACATATCTGGACAGGGAAGCAATACGCTCACTGCGCATTGGATTTCTCTTGTATGCCATAGCAGAAGAACCAATCTGATTCTTCTCAAATGGCTCCTCTACCTCCTTCAAATGCTGCAGAAGGCGAATATCGTTGGACAATTTGTGAGCGCTGGCTGCAATACCTGCCAGAATATTAGCAACTCTGGTGTCTACCTTTCTGGAATAGGTCTGACCGGAAACAGCATAGCACTCCTTGAAGCCCATTTTAGCAGCAATAGATGGATCAATCTTGTCAATAGTTTCCTGATCGCCATCAAAAAGCTCCAGGAAGCTGGCCTGAGTACCAGTAGTACCCTTGGAGCCTAACAGCTTCAAGCTGTCCTTAACATACTCCAAATCCTCCAGATCCATGATAAACTCCTGCGCCCACAGGGTAGCACGCTTACCTACAGTAGTAGGCTGGGCTGGCTGGAAATGGGTAAAGGCCAAGGTAGGCAAATCCTTATATTTATCTGCAAACTTAGCCAATTCAGCAATTACATTAACCAATTTCTTCTGAACCAGCTCCAATGCCTCACGCATAATGATAATATCAGTATTATCACCAACATAGCAGGAAGTAGCACCAAGATGAATAATGCCGGCTGCTTTTGGGCAGAGCTGGCCATAAGCGTAAACATGGCTCATAACATCATGACGAACCAGCTTTTCTCTAGCCTTTGCCACATCGTAATTGATTTCATCAACATGAGCCTTCATCTCATCAATCTGCTCCTGAGAAATAACAGGCTTGCCATTCTCAGAAAGGCCTAATTCCATTTCTGTCTCAGCCAAAGCAATCCACAATTTTCTCCAGGTAGTAAATTTCTTATCCTGAGAGAAAATATACTGCATTTCCTTGCTGGCATAACGCTCTGATAAAGGACTGGTATATCTGTCTGTGTTCATAATCAACTTCCTTTTCTAATCATTCTAGTCAAGGCAAATTACCTTTTAATGATATTCTATCAAAGAAACATGGCCTTGTCCATTATAACACCTACATTGAAGAAATTTATCATACTTAAATTTCCCCCATCTGTAGATTAAATACCTCATAGGAACTTATTCTATGGCACAAAGACTACCTTTTTATTCATAATGCACATAACCGGTTCATCATAAACATTTCTTGCCGGTGCAAAGCTATAGGTATAAGCCGCTTTAACCGCAGCCTTATCCAGTTGACTAATACCAGAGCTTCCTGCTATATCCACATTGGTTACTGTTCCATCAGCTGATACCGTCAAACGCAATACCACCGTACCACCAATGCCCTGGTCCTGCAAATCCTCAGGATAAACGGGATTGCTGCCTCCCAGAAACCGTGGCGGAACCTTGGCCACCTTGGCCGCTCCTTCATCTCGCCCGCTGCCATGGCCAGTGCCATTACCACTGCCCGCACCATCGCCATTGCCTGTACCGCTGCCACTGCCATTACCAGAGCCTTGACCGGTACCAGAGCCAGCTCCACCTAAGGAAGCCACCCCACCATTACTCCCCTTGGCAGAAACATTCTCAGCCTGATGTTCTTGACGATATTGCTGCTGCTTTTCTGGTTCCTTGGTATATTCCTCAGCTATTTCCGGCAATTTTTCTGTCTCAACATTAAAGGTAACAGCCTCACCCCCTGAGTCTATAGGGGAATCCACAGACGGAGGGCTGGCTCCGCCGCCACCGCCTCCATCACCCAAATCTACAGCCTCATATATATCAACATCTATATGATGAGGCACCTCAGGGGAAACTCTAGTAAAAAGACCTGTTAAGCAGATGATGGCAAAAATAATCAAATGCAGCACAGCAGAGATACTATAGGCTTTGTATTTATCCTTTTGCTCCCGTATCATCACGGCCTCCCGCTATCTGCAGCCAGAGCTATTTTGCTAATACCAGCACCCTTTAATTTATCCAGCAAGCCTATAACCATACCGTAATCCATATTCTGGTCTGCCCGCAACACCACCGCAAAGCGTGGATTCCGCTTTTGCTCCCTGGCTGCCTGATTTAACAGGGCCGCTTCCTTTATCTGCTTATCCTCCAGCCAAAGGGAGCCATCTGCCTTCAAAGTAACCAAATAAGTCACCTTCATTTCAGTTTCTGCATGACTGGCCTGAGGCAGATTGACATTTACAGTTTTGATATTTACCATGTACAAGGTACTCATCATAAAAAATACCAGCAGAAAAAACATAATATCTATCATGGGTATGATATTTACCTCTGGCTTAGTCATGGAACGACGCTCCCGCAATCTCATACTGCTTCACCTGCTCCCATCATCTCAGCCAGCTGTTTTTCTTTGGCCTCTGCCACGGAAAAACATTGCTCCATATCTGTAATAATATTATCCAGCCTCTGGGTAAAATAGGCATGAATTGCCAAGGAGATAATGGCTACACACAAGCCGAAAGCTGTGGCAATCAAGGCCTCCCCTACACCGCCAGTAATAGCTGTGGCCTGACCTGATTCCAAATTAAATACACTAAAGGCGGAAATCATACCGCTAATAGTTCCCAACAATCCCAACAAGGGCGCCATGGTGACAATGACATTTAGGTAGTATAAACGCTGCTTTAGCTTGGAAAGGGCAATACCTGATTGCACCTCCATAAAGCTGGACATACTGCCGCTGCCAGCTAGGGGACAAGCCTCTGCCAAAATACCTGCCAGCAACCCCTTAGATTTTTTTGCCAACAAGATAGCTGCTGGGATATCGCCTTGCGACAAATGCTGCGAAAATTCTCTGGCAAAGCCTCGGCCTGAGTCTTCACGCCTAAAATACTGCCATCTTTCCACCCCAATAGCTATGACCATAAAGGAGCATAACAGCAATACATACATAATTGCTCCGCCCTTGTGAAAAAACTCGATACCTGTTGCAATTGATTCCATAAGATGTAAATTTTCTCCTTTCCACAGAAATAAGAATAGTGCAGCAGCCCATTTGCTTCCGAACAAGCCACTACACTCCAAATACCATATATCAATAGAAAGACAAGGCTCTCTGCTGTTTCGCCAGCTTGGCCTGCCAATCAGCAAAATTCTTTGGCACAAATTCATGTACCAACCATTGTGGCTTGATTTCTGCCACTATTTTTTTCACTGCCCCTGTGCCAAAGGGCTGATGCCTATCCACATCCAGCACATAATTCATCAATTCCTCTGATGATATGTTATTTTCTGGTACTGGATGCCTTTGTCGTTGCTCTTCTGTAAACCTGCCGGATAAGGATTGATGTAGGTGAATGCCATAGATTTTATCTGCCAAATCCCCCAGCTTGGCCACCACCTGCAAAACATAATCAATTCCCTGTTGCTGGTTTTGCAAATGGACATTGGTATTCATCAAATGACCCGTGTCCAGCATAAGACCGCAAGCATGGTTAGTGCCCATTAAAAGCTCTCTTACCAGCTCTGGCTCTAACAAGGTCATACCTGGCCACCAAAGATTTTCATATAACAAAGGTATATTCTCTGGCAAGCAAATGGTCAAATCATTGATAAATTCTAATACAGCCTCAATCACCTGAGCTGAATTATAGGCAAACTGACGACAACGGGACTCACTGCTGCGAGCCTGAGCTACATGAAAAACCACATATTCAGCGCCACATTCTGCTGCCTGCTGAAAATTCCTTTGCCAATTATCCAGCCAGGCCTGAGGGGATGTACCAAATACGGCTTCCACGGTAGAAAGAGAACCATATTCCTCCCTCAGCGCTTCTTCATTGCCTCGCCAAAAATCCAGCCAGTTAGGCCAAAACCAAAGATGGAAGCCACGTATCATCTCTGGAGTATGAAAGCTCCTATCCCAAGGCCCACAGCACATAAATTCAATGCCATCCAAATGATGAGCCTGCAAGAAATCTTCTAATCTCTCCTGACTGCCACCCAGCAATCCCTCAGTATCGGTAGGATCATTGGACAAATTCACCAATTGCAGCATAACAAAATCCCCTTTACGGGCAAGATATGAAAGCCAAAACAGCTTCATATCCTGCCGTTGCTAACACGAAAAAGGAATTAGAAAGTCAGGTTAAAGCCAACCTGATAGAAACGACCGCCACAAGGATAGTAGGTTGCAGGAGGCCAGCTCATGGAAGCACCCTGTTCATAGTATTCCTGATTGGTCAGGTTATTTACCTTGAAATAAGTAGTCAGCTGACTATTAACCTCATAGCTAAGGTTGAAATCCCAAATATTATAGCTGCTATTGCCATTGTAATAATATTCATTGAGACTGCTGCCAATGGTGCCCAGCAGATTTGCCTTCCAAGCACCACTATTGTAATGCAGGCCAATTTTGTAGCCATTTGGCTGAAGATTATCCTGCAAAACCATACCAACGCCATTATTATTATCTCTTTCGCGCTTAATATAGGAATACCCCAAATCATAACTCCACATTGGACTTAACTTCTGTTTAAAAGAAAGCTCCATACCAGTACGCTTTTCTTTTTTGATATTAGATGCATAATAGGAAGGACCTACATGAAGCCAGTCAATTACATCATTAATCTCAGATCTAAAAAATGAAATGCCAGCACTGGTGTTTTTATTAAAATTATGATCCATACCAATGGTAGCGGTATAACCAGTTTCAGGATTAAGGTTTGTATTTCCATAATACCCATAAGAATTATAATACAAATCATCCATGGTAGGAGCCTTAAACACTTTACCCCAAGATGCATAAACATGAGTGTCCTTATCTGCAAGATAGTTCAAGGCAATTTTGGGTGACCAATGTGTGCCAAATTTGCTATGATGATCCATACGAACCCCAGGTACCAAGGTCCATTTGTCAGCTAATTTCCAAGTATCTTGCAGATAAACAGCCTCCTTGGTTACGCGTGCATCTTGATAACCGCTAGCTTTGTTCTCTGCACGTCCCTGCTGCCATTCTCCTCCTACTACCAAGGTATGCTTATCACTAAGCTTCCAGCCATCCTGATAATCTACACCAATGGTACGATTGTTAAAGCTACCTGACTGATCTATGTATTTATCATTATAGAACCAACGAACATAAGCTGGTACCACTGTATCTTCTTTAAAATTATAAGTTACATTGTAATTATTAAAGTTTTCACGCAGGCGCAATCCCCATGTATTTGGGGCACTAGTCATTCCATAGCAATTAAACTGGCCAGCATCTACAGATCTATGAGCATAGTATATAGTCATTGACTCAGCATCGGAAAAACGATTATTCAGCTTCATGGAAAAACTGTTATTGTTATAATCACTATTTTCCATGGTAGGGCTATTGCCATCGAATTTGTAATCAAAATGACCTCTCCGTTGAATACCTCCGGTAATCAGCCAGCTAAAATCATTTTCTCTACCCTGAGTGCTAATTTCATAATTATGAGTATTCCAAGAACCGGTATTCATATCAATCTTCGTCTGATTCTTATATACCTTCTTGGTAATAATATTAATTACACCGCCTACAGCATCACTGCCATAGAGAGCACTGCCACCGCCTTTTACTATCTCAATGCGCTGAATATTCTCCATGGTAGGAAGCATATTCATATCTACACTAGAACGACCTACTAGTCCTCCCTGATCGTCATTTAATTTTTGTCCATCTACCATGATAACCACTCTGTCGTCACCGTTAATGCGGACATACTGTCTCTCACCACCAGCACCTCGTACCACAGACACTCCATTAACATGACCAATAGCCTCATCCAAGCTGCTGAAATGATTGGCCTCAATCTCCTTAGCAGTAATTACAGCCACATTAGCAGGGGTTTCCATGGTCTTGCTGGGCATACGTTCAGCAGTTACAATGGTATCATCCATTTCATAGACATCTGCCCCCCCCTGACTGCACATCAACATTTTCCGCTGCCAGTGCTCCGCTGCTGCCAGCCATAAGTGCCAAGGTAATACCAATTGTCAGCCATCTTTTTCTTCTCATTGTTTCTCTCCTTTATTTCTACAAAACCTTCACCGCTGAGAGGTACAAAAAAACCATCTGTTTTGAGCAAAACAGATGGTCAAACCGCAATCTAGACAAAAATCATGGCTGCGCATCCCCTACCCATCGCTCGCAGGTATAAGCAGATAAAAATCTGCTAACGGTGACGATAAAACAGGCAGTTCTCCTGACTCGACTTCATCGTTTTGCACGCCTTCCCAGGATTGCTCCCAGTGACATATATGTGCGTCACTCAGTCTTACAGTGGCGGGACCGTTCCAGCTTTTCACTGAATTCTCTATTAAGTCTGATAAACAGACACCTGTCCATACATATTAAACTTTGATAATTATACAATTATGGGCAGAATTTGTCAAACAAATCCCCTTCATCTGCCCTTTACCTTACTATATCTACGTCCTAATCAAATAAAGCCCTAATTTTATTTAACTCAAAGTGTTCGCTGCCAGCATACCTGCCAGCACAGCTCCAATACCCAAGCATACATTACCAGCCACATTCATAATAGAAGAAATAATATGCTGATTCTGAATAAGGCTAACCGTTTCCATGCTAAAGGAGGAAAAGGTGGTAAAACCGCCCAGAAAGCCTACTAATAGCAAAAGCCGTATATGCTCTGGCACTGCCATACCCCTGTTGAGGAAGCAAAACATGGCAAAGCCCATAAGAAAGCTGCCAATAATATTAGCGGTAAAAGTGCCAAGAGGAAAGTTTCCTCCCACCTGATGGCCAATAAACGTGGTTACTAGATAACGGCTGACAGCCCCTAAGCCGCCGCCCAGAAAAACCAACAAAGGATTCCATAGCATTTCAGACATTAGCCCTGCTCCTGCAGCTTACGGAAGTTTTTGATAATAACAATAGGAGTTTTCTGAGAAGCATTACCAAATGGATTGTCAATCAGCAATCTGGCAGCTCTTTCCCCATCCAAGCCCTCAGTAGCACCTACCACGCGGGAACGCTTCAGGTCATTTACATCGGCAATCAAACCGCCAAAACAGCCCAGGCGCTTCTTCAACTTCTCAACTACCTCATTAGGATTCTTTGGACCATAAACAATATGCTTGTCAAATGGAGGCATAGTACCAGTAACATCATCAATCAGAGCAGTCTGCTCACCGCCCCATTTGTAGAAAAGGCCATTCATGCCAACCAGCTTGCCCAGGAAGCCCAGCACCAAGGCACCAGCTACCCGCCATTTACCCTCGACATCCATCAGGGACTGCATACCATGAGGGCTGGCCAAGGAACCATAATCAGGAATAAAACGACAGCACAGTCTAGCTACACGGGTAATCTTCAAATCCTCTGGACGAACAGCTCTCCCCTGAGTAATGGCTACAACGCTTTCTGCTACAGAAATAACATCATCTGGGCCAATCTTACCCTTGGTATAACGCTCAACCTCGTCAATAATATCATCCTTATCAGTCAGGATACGGGTTGGAACTGGAATCAAATCTATCTTTATCTCACTCATTGCTGCAACCTCCCATTAATCCTTTACCAGCTCTACGCCAAGCAGATTAGCTACTTCGGCAGCAGGCACTTCAATACGAACCTGACGATAGTGGCATGGCATACGGCCAGTCTCCAACCAAATCAGCTGGAAATTGAAATCTGGCATATGAGCCACAGCCTCTTTCAAGGTCATGCCCTTTCTAGCTGTAAGACGAACCTGAGCACGAATGGCAGCCTTATCCAAGCCGTCCTTATATCCCTTTGCCTGAATGATATAAGCCTCGAAATAATCATCCTCACGAGGTACACCTACCAGCTCAGCATGGCCCTTGTTTTCCAGACCATCATACTGCTCATAAGGCAGCTGAGGCCGGACAAAGGCATCCATAATGGTAGCACACTGCTTGCCCTGATTCTCAAAGCCGATATCAGTGGTCAGCACCATGCTGTTATCAGTAACCTCCTCGGCCTTAAAGGCAGTACGGCTATCCACCAATGGTACAATAATCTCCGTACCAGCATGGCAGAGATACAGCTTTACCAGCAGACACAAAACAACTACTATGACAGCCAGCCACAGCAGACAACTTCCCAAAGTAAATGTACACATAAAAATTTCCTCCCATGATTCTATAAATACAAATTAATAAAACACAGCATATTTTATTCCAATGCCTTTTGCAATCTTTCATAATATTTAGCTGGCAATCTGGTAATATGTCCAGTTTCCATGCTGGTAAATACATTCTGAGTACGCCCTGTTACCAGCAGCAGATTATCAGATTTCCGCAACACCCGATAGGTAAAAGCCATCTTAGCCTTAGTCAAAGCCTCCGGGGTAGTTTCTATCAACAGCTCATCATCAAAACGAGCAGAATTCATATATTTGGCGCTGACCTCTGTAATAGGAAACACATAGCCATCATCCATCATTTCTGTAAGAGTAATACCTGCTGCCCGGAGAAATTCTACTCTGCCGATTTCAAACCAGCGGATATAGTTGGCATGATGCACTACAGCCATAGCATCTGTATCATAAAAATTAACCTTGTGGATTGCTGTCGTAACCATATTCCAGCCTCCTTCTATTCAAAAATTACATATCTTCAATAACCTTTACACTATAAATCTATTATGGCAAAAAGTCAAGAATTACCCGAAATTAATCCCCCTAACCCTAGATAAATGGTAAAAAAGCCATCCTTTAATATACAAAAGCGCCGTAGACTCTTATCAAATCTACGGCGTTGCAGAATCATATAAAAATTAATGTGCTACATCTACAGGCTTTACCTTGAAATAAATAACCAGCATAATGACTGCCATAATGGCCAAAGCAGTAGCCAACCCCAGCCAGCCATTCTTGGTGAAGCCATCTACCAGATAGCCCACAAAGCTGGCGGCAGAAACCATAGCCACATATGGAATCTGAGTATTAACATGGTCAATATGACTACACTGTGCACCAGCAGAAGCCAAAATAGTGGTATCAGAAATTGGCGAAGCATGGTCACCGCCTACTGCACCAGAGAGAACTGCTGCTACAGTCAATACCAGCAGACTTGGATCACCGTTGCCAATAACGGCAATAGCAATAGGAATCAAAATACCAAAGGTACCCCAGGAAGTACCAGTAGCAAAAGCCAGTACAATAGCCACCAGGAAGAAAATAGCTGGCAGGAATACCAGTACATCCACATTGGCGCTAACCAGATTGCCTACATATCCACCCAGATTCAAATACTTGTCGCTGCAGATGCCGGACAAAGTCCAAGCAAAGCAGAGAATCAGGTTGGCAGGAGTCATAGCCTTGAAGCCCTGAGCGAAGGTCTCACAGAAGGAGCTGAAGGTAATAACCCGGCGAGGCAGATACAGCAGAGCTGTAAAAACAAAGGCAATAAAGGAACCGAATACCAGAGACTTGCTGGAATCACAATCTGCAAAGGCCTGCTGAATAGAAGCTCCCTCATTAATACCGCCAGTGTACAGCATACCATAGACACAGGCGCCTATCAGCACTAACAAAGGCAGTACCAGATCAATAATCTTGCCATTACCCTCTACATGGGCTTCCTCACTGTCTCTGTACTCCTCAGGTACAATAAAATGTTCCTGATTTCTCTTCACGTATTTGGCCATAGCAAATACATCACGCTGGGACCAGATAATGAACAGCATAAACAAAATAGTCATCCAGGCATAAAGGTTAAATGGAATAGTCTGCAAAAACAGGCTAAAGCCATCCAGCTCGCTGCCCTCTGGCAGAGAGGAGCCTACAGCCGCCGCCCAGCTGGACACTGGCGCCAAAATACATACAGGAGCTGCTGTAGCATCAATGATATAGGCCAGCTTGGCTCTGGAAATCTTGAACCTATCTGTAATAGGGCGCATAACAGTACCAACTGTAAGACAATTGAAATAGTCATCAATAAAAATAACCACACCCAGCAAAGCAGTCAACAGCATGGAACTGCGGCGTCCGCTAATATTACGGGCTGCCCATTCACCATAGGCTCTGGTTGCACCGGAGCGGGTAATAGCCGCCACCAGAATACCCAAAATAACCAGGAAAATCAAAATATTGATATTTCCCCCTACCTTGTCTGCCATAACCTCAAACAAGGTCATAATTGCATTCATCACATTGAAATCCGTGTACAGCAAGGCTCCGGAAAAAATACCGATAAGCAATGACATGTACACCTCTTTGGTTGCCAAGGCCAAAACAATGGTAATAACCGGAGGCAATACTGACCAAACAGTTTCCGCCATAAAAAAAATCCCTACTTTCTTGCATATAATAACTGACTTATGTATTGTATAGCAAAAAAGTATATTTAACAAGTCATTTGTGATATTTTTACATGTATACTTAATGTATACTTACTGCCCGGAACACATTAGTATCAGCCCGATGTCTGGTTTTGGAGTATTCAAAGGGTCTGCCATCACTGAGAAAAGCCACCTGGGCCACCTGCAACACTGGCATTACACCTTCAATTTGCAGCCACTGCTTCTCTTCCTCCGTAGGCATATCCGCGCTGACAGTACGATGGGCAGACTGAATCTGCAGCTTAAGTACATTCTCAATATGATTATAAATAGAGTTCTCCAGCACGTCCATCTTAACCCCGGGAATTACCTCTATAGGCATCTGAGTATATTCCACATTACTAGGCTTGCCATCCAAAAAACGCACCCGAACAATATCGTAGACAAAATCATCCACACCGATTTTCAACTTTTCTGCAATTTTCTCAGTAGGATGAATAATTTCAAACCGCTTCACCTCAGTACGCATATCATGGCCTTCATTATTTTTAGAAAAGCCCTGAAACTGGCCACACATGCCTACATTTTCCACATCCTCCTCCTGCACTCCCTTCACAAAGGTGCCGGAGCCACGGCGCTTTACTACCAATCCCTGCTTAACCAGCTCATCCACAGCCCTTTTAACAGTGATTCTACTAACGCCATATTGAGCACACATTTCCTTTTCCAAAGCAAGCTGACTACCTGGCTCATATTTGCCACTAGCAATATCATTATAGATATCCCTAGCTATTTCTTCATATTTATTCATACTCATCCCTCTATTGCAAATCCACTTTACCTCTATGTATCAAATTCCTAGAAGCAAATTATATTTAACATTATATCTATTTTATAATATATACAATTAGTTTTCAAGAAGTTTGTATTTCCTTTAGAATTTAAGTTATATCTTAAAAAAATAACAGTACCAAGCAGAAATCTACTTGATACTGTTAGCAATATATTTTATTTACCGAAGATACCGCTGGCTGCTACAGCCTCCACAATTTTTTTCATAGTATCCTCGCTCTGTACCAAGGCCATGCGGACATAGCCCTCTCCAGATGGGCCAAAGGCACTGCCTGGAGTTACCAGCACCCCGGTCTTGTCCAGCAAATCTGCCACAAAGGACTCAGAATCCTGATAGCTGCTAGGAATTGGCGCCCACACAAACATGGTGCCTGCTGGCTTCTCCATCTGCCAGCCAGCCTCTATAAGGCCATCACAAAGCACATCCCGACGATGCTCATAGGCAGCTCTAGTTTCTGCTACTACAGCTTGATTACCTGTGAGAGCCTCTACGGCTGCTGCCTGAATTGGCAGGAACATACCATAGTCCATATTGGACTTCAAGGTTTTCAGCATCCCTACTACTTCCTTATTGCCTACACAGAAGCCAATGCGTGCCCCGGCCAGTCCATAGGTCTTGGACAGGGAATTAAACTCTACGCCTACCTCCCTAGCCCCAGGAATGCTTAAAAAGCTGCCACAGCTCTGACCATCAAATACCAGCTCACTGTAGGCATTGTCATGGAGAACAATAATATCATATTTTTTGGCGAAGGCCACCACCTCATGATAGAAGGACTCTGGAGCCATAGCCGCCGTAGGATTATTAGGATAGGACACCAGCATGAATTTAGCTTTGCGGGCTATTTCCTCTGGAATATCCTGCAACTGAATTACATAATCATTTTCCTTTTGCAAAGGCATATAATACAGCTCTGCCCCGGCAATACGAGGACCATCGGCAAAGATAGGATAGCAAGGATCTGGTACCAGCATAACATCCCCTGGATCCAAAATAGACAGAGCAATATGGGAAAGGCCATCCTGAGAACCTAACAGGGAGCAGATTTCTGTCTCAGGATTCAGCTCCACATCATACCGTCTCTTATACCACTGAGCTACCGCCTCCAGCAGCTGCTGAGTATCATTAATGGCATAAACATAATTAGCAGGCTTCATAACCGCCTCTGCCATAACCTCCATAATTCTCTTGGTAGGAGGAATATTAGGAGCACCAATGCTCAAATCATATACTTCCTTACCCTGGGCCAGTCTATTTTTCCGCATAACAGCCAGACGGGAAAATACACCCTCCCCAAACTGATTCATTCTATTTGCAAACTTCACAATACTAACCTCTCTTTATAAAAGAAAAAGGGCGAAATACATCGCCCTTTAGCTTTAATTTGAATATATTCCTGTGGCTTAGTTTGCCCAGTTCTTGTCAAACAAATTGCTGACAGGCTCATTCTCATAGATGCATCTGATGAACTCAGCCAACATTGGAGCCAGAGAGATGCTGACAATCTTCTCGTGCTTCTTGGCAGGGTCCAAAGGAATGGTGTTGGTAATAACCAGCTGCTTGATGCAGGAATCCTGAATGCGCTGTACAGCAGGATCTGTAAGAATACCATGAGAGCAGCAAGCATATACTTCCTTGGCGCCCAACTTCTTCAGAGCTTTGGCACCCTCGCAGAGAGAACCAGCAGTATCAACCATATCATCAATCATGATACAAGTCTTGCCCTTTACCTCGCCAATCAGGTTCATAACCTCAGCGCAGCCAGGACGAGGACGACGCTTCTCTACAATAGCAATGCCAGTACCCAGCAAATCTGCCATGTTGCGGGCACGAGTTACACCGCCCAGGTCAGGAGAAACAACAATCATATCCTCCAAATCCAGCTTGCGGAAATAATCAGCCAACGCTGGAGCAGCAGCCAGATGGTCTACAGGGATATCAAAGAAGCCCTGAATCTGACCAGCATGCAGATCAACAGTTACCACACGGTTCAAACCAGCAGCGGACATAAGGTTAGCTACCAGCTTAGCAGAAATAGGCTCACGGCCACGAGTCTTGCGATCCTGACGAGCATATGCATAATAAGGTACTACTGCAGTTACACTTCTTGCAGAAGCACGCTTACAAGCGTCAGTCATAATCAGCAACTCCATCAGATTCTCATTTACAGGCTGACAGGTAGGCTGGATAATAAAAATATCTTTTCCACGAACACTTTCACCAATCATGACCTGAATCTCACCATTGTTGAAATGGCCAACCTGTGCATCAACCAAAGGAATATCCAGATACTTGGAAATCTCCTGTGCTAACTCTGGGTTTGCGTTACCGGCCAGAAGTCGTAAATTTTTCGCAGCGTCGTTCATTGTTTTGAATGCCTCCAATATTTTCTTTTTTCCTCATACTCTATGAGCATATCTTGTCCTAAAACCAGAATGCTCTAGGGAGAATTTCCCCAAATCCTCCCTATGATACTATTATAGCCTATTTCCGCTTATCAGTCCAGCCCTCAATCAGCTTTTGACGAGCACGGCCAATAGCAAGTGTGCCACTAGGCACATTTTTGGTAATAACGGAGCCAGCACCAATATAGGCACCATCCCCTACCTCTACAGGAGCTACCAGGCTGGTATTGCAGCCTACAAAGGCATTGTCCCCAATGGTAGTACGGAATTTTTTCTTACCATCGTAGTTGACAGTAACAGTACCACAGCCCAGATTTACATTAGCACCTACATCAGAATCACCAATGTACTGGAGATGAGGCAGCTTGGTACCCTCTCCTACCTGAGAATTCTTTACCTCCACAAAGTTGCCAATCTTTACATGGTTGTGAATATGGCTGTTGGGACGAATATGCACATATGGGCCCATAGTAACCCCATCGTCAATAATGCAATCATGGCCATAGGCAAACTGAGCATGAACATCGTTGCCAATCTTGGTATTGCTGAAACGGCTGTTAGGGCCGATTTCACAGCCTGCACCTACAACAGTGCCTGCCTCCAGCCAGGTAAATGGATAGATTACGGTATCAGGACCAACCTCTACATCTGCATCCACAAAGGTGCTGTCTGGATCCATCAAGGTAACACCATTGTTCATCAGTTCAATATTCTTACGACGGCGGAGAATCTTCTCTGCTCCAGACAGCTGCAAGCGGGAATTGATACCCAAAGTGGATTCATAATCATCAGCAGCTACTGCCCAGATTTTTTCCCCCTTATCCCGGAGAATGCCCAAAACATCTGGCAGATAATATTCACCCTGAGCATTGTCGCAGCCAACCTGTGCCAGGGCAGCAAACAAATCCTGACACTCAAAGCAATAAATACCGGAATTTACTTCATTGATTTTGCGCTCTTCCTCAGTAGCATCCTTTTGCTCCACAATGCGAGCCACATCACCATCAGCAGTACGAATAATACGGCCATAGCCAGTAGCATCTGGCATAATAGCAGTCAGCACAGTTGCCTTAGCGCCTGCTGCCTTGTGTCCCTCATACAGCTTGGTAATCAGGTCTGCTGTTACCAAAGGAGTATCACCACACAGCACCACTACAGTACCCTGCTCATCCTTTAACAAAGCCTCAGTCTGACGCACTGCATGGCCAGTACCCAGCTGCTCTGCCTGTACCACAAACTCAGCCTGGTCTCCCATAGCTTCCTTTACCATCTCACCGCCAAAGCCTACAACAACAATATTGCGCTTGGCACCTGCTCCCTTGGCAGCATCCAACACGTGCTGCAGCATTGGCTTCCCTGCTGCCTTATGCAGAACCTTGGGCAGCTTGGACTTCATACGAGTTCCTTTGCCTGCTGCCAGAATAACAGTAACTAAATCCAGCATTTGATTGCCTCCAAAAAATATATTCATATTGATAGCCATTTCTGGGCTTCCCCCAGCTATCCTGCAAATCCTGTCCGTGACAGGTATCAGCCTTTTTATTTACCGGCCTTGCCGCCAGCCTTTTTCTTCAATTCCTCCATGCTGGCCAGGAGAGTATGCTCTGCCTGCTCCATATGGTATTCAGCTGCCGCCTGGGCTGCCTTTACATCACCCTTGGCAATAGCCTCTACAATACGGCAATGCTCCTCATGGGTTGCCTGCAAACGACCTGGATAGGACATAGAGGTGGAACGGAATCTGGTCAGCTGTTCCCGCAGATTAAAGATAATGCCTACTAAGCGGGAATTACGACTGGCCTGATACAGCAAATCATGGAACTCCATATCAGTTTCCACGATTTTATCCATATCCCCTTCTTCAATGTACTCACCAATGGACACCAACAAGCGCTGCAAATGCTCCAGCTCCTCATCAGTAATGCGCTCCGCAGCAAGACCGCTGGCCAGAGAGTCCAAAGAGGTACGAATCTCAAATACCTCATTCACATCACGAATGGAAAGATTGGCCACATAAGTACCACGACGAGGCATCATAATGACATATCCTTCCAGCTCCAGCTTGCGGATAGCCTCTCTAACAGGAGTACGGCTTACTCCCAGTTCATCTGCCAGCTGGATTTCCATCAAGCGCTCGCCAGGAGCCAGTACACCTTTGCGGATAGCATCCCGAAGGGTTTCACACACAACCTCCCGCAAAGGCTGATAACTATCCAATTTAATAGGTGTCAGCTTTTTTTCCATTAAACTCAAATCCTTTTATTCTAAAATAAAAAATTAACCTAAAGTTTCAGCCACAAAGACACCGGCTTCACCATCGTATTTCTTCAGTATATCTGCCAAATGCCATGCCTGCTGTTTTTCTCTTACCAGGCCAAAAACTGTTGGGCCGCTGCCAGACATCATGCTGGCCATAGCTCCATGCTCCAGCATAAGCCTTTTGTAATCTGCTATCACAGGATGTTCAGTCTCTGTAACACCCTCCAGTACATTACACAACAAGCCAGCTGCCTTGTGAGCATCTCTCTCATGAATAGCCGCCAGCATAGCCTCATTATCAGGATGAGGGCCATCATAGCCTGCATCATAGGTTTTGTAGGCCCAAGCTGTAGACACTCCCACCGGTGGCTTGGCCAAAACCACACTAAGCCTTGGGAAACCAGGCAATCTGGTTAAAACCTCTCCTCGGCCGGTAGCCAGCATAGTGCCTCCCATAATACAGAAAGGAATATCAGAGCCTAATCTTGCTCCCAACTCACAGAGTCTTGCCTCTGTCATTCCCAGCTGAAAAAGATGATTCATCCCCTTCAACACAGCTGCCGCATCGGCAGAGCCTCCAGCCAAGCCAGCTGCCATAGGAATCCTCTTGATAAGTTGAATCTCCACACCCTCCTGCAAATTGTATTCCTTTTGTACCAGAGCTGCAGCCTTCCAGCAGAGATTGCTTTCATCTGCTGGCAGAGTTCCCTTCTGCCCCTCAATAGCAATGGTCAAACTAATACCCTGATTAATTTTCCCCATGCTCAAAGTATCATGCAGAGAAATTTCCTGCATGATCATAGCCACCTCATGATATCCATCTTCTCTGGTGCCAAGAATATCAAGGGTTAGATTAATCTTTGCATTCGCACTTAAAGTTAGCAATGTATCCCCACATCCCATTGGTCGAAATTTACCCCATGCTAACGGGTGCTAAGGCTCCCTCCTCTTAGGAGGGAGTTAAGCACCCGTAATGCTCTGGATTTATTCGACTAAATTCAGTGGGAATCTAAAGTTCCCACTGAATAAGTCTCATTTTACTTATTACTTATAAATTCTATCAATTTTTTAGCTTTTCAGCAAGTATTATTGACTTTTCTTCCCAAGAAAAGGATAATATTTTAGTAATATACTTTTCTAAGAGGGTGATTTTTTTGGACTATCTTCTGCTGGAGGGACAGCCCTTCAGAATATATATCATATTCGCCGCCATTCTAGTAATTTTTAACCTGTTGAATCTAGGATTGCAAAAAATCCTTTTTCCTTGGCAAGTACGACGCCTGCTAAGAAAATGGAAAATCGTGCTGAAAAACAGACAGAAGCTGCCTCTCCTCAGTCAGTTGCAGGAATTGGTAGTAAATCTTTCTGGCACCATCAGCTATGGAGTACCCCAAGTTACAGATATATATCCTAACGGCATTTCCTCCGCCAGATTACTGGCCTTGGCGGCAGCCATTGAAACAGGTATCCATCATCCTATAGCAGAGGCTATTGTAGAGGAAGCCCATGTTAGAGGACTGGAACTGCCAGAGATTTCCACCTCCAATCCTGTTAACGGCCGAGGAGCAGAGGCTCTTATGAACCGCCAGACTCTTAGCGTTGGCTCTGCTGATTTCTTTCAGGAGCAAGGCATTGATATTCCGGCGGAAATCTACACCAAGGCAGATCAACTGGCCTACAAGGGACAGATTATTGTTTTTGTAGCTATCGGCAAATTCTGCCGTGGCTTTATTACCTTGCAGGACAAGCTAAAACGCAGTATTCCCGGGGACATCAGCTTTTTGCAAGAAACCGGTATCAAGGTCACTATTATGAGTGGCAGCAATCGCTCCACTGCCAAAAGCTATCTTAAGGCCTCTGGGGCAGATGTATTGCGAAGCCAGCTAAGTAATCTGGAAAAGGCCAAGGAAATGCTGTTGAAGCAGGCCACTGGCCAGGTAGTTGCTGCTGCTGGCCGTACCAGCAAATTTGAAGGTGCTCTCCGCAGCTGTGATATTAGCTTTGCCTTGGAATACGCCCAGCAAAGTGTCAAGGATATGGCAGATGTGCTGATTCACACCAATAGCATTGGCACCATTGCCACCGCTAAGAACATTGCTATTATGGTAAAAAAACGCCAGCGTACCAGCTGGATTATAGCTCTGCTGGTCAATGTTTTACTAATCTTGTCCCTGCTGTTCCTCTGCAATCTGGACAGTATGCCCAATTACGGTGGTCTGGTATTAATCGGCCTTAGCCTTGTGGGATTTGTAGTTTTACTGGCCAATCAGATACCCTTGCGCTATTAATAAGAAATATTGTATATGAATTTGAAGGAGATTTACTATGGATAAGGAACAATTTGATGTACTGGTAGATACCGTATTGGAAACCACTGCCCGTCCACCAGAAAAGCTTTTCGCCGGTGGCTATGAGGATTGGCATTGCCGCGCCAGATTGGCTCATTTTCTGGCCATGCCGGAGCTGAACCGTCCAGAAGCAGCCAAGGAGCTATTCCACTCCATCATTGATGTGGAGCCAGATCCTGAAAATGCTGAGGACATTGAGGAAAAGACCTATGCTCTCCAGCACCTCAGTCAGATGGAACGGGAGACAAACCGTTACGAGGAGGCTCTCAATTACATCAATATCGCTCTGGAAACTGCTGAGGAATCAGATTTTCTCTACAAATACATTCTCCGGGGAGAGCTGTGGGCTGACCGCTGGAATCTGCTTCATCTTATGAACCGTACCGAGGAAGCGGAAGCGGAAGCAGACGAAAGAATTGAATTTTTTAAGGATATTCCTGTGGCTCACAACAGCTATCTCTACTATGGCTATCGCTTCAAGGCCCAGTTGGCCGCAGAGCGTGGCGTAGTACTGGTAGCCAAGGACTTTATGCATATGGCTCTCCATGCTATGGATATTCCACCTATTAATCAGGAAAAATTAAAAACCGCCTTTGAGGCTCAGCATGAAAACATTTCCTGGATTATGGCAGAAATCGACAAGGCCACTCCAAATCCAGACAATATTCATTGGGATATTTAATCCCAGCCAACAAAAAATCCCGTTGCACTGCTTTAGTGTAGCGGGATTTTTGTTTGCAAGAAAATTTTATGCATCTGCCGGATGCTTTAGCTTCCAAGCAGCGTATTTGACTTTATACCCCCTGATAGCCAAAGGCAAAGCCAGCAGAGCCATAAGAACCAGCACCAGAATATTCAAGCCATAGTGCTCAGTGGCCCCGGATAAAACAAGGCTTCGAGCCGGTGTAATAAACCAGGTTATAGGGAAAAACACCTTGGCAAACCATTGCATATAGTCCGGCATGGCAAAAAGCGGCCAGGTATAGCCAGAAAGAAGAAAAGCCGGTACTACATACAAAAGACAGGCTCGAATGTAATTCATCTCGTCCTTGAAATAAGGTGCCAATCCTAGGCCAAGACAGATAAAGGCGCCGCTGCCTACTGCTCCCAGCAGGTATATATCCCAGAAGGAGCAATGCATATTTATCCCCCATATATCCTTGCCCCAAAGCAGGAAAGGAATAAAACTGCATTGAGCCAAAAGCCACAAAGCAATAAATTTGCCCAACAGCAACCGTGGCAAAGGTGTCCCCTCCAACAGCTTAAATTCCGTCAAATCCTGATGAACAGCTGCCCCCACTGTCATTAATGTACCTGTCTGAAAGGCTGTAAGAGCCAGACCTACGCAGAAAAACAGCAAATAACTCTGAGTTGGGTTGTTGAGAATACGCCAGTTAAAGGAAACCGGTGTCAGCTTCTGGCTAAGTCGCTCATTATTTACCCCGGTGCGTAAAGCCATCTGCTTTACGGCTACCTTGTCAGAAAAGGTATTTACCGTATCCTGCAAGGCCAAACCGGACATACTAGTAAAAACCATATTGGAGCCATTAACCATAAACATTACATTGCTGTAACGGCCATTGCGTACTTCCTTGCTAAAATCTGCCGGAATCTCCACTGCCACAAAGGTTTCCTTTTCCGCCAAGGATTTCAGCATAGCTTCCTCAGTATCAGCCTCCAGCTGACAGACAAAGGCATCATTATCCTGAATCTCCTGTACCAGCTGTCTGCTAAGGGTTGTCTGATCTGCATCATAAATTACCAAGGGAATATCTCTAACCATGCCCGGCAGATACAGAGCACCAAAGATAAGGAAATAAGCCCACAAAGCTCCCATGAGGAACAGCAGTCTTTTAGGATCCTTGACACTGCTGATTAATTCCCTTTTGCATATATCAATCAGCCTCATAAGCAGCCTCCTCCTTCCATTCCTTTTCTCTGGCTTTCTGGGTGAACCTGCGGCGCAAATTGAATATAATCCCCGCCAAGGTACTGCATACAACGCCTATCCCCAGCAAAATGCCAATATCCTGCCAAAGAGCAGGGGCATAGCCTTGCAGCATAATATCACGCATATTATCAACAGCATAGGTCAAAGGCATACTATGGGCATAAACACTGGCAAAGCCATTCATGGAAATAATTGGCCAGGAAAAACCGCTGTACATAAGGCTGGGCATAATATACAGCAATGGCAGCTGTACCGACATAATTTCATCTGGTGAAATAGTGGACACCACAAACAGCACGCTCATAAAAGCAAACATAAAAGACATAATCAGGACAATCAATTCCAGCCAGGAGCCTCGCATGGGCACAGCAAAGAAATAATTAAGCTCTAGAATCCCCAGAATAAAAGCCACTATACCCAGGAAAAAATAAGGCAGGCTTTTGGCGGTAATCAATACCCCGGCTGCATATTTCGGCCCATAGATTTTGCGGCGCAAAATAGAGGTAAGAAAGGGCGCAATGGTCAGCAGCAAGGCAATCTGCAAGCCATGCAGCACCAATCCCGGTACCATAAAGTTGATATAGCCGATCACTGGGTTGTGCAGGATTCTTGTACCCAGACGCACAGGATAGGCCGCATTCAATGCCTCCTGGGGCTTGATGCCATAGGCCTCCAGCAGCTGCTGAGCCACGGAAACATTAAAAACCCGATTATCCTCCTCGAAGGAGGACAGAGCAGAATTGCCCACAATATTATTGGCTGAATTAATAGTTACAGCCACTTCTGTACCCCGCCCGCTTTTAATATCCTTAGAGAAGTTTTCCGGGATTTCCACAGCCACCTGCACCTTTTCCTCTGCTAAGAGCTGCTGCAATTCCTCCGGAGTAGATGGATAGGCCACTATTGCAAAGCGCTGGGTATCCCCATATACCTGAATCAGCTTTCGGCTAAGACTGCTCTGATCCTCATCATAAACAGCCATAGGTATATGCTCCACCACATTGTTAAGGTAAACCAAGCCAAAGAGAACACCAAAAACCAAGGGCGTAAGAAATATCAAAGCCATAGGCCGGGGCTTACGCCACAAAGCATACCATTCCCGGCCCAGAACATCCCAAAACTGCTGCTTGTATTCCTGCCAGCTTCTCATTTGGTGTCATCCCCCAGCAATTTGAACCTCATTCCAGGTCTAACCTTATCGGAATCCAGCTGTACCTTTACATTGTAGGAAATAATATCGCTGGCATCTCCCCGCTCACTATTGGCTCTGCGGGTAGCAAATTCGGATTTCTGGCTAATATCCTTAATAGTGCCGGTGAGAACAGTTTTGCCATCTCTGGCCTCCACCTTAACCTGCTGGTCTACATCATAGTTAGCCAGCTCTGTTTCTGGCAGCTTGAAATCCACCCAATTATCTGTAGGATCCTGAATGGCAACAACAGACGTACCGGTAGACAGCATGGAACCTATTTCCACATACTTCTTGGTAATTACCCCATCATAAGGTGCTCTGATAACTGTTTCGTCCAAATTAACATTAACCTGCTGGAGAGAAGCCTTAGCCTGATTGGTTTTCTCCACATTAACATCATTTACCTTCAGATTGGAATTGGCGGCCTCTACTCCCTGCTGAGCCTGTGCAAAGGTAGCCTGAGCTACTTCGTATTTGGTTCTGTAGGTATCATATACCTGACGGGAAACAGCTCCCTCCTGTAATAATTGGGAATAACGCTCATAATCTGCAGCTGCCATGTTCAGATTGGCCTGAGCAGAATCCAAAGCTGCCTTGGCCTGAATCACAGCTGCCTGAGTAGTGCCTGTCTGCAAGGCTGTCTGAGCCTCCAGCGCTGCAATTCCAGCCTGGGCATTGGCTGCCTGAGCATTCAAATCTCTGGCATCTACTCTGGCAATAATCTCTCCCTTGGTAACATGCTGGCCTTCCTCCACCAGCAGTTCCACTACTCGTCCGCTGATTTTGGAATTAACATCTATTTCTTTGGCATCTGCCCGTCCCCAAATATCTCCCTCATTATTGCTATTGCTGCCGCAGCCTGTCAAAAATACTGTTAAAAGCAGGATGGCTGCCATAATCGTTGACATAATACTTTTTGTTTTCTGCCAATTAGTCATATTTACTTCCACCTTTCCTCTAATAAAACTCAAATTTGCGTTTTGAGTTTCCATATATGCAAAAAAAATTTAGGCCATGTCCCACAAGGGGTATGCCGACAAATTCAGCATCCAGCATACCCTATACTTTGATGCCATTAAAAATAATATCTATATACTGCTCCAAGGCATCACTGTAGGCAATATTCTCGTCCTTAAGATAATCAGATTCAAATAAACCATCTACCACCAGCCAGATGCAATGCATCATCAGCTTAAGGTTTATCTGTCGCAGGCGCCCCTCTGCCACACCGCCTTCCAACAACTCTATAAGGATATTTATCTTTTGACTGCGGAAATCTATCCAGCTTTGCCACTGCTCCGCGTAGTCATGGCGCAAATCCGTGTACAGACTTCTGTCGAAATGCCAAAAGGAATCGCTATATAGGTGCAGCAGCAGTCTGGTTTTCTCCTCTCCGGGAATATCCTGCCCCATAATTTCCTTTTCCCGCAAATTGTAGTTGGCAATAATATAGCTCATAACTGCATTCACCAGCTCCAGCTTGGAGGGAAAAACATTGTACAATGTTTTTTTGCTTATAGATAGGCGCAGGGAAACATCATCCATTTTGAAGCGCAAAGCGTGAAGCCTTATTTCCTCCAGCGCCGCTTCAATAACCTTTGTTTTCATTTGTTGCCTTTCTTCCTCTTCGGAAACTTAACTCATCTTTTTCAGTTTCCATTATAGCATAAATATCCTATTCGTCAATGATATAGTATAAAAACTTATTTTGTTTCCTGCTTGCGGGCTTTATTCTGCAAACGGCGCATATGGAAAAAGCTTTTCATCAACTGACGGCATTCATCCTCCAGCACTCCTGCCACTACCTCCATGCGATGATTCAACAGCTTATGATTCACCACATTGAAAATAGACTCTACAGCTCCAAATTTTGATTCATTACTGCCATATACCAGCCTGTCTATTCTGCTGTTTACCAATGCCCCGGCGCACATAGCACAAGGTTCAATGGTTACATACAATGTACAACCGCTAAGGCGCCAGCGGTGGAGTGCCTGACAGCCCCTGCGAATGGCCTCCATTTCCGCATGAGCTGTCGCATCCATAGTTTGCTCCCTTAGATTGAAGCCAGTGGCCACCACCTGACCATCCTCATTGTTTACCAAAACTGCCCCAATGGGAATCTCCCCCTGCTGATAGGCCTTAACAGCCTCTTTTAGAGCCATGCGCATATATTTCTCGTGATCTAGCATATACAACTACATTCCTATTCTTTGATGATAAAAGAAATCCAAATTTACGCCCTTTTCATAAAACAAGGACTGAGTAGCTCCATTGCCCTCCCAGGTAGCAGCCTCGGTTTCGGGCGCACTGGCCTCCAACCTGTTCTTGCGGTTCTTCAGCATATCCTGAAAGCTTCCCTCATTACCCTGACCATCACGCTGCCGCCTTTGGAGCCAAGGGCTGTTGGGATCCAGCTTTACGCCTGTAATTCTGCTTACTTTATCAATTTTGCCCATCATGACAATCACCTCATTTGCTACCAGGTAACAATAAACTACTTACATACTTTCAACTCCTTTACATATATATCGTCTGGAAAAAGTCTTTTATTAATACTTTTTGCCTATATTTTTTATTTTTCCCATTTTTTCCAGTCCTTATCTCCTATCCTTCTCCTAATATAGCTTTTACAATGCCTAAAAAGAATTTAATACTTTTATAAATATTATTAATCATCATTGAAATTTTGTTAAATTCTTTTTAACATATGTGGATATAGACAGAAAAAAAGACCTGCGGATTTCTCCGCAGGTCTTTGGTTATGCTAGCTTGCTATATTGAATTTGTGAAGCAATGTTAATTACTTCTTCAGAGCGTCGCCCAGGTTGTTCTGAGTGTTACGTGCAGCAGCTACGGACTCAGCAAAACGATCCTTCTCTACGCCATCCAGCTTCAGCTCAACGATCTTCTCAACGCCGTCAGCGCCCAGGATTACAGGAACACCGATGCAGAGATCATCCTCGCCATACTCGCCCTCGAGATATACGCAGCAAGGAATCAGCTTCTTACCATCAGTGATGATGGACTTAACCAACTCGCCTGCAGCAGCACCAGGAGCGTACCAAGCGGAAGTGCCCAGCAGCTTAGTCAGGGTAGCGCCGCCAACCTTGGTCTGTGCAATAGCATCCTCAAGCTCTGCCTCGCTGAGGAGGTGAGATACAGGAATACCCTTGTAAGTAGCAATGGATCCGAGAGGAACCATGGTCTTGTCGCTATGACCACCGATTACCATGCCCTCAATGTCGGTAGGAGTTGCTGGATAGCCAGCCTTCTGGAGAGCCTTGGACAGGAAATAACGGAAACGGGAGCTGTCAAGCATACCGCCCATGCCGATTACGTGGTTCTTAGGCAGACCGGAATTCTTCAGTGCCAAATAGGTCATAGCATCCATTGGGTTGGAGATTACGATGAAGATAGCATCTGGAGAATACTTTACAGCCTGCTCAATAACGCTGCCAACAATACCAGCGTTAACACCGATCAGATCCTCACGGCTCATACCAGGCTTACGAGGAATACCGGAAGTGATAACAACAACCTTGGAACCTGCAGTAGCTGCATAGTCGTTGGTAACACCGGTAATAGTAGTGTTGAAGTTCAGGATCTGTGCAGTCTGCATCATATCCATAGCCTTACCTTCGGAAACGCCCTCTTTGATATCGAGCAGAACTACTTCGCTAGCATAACCTGCGCTGGCAATTACATTTGCTGCTGTTGCTCCTACATTACCTGCGCCTACAACTGTTACTTTCATTTAAAAATTCCTCCTTTTATACTACAGATACACATCAGTATATCTGTCCTCTAACTAATGATATTATAACAAATATTAATGCACTTGTATAGCAAATTTTGGATTTAATTTATAATAATTTCCTTTTCACATCTATCCCTCCACTTCCAACCGTCTGCGTCCCAACCAGCTCATCTCTTGGCTATACTCTAGCGTAAAAAAATTAAAAGCACCCCACTCAAACACGTAAATTTGGGTAGGGCACAGCAAAAAACTGCTAAAATCCGGCAAAATAAGCAATAAAAATGGATTCCGCCGGACCACCTGCATAAGGTGAACTGCGGAATCCTTAAATTTTGTAGGGGCTATTTAGCTATAGTAATATTAATATTCAAAACGGCCCTTGAGAGTAATTTCTTTATTTAAGATTGCTGTCTGACCTTTAGCAAACAGGCTGTCAATATCAAGATTCTCATCTAATACCAACAAATCAGCATCAGCACCCTCTGCTACACAGCCCTTAACGCCAGCCTTGCCAAGCAGCTCTGCCGGAGTGGAGGTCAAAAGCTTAATTGCTTCTTCCAAAGGCAGACCTCTGTGCACGAGGCTCTTGATCGTCAGATGCAGATATTTCGGAGAACAGTAGGTCAAGCCAATGCACTCACCCTGCTCATTAAATTTTGGCTGAGAGCCAAACGCATCACTGCTCAGCGTCAGATGCTCAGTGCTCATGCCTTCCCAGCTAAGAAGCTCCATAATTTTCTCTGCGCCAATTTCCATATCCTCATCAGTACTGCCAGCCGTCATATCAAAATAGCCGCCACGGCGTACCAGCTTAGCGCCTTCCTCCATAAGCTCCTGCGTGCGCAGCA
>OQVS01000135.1_pt1 | contig 40431 bp, 30 predicted proteins | sample 1691601 | NCBI WGS metagenome assembly OQVS01 (sample SAMN03418268, study PRJEB22391) | human gut metagenome | biome: human-gut; feature: organic feature; material: feces | host: Homo sapiens | place: Tanzania | collected 2013-01 | reverse complement strand
GAATTAATATTAAAACTGCCACCATAATGCTTAACTATCATTGCTAAGCAAGATGGCCCACAATCTTTTGCATCACGTTGTCTAACTAAAGTGAACATTTATGATATTATTAAATAGGCTAAAATCAAGTGTCATTAAAAAATATTTCTACATATTTAATCGGTTTTGGTTACTTTCATTGGTATTCAATCTTCTAAATGTATCCTTAAATCCATTGAATGTGTATCTAACGGTCAGCAAAAGAAAGCGACTATCAACATTGGGGGTTGTTTGCACCTTAACATTATCTATAAATACATTCTTTTTTGACGCAGACTTATGCAACAAGTCGTTACCTCTAAGGATAATTTGCAAACGATTATCCTTGAAGAAACATTGCCGTATCCAAAAAGACAAACCATACATAGGTGACTCCAATACTCCCAAGAAACCATTTTTTGAAGAGTAAGACAAATCTACAGACGCCATCGTCTGCTTAGTAATGTCAAATTGATTAACCATGGAAAATGTAATTTTTGAATCTTTAGGTGCATAAGCATCTAAGAATTTGATTTTTGTTGGAATATAACGATATTGAGCATTGTAAGCAAACCTATATATTCCTATTTTATCTGAATAGCTTGCATCAAACAACCATGTATTGTAATCTACATTGATAGGAGAATTCAGTAGAGCACCATTTAATTCCGGTCTTTCAGTGAATTTCCACAATACGGCTTTAGCGTCATGTATGTATCTTCCCTGCAAGGCAAATTTATTCTTCCACACCATGGCTAAGGAATAAATATACCTATCATTAGATTTAAGAGAAGAATTGCCTTTCTCGTACAAATAAGGATTCACATAATTCAAAAGAGGAGATATATCCCTAAACATTGGGCGTGAATTCAGAATTATAATACTTCCAATAAATAGCAGATCGGAATTGAGCTGCCATTGGGCTGTTATACGAGGAAAGAGTTTAAAAGATGTATCAGTTATACTATTTATCTTATCTTGCTCATATTCAGAATGAAAAATGCTTCCTCTTAACCCTGCGGTGATGAAGAATTTATTCCATTTTTGATTCATAGTTGCAAACAAGCTGAGTTCATCCTCCCGAAGATCGCTTGTTGTATTGTAAAATGGACTTGCAGCATCCTCAAAAATGTAATTTGAATATCCTTTGTTTAAAATAGAATTTCCTTGAAAGCCCGCATTTAGAGAGAACCCTTTTTTCGAGTTGTAGTCGTACTCTATCTTTGCATTAAATGCCTTATAGTCATTTTTGCCATTTATCCACGATCTATTTTCATTATTTGTCATTAAGTCTATCTCCGATTTAGTTCTTGCGTAAAGATAGCCTCCAGAAACAGAGATTTGTCGTTTTTCTGAGATTATATATTTCACTAGCAAATCGGCATTGGTAGAAATATTATGAACTTTTTTTTCTTGATGAGTATTAGAATATAGTGTGTTTTGGCCATATTCATTACTATACTCATCTCCTTGACTCTTCGCACTCTTATTGGAGATGTTTATATCACCTTGAAATGTGACATGAAACTTTTGGTTGGGTCTGTAACTGAAACTTTCGGTAATATGGTGGGCTGGCTTTGAAAAAATCTCATTATTATAGGAGATGCAAGATCTATCTACCTTCCCTCCAGGAGCCAATATATCGTATCTATTGGTTCCTGTGTTATCTTCATTGAGGTGTGAAAAATTATAAGACAAGAAATTATCCCATGTCTTTTTTGCCAAAGAAATACTCAAAACATCCTCTTCTGTGTAGCGCCTACCAAACAAAGAGTTATGTTCCATGTGCGCAGAAAAATAATCTGTTAATTGCTGGTTCGTTGTAATAGAAATAATACAACCATATTGAGCCGAGTATTTTGCCGGTGGATAGTAATTTACATTCACCGTTTTTATTTGGTCAGGACGGAGTGCACTGATTCTGTCGTATGATTTCTGTTCCACTCCATTCAATATATACAAAGGTGTACCTCCTAACATGGGCACAACTCTTCCACCACTCGACAACAATCCCGGAAGAAAGGCTAGAACATCTGCAATTTCGGGTAATTTATTTAATTCCGATTTTGCGACATCTATTTCAAATGCTCCTTCCGAAACTTTATAGACGGCTTTTTTCCCTTTAACTAAAATCTCTTGCAGCGTGTTGGAGGTTGGTTCCAATTGGATAACAACAGGAAGAGGAATAGCGATTCGCATTTGTTTATAACCCATAAATCTGACAGCAACAAATAATCCATCAGTTTCTACTGCACTTAAATTGAAAACCCCTTTTTGGTCGGTTGTCGTACTTTTTATAATTTCCCCATCTTCTGTTATCAACATAACAGTGGCATAGGGTAAAGGTTCTTGGACCTCATCTATCACGGTAGCTGATAACATCAAAGAGTCTTGATTTATTATTGCGGCTTGAGATTGCAAACAGAAAAAAGAAATAAACAATAAAATACGAAACATCATAAAGGTCGTTATTTAAAAAAAACAAAATATCTGACTATGGTATTTTAAACCATAGTCAGATACAGAATCACCTAAGTCTTTATGGTCACTTTGTCAACCACGACTGTTCCATCATCCTTAATCGTAGTCGTAATGATTGTTGTTGAACCATTTGGATTGATAATAGTTTTAGTTACAGTTACATCACCGCCACCATTGATGAATCCCATTTCGTCTTTTGATAAGACTTCTAAATCAAATGCTTTCATAACTTAATTGAATAAAGTTTGTACTTTGCTCGGATATTTCCGAACCGTTAATGATATTTGAATGCAAGCGCTTCACATGACACGCATTTCCAACATTCGACTGCAAAGATACAACAACAAAACGATAAAAACAAATTTTTCCACACTTTTTTATGATTTCCATGCAAATAGAATCGCGAGACATTTTATTAGCTCAACTTTCTGAAATAAATATTGTTGCATTTTGCTTCGCATAAAAAAGGCTAAAGGTTTCCGTATGTTACGGAAAATTAGTATCTTTGTGGTGTCAAACAATAAGATACTGAGCCCACTTTAAAAAGTAAGGCCTGTTCCAAATGTTTATATTTCACGAAAATAATCTCTGATTAATACCGTTATCTGGAATATTTTTCGTACCTTTACATCATCAATCAAACAGAAAGAACATGTTTAAAAAGACAGATCCGAATCCTCAGCTGGATATGTTCACGGCTCCCTCCATGCTGTTAGGAAATTGTGCTTCGAAGAAGTATTCTGACCCCAGCGCATGGCATAACCAGTTCTATAGCCTCGTGACAAACCAAGATTGACGAGGAGATAGTCAGGCCTTTGTTCCCAGAAGGTAAGAAGAGCGGTCGCCCAAATGCTTCGATCCGCATACTCGTAGCAATGCCGGTCTTGAAAGAGGGATTCGGTTGCAGTGACGAGGATCTGTTTGAGAAGTGCGAGTTTGACCTTCTTACCAGAAAGGGCCTCGGCTTGGAACTTCTGACGGATGTAACTCCATCAATAGACACCTATTATCTCTTTCGTTGCCGTATCTGCGAGTATCAGGAAAGAACAGGCATAGACCTTATGCAGCTGTGCTTCGAACAGATTGCAGGCAGCCAGATACGCCTCCTCAAGATATCCGGCAAGAGTGTCCGTATGGACAGCAAGCTTATCGGCAGCAATATCGCTCGCCAGTCTCGCTATGAACTGATACATACAACTTTGGTGAGGTTCCTCAAGACATGTGCGCTTACCAAGCTCTCCTCAAAGCAGGAAGAGCGAGCAAAGGCGTATTTGAAAGAGGACTCCTTAAAGACCGTTTACCGTTCAGACTCCGAATCGCTCCAGAGCAATCTTGCTATAATTGGCAACTTCATCATGGACATGCTTGTGGCTTTTCCTGAGACCTCTCCTGAGCACAATCTTCTTCAACGTCTGTTTGATGAACAGTATGTCGTAAAGGACGGAAAGGCTGTTCTTCGAGACAAGAAGGAGGTAAAGGCTAACAGTCTCCAGAACCCCAACGATCCAGATGCGACCTATCGTAGCAAGAATGACCAGAAGGTGCAAGGCTATGTGACTAACATCACAGAAACTGTAGAGGAAGGCAAGCCCAGCATCATCACTTCCGTCCAGGTGGAAACAGCTGTATTTGCAGACTGTCATTTTCTTCAGGAGGCGGTGGAAAACAGTGAACGTGTCACGAATTCCACCATTGAGGACCTGTATGCGGATGGTGCCTATCAAAGTCCCGATAATCGAGAGTTTGCGAAGAACCATAACGCCACGCAGCTCAAGACTGGCAAGATGCAAGGTGGACGCAGATGGGAACTGATACCACATGACGAGGATGGGCTTACCGTCAGGGAGGTTGCTACTGGCAACACCTACGAGGCAATCAAAGCCGTCACAAAGCAAGGCTCCAGAAAGCGATGGAGAATCCCATGGAACAACAAAACCGGTTGGCGTTACTTTGAAGACAAAGACATTAAAGCCTATCAGCTAAGGAAGCAGATAGAAAGCCTTCCTTTGGAGGAGCAGCATAAACGGAATAACGTTGAAGCTGCCATGTTCCAATACAGTTTTCATACACGTAATGGCAAGACCCGATACAGGGGCTTGCTCAAACATCGTATGCATGCATATAGCAGATGTATGTGGATGAACCTCCGAAGGATGGTAATATTCCAGATTTCAACATTTCAAAGATCGATATTTGCCCTTTTCGGGCCTATCAGAGAAGCTTTCGGCTCTTTCATGGCAATTTCTCGAAAGATATTCACCCGTGAAGCCGATTGCCATGTTTCACTCAGAATGGCCACACTGGTCAGACTGAATTCAAAATGCGCCCCTTTTTAAAGTGGGCTCATTTATCTAATTCAGAGAGCACATTGGCACACACAGCTCGGAACTTATCCGTATATTTACGCTGTTTCAGCCTTTCAAAGGTAACAGCATGCTCTCCGACCAACTCTTCTGGATGCTCTTGAAAGTATTGCTCTACCCTTTGGTATTTGAGCCAGTCAATGAAGTGAAGACCAAGAAGGGAGCTCAGCCACAATGGAGTATCTTTATCGATAACTATCTCATTACCATTATTCATGAGCTCATTGAGTCTTTTGCCGACATTATTGAACGCATCAGCAAACTCTTTATTGCCTATTTCTCCCCTTACAAACTTTCCAAGCAGCTCCTTGGCCGTCGTTTCCAAGTCTGTAAAACGAGTTTTCTTTTTTTTACGGAACTTCCCGAAGAAATCTGAAAAATTACAGAATGCCATATTATTCAACTTTAATACTTCTTATTGCAAATTTACGGTATTATTCTGATATCACAAACTTTTTGGGTGCCTTTCTTTGTTTTCAACGATAAGTATCCACCACGCAGGCAGTTCTTTATCTGTTTTTTTAAAAAACGCTTGGTCAATTCAGATTTTGTTCGTAACTTAGTAGCTTGAAACGTAGAGCATGCAGAAAAAATGGCTAAGATAGTAAATAAATATCCCGTAGGAATTCAGACTTTCTCGAAGATTCGCGAGAACGGTTATTTCTATATAGACAAGACCCAATTCATCGTGGATTTCCGGGAAAAGCAGATGTCGTATGTCTTTCTGAGTCGTCCAAGACGATTCGGCAAGTCGCTCTTTGCCTCTACTCTTCAAGCCTATTTCGAGGGAAGAAAGGAGCTTTTTGAGGGATTGGCCATCGCCGAATACGAGAAGGAATGGGTGAGGCATCCTGTGCTTCATTTCGACCTGAGCGGTGCCAAGCATTTTGACGCCGATGCCTTGAACAATTATCTTAATCTGGAACTTTTACCCTACGAAGAGCTTTATGGTAAGAGAGAAGGCGAGATTTACCCTAATGAAAGACTAGAAGGTATCGTAAAGCGAGCTTACAAGCAGACGGGCGAAAAGGCAGTCGTTATCATTGATGAATACGATGCCCCTTTGCTGGATGTGGTGCATGAGAAGGAAAACCTGCAACCGCTTCGCCGCATCATGCAAAACTTCTACAGTCCTCTAAAGAAGCTCGACCCATACCTGGAGTTCTGTTTCATCACGGGTATCACCAAGTTCTCGCAACTCAGCATCTTCAGCGAACTCAACAACCTCGACAACATCAGTCTGTTCGACCAGTATTCGGCCATCTGCGGTATCAGCAAGACGGAACTAACCACGCAGATGAAACCAGACGTCGAAGCATTGGGCGAAGCCCTTGGCATGACGTACGAGGAGTGTCTGAAAGAGCTGACGCAATTCTATGACGGCTATCATTTCAGCAAGAATTCAGAAGATGTCTTCAATCCGTTCAGCCTGGTGAAGGCGCTGAATGCACGCGACATTGCCCCTTACTGGTTTGGCTCGGGTACGCCATCTTTCCTCTTGAAATTGCTGGATAAGTATCATGTCAACCTTGCTTCTTTGGAGGGTCAGGAGGCGGTACTGAGTTCCTTCGACCAATCGACAGAGGAAATGACAGACGCCCTGCCTCTGCTGTATCAGAGCGGTTATCTGACCATCAAGAAGTATGACCCGATGTTTCGCGAATACACTTTGGGCATCCCAAACAAGGAGGTCCGTGATGGTTTGCTCAATTCGCTGATACCTCACTATGTGAACCCTCGCCGTTCCGACAACGACGCCTTCCTCTTGGGATTTTGCAAGGCGGTTTACCGCAATGATATCGAGGCGGCATTGGAACACATGCGCACCTATATGGCTACGATCCCATACGATCTGGAGAACCATAGCGAGAAGCACTATCAGACCATCTTCTATCTGATGTTCAGTTTCCTCAACATCTATATCCGCACGGAGGTGAAGAGCGCCATCGGCAGGGCTGATGCCGTGATGCACATGCCAGACACGATATACGTCTTCGAACTGAAGGTTGACAAGAGTGCCGAGGAGGCTTTGGCACAAATAGACGAAAAGGGCTACATGCTGCCTTATCATGCTGAAGGTAAGCGGCTGGTAAAGGTGGGCATCAGTTTTGACAGTACTCAGCGTACGATCAGCGATTGGAAAATCAAGGAGGATTAAGAGGATTAAAAGGAGAGGCTAAGAACATTGCCCGCCATTTTACCATCGAGCCTTTTTAGTGTATTGTCGTCGATTTGCATTATTAGATTTATGTATAGATATTTCATTTACCTATCGTTTGACGGGCGCGCCTACCACGGTTGGCAGATACAGCCCAACGGCATCACCGTGGAGGAGGTGCTGGAGAAGGCGCTCTCGACCCTGCTGCACACCCCCATCGACGTGACGGGGGCGGGACGGACGGACGCTGGGGTCAACGCCCGGCTGATGGTGGCCCATTTCGACCTGCAGGAGCCGCTGGAGCTTCCCCTCGACTGCCACCAGCTGGCCTACCGCCTCAACAAGATGTTGCCCCGCGACATCTCCGTGAGCCAGATCCTACCCGTGCCCTCGGATCTCCACGCGCGCTTCTCGGCCAAAAGGCGCACCTACCACTACTACATCCACACGAGGAAAGACCCCTTTCGCAGGGCCTACTCCCACGAGATCCACTACGCCCTCGACTTCGACCAGATGAACGCGGCGGCACAGATGCTTGTTGGCACACGCGACTTCCAATGCTTCTGCAAGGCGGGAAGCGACGTGAAAACGACCGTCTGCGACCTCTACGAGGCCCGCTGGGACCATCTTGGCGACGAGGCATGGTGCTTCACGATCTCCGCCAACCGCTTTCTGCGCAACATGGTGCGCGCCGTGGTGGGCACCTTGGTGGAGGTAGGACGCGGACGCCTCTCGCTGCAAAGGCTGGAGGAGGTGCTCGCTAAGGGCACCAGGAGCGACGCCGGCGAGAGCATGCCAGCCCACGCGCTATTTCTGTGGGATGTGGAGTATGACGGGCTGGAGCCGCAGGAAAATGGTGTTTTGGCTAAATAAATGAACACTTTGGTTGCCAGTTTGAGAAAAAAGACTTATTTTTGCGCCATCAAAGTCAAAACATAGCATCTTTTACCCAGTTCCTTCCACCAGAAAGCGGGGAGGAGACACAAGAACAGACAACGATATGAGTAATATTTTCAGAGGATTGGGAGTCGCGCTGATCACTCCTTTCAAGAGCGACATGAGCATCGATTTCGAGGCTTTGGAGCGACTCGTCAACTATCAACTGGACAATGGTGCCGACTTCCTGTGCATCCTGGCCACAACGGGCGAGACGCCCTGCCTGACGCGGAGCGAGAAAGACGAGATCACCCGGGTCGTCAAGAGCGTGGTGAAGGGCCGCGTGCCCCTGCTCAAATACTGTGGCGGCAACAACACGCGGGCCGTCATCGAGGAGATGAAGTCCAGCGACTGGGAGGGTATCGACGGCATCCTGAGCATCTGTCCTTACTACAACAAGCCGTCGCAGGAGGGCTTGTACCAGCACTTCAAGGCCATCGCCGAGGCCAGTCCGCTGCCCTTGGTGCTCTACAACGTGCCGGGGCGCACGGGAGTGAACATGAAGGCAGCCACGACGTGCCGCATCGCCAAGGACTTCCCCAACATCGTTGGCATCAAGGAAGCCTCGGGCAGCCTGGAGCAGGTCGATGAGATCATCAAGAACAAGCCTGAGGGCTTCGAGGTGATCAGCGGCGACGACGCGCTGACGTTCCCGATGATAGCCAGCGGAGCCGTCGGTGTGATCTCAGTCATCGGCAACGCCCTGCCCCGCCAGTTCTCCCGCATGATCCGCCTGGAGTTTGAGGGCAACTATGGCGAGGCACGCAAGATCCACCATCAGTTTACCGAACTCTACAAGCTCCTCTTCGTCGATGGCAACCCCGCAGGCGTGAAGGCCCTGCTCAACGACATGGGTATGATAGAAAACGTGCTCCGACTGCCGCTCGTACCCACCGAGGTGACAACGAAGCAGAAGATGGCCGACATCCTGAAGGCCCTCCATGTAGAATAAGAAAAGTATTGGTATGGGGGACATCCCGGGGCTTCGCGGCCCGCAGGCGATTGTCCCCAGGGACCACGAAGGCCTTCTTTTCGGGTCCGTTACATAGAAGTTGCGCCGACAGGCTGCTTCCACCACCCGCTCCCCTACAGACGGGGGCTGAGGGAGTGGAGGCTGCTTGCCTGCGTACATTGACCACAACCTTTGTTATCAATAAGTCAAACCTAAATATCACACCACGACTATGAACAGTCTGTTTATCGTATTGCCCATCCTCACCATCCTGATGTTCGACCTCGGACTGACGCTGGAGGGCAAGGATTTCCGCTTGGTCATGCTCCGCTACAAAGCGGTCCTGGCCGGCATGATCGGCCAACTGCTCCTGCTGCCCCTCATCGCCTGGGGCGTGGCTGGCGCCTTGTCGCTGAGCCCGCTCTTCACCATCGGTCTGATGCTCATCGCCTGCTGTCCTGGCGGCAGTTCGTCCAACGTCTTCTCGATGCTGGCCAAGGGCGACGTGGCCCTGTCGGTATCGCTCACGGCCGTCAGCAGCCTCATCACCCTCTTCACCGTCCCGCTGATCATGCAGGCCACGACCGCCCACCTTGGCGAGACCATGGGGGTGAAGCTGCCCGTAGTCAATCTGCTGATGCAAAACGTGGTGACGATGCTGCTGCCCATCCTTCTGGGCATTGGCGTACGCCACTACTGGCGGGAGACGGCCCGAAAGATCGAGCGAGTGCTCTCCCGACTGGCCTTCCCGGCCCTGATGCTGCTGGCCGGCATCTTCTTCGTGCAGCACAAGACCACCATCACCGACAACTTCGGCACGCTGGGCCTGGCCACCACCCTGCTCCTCCTCTGTGCCACCACAGGGGCGGGACTGCTCTGCTACGTCTTCCGACTGCGCACACAGGAGCGGCGCACCATCGTCATCGAGGTGGGCATGCAGAACGCAGCCCAGGCCATCGCCGTGGCCTCCAGCCCCTTTGTCTTCAACGACGGGCGCATCGCCATCCCCGCCATCATCTACGCCCTGATGATGAACGTGATCCTGCTGACCTACGTGGGCATCATCAACCGGGGGAAGATCCTCGGATAAGGAGGGGGACTACCGCTAATAATGAGACATGGGCCTTGTCCCCAGCTTCGCTTGATCGCTGGTGGCAAGGCCCATGCTCCAAACAGGGGGCTCAGTCCAAAATCTAAAAACTGAAATTGAAGCCTATCGAGGCGTATTCCTTAAACTGCAAGTAGCCGTGGTGGCTATCGCGCGCCACGCCATCGTCGAATCGGGGATAGAGGAAGATTTGCGCAGAGACGAAGCGGTTGAACTGGAAAACGAACGTGTTTTCCCATTCCAACTCCACACGCTCGTAGGTGGTGTAGCCATAGAGGCGCGTGCGCCAGGTCAGGTCCTCCATCAGCGTCCACGAGAGATCGACCGTAAACTCCGAACCAAAGTCGTTGAGCACCCTGCGGTTGTCCTCGATGCCGAGACGGGAGGAGAGGGAGCGCACGCGGGTGTACTTCATGTTGTAGGCCAGCGGAGCGAGATGGATGTTGCCCTTCAACCGGTGGTGCAACCAATCGACGCTATAGTCCATACCCAAAGAGAGGTTGACATTGAGCGGGGCGAGGAAGTCGGAGTAGAGGGTCGGATCATTGGACCGGTAGCTGTGGGTGAACTGCGTATAGGTGAGCAGCTGGAGCGTGTAGTACCAGCGTTTCGAAGCCTGCAGCCCCAACTTGGAGGTGAGTCGGATCAGGTCCTCCGTGGTCTTGTAGCGATGGAGCGAGTCGGAGCGGGAACTCTGAAATCCGAAGCGCATCTCCAGTTTGTTCTCCCACTTCACCTTCTGCTTGTTGTTGTAGTTGGCCTCCATGATGACGGATCCCAGGGCGGAGTAGTTGCTCTCGCCTCCCTTATACCAATTGTCGGAGACGTAGTTCTGCATGAAGCGCAGGGAGTAGTAGCCTGAGTAATGCCAAAAGTTGGGCTTATGGACCACCAGCTGGACGGGCACGACATCGGGCTCCACGGGCATGGGGTCTGCATGGTCGCCCATCTCCGTCTCGGTCTGTATGGGCGCCTCGATGAGGTCGAGGTCGGAACGGTCGACACGGAGGCGAGCGGAAGTGGTGCGCACCAAGTCGGGCCGGCGCACATAGAGGCCCAGCAGGGTGCTATCGACAAAGGCCTGCTCCCCCGTGCCTCCACCAGAGAGGGAGAAAGCATCGAGCACCTTGCCCTTGTAGAAGGTCAGAGGCAGGAAAAGTTGTGCTGCGGAGAGCGGAGCAACCTTGGAAGGACGGTAGGCAGGTCGACGAGCCGCATCACCAAAGATAGAGTCGCGCAGGAGCGCGAGCGAGTCGACAGGATCCGAGAGATCGCCATGGGGCTTCTCTACGGAAACCGCTGAAACTGCGGATCTTGAGGCGTGCGATCTGGCCTGGGCCGTGGCGATTGTCGGCAGGCAAAGCAGGCTAAACGCCATCCATATCATCGTTTTCATTCGTTCGAGCGTTATTAATTTAGGCGCAAAGATACAAATAAAAGCCGTAAGAACTTGCCACTTTCGGTTATTTATTGTAAATTTGCACCTTGTTATAACATATACATTTATCAACAAAGTGGCTGAGACAAAATACATCTTTGTGACCGGCGGTGTAGTTTCATCGCTTGGCAAGGGGATTATCTCCTCATCTATCGGCAAGCTGCTCCAGGCAAGGGGCTATAACATCACCATTCAGAAGTTCGATCCCTACATCAATATCGACCCGGGAACGCTGAACCCCTATGAGCATGGCGAGTGCTATGTGACGGTCGATGGTATGGAAACGGACCTTGACTTGGGACACTATGAGCGGTTCACCGGCATCCAGACCACCAAGGCCAACTCCATGACGACGGGCCGCATCTACAAGAGCGTCATCGACAAGGAGCGCCGCGGCGACTATCTGGGCAAGACCATCCAGGTCGTACCGCACATCACGGACGAGATCAAGCGCAACATCAAGCAGCTTGGCCAGAAATATCACTACGACTTCGTCATCACCGAGATTGGCGGTACGATCGGCGACATCGAGAGTGCTCCGTTCATGGAGGCGATCCGCCAGATGAAATGGGAGCTAGGCGACCGCGCCATCACCGTCCACCTGACCTACGTGCCCTACCTGCACGCAGCGGGTGAGCTGAAGACGAAGCCCACGCAGCATAGCGTGAAGGAGCTCCAGAGCGTCGGCATCCAGCCCGACGTGCTCGTCCTTCGCACGGAGAAGCACCTCGACGAGGGCATTCGTAAGAAGGTGGCCAACTTCTGCAACGTCGATTTCGACTGCGTCGTGCAGAGCGAGGACCTGCCGAGCATCTACGAGGTGCCCGTGGCCATGCAGAACCAGGGTCTCGACGAGGCCATCCTGCGCAAGTGTCATGAGCCTATCGGAGAGCGTCCGGCCCTGGGTCCGTGGAAGTCGTTCCTCGACCGCCGCGCCAAGGCTACCGAGGAAGTGCACATCGGACTCGTCGGCAAATATGACCTGCAGGACGCCTACAAGAGCATCCGCGAGGCGCTGCTTCAGGCTGGCACATACAACGACCGCAAGACCGTACTGACGTTTATCAACTCCGAGGAGATCACCGAGGAGAACGTCGGCGAGATGCTCAAAGGACAGGACGGCATCGTCGTCTGCCCGGGCTTCGGCCAGCGTGGCATCGAGGGCAAGGTCATCGCCGCCCACTACACCCGCACCCACGACATCCCGACCTTCGGCATCTGCCTCGGTATGCAGATGATGGTGGTGGAGTTTGCACGCAACGTGCTGGGCTACGCCGACGCCAACAGCCGTGAGATGGACAAGAAGACACCCCACAACGTCATCGACATCATGGAGGAGCAGAAGAACATCACCAACATGGGCGGTACGATGCGTCTGGGTGCCTACGAGTGTGTATTAAAACAAGGTTCGCGCGTGTTCAATATATATAAGTCTGAGCACATCCAGGAGCGCCACCGCCATCGCTATGAGTTCAACAACAACTTCGAGAAGGAGTTTGAGCGCAACGGCATGAACTGCGTGGGACGCAATCCCGAGAGCGACCTTATCGAGATCGTGGAGATACCGGGACTGAAATGGTACATCGGCACGCAGTTCCACCCCGAGTATCAGAGTACGGTGCTGAAACCTCACCCTCTCTTCCTCGACTTCGTCCGCGTGGCCAGCGAGAACCACAAGGCGTAGTAGCACCCCTCATCAGACAAAGAAACAGTATCAGATAAACGAATGGACAAAAATACGATTACCGGCTTTGTGCTCATTGCGCTGATCCTCTTTGGCTTTGCTTGGTGGCAACAGCCCTCGGAGGAGCAGCTGGAGCAGCAACGGAAGGAGTTTGTAGAAGACTCTCTCCGTGCGGTCAAAGCCAAACAGCAGCAGGCCAAGAAGGAGGCGCTGCAGCAGCAACAGCAAGAGAAGGCTCAAGCCGATACGTCGGCACTCTTCCACAAGTCGCTCTCGGGCACGGCACAGGACGTGGTGCTCCAGAACGGAAAGCTCGCCCTCACGCTCTCCACGAAGGGTGGCACGGTGGCCAAGGCCGTCATCAAGGACTATGTGGGCCACAACCTGAAGGTGCAGGACGGTTCGAAGGATACCAAGGACGTCACCCTCTTCGAGGGCAACGACCAGCGGCTCAACTACTTGCTATCGGGCAAGGAACTCAATATCGAGACTGAGGACCTTTACTTCACGCCCAGCAACGTCACCGACTCCACGGTGACGATGACGGCGGAGGCTGCACCGGGCAAGACGCTGACGCTGGACTATGTCCTGGGCAAGGACTATATTCTCCGCGTGAGCCTGCGCGCCAACGGTCTGGGTGGCCTCTTCGCCCCCGACTACAACGAGGTGGGCATCTCCTGGGAGGAGAACGCACGCCAGCAGGAGCGCGGCTTCACCTTTGAGAACCGCTACGCCACACTGACCTACAAGAAGACCGACGGTGGCACAAAGCACCTGAGCGAGGCTTCGGAGAAAGAGGAGACCACGGAAGACGCCCTCGACTGGGTGGCCTTCAAGAACCAGTTCTTCTCGGCAGTGATGATCTCGAAGGACAACTTCCAGACGGGCGCACGACTGAAGAGCACCCCGCTGAAGAAGGAGTCGCACTATCTGAAGAACTACCAGGCACGCCTGAAGACGGCCTTCGACCCCACGGGAAAGAAGGCCACAGAACTGGAGTTCTACTATGGACCCAACGACTTCCGCCTCCTGCAGAAGGTGGAGAAAGAGAGCGCCTTCGGCAAGGATCTGGAGATGCAGCAGCTCGTCTATCTGGGCTGGCCGCTCTTCCGTATCATCAACCGCTGGTTCACTATCTATGTCTTCGACTGGCTGAGCACCTTCTTCCCGATGGGTGTCGTGCTCATCCTCATCACGCTCCTGCTCAAGGTCATCACCTTCCCGATGGTGAAGAAGAGCTACATGAGCTCCGCCAAGATGCGCGTGCTCAAACCGAAACTCGACGAGGCCACAAAGCAGTATGACAAGCCGGAGGACCAGATGAAGAAGCAGCAGGCTATGATGCAGCTCTACTCGGAGTATGGCGTCAGCCCGCTCTCAGGCTGTCTGCCGATGCTGATCCAGTTGCCGATCTGGATTGCGATGTTCAACTTCGTGCCAAACGCCATCCAGCTGCGCGGACAGAGTTTCCTGTGGATGCAGGATCTGAGCACCTACGATCCCATCGTCGAATGGGGCACAAACATCTGGCTCATCGGCGACCACCTGTCCCTGACCTGTATCCTCTTCTGCGGTGCCAACATTCTCTACACCTGGTTCACCATGCAGCAGCAGAAGGACCAGATGGTCGGTCAGCAAGCCGAGCAGATGAAGATGATGCAGTGGATGATGTATCTCATGCCGCTGATGTTCTTCTTCATGTTCAACGACTACTCGTCGGGTCTCAACTTCTACTACTTCATCTCCCTATTCTTCTCAGCAGCCATCATGTTCACGCTGCGCAAGACTACCAACGAGAAGAAGTTGCTGGACTACCTTGAGGCACGCCGCTCGGAGAACCAGAAGAACCCGAAGAAGCAGAACGGCCTGATGGCCCGCATGCAGGCCATGCAGGAACTTCAGCAGAAGCAGCAGGAGGAACTGAGAAGAAAGAAGGAGGATCTGAACAGGAGGAAGAAGCAATAGCTCTTCCCCCACCAACTGGGTGTCTTACAGCACCTGGCCTCTCTTTTCAGTCAAAAGGATCTTTCCTGGGAAGACACCAAAAGGACTATCCTTGGATAGATATCACTTTTTCAGAAATAACAACGGTTACTCACGGGCAAGAATTTGTCCGTGAGTACTTTAGATTAATAACGATGAACAAAAACCTTACAATCGCCATGACGACTGCGATGCTACTGAGCGGCGGCGTGGCACAAACGCAAGCACAAGACGTGAACATTGGCAAGAGCAATCAGGTGATGCTGAAAGGCGACATCATGACTCCCGAGACCCTCTGGGCCATGGGACGCGTGGGTTCTGCGGCAGCCTCACCCGACGGCAAGCAGGTCGTCTATCAGGTGGGCTACTACAGCGTGAAGGAGAACCGCGGCCACCAAGTGTTATTTATCATGAACGCTGACGGCACGGGCCAGACCAAGCTCACCACCGACACCAAGAGCGAGAGCGACCCTGTATGGATCGAAGGCGGCAAGCGCATCGCCTTCCTTCGTGGAGGCCAGGTATGGGCCATGAACCCTGACGGCTCGGGACGCACGCAGCTCACGAAGGACGCCACGGCCATCGAGGGATTCAAGTTCTCACCCGACGGCAGCCGCGTACTGCTCATCAAGTCGCTGCCCTACCACGGCACGATCAAGAAGAACCCCGACGACCTCCCTATGGCATCGGGCCGTCTCGTCACGGACATGAACTACCGCCACTGGGACCATTATGTGGAGAGCATTGCTCACCCCTTCGTCGCACAGGTATCCGCTCAGGGCATCGACGCTGGATGGGATATCCTCGAAGGACAGCCCTACGAGAGCCCGCTGGCACCCTTTGGTGGTATCGAGCAGTTTGACTGGAGCCCCGACTCCAAGCACATCGCCTATACCTGTCGCAAGAAGGTGGGCGTGGACTACGCCGTCTCCACCGATGCCGACATCTTCCTCTTCAACATCGAGACCAAGGCCGACCGCAACCTCTGCAAGCCAGAGGGCTATGTGGCTCCGAAGATCAACTATACCAAGTCGCTCCGCAACCAGAAGGTCAACCACCAGGAGGGCGACATGAACGTCGGCTACGACGTCAATCCGCGCTTCTCACCGGACGGAAAATATGTGGCCTGGCTCAGCATGGAGCACGACGGCTATGAGAGCGACCGCAACCGCCTGTGTGTCTATGAACTGGCTACGGGCAAGAAGTCCTATGTCGCCGAGGCCTTCGACTCCAATGTCGATGACTACTGCTGGAACACCGACTCCAAGACCCTCTACTTCATCGGCTGCTGGCACGCCACGGTCAACGCCTACCAGACCAACCTCAAGGGCGAGGTGAAGAAGCTGACCGAGGGCGACCACAACTACGTGGCTCTCCAGCTGCTGGGCAACACGGGCAAGCTCCTCGGCACGCGCCAGAGCATCACCGTCCCCAGTGACCTCTATGTCATCAAGCCCGCCAAGAAGGAGGGACAGTCGGAGCAGACGCAGATCACCTTCGAGAACAAGCACATCTACGACCAGATGGCTGTGGGCAACGTCACGGACCGCTGGGTGAAGACCTCTGACGGCAAGGAGATGCAGGTGTGGATCATCACCCCGCCCCACTTCGACCCCAACAAGAAGTATCCTACGCTGCTCTTCTGTGAGGGTGGCCCGCAGAGCCCTGTCTCACAGTTCTGGAGCTACCGCTGGAATTTCCAGATCATGGCTGCCAACGGCTATGTGGTCGTCGCCCCGAACCGTCGCGGACTGCCTGGCTATGGCAGCAAGTGGAACGAGGAGATCTCTGGCGACTGGACGGGCCAGTGCATGAGAGACTATCTGGCTGCCATCGACGATGCTGCCAACAACCTCCCGTTTGTTGACAAAGACCGTCTCGGTGCCGTCGGTGCCTCTTTCGGCGGCTTCTCCGTCTATTACCTTGCCGGCCACCACGACAAGCGCTTCAAGTGCTTCATCTCCCACGACGGTGCCTTCAACCTGGAGTCGATGTACACCGACACAGAGGAGGCCTGGTTTAGCAACTGGGAGTATGACGACGCCTACTGGAACCAGGACCGTACGGACAACGCCCGCCGCACCTATGAGAACAGCCCCCACCTCACCGTTGACAAGTGGGACACGCCGATCCTCTGTATCCATGGCGAGATGGATTATCGCATCAACGCCAACCAGGGCATGGGTGCTTTCAATGCAGCCCGCCTTCGCGGCATTCCCGCAGAACTGCTCATCTTCCCCGATGAGAACCACTGGGTATTGCAGCCGCAGAACGGCATTCTCTGGCAGCGCACTTTCTTCGAGTGGCTCGACCGCTGGCTGAAGAAGTAATCACAGGAAAGTCAATCAACAAAATAACAAAAAATGGAAAATAAAACTTTGCGCGACTCGGCAGCCATCCGTTGGACCGCCTTGTTGCTCCTGGCACTGGCCATGTTCTGTGCCTACATCTTCGTGGACATCTTGTCCCCGATCAAAGACCTCATGCAGTCGCAGCGCGGCTGGGATTCTGACGCCTTCGGCACCATGCAGGGTTCCGAGACGTTCCTCAACGTGTTCATCTTCTTCCTCATCTTTGCCGGTATTATCCTCGACAAGATGGGTGTGCGCTTCACGGCTCTCCTCTCTGGTGGCGTGATGCTGGTGGGCGCCTGCATCAAGTGGTACGCCGTCAGCGACGGGTTCATCGGTAGCGGCCTGGAGACTTGGTTCACCAACAACCTCAACCATATTCCCGTCTTCGAACAGCTCGGCGTCTCACCCTTCTATGAGGGAATGCCCGCCTCTGCCAAGTTGGCCGCCATCGGTTTCATGCTTTTCGGTTGCGGTACGGAGATGGCTGGTATCACGGTCTCGCGCGGTATCGTGAAATGGTTCAAGGGCCGCGAAATGGCACTGGCCATGGGATCTGAGATGGCATTGGCTCGTCTCGGTGTGGCCACCTGTATGATCTTCTCGCCGTTCGTAGCCAAGTTTGGCGGTGTCGTCAGCGTGTCGCGCTCTGTAGCCTTCGGTGTGGTGCTGCTCTGCATCGCCATGATCATGCTGGTCGTCTATTTCTTCATGGACAAGAAACTCGACGAGCAGACTGGCGAGGCCGAGGAGAAGGACGATCCGTTCAAGCTCAGCGACCTTGGCCAGATCCTCACCTCCAGTGGTTTCTGGCTCGTATCACTGCTCTGCGTGCTCTACTACTCCGCCATCTTCCCCTTCCAGAAGTATGCTGTGAACATGCTCCAGTGCAACCTCACCTTCACTGAAGTGCCCGCCGACTCGTTCTGGGGTTCTCAGAGCGTGACCTACATCCAGTATGTCATCATGCTCTTCGTAGCCGCCACTGCCTTCTTGTTCAACTTCATGAAGCAGAAGACCGTGAAGTTCTTCGTGCTGGCCCTCTCCATAGCTGGCCTCATCACCTATTGCTACATGGGCTACATGCGCCAGTCGGCAGAGTCTATCTTCGCCGTCTTCCCCTTGCTCGCCGTGGGTATCACGCCGGTGCTCGGCAACTATGTCGACCACAAGGGTAAGGCTGCTTCCATGCTCGTGCTGGGCTCCATCCTGCTCATCGCCTGCCACCTCACCTTCGCCTTCGTCCTCCCCGAATTCAAGGGCAACCAGGTGGGCGGTGTCATCGTGGCCTATCTCACCATCCTCGTCCTCGGTGCTTCCTTCTCGCTCGTACCGGCCTCTCTGTGGCCCAGCGTGCCGAAGCTCGTCGATGCCAAGGTGATTGGTTCTGCCTACGCGCTGATCTTCTGGATTCAGAACATCGGCCTGTGGCTCTTCCCGCTCCTCATTGGTAAGGTGCTCAACGCCACCAATGAGGGTGTGACAGACCCCACCCAGCTCAACTACACCGCACCGCTCGTTATGCTGGCCGGCCTCGGTGTGGCTGCACTCTTCATCGGTTTCGTCCTGAAGATTGTGGACAAGAAGAAGAACCTCGGCCTCGAGTTGCCCAACATCCAGGAGTAACCTCTCCTGTACAACCCACTTATACGAAGGGATGGCTTTCACGGGCCATCCCTTTGTTTTTCTAAGGAAAAAACCGTATCTTTGCCGACGTAATCATATCAAACAGACTACCACCATGGCAAAAGTAAGAATCAAAACTCCCGAGGGCGACATCCTTGTACGCCTCTATGACGACACGCCGCGCCACCGCGACAACTTCCTCAAACTGGCCCGTGAGGGCTACTACGACGGCACGCTCTTCCACCGTGTCATCAAGGACTTCATGATACAAGGCGGCGACCCAGACAGCCGTAACGCCCCAGCAGGGAAGATGCTCGGAACGGGCGGACCCGACTACACTATCCCTGCGGAGATAGCCTATCCGCTGCGCTACCATAAGCGAGGCGCCTTGAGTGCGGCACGACTTGGCGACGAGGTCAATCCTGAGCGCGAGAGTTCCGGAAGCCAGTTTTATATCGTTTGGGGGAAGACCTTCAAGGCACAAGAACTGAAACAGATGGAACGCCAGATGGCCATGCAACAGGAACAGGAAGTCTTCAATGCCCTCGCCCGAGAGCACCACGACGAGATCATGACACTTCGCCGCAGTCGCGATCGTGCGGGACTGCAAACACTACAAGACCAGCTGGTGGAGCAGACCAAGGCTAAATGCAAGGAGATGGGCCGTCCATCCTTCACCGACGAGCAGGTGGAAACCTATACGACCCTTGGCGGCACACCATTTCTTGACGGTCAGTACACCGTGTTTGGCGAGGTGGAGGAAGGACTCGACGTCGTGGAGCGCATCCAAAACTGTGACACCGCTCGCAATGACCGCCCACGCCAGGACATCAGTATGAGCGTGGAAGTGGTGGAATCGGAGGAGTAAAAAGGAAGCCAAAGGGGCATTCATCGGATGCTACCAATGGAAAAAACACAGTAAAGACGGCTTTTATCTCTCTTTTCAGCGATAAAAGCCGTCTTTAGCCTTCAGAGTCCCCGACTACGAAACAAATCGGGGAAAGAGCGAAAAGGGGACTATCGCCTTGAACCAGATCGCTGTAACGGAAATGTAATTTGAATGTCATATAGGTGAAACTCCATTGCCGCTAGATTGTAGTAATTTTGCAACCGCAAACGGTATGGGCAAGCTTTGAGGAAAAACCTTCCCATAAAAAGTTTCAACCAGACCCAAGGAGAACTGGCTAAAAAGTTCAGAAGCCAATAGAGTTCAGTAACTGACAAAGCTCAGTAACTGACAAAAGTGAGTTCAATCAGATAAAGAGTCCGATAAAAGTTTCAACCGATGAAAAAGATAGAAAAGCAAGTGATGTACGTGGAGCGCGACGTGAGTTGGATGTACTTCAACCACCGCATTCTCCAAGAGGCCGAGAAGTCTGAAGTGCCCCTGCTGGAGCGCCTTTCCTTCCTCGGCATTTACAGCAACAACCTCGACGAGTTTTTCCGAGTGCGGGTGGCTACCCTCAACCGTCAGGCCGACAGCGAAGCCCTGCCCGAGAAGCACCGCAAGACCCTGAAGAAGACACTCAAGACTATCAATCAACTCAATGAGGCTTATGCCGCGGAATACGCCCAGGCCATTGATACGGTCTTTGATGAGTTGGAGCAGCATCACATCCGCGTGCTCAACGAGACACAACTCAATGATGAACAGAAGCAGTATCTCCGCCGTTTCTTCTACGATAAACTCAACGGATCCACCAACCCCATCTGGCTCTCTGCCATCGACGACCTCAACGTCTTCGAGGACAACCATATCTACCTCGTAGTGAGAAAGGCCCACATCGATGGCGACGGGAAGGTGAAGTATGCCATCATCAAGGTGCCCGACCGCGTCTATGGCCGCTTCATCAAAATACCAGCGAGCGACGGCTTCGACAATATCATGTATCTCGACGACGTGGTACGCTTCTGCCTGCCCCTGATCTTCATTGGAACGAAGCCCTCGGTCTATGATGCCTACTCCTTTAAGTTTACCAAGGACGCGGAGATGGAGGTGGACAACGAGGCCGACTACGGCGCTATGGAGAAGATAGCACACGGTGTGAATTCGCGCAAGCGAGGAGTCCCCATCCGCGTCATCTACGACCGCGAGATGCCACGCGAGATCCGCAAGCGCATCTCCGACCGTCTGAATATGCGCGAACTGGATACCTCACTGGCTGGCGGCCGCTATCAAAACCACCGCGACCTGATATCGTTTCCCGACTGTGGACATGCGGGGCTGCGCTACGAGAAGTGGCAACCCGTGATGCGACCCGAGTTTCTCAGCGAGGAGTCGCTCCTTGACCAGATTCGCAAGAAGGACCGCTTCATCCACGTACCTTACCACTCTTTCGACGCTTACATCCGACTACTGCGCGAGGCAGCACTGCGCCCGAGCGTGAAGGAGATCAAGACCACGCTCTACCGCCTGGCCTCAGATTCCAAGGTGGTGAAGGCGCTAATCTGCGCCGCCCGCAACGGCAAGAAGGTCACGGCGGTGGTGGAACTCATGGCCCGCTTCGACGAGGAAAGCAATATCAAGTGGAGCAAGCGGATGCAGGAAGAGGGAGTCAACGTCATCTTCGGCGTAGAGGGACTGAAAGTCCACTCAAAACTCCTGCACATCAAAACCACCAAGGGAGACATCGCGTGTGTGGGCACTGGCAACTTCCACGAGGGCAACGCCCGGGTCTATACCGACTACTTGATGATGACCGCGCGCCGCGGCCTCGTCGCCGAGGTTGAGAAAGTGTTCACGTTCATCGACCGTCCCTTCTCGCCCCCGCGCTTCCGCGAACTGCTCGTCTCGCCCAACTCCATGAAGACGCGTATCCTCCGCATGTTTGACAACGAGATCAAGAACGCACAGGCTGGCCGGCCAGCGTGGGTGAAGATCAAGATCAACCACATCACCGATACCGACATGGTGCAGAAGATGTATGAGGCCTCGCGGGCAGGCGTGAGAATCGACGCGCTGGTGCGTGGCAACTGTTCCCTTGTTCCGGGTGTGGCAGGCGTGAGCAACAACATCCGCATCGTGGGCATCATCGACCGCCACTTGGAACACTCACGCATCCTGATCTTCTGCAACAACGAGCGCCCCCGCTACTTCATCGGATCTGCCGACTGGATGCCGCGCAACCTGATCAACCGCATCGAGGTAATGGCTCCCGTCTATGACGACGACATGCGGCGCGACCTGCTCCGCACAGTGGACCTCGGACTGCACGACACGACCAATGGCCGCCTCGTCGACGGACACGGTACGGACGCTATACAGCCCGTAGCCGAAGGAGAGAATTCGCTACGTTCGCAGGAAGAGTTGCACAAAGCCTACGCCCTATGAACATCGCCGCAATAGACATCGGATCCAATGCTGCCCGCCTGCTCATCAAGCGTTTCGAAGCCGACGAGACGGGGGCAGCACGCGTGCGCAAACTGCTTTTCATCCGCATTCCCCTACGCCTGGGCAAAGACGTCTTCACACTTGGCAAGGTTTCGAAGGAGCGACAGCGCATGATGCTCCACATGATGAAAGGTTTCCGCCAGTTTATGCTGCTCTATGAGGTGGAGCATTTCCGCGCCTGCGCCACTTCGGCTATGCGCGACGCCGAGAACGGCAGAAAACTGATGCTGCGCTTAGAGAAGGAGACGGGAATAGCGCTGGAGATCATTCCCGGAGCGGAGGAGGCACAGCTGCTATGCAACAACCTCGTGGAATATACAGACAGCAGGGTGGGCAACTTCGCCTATGTAGATGTCGGCGGTGGATCGACAGAGATTTCCCTTCTACACGACGGAGTTCTGGCCGAGAGCCATTCCTTCAATATCGGCACCCTCCGCATGCTCGGTGGCGCAGTGAGCGAACAAGAGCTGATGAACATGCGACAGATGCTGGAGGAGTATGCTCGGGAGTTTCCCGCCACAAAGATTATAGGGTCGGGCGGCAATATCAACCGCCTCTTTCGCCTTGCACGCCTCAAAGGACCGCAGCGAGAGTTGCCCGTGGAGCGACTGCAAGAGCTCTATGACACCCTCCAAGCGCTCACCGTCGTTCAGCGAATGGAGCAGTTCAAACTTAAGGAGGACCGTGCCGACGTGATTGTCCCTGCTGCGGAGATATTCCTCACTGTAGTCGAAGCGCTGGGCAGCAAAAGCATCATCGTGCCCAATATCTCGCTCGCCGACTCCATCACAGATGGCATCTGGCGCGAAATGCAGATGAAAGGCTAAGCTGGTTTGCCTCCCTAGGCTAGAATTCTTCTGAGGATATTTATGTTTAGAGGTTATTTATGTTTAGAGGTTATTTATGCTCGGAGGATATTTATATTCAGAGGATATTTGCCCTCGGGGCTTGTTTGACTCTACTTTTGTGTTCCTAAGCAACCTTCTCCGCATCGTCCCAGCATATCTTTTTTCCCCTGCTTGCGCTTTCTGATAGCCCATCCGCTCCAAAGGATGGCGAGGGTCAGCAGCGAGGCAAAGAAAATATAGATGAGGCGGACGGGGCCGAGGAAAGTGTAAATGCGCCCCGTATGCACTTCAAGGGCAAGTTGCCAAAGAGAGATAGGAAGTCGGGCCATCCAGGAGGGCTGGCGCAGCGCATCCGTCCCGTGGTCGTAGGTACAGACGATGTCGTCGCCGAAGTCGGAAGAGAATCCCGACACGGCCGTTTGACCAAAGGGCGAGGTTGGCCGTGTGGGAGCCGGCGCATGGGTGAAATAGTCGTAGGCCTTGCCCGAGCCACGATGCCAGCAGTAGAGACCCGCAAAAGAACCGACGATCCACGACTGCTGATCAGCAGAAAGGGTGAGGACGTTGACGCCCATCACGCTCACGGCAGGTGCCTGCGTCTCGCGGACGGGCTGGTGACGGAAGTCGGTCAGCGAGTAGAATCCATCAGAGGTGGACAACAACCAGTCGGACCGATTGGCATCCCACCGCAGTGCACGCAACTTATCCTGCCAGGGGTTGGGGCTGTCTAGCAGCGAGCCAGGAATGGGTGGCGTAGCAATCCGAACCACGGCGAGGAGCAAAGGCGGACGCAGTGCAAACCCCGTCAGCGTGATGAACACAAGGAGCGGCAGCGCATAGCGCCCCCAGCGGTCGTGCCAACGGAAGTGCCAGCGCAACCCCTTCTGCCACATTCCTTTGTTGCAACGACGCCTGATCCATTTGGGCAACAGCCAGATGACGAATCCCGACAGACAGAGGAAAGCCAGCAACAGGGCAACAAGATCCACGACCAATTTGCCCATCAGGCCTCCTATCTCGCCACTGTGGACGAGCCATAGCGTACGGAAGAGGCTCACCTTCTTCGAATAACCTGCGGGGGCGTGGAGTTCAACACCTTGGAAATAGCTATAGGGCGGCGTGGCGACATAGAGCGAATCTCTTCCCACAAAGACGACACTGTCACCGCGTGTGGTAACGTCGCTGAAGCGCGTGGGATGGAGTGTAGAAGCATGACCCACAGCCAACCGCCGCCACGATCCTTCGCGCCATTGGTATGCGTCGAAGGGCGCGCAGGCAAACAGTTCACCTCGCTTCGTCCGCACCACATTGCGAATCGTGCGCGCATCAGCACCTGACCCCATTCCTGCAGTATGATCTGCAAAGCGCTGGCCATGGGCATCCGTGAGCCATACGCCTCCAGCCCCATAGACCAAGATGCTATCGGCACTGAGCCTCAGCGTGCCGCGCAGCAGCCCATTGTTCCAGTTGGTAAACTGATAGCCCGCGGACAGCCACTGGCGCGAGAGGTCCATATTGCCAAAACTATGCCTATGGTTGAGCACGAGACCCGAGAGGGCAAAGAGCAGGAGGAAGAAGCCAAATCCCACCCCCAGCCATTTGTGCCAACGCCGATATGTCTTTTTGCTAATCACTTGTGAGAATATCGTATTGTTTCGACGTGCAAAAGTAATGTTTTCCCTGTGCCTACACAATACACAATAATAATGATTTTCGGGTGCGAAACACCATTTACTATGAAACAACGAGTCTCAAAAACTAAAACTCCAGTCGCAGGACAAGAGGCAGGTGGTCGCTATAACCATTGTTGTAGCGCGGACCATAGTAGCCGCGTCGTGGTTTCACGCCTCCGTATTGTTCGTCAGGCTCGATGAGAAACGGTTCATCGATGATAACACATTGGCGGACAGCAGGCAGCAGGCGGCTACAGACCAGGATATGGTCTAGACTGGACCAGAGACCCTGGTAGCGATAGGTGGCGCGAGCACCATGCGTTCCCCTCGCCTCCGCACTCACGTCCGTCAGCCCTTTCGAGGCCAGAAAGCGCAAGGCGGGCGCGTCAGTGTAGTCGTTGAAGTCGCCCAAGACAAGGATCCTCGCCGCAGGATGGGCCGCCGACAAGGTATCGATGGTCTCGAAGATGCGGTGAGCCACGGCCATACGGTAAGGGCGCGAGGCCCGCTCTCCTCCTCGACGACTCGGTGCATGGACCACAAAGACATGGAGGGTATCGCCCGTAGCCAGTTGGCCACAGGCGTGGAGCACGTCGCGGGTGGGACGAAAACGCTCTCGAGGCGGAGCCACACGCAAGGTGTCAGAATAGAGCAAGCGAAAGGAGAAGGGAGAATAGAGCAAGGCCACATCAATACCACGCTCATCGGGCGAATCGGTCATCACATACTCATAACCCGCACGGCGCAGCAGCGACCTACGCGTGAGGTCGTGAAGCACCGTATCGTTCTCCACCTCGCAAAGGGCTACGAGGTCGGGAAGTTCCCAACGGGTCGTGTCGGTTCCACAAGCGATGATCGTCTGCCCGAGGCGGTTGAGCTTCCGCCAGTAGCGAGAGGGCGTCCAGCGATACGTCCCCTCGGGCAGGAAGTCCTCATCACGCTTCAGGGAGTCGTGGTGGGTGTCGAAGAGATTCTCCACATTGAGTTCCACCACCGTCAGCCGTGCCCCTTGCGCCAAGGCCTGGACGGGCAGAACCGCCAGGAAGAGCAGGAGCAGGCTACGCCAAAGGATCGCCATTGACGATAGCCAGTTGCTGACGAATACTCTCCTCATGGATCAACTCAAAATAACGGGCCACCGCATCAGGACTCAGGCCGCAGCGTTTGGCCTCCTCCATGCGCTCCCGCAGCAGGCTCTTGTAGCGGTCGGCCTGGAGAACGGTGATTCCACGTTCCTTCTTATATCGTCCCATCTCTCGGCAGACACTCATTCGCTGACCAAGAAGGTCCACGAGCTGGCGGTCTATCTCGTCGATGTCGCCACGAAGGTGCTGAAGCTGGTCGCCCTCCTGTCCCTTGGGATTGCGGACGACGAGAGAGACAAGAACCTGATGTAGGCTATCGGGCGTGATCTGCTGACGCGCGTCGCTCCAGGCCTCATCGGGATGACAATGACACTCTACGACCAAACCGTCGAAACCCAAGTCCATCGCCTGCTGCGAGAGCGGGGCTATGAGGGCGCGGTTTCCACCAATATGGCTGGGATCACAGAGGATGGGCATAGAGGGACAACGACGGCGCAGTTCGATGGGAATGGGCCACATCGGCGTGTTGCGGTAGAGTTTTTCCCCATAACTGCAAAAGCCGCGGTGGATGGCTCCCAGCCTGCGCACGCCTGCCTGATTCAGTCGCTCCAGCGCACCCATCCACAGTTCGATGTCGGGATTAACTGGATTCTTCACCAGTACGGGAATGTCCGTACCACGCAGGGCCTCTGCCAGCGCCTGCATGGCAAAGGGGTTGGCCGAGGTACGCGCACCGACCCACAGCAGGTCTATGCCATGACGAAGACATTGCTCCACATGTTCTGGGGTGGCAACCTCTGTGGCGAGGAGCATTCCCGTCTCCTCCTTCACCCGTTGCAGCCAGGGCAACGCGATTGTACCCTTGCCCTCGAAGGTGCCAGGCTTGGTGCGTGGTTTCCACACGCCAGCACGAAAGATCCGGCAACCGTCGGCGGCCAAAGCACGGGCCACATCCATCACCTGTTCCTCCGTCTCGGCGGCACAAGGACCTGCTATAACCAGATGAGGGCGCGACGCACTCTGTGGAAGCTGCAAGGGCAATAGCGACAACGTCATCTTGGACTTAGAGGCCAAAGGGGTTCAACGTATTCTTGTAGGCCTCCTTGGTCTTCTGCTCAATACCTTCCGCCGACTGTCCGTCGCTGATGTCGGCCATCTCCTTCGGCTCCAGTTCGGCGGCGGTGGCAGCATCGGCCTCGGAGAGCTGCGTCTCGCCCATCTCGCGATAGACCTCCGCACGCTCACGGAAAGCAGCCAGACAGAAGGGGTTGGTGTCGATGACGCGGCCATACCACTCGACGGCCTTCTGCTGGTCGCCACCCCGATGGGCTATGCGAGCCTTGAGTAGTACGATATCCTCCTCGGGATCTGCGTGTTCAAGCAAGTAGTCGGCGTCGGCCTCAGCCTCCTCAAGACGGTCCATCTCCATGAGGATCTGGCCACGGAGCAAGTAGGCGGCTCCATGGTGCTCGTCTCGCGCAATGGCCTCGCCCAAGAGCGCCACGGCTGCCTCCTTGTCGCCCTGTCCCTGGCGGGCCTCAGCATAGAGATAGCTCACCTCGGCACTCCCTACCCCGACCGCCTCAGCACGCTCACAAGCCTCCGCCATCTGGTCGTAGTCCTCCATCATATAGCAGACACGCGCCATCCGCACCCAAACTGCCTGGTTGTCGGGCTGGGCGTCAGCCAGCAGGCGCAGTTCGTTGACAGCTTTCGCCATCTGGTTCTGATGAATGTAGGCCACGGAGAGATGGTCGTGGATCTCCAGGTCGTCCTGCAGCTGCAGGGCGTGGGAAAAGCAGGTGACGGCGTAGTCAACCTGTCCTATCTTCAGGGCAGCTATACCGTCATACTTCAAGGCGTCAAACTGGCGCGCCTCGGTCTCCTTCTTCTTCTCTTCGGGACTTTCCTCTGCCGACCCGAATATGCGTTGCAAAAAATTCATAGTTCTAATTCATTATTAGGTAGCCCATCTCCCATGGTTTTCCTCACGGGAAGCACATCGACTCCATGACTTGTTCCAAAGACTATCGACACTATTTCATGACTCCTTGGGAGGCGATGGGGCGACGTGGGTGCAAAGATAGCAAAAGCGGTTGAATTGTGGCTTGCAAAAAATGATAAAGTTGCTTAAATTCCTTGGCCGTTCAGTCATAAACACCTAAATTTGCATCATAAGAAACTCAGAAGGTATGAAGATTCAAAATGCGATAATCCTCTATTCCCTCCTCCTCGGCCTGCCTGTCGGGGGCTGGGCGCAGACAGAGACCGACCCCACGGCCTTGGAGCGTCGCGTGCAGCCCATCGAATCGCCACGGCTCCAAGGGACGCGTGAGCCCTCGGAGGAGGAGAAGGCCTACGCCCGCCTGCTGGCGGAAGAACGCGAGGAGCAGGCGCAGATCGACTACACGCTGCCCCTTATCGACGAGAACGGTCAGGTGCAGAGTCCTGCCGACTATTATGACCCGTATCTCTATGATCCGTGGTTTTACGGCTACGGCGGCGGATATGGCGCATGGCGGCTCCACAAGGGACTGAACGTCAATATCGGCGCTTCGGTGTTTGCCAACTTCGGCAAGGGCCTTGGCGGCAATGGGGCGGGATTCTCGCAGGACGTGACGCTCATGTATGTCACCAACCTTTCCAAGAAGGCAACCCTGGCCATAGGCGGCTACATCAACAACTGCACCTATGGCGGAACCAACTATACCACGGGAGGTATCAACGCCGTCTTCGGCTATCGGTGGAACGAGCATTGGAGCGCCTACGCCTATGTGCAGAAAGCCATCAACAACAACCACATACTGCCCTATCGCGGCTATGGCAACACCGCCTTCGGCTACCCCTACTGGGGCGGCTTCGGGTGGAGGGGCTATGGCTACCGCCCGTTTGGCTACCTGCCCGCCACTGCCTACAATCGCGCCATGGACCGCATCGGTGGCGGTGTGACCTACCAATGGGGAGAAAACAACCAGAATAGCATCACGGTCAACGTGGAGATGCTCCACCAGCCGTAGTGCAAGACCTGTCATTCCAAATTACCTCCATGTGCCAGATAGCAAAATTCTCACTCAACGAGCTCCGCGACTACCGTGAGAGTCAAAAGGACTTTTGGGATATGTATGCCGTGACGGAGACTACAGAGAAGAAGGGAAGAATGGCTGGCTCAGCATAGAGGAAGTGAGGGAGGCAAAAGGAGGATTGTTCTCCGAGGATCCTTCAGAAAACAACCAAAAGACACAAGGCTGGTCTCCATCCGATAAGGACTTGGAAACCAGCCTTGCGTGTGTTATACAAGGGACCTTATTTCACCAGTTCCTTGCGCGTAGTACCGTCGCTCATACGGACGATATTGATACCTGGCTGCGGCTTACTGATACGCGCTCCGTTGAGCAGATAGCGAGCCACCTCATGAGCCTCCATAGGCCGTCTCACATCCTCCACTCCTGCTGCGGCAGCCTTGGCGTCGTTGAAATTGTCCATGCAGAAGTAGGTCGGCGTCGTCGTTCCCCACTCATTGCTGCGCGAAGCCGTCACTTCGAAGTTGAGTTGATCGACCGTGCCAAGCGTTGAGAGGTTCACCCACGTCCAGTCCTTGACGTAGTAATGGTCGGCCTCGTTGTCCGAGCGATAATCGGCAAGATAGAAATCGACGTGGCCCGTCACCTCGTTGCCCTTCACGCCATAGACCGTCAGCTTACACCAGTCGCCCTTCGTGAAGGCTCCGTCCGTCATACCGTCGCCGACGGTATAGGCCGTTACGTTCCAAGCCGAGTTGGCAACATAGAAGCCCAGCGCGTCGAAGGCGTTGCCGTTCTTCTCCTTGACAGCCTCGCCATCAGTGACGGAGGCGCGACCAAAACTACTGTAATAATAGACAGCATACTGCGAGGAGTTGTCCACACCATGACCTACGCTACTATTGTACTGGCTCGTCATGTAATCGACAAAATCGGTCTCCTTCTTATTGGAGATGGCAAAACCCGTCCACGATCCATACTCGGCAGTATAGGTATTGCCGAAAATGTAGTTGCCGTCCGTGAAAGCTCCCTTGCCATCAGATCCATTGGCGTAGCCTTCCGAGCCAAGGTCGATAGACTCGAATGTTGCCACCGCGTCGTCGGCCGCGTGGAAACGGGCGTTCTGCTGCGCCATAGCTGGTGCGAAAGGACATGATGCCGCCAAAAGCAGCAAGGCGTAAATTTGTTTTTCCATACTTTTTATTTTTGTTTTTGATAAATAATAGTCTGTGTTGCTACGGGTGCAGATCCTTGGCGCCCCGTATCTCCGTGGAAGTCTCACCAAGCCACCCACATTGCTGGTTTTCAGCGGAATAGACCCTCACAAAGTCGATATGGTCGAGACGGACGGGCCTACGCTGATCATCTACCGCCCAATCGAGGTCGAAGGAGCAGCCTGCGTCGTCCGCACTATTGTCCACATAGCCGTATCTGAAACTCTCCAGCAGCCAGTTTTGCGCCCCGTCCTTGCCCCGGTTGTGGGCGTTGGGAGGCAAGAGCGTTCCGCGAAACGTCAGTGGTGTGTGAATCCAGAGAGGGTAATACTCCTGCGTATGATACTTGTTGCGCGCCACGACGCCTCGCTTCCCCTGGTTGTCCGTCCACGGGATGTCGCTCATCGGTGCGGGATGGTAGGTGATCTCATAGCCATAGACCACCTTGCCGACGCTATCTGTGTCGGCGCTCCCGCTGAGTTCGTACCACGGGTCGTCGGGCAGTCCATTGCCATTGAGATCCTGCGAAACCATGACGATCCCAGGCTCGGACGCACCCGCCACGTAGTTGCCACGAATAAGCAGGTCGTACTGGCCATGGACATTGCGCACGGGATGATCAAAATGGAAGGTGATATAGCCGCCGTACCCACCCAGGGTCACCAGTCCGTTGAATCCGCCACGCAAGGCGGCAGTACATTTGTCACGGATGGAAGCAGCATCATCTCCTGCTTCGGCCTTGGGCAAGATATTGACAAACTGCCCAGGAGCGGGGACATACTCGTCAACGGCCAGAATGTAAGGCGACCGATCGCCCTCCGATGGGTTGTCTTCTGTCGCCACGGGGGCCGCCTGACTCAAGCAGGCATGGGCGGGTATGTCGCCTGTGAGACGTGTCCAAAGCCAGTTGCCCTGAGCATCGAAGCAGAAGAGTTTGCCCGAAGAGACATAGTTGGTGGCATCCATCACATAGATGCGGCCATCGCTATCGTCGACGAGCAATCCATAGGGAGTCTCTATCCGCTGACTGGCTGGCAGGCGGAGCATCTGCTGGCTCACGAGGCGACGGTGGCGCAGGTCGTAGAGGCTACAGCCGCCAGCATGGAGGAAGAGCAAGGAGTCGCCACGGAAGGCCATGTCGGTGGCTGGCACATCCAAGGAGTCGGCCACGCTGCCACCATACAACTCATAGATGCGAGCTGGTATGGCGTCATAATCGCCACGCGAGGCCACCCAGAGGCTGCCGTAGCGATCGCGTCGAAGACGGAAGAGGTTGGGTGCAACGTCGATGGTACGCTCCACAGAGAAGGTCTGCAGATCGACGACACTCACCCGCCGGTCGTAGCCGCCTCCCTGCATCGCACTATAGCCTCCACTGTTGGCCACATAGAGGCGTCCATCCACGACCGCCATCTCTTCGGGCTGGAAGCCCACCGTGCAACGTGCATCGACACGAAGCGTCAGGGTATCAACACGATAGACCTCTCCCAGCACGCTTGGCCCGTTCACAGGTCCTACATAGGAGGAGACATAGGCGTATTTCCCATCAAAGGCGAGGAAACGCGCGTTGGGAATATCGACACTACCAAGGCTCACCGCCGAGGCAGCCGAGGCCACCTCCACGCGGTTGCTCTGGTTGATGACCATCCAAAGGCGTGATCCATAGACCTTGATATCGTTGCCCACATCGCCCAGTTCCATCACCTTGCCCGGATTGCGCGAAGGATAGATATTGCGCGAGTAGCGGCCCGTCGTCATATCAAGGTAGTCGAGTGTGGCCTTGTTGGACCCCATGTTTCCCTCGCAGAGCACATACAGTCCACGATAGGACGAAGTATTGGTGTAGCCGTCGGGGGTGGGCGTTTCGTCGGGATAGAGCACCACGGCGTCGTTGCGGCATGCGGCGAGCCCCACAAGGATGGCGAGGACAATAATCCAAAATGATAAATTCCTTCTCATATATCCATTACCATGTCATCTCCCAGCCCAGGCGCACGTTGGTGCCAGGCATGGGATAGTTTTGTATCACTTCATACTGCTGGTTGAGCAGGTTGTTGACCTCCAGACTGACGCGACAGGCATATCTTCCCAAGAGACTGAAGGCGTAGCGCAGGGCCACGTCGTGGGTGTACCAAGGTTGCATCTCGTTGCGAGGCGTGTTCTCCTGCGCGTTCCAGCGCTTGCCAGCATAGATGAAACTGTAGTCCATCCCCCACCCTCCATGCTGCACGGAGGCCACGAACGATCCGCTATGGCACGGGACGTAGGCTATCTGATGGCGATAATAGGTCCTGGAGGGAGAGGTCACGTCGCGCGCCTGTTGCCAAGTGTACTGCGCACGGAGGGTCGCCGACCAAGCGGGCGCAGGCTGCAAGGTGGTCGAAAGAAGCACGTCGGCTCCCCAGATGTGGACCCGCCCGAGATTGAGCATCGTCCAGCGAAACTGCTGCCCTTTCGGATAGGCTATGATCTTGTCGGCCACCGTATTATAGTAGGCGTCCATCCGCAAGCCGTAGGCACGCAGCCATCCTCTGCCGTCAGGGGTGTCTTCCAAATTGATGCCGACATCATACTGGTTGGTACTTTCGGGACGGAGGCGCGCATTGCCCATCTCCGCATAGTAGAGATCGTTGAAGGTGGGCATACGAAAACTCCGCTTCGCAAAGGCGTGGACCGAGAAGGCACGGGAGGCGAAGGGGTAATAGTTGAGAAAGAAGGCGGGCATGAACTCGTGGAGGTGGGCCGACGTGCCACGACGCACACGGTCGGAGACGAACATAGCCGCCAGACTCCCCTGTAAGCGTAGCGGTCCGAGGTCCAAGGCTGTAGCCACGGCAGCACTATGGGTCAGCCGCGTGGGGAAGGCAAAGCGGTAGGTATCGGCATTGAGCTTGTTCCAGCGCAGGTCATAGCTCATACTGACTCCCCAGGCGGGCAAGAGCTGATAGCTATTGCTCGTGGAGAGATAGAACTCCTGCTGCCAATAGCGGTTGTCCACGGGCAAGTGGGTGGTGTCGCGGTCGAGATAATGGGTGCGGTAATAAGCATACTTGGCCAGCACCTGAGTGGAGAAGCGGTCGCCAAAGTCTTTCTGCAGTCGGTGCTGGAGGAAGACGTTGGTGTCGTACTGTCGCTCGCCACGCCGCCACACATTGTTCACGATCGCCCCAGGGATGCCGCGTCCTGAGTCGTAGCAGTAGGCTTTCGTGGTCCAAAAGCCTTGGCGGAGCAACCCGTGGAGGGTCAGTTCTACTCGCTCCGCGCGCACATCGCCATTCTGCCGTGTGGCCGTCGTGTCATAGGCCACACTCCCGTCAGGAGTCAGCCGGCGATAGCGGAAGCGGTACTTGCCGCTGGCAGACAGCCATCCTGCCGACAAAGAGAGACCGAGACGGTCGGAAAGCCGCTGCTCCCATAGCGTCGAGAGACTCAGCAGGCCCGAAGCGCCCGCCTGCACCTTCGCCTTGAGATGGGTCGGCCGGTCAGGAGAGAAGTGGGGCTGACGCGTGCGGATATAGACGTTGCCCCCATGGGCGAAGTCGGAGGCCGGCTGGAGAAGCGTGCTGCGCTGACCATTATAGACAGCTATCTCCTGGACGTTGTCAAGGCTCAACTGGCCAAGGTCTATCTGTCCGTTCTGGGCGTTGCCCAGTTCCACGCCGTCATAGTAGATGCCGACATGCTGCGACCCCATGGATCGGATATTGATGGTCTTGATGCCTCCCACGCCGCCATAATCCTTGAGCTGGACGCCCGCAAAATAGCGCAGCGCATCGGCCACCGAACCGCCATCGAGCCGCCTCAGGGCCTCGCCATCAAGCCGCTGGCCGCCTATCACCATGCGTTGGGCTATTCGCACACCGACCACATCCACATCCTGCAGGGTATGGACACTATCGCCCACGACGGCACGGGCCATCGCGGCAACGGGGACGAGCAGGCCAAGCAGCCAAGAAAACATCCTTTTCTTGTACAAACTCACTTCCTCTTACTCTGTCTAAAGACTGGCTCCACAATTCCTTTCATGATAGAGCCAACCAGAAATATATCTTCCTGCATCGACCTTTCCTCGAAGGCGGCAGGCGCAAGCGCAATGGCAGGTCTTCTGACTCGTTGCCTATAATGGCCAAACGCCTTCCCCATCGTCCTCGATAGCTCCTCCACAAGAGGGGCGGAGCGGGACGACCAGTGGCTTTGACCTCCTCGTCTTGCAACATACAGCTGCGGGACAGTAGCGGATTCTCACCGCTTTCCCATTTTAATCGCGTCTTTCAGCGAACCGATTGCGGGTGCAAAAGTACAAAAAATAATAGAAATAACACGTTTTGGAAGCAGAATTCCCATCGAGAAGAAACCAAGAAGGCAGCGGCCTTCAGCAACCGACACTATCGCTGAAAGCCACTGGGCCAAAGAGAGGGCAAGGAATGGCAGCCTACCCGAAGTAGGCCATGATCTCGTCCATGAAGGGTGTGAGCTGGCGCGGATGGACGACGCCGTGGCGGTCGGTCGTGTTCATGCTGTAGGCCACGAAGAGCCGACGGCGGGCCCGCGAAAGGGCTACATAAAACTTGCGGGCATCCTCCATATCCTGCTTCTTGTCGCGGTTGTAGGCATTGGGATAACGCCCATCGACGGCATCGAAGATGATGACGTTGTCGTACTCCAGTCCCTTGGCCTTGTGGACAGTCGTCACATAGATCCGCTCGCGAATGCTCCGGCTATTGCAGAAATCACTTTCCTTCAGCGTGCTGAGATCGACGATGTAGCGTTGGAGCTGAGCGTCGAGACTATTGGCCACTTCCTGACGGGGCAGCAGGTCCATCATAATGTAGCGACAGATATCGTCCAGTTGAGGTATCCCGTCCACCTTGTGCTCCTCGACAAAATAGGCATAAGCTCGCCGCAGTTCCTTCACGAGGGCCGGCTGGTCGGCGTCGGCCTCCAGATCATAGCATCGTGCCATGGCATCCAAATACAAGTCGCCATAGTAAGCGCGTAGTTTGCTGGCAAAGGGGCGCACGCGCGGATGGGCCAGGAAGTCGGTTTGGGCCTTGACCCTGCTCCGCCCACTCGTCGCACAGTAGTTGACGAGGCTCACGGTAGCCCCCACATCGTCGATGGCCTGATGGGTGTTGGCCCCCTGCAGGCCCAGTTGGTCGATGAGCGATTCGAGCTTGTAGGACCGAAGATTTCTGTCGAGCAGGCGCATCAGCTTCAACGTGTCGAAGACACGGCCCATCGGAATGGGAAGCCTTAGGCCGCCGTGGCGCAGGAGGTTGTACCTGAGGATCTGATAGTCGAAACGCACGTTGTGTCCCACCACAGGACGGTCGCCGACAAAAGCCAGAAACCGTGCCAACGCCTCTTCCGCCTGGAGCAGTTCGCCGGCCGCCATCTTCTGATGATAGAGCGCGTACATCGGGTTTTCTTTCTCGCCGAGCAGGGTCGGGATGGGGCGGTCGGTCTCAATATAGAGGTCGAGTGGCTCGCCCACTACCCTGCCCTGGCAAACCCGCATGGCAGAGACCTCGATGATATCGTCATGATAGACGTCCGTGCCCGTGGTCTCGGTGTCGAAAACCACGATTTCGCCTCCATCGTATGCCTTGAGAAACTCCTGGAGGTAAGTGGTGGTGCCGTCGTAGCGCAGGAGGTCGTCGGGCGTAAGGGCAAGCTGGAAAAGTTTTCGAGAGAAACGCCGCGCAAGGGAGTGGGTGTCGAAAACGCCGACACCGCGCAGGATACGCGCCCAGGGGATGAAGTTGTGCTCATTGGAGAGTACGGATAGGTGGGCAAAGAGCAGGCGCACGTCGGGTGTGTCGAAGAGGTCGCGCCCCGACACCTTGAAGTGGGTGAGGCCTTGGTCGGTGAGCGACTGCGAGACACGGTTGGCATCGGCATTGGAACTGACGACAACGGCGGTCGTCCCCTGTGCCTGGAGCTCCCGCACCTTCTCACAGATCAGCCGTATCTCGTCCTCCATCGTGGCGCCATAGATGATTTGGAGGTCGCCAGGCTGCGCTTGCTCGTCGTTGCCAGCCAAAGGCAGGAGCTCGGGGTCGATGCCCAACTGTGCCTCTGCATAGCGGTTGAGGACGCCGAGCAGATAGCTGGGCGCACGATGGTTCTGACGCAGATGGTGGATGTGGCCTTTGCAGCGCAACTTGATCTCGTTGAGTCGCTCCACCTTCGCCCCCATAAAGGAGAAGATGGCTTGCTGCTCGTCGCCGAGAAAGAGCACCGTGGCGCGTTCTTTCGCCGTCAGCAGGTCGATGATGGCGAGCTGCATGGCGTTGAGGTCCTGGACCTCATCGACCTGTATCCAGCGATACCTGCGCAGTCGGCCCTCGGTGTCTTCCCGGTAAGCGTCGTAGGTCTTCAGCAGCAGGTCCTCGAAGTCGAGGATGTGGTTGTCGGCCTTGTATTCGGCATAGCGACGGGCATAGTACATTTTCTTCAACAAAGTCCGCACCTTGCCTGCCACCTCGCGGGGAGCAGCATCGGCATCGTCGAAGTAGTTTTCCGCACAGGGATAGATCTCGATGAGGGCCTCGACGGCGAAAGGCTTCTTCTGGCGATTGCAGAGATAGCGGAGCGCTTCGCGGTCGGCCTCGGTCAGCGCCTCGGGATGCAGATACAGACTCCACGGATGGCCATGGCGCATCTGATCCATGAGGTGGGAGAAGAAGAGTATCTGCTGGTAGTTGCGGCTGGACTGGTAGTCGCGGATCACGCGCTCCTCGTCGTCGTGGGTGTAGTCGGCCAGGATGCTGATGGTCTCCTCGTCGCTGACGATGGACGAGTCGGCGGGCACTACCTGCTGCTCAAAAAGGAAGCGGGAACAGAAATGGTGGACGTTGCCCACATGGAGCGGCCCTAAGTCCTCGCCGTCCATCACCTCGCCGATGCGGTTGATCATCCCGCGGGCGGCGCGGTTGGTGAACGTTAGGCAGAGCATGTCCTCGAAGCCTACCCCGTGGCTGTGAGCCCAGCGGACGCGGGAGGCCAGGATGTGGGTCTTGCCACAACCCGGAGGGGCCAGCACGAGGTGGTGGCCGTCCTGGGCCAAGACGACGGTACGCTGGCTTTCGTCCAGCGTTGTGAGTATTTCGGTTTCTTGGTCGGTCATGATTTGATGGTAATTGTTTCGCAAAGGTAAACTTTTTCCTCGATTCTTGCAAAAAATCGATTCCTTTTTCGTAACTTCGCAGAATCAAATAAAAACCGAATCATGATACAGATTGAAAATGCGAGAAAGGAGGATGCGCCGATCATCGCTCCCATGATCATGGAGGCTATGAACCTGGAGTGCTGCCAGTGGTTTGCAGGCCCCAACCACACGCTGGAGGAGTTTGAGCAGTTGATGACGCGGCTTGTCGCCATGGAGGAGAGCCAGTACTCCTACCGCAACACGCTCGTGGCGATAGACCACGGGGCGGAGGCAGGACGGACCGTGGCGGGCGTCTGCGTCAGCTACGACGGCGCCCTGCTGCGCCCGCTGCGCCGCGCCTTTATCCAGGAGGCCCTGGAGACGTTTGGCATCGACTATAGCGACATGGGCGACGAGACGGCTGCTGGAGAACTCTATATCGACACGGTCTGCGTGCGCGCCGACTACCGCGGCCACGGCATTGCCGGCCAACTGCTGATGGCCACGGTGGAGAAAGGCCGGGGGATGGGACTGCCCACCGGACTGCTCGTGGACGACGGCAACCCCAAGGCCGAAAGGCTCTATCGGCGCCTCGGCTTCGAGGTGGTGGGCGACGACTGCTGGGGCGGCCACAAGATGCACAGGATGCGCAGGCAGTAAACCGAACTGAAGAAAAGCCGCAACCTCCACGATGGAAGATTGCGGCTTGCTTGTTGGCGTATGTAAGGCTAAACCTTATTTCACTCTATCGACGATGGCCTTGAAAGCCTCGGGATTGTTGACAGCGAGGTCAGCGAGCACCTTGCGGTTGATCTCGATACCGTTCTTGTGGAGCGCACCCATGAGCTGGCTATAGCTCATATCGTAGAGGCGGGCTGCAGCGTTGATACGCTGGATCCACAGGGCGCGGAAGTTGCGCTTCTTGTTACGACGGTCGCGGTAAGCATAAGTAAGACCCTTCTCATAGGCGTTCTTGGCTACCGTCCAGACGTTCTTGCGGGCACCAAAGTAACCTTTGGTTTGCTTCAGAATCTTGGTTCTCTTGGCCTTAGAGGCAACATGATTTACTGATCTTGGCATAGTTTTCTTTTCCTTTTAATGTTGAACGACTAAGTGATGGAATTAACGCAGATTGAGAAGATCCTTTACCTGCTTGAGGTTGGTGCGGTCAACGAGGGTTGAACCGACCAGGTTGCGCTTCTGCTTCTTGGTCTTCTTAGTCAGAATGTGACTGTGGTAAGCGTGACGTCTTTTGATCTTACCAGTTCCGGTGAACGAGAAACGCTTCTTGGCACCGGAGTTTGTCTTCAACTTTGGCATTTTTTTAATCCTTTTATTTATGATACTTTAATTTAGGTGGCAACGTATATACCAGGACGTTACGCACTCTTTCTTTTTGATCTCTCGTGGGCTTATTCCCCCTTGGCGAGCTTTTTGAGCGCCTCGGCGCCATTCTTGGCGTTGGCGAAGAGGCCACTGTTCTCAGCCACCTCCTTTTCGTGCTGCTCCTGCTCGATCTCGGCCACCACCTTGGCCTGGGCCTCGGCGTTCTCGCGGTCGCGCTTCTGCTGGCTCTTCTTCTGGACGGCCACCTTCTTGGGCGCGAGATAGAGGAACATGCGCTTTCCTTCGAGCTTCGGCAGCTGCTCTACCTTGGCGTACTCCTCCAGGTCGTTGGCGAAGCGGAGCAAGAGCACCTCACCCTGCTCCTTGAAGAGGATGCTGCGGCCACGGAAGAAAACGTAGGCGCGTACCTTGTTGCCCTCGTTGAGGAACTCGACGGCGTGCTTGAGCTTGAACTGGTAGTCGTGCTCGTCGGTCTGGGGTCCGAAACGAATCTCCTTCACCTCCTGACGCACCTGCTTTTGCTTCAATTCCTTCTGGCGACGCTTCTGCTGATAGAGGAACTTGGAATAGTCGATGAGACGACAAACAGGCGGCTGGGCATTCGGAGAGATCTCGACCAGATCGACACCTTGCTGCCGAGCGAGGTCCAAGGCTTTCCGCGTAGGCATCACTTCTGAGCCTTCGTCAGACACAACACGCACTTCCCGAACGTGAATTTTCTCATTCACGCGGTACTGTAATTTCATTTTGTCATTCTTCATTCAACTGTTTTTGTTCAAAATCGGGCGCAAAGGTACTGCTTTTCCGTGAATTAGCCAAATATTTTTGCAGGAAAATCTCACTTCATGGGTCTTGCAGAGATTCTTCCCCCGAAAAATTGCTAAAGTCCTGTCAATTCACTGGTTGGTGGATCCGAGAAACAGGACGACGCCCGCACGATGATGCGCATTTCAAAGGGGGCGGAAACCTATTCTCCAAGCCTGGAATCGACTTGACGGCTTCAATCTGTAAGACGCGGGATGCTTTCGCCTGGGCGACGCGGGTCTTGGTTGGGTGGGCCTCAGAGAGGTATATGTTGATGGCTATTGCCGTGATACTATAGTTGTTCATTGCGTTTTAAGGTATTTAAAGGTGACGAAACAGAGACCTTGTCGATGGTAACTTAGGACCGACGTCGATGATAATTTATCCCTCGTCCCTATCGTAAGGAACGGCCCACCGCGGGCCTCCCTTGGGCTTGCGCCACAAGTCTCGCAACTCGGATGCAAAGATTTTACAAGCGAGCGCAATGAGAGCTTGCTCTCAAATTGCCGAGCGCCGCTTAATCTTCTGCAAAGGTACGAAGATTATTTCATACCACCAAATAAAATCACAAATATTTTCCAACTTTTTTTTCATCTTACAGAAAAAGCATATAGCAAAGCTATATGACTTCATATTAACTATGTCAATTATATTTACTCCGCAAGACCACCCACCACACTACCCCGCCGCGCATGCAAAAAGTCGTTTCCACAGACACGGTGTTCGCTTACGCCTCAGCGATGCTCATGCCGTCATGTCATCATGTCATCATGTCATCATGCCGTTAAGAAAAAAAGTGTG
>OQVS01000134.1_pt1 | contig 40481 bp, 47 predicted proteins | sample 1691601 | NCBI WGS metagenome assembly OQVS01 (sample SAMN03418268, study PRJEB22391) | human gut metagenome | biome: human-gut; feature: organic feature; material: feces | host: Homo sapiens | place: Tanzania | collected 2013-01 | reverse complement strand
TTGTTGTGGTCGCGCTTCAGCGCGTCCTCGCGCGCGGGCGACGGCTGGGGGGCTTCGCGCCTGCGGGCGGCGGCGATGACTGCGGGCGGCGACAGCGGCCTGGGGGCGGGTGTGACGCGGCGTGGCGCGGGTGCTGTATAGTGGTAGCGTAAAAAGGGGGCGATGGCATGGCAAGGGCAGATCCCTGGCACAGGGTGCGGCATGCATACATCACGGGCACGACGGGACAGCGTGAACTCGCGGAAAAATTCGGCGTGTCGGCGCGGGAGCTGGCGCGCAGATCGGCGGAGGAGGGCTGGGTGGACGCTCGGGCGGCCTTCCGGGCGCGGGCGGCGGCGAAGGCGATCGACAGGGCGGTGGACGATGAGGCCGACAAGCTGGACACTGTACGCAGCGTGGCCGACACGCTGGCGGGGCAGCTTGCGTCCATCATGGCGGACGCTGATCAGCTGCACATGTACACGGCTGTCTGCCGGGACGCGGGGGGCGTGGATCAGATCGTTGAAAAGCGCATGGACAGCATCAACACCAAGGCGCTTAGGGACGTGGTGTACAGTCTGCGGGATCTGACGACAGTGCTGCGCAACCTCCACGGCATCGCGACGGCGGGCGAGGCCGAGGCGGCGCGCATCGCGGCCGAGCGGCTTAAGATAGAGCAGCGCAAGGCCAGCATGGACGAGGCCGACAAGAAGATCGTCGTCGAGTTTGCTGATCCGGCCGAGGAGGCGCTGAGCGAGTGACGGTGATAAGATGGCCGGAGCCGCACGAGACGCAGCGGCGGTTTATGCTGGACAGGCACGGGCATGTGGGCTTCGGGGGCGCGCGCGGCGGCGGGAAAAGCTGGGCGGTGCGTCAAAAGGCCTGCCGGCTGTGCGTCCGCTATCCGGGCATCCGCGTGCTGATCGTCCGGCGCACGTACCGGGAGCTGATCAATAACCATGTAATTTATTTGCAAGCCGATTTGAAGGGGCTGGCGCGCTTTAATAAATCCGACATGCGCTTTGTCTTTGTCAACGGCAGCACGATCTCATTTGGATACTGCAACGGCGACGGCGATCTGATGCAGTATCAGGGCGTTGAATATGACGTGATTTTTCTGGACGAGGCGACGCAGCTGGAGGAGGACTGGATCCGCAAGATCACGGCCTGCCGGCGCGGCGCGAACAACTATCCCAAGCGCATATACTACACGTGCAATCCCGGGGGCGTGGGACACGCGTACATAAAGCGGCTATTTATTGACAGGCGGTTCGAGGACGGCGAGGATCCGGCGGAGTACAGCTTTATACAGTCGCGCGTTACGGACAACCTGACGCTGATGCGGGACGATCCGATGTATATGCGCACGCTTCAGGCGCTCCCGCCCAAGCTGCGCAAGGCGTGGCTGGACGGCGATTGGGGCATTTTCGAGGGGCAGTTCTTCGAGGATTTTGTCGACAGGCCGGAGCACTACAAGGACAGGCAGTGGACGCATGTGATCGAGCCGTTCGAGATCCCGGCGGGCTGGACGATCTACAGATCGTTCGACTTTGGATATGGCAAGCCGTTCAGCGTGGGCTGGTGGGCGGTGGACTATCAGGGGCGGCTGTATCGGATCCTCGAGCTGTACGGCTGCACGGACGAGCCCAACACGGGCGTTAAATGGCCGCCTGACAGGATTTTCCAGCAGATCGCCAAGACGGAGCGGGAGCACAGGTGGCTTAAGGGCAAGGACATACTCGGCGTGGCCGATCCTTCGATCTGGGACGGCTCGCGCGGCGTTCCCATCAGCGAGATGGCCGCGCAGCAGGGCGTGTACTTTAGCAAGGGCATCAACACGCGGCTGCCGGGCTGGATGCAGGTGCATTATCGCCTGGCGTTCGACGCAGACGGCTATCCGCAGATGTACGTCTTTAACACCTGCAAGGCGTTTATTCGGACGATCCCGCTGATGCAGTATGACGAGCACGATCCCGAGGACTTGGACACGACGGGCGAGGATCACGTGGCCGACGAGGTGCGCTATATGTGCATGGCGCGTCCGATCAAGCCGGTGATCGCGGAGACTGTGCCGGCGCGTGAATACGATCCGCTATCGGACGACAGGGAGGACAGCAGATATGGACGATATAACTGGGCGCGTATCTGACGCGCAGGCCGCAGAGGCGGCGGCGCGCATCGGCCAAGTGGGCGCGATCGGCCGCGAAGAAGTGGCCAAGGCCATGGCGACGCTCAAGGACTATCAGCGCGGCAAGGCGGCGCTGGACGAGCGCATAAAGCGGAACGAGGAGTGGTACCGTCAGCGTCACTGGGACGATGTGGGACACAGCAAAAATCCGAACGATCCCGAGCCGGCGAGCGCGTGGCTGTTGAACGCGCTTTTGAACAAACACGCGGACGCCATGGACAACTACCCGGAGCCGACGATCCTTCCGCGCGAGGCGGGCGACAAGGATGACGCGCAGAAATTGAGCGAGATCCTGCCGACGATCCTCGAGCAGATTGATTACGAGGGCGTGTACGATCGAAAGTGGTGGAAGAAGCTAAAGGGCGGCACGGCGGCGACGGCTGTTGTGTGGGATCCGGAGGCCTACAACGGGCTGGGCGAAATCGACATAAAGTGCGTGGACGTGCTGAGTCTGTTCTGGGAGCCGGGCGTTGTCGACATACAGGACAGCCGCAACGTCTTTCGCGTGGACATCGCGGACACGGAAGCGCTTGAGGCGCAGTATCCCGAGTACAAGGGCAAGCTGGGCGGGAAAGACGTGACACTGGTCGAATACAACAGCGACGACACTGTGGACACGGCGGGCAAGACCGCGATCATAGACTGGTACTACAAGCGCAGGCTTGCGAGCGGCAGGACGATCGTGCACTACTGCAAGATGGCGGGCGGCAACGTGCTATATGCGTCCGAAAATGTGCCGGAGATGGCCGAGCGCGGATACTACGATCACGGCAGGTATCCGTTCGTTCTGGACACGCTGTTCCCCGTCGAAAATTCGCCGGCGGCGTTTGGATACCTTGACATATGCAAGGATCCGCAGATGTTTATCGACAAACTGAACCAGGCGATGTTGAAAAACGCGATGATGCGATCCAAGCCGCGATTTTTTGTGAAGAAGGACGGCGCGATCAACGAGAAGGAGTTTGCAGACTGGAGCAACGACTTTGTCGGATGGACGGGCGGCGGAAATCCGAGCGAGAGCATCATGTCGGTGGACGTTCCCGAGATGAGCGCGTACGCCATGGAGCTGCTGCAGTACAAGGTGGACGAGCTTAAGACGACGAGCGGCAACACCGACTTCGGACAGGGCGTGAGTTCCGCCGGCGTGACGGCGGCGAGCGCCATTGCGGCGCTGCAGGAGGCCGGCGGCAAACTGTCGCGCGACATGATCCGGGCGAGCTATCGGGCGTTCACGCAGGAGTGCTACTTTGTGATCGAGCTGATCCGGCAGTTTTACGACGTGGAGCGCGAGTTTCGAATATTGGGCGACAACGGCGGCGAGGAGTATGTGCGCTACAGCAACGCGGGCATAAAGCCGGGCGGCGAGGTGGACGAGTACGGCGTGGTGACGAGCGGGCGCATGCCCATATTCGACATCAAGGTGCGGGCGCACAAGGCGAGCGGCTTCAGCCGGCTGAGTCAAAACGAGCTGGCCAAGGAGTTTTACAGCGCCGGATTTTTTAATCCGGAGAACGCGACGCAGGCGCTGATGTGCATCGACATGATGGACTTCGAGGGCAAGGACGAGCTGGAGCGCAAGATTGCGCAGAACGGCACGCTGTACGAGCAGATGCAGATGATGCAGCAGCAGATGGCGCAGATGGCGGCGATCATAGACCAGACGCAGGGCACGAACCTGACGGCGGCGATGGGCGGCCAGATTGCGGGCGGCCAGCAGGGCGCGGGATTTGCGGGAAGCGGCTACGAAGCGCCCAACAACATAGGCGGCTACGCGGCGACGCCGGGCGACAACAGCATGGCGGCGCAGTCCAGACGGCGCGCGGCGACAGAGGCGACGCCGGGAGAAGGAGAAAAGTGATGACGACGATCGTGTACACGCGCGACATGACGAAGGCGCGCATCACGGCGAACGGCCATCAGGACAATCCTGTGATGTGCGCGGGCATAAGCGCCATTATGTGCGCGCTGGTCAACGGTCTGGACGAGGACGATCTGATAGACGGCGAGATCGAGTCGGGCGCTGTCGACGTGACGCTGCGCAGATCTCCGAGGGCGGACGCAATGTTCGATCTGACTGTGCGCGGCTTCAAGGCCATGCGCAACGAGTACAGTGACAAGCTGCGCGTGGTCAAGGGCGATTAGGTTCACGGGCGGGTGTGACGCGCATCCGCCTGATTTTTGTATGCTGTATGTGACGCCGGGGAAAGACCCGAGAATTGACGCGCGGGAGAGACCGCAGGAGGACGCATGGACACGATGAGACTGTTTGCGCTGGACATATTCGACGGCGAGGGCGCTGAGGGCGCTGAAGGCGGCCAGACGGGTGCTGAGCAGCAGAGCGACGAGAACGGCAGGCGGCGGGCGGAGTTTGACGAGTACATCAAGGCCAACAAAGACCTGTATGGCGAGCGGTTTGAACGCGAGCTGGGAAGGCGCATGAAGGGCGTGACCGGCGAGCGGGATCGACTCAAGGGCGACAACGAACGCTATGCCAGGATGGCCGAGACGCTGACGCTGAAGTACGGCACGGCGGCGGGCGACATGGACGCGCTGGAAGCTGCGATCAACAACGACAAGGCGGCGCTTGAGGAACAGGCGGCCGAGGCGGGGCTTACGCCGGAGCAGCTGATGAATATGCGCAGGCTGGAGGCTGAGAACAGCCGGTTTAAGGCGGCGGCCGAGGCGCAGGAGCGCGAAGCCGAGCGAGAACGTGTCCTGCAAAAGTGGAACGAGGAAGCAGAGGCCATAAAGGCCGTGTACGATGGATTTGACCTTGAAACCGAGGCGCAGAATCCCGACTTTACGCAGCTGCTGGGCGCGGGCGTGCCGATGAAGCTGGCGTATGAGACGATCCATCACGACGAGATCGTGGGCGGGAGCATGCAGTACGCGGTGCAGCGCACTGAAAAGCGCGTGATCGACTCTGTGCGGGCGAACGGCCTGCGCGCTGTCGAGGGCGCGGGCGCGAACACGGCGGCGGCGACATACACGACGGACATAAACAAGCTGACGAAGCAGCAGTGCGAGGACATGGAGCGCCGGGCGATGCGCGGCGAGAGAATCACACTGGCGTGATCTGACAAAATGTCGATCACGTCACGACCACAGGAGGCAATGACATGATTGACAAGATTTTTAACCTGAGCATTTTCTTCGCGGAGGTGCTGAACAAGACGACCAGCACGGGCAGCGGCATGGATCTGTCCGCTGAAATGAAGACGTATTACGAGAAGCGTCTGATCGAGCTGGCCGAGCCAGAGCTGATCCATGACCAGTTCGGCGACAAATACCCGATCCCCAAGGGAAACGGCAAGTCCATCGAGTTCCGCAAATTCAGTTCGCTGGCCAAGGCGACGACGGCGCTGACTGAAGGCGTGAGCCCGGACGGCAAGAACCTGAACGTGACGGCCATGACGGCGACCGTCAACCAGTACGGCGACGTTGTGCGCCTGACAGACATGCTGGAGATGACGGCCATCGACCCGATCCAGGTGCAGGCCATGAAGGCCATTGCGTCTCAGGCCGGCAGAACGCTGGACACCATCACGCGCGAGATCCTGAGCGCGGGCACGAACGTGCTATTTGCGCCCAGCGTATCCGGCAGCACTGTGACGGCGACGGCGGCGCGAGGGAACATTACCGACAAGTGCCTGCTGCGCGTGGATGACATTCGCCGCGCCGTGCTCCAGCTGAGGCGCTACAACGCGCCCAAGATCGACGGCAGCTATGTGGCCATCGTGCATCCCGACGTGGCCAACGACCTGCGCAGCGACAAGGACAACTGGATCGACGTTGTCAAGTACAAGGATCCCGAGAAGATCTACAACGGCGAGATCGGCACGATCGGCGGCTGCCGCATCATCGAGAACACCGAGGCGAAGATCTTCACGGCGGCGGGCGCGTCTTCCGGCGACACGGGCTCGCGCAAGTACAACGTCTATTCGACGCTCGTGTTTGGCGCTGGCGCGTATGCCGTGACCGAGGTGACCGGCGGCGGCCTGCAGTACTACTCCAAGCAGAAGGGCAGCGCCGGCACGGCTGACCCCATCGACCAGCGCTCGACCGTCGGCTGGAAGGCGATCAAGGTTGCCAAGATCCTCGTGCAGGAGTACATGGTGCGCATCGAATCCAGCTCCGCGAACGAGAGCACTGCCGTCGCCAACTGATAACAGGAGGCAATAGATATGGCTGAGAACAAGGGCGATAAGCCCAAGATGAAGAAGATCAGACTGTTCCGCGACAACGGCGAATACAAGGACGATCTGTTCGTGTCCGTGAACGGGCACTCCTTCCTGATCAAGCGCGGCGTTGAGGTTGAAGTCCCCGGCTACATCGCGCAGGTGATCGAGGACGCGGAGGCGCAGAACAACAAGGCGCTTGAGTACATGGCGTCTGTGGCCGACGCGGAATAATCAAACAGGACGAAGGCAGGGCGGGGACGCTCTGCCTTTTTGCATGGAGGGCGAAAGCATGACGATCAAAAAGATCATCGAGCTGGTTGACCGGCAGAAGCCCAATCAGTACGACGAAGCGGACAAAATACACTGGCTGAGTCAGATGGATTACATGGTGTTTCGCGAGGTCATTTCTACGCATGAGGGCGGCGCGGAGAGCTTTGACGGCTACACGGCGGCGGACGCTGAAAAGCAGGTGCTGGGCGGCGACGAATTTGCGGATATGTACGTCAAGTGGCTGTACGCCATGATCGACTTTGCCAATCAGGAGATCGACCGGTACACGAACAGCATGGTGATGTTCAACGCGCTCTACGCCGACTTTTGTAACGCCTACAACAGGACGCATATGCCCAGGCAGGTTTATGTGAGCGGCTGCGGCGGGAGGATTGAGCGATGAAACTGCCGGATCTCAACAGCATATCGAGGAACGCTGACTATTCGATCGAGTTCAAGGGACTCAACCACAATATGTACGTCGGCGAGAATCAGTTTTACTGGATGGAGAATCTGTGCGCGACCAACTATCCGGTCATGACCCCGAGGGCGGCGCGCGCGACTGTGCGCACGATCAGCGGCGCGCAGGGCATCTATGCGCGCGGGAAGCTGTGCTGGTGTGCGGGCAACAAGTTTTACTACGGCGGCAGCGAGATATGCGCTGTGAGCGCCGGCGAGAAGCAGTTTGTTGGCATGGGCGCGTATGTCATCATATTCCCGGACGGCATCATGTACAACACTGTGAGCGGCGCTGTCTCCCCCATGGCTGCGAACTGGACGCAGAGCGCGGCGGCGACGATCAAAATATGCCGATACGACGGGAGCGACTACGGCAAGGTGACCGAGGGCGCGACGGCTCCCTCCGATCCGGCGGCTGGCGACTACTGGCTGGACACGAGCGGCGCGAACAATGCGCTGCGCGTATACTCGAACGGCGTGTGGCAGGCCGTGACGGCCAGCTATGCGCGCATCAGCTCGACCGGTATAGGCGCGCCGTTCAAGACGGGCGACAGCGTGGCCATATCGGGCGCCGGCAGCGAGATAGACGGCACGCACGAGATCGTAGACAAGGCCGACGGTTACATCGTCATCACGGCGAACCCGGCGAAGAGCGCGACGATCGCATCGGGCATGACGGTGAAGCGCGGCGTGCCTCAGATGGATTTTGTGTGCGAGCTGAACAACCGGCTGTGGGGCTGTTCGAGCGCAAAGCACGAGATATACTGCTGCAAGCTGGGAGATCCGGGCAACTGGAACAAATTGGGCACGGGCGCAGGCGACGCGTGGGCGGCGACGGTGGGCAGCGACGGCGACTTTACAGGCGCGTGCTCGTTCGGCGGAAGCGTGTTCTTCTGGAAGGAGGACTGCGTCCACAAGGTGATGGGCACAAAGCCCGGCAATTTCCAGATTGTCGACAGCCCGATACGCGGCGTGCAGAAGGGCAGCGAGAAGAGCCTGTGCGTGGTGAACGAGAGCCTGATGTACAAGAGCCGCGACTGCGTGTGCGTCTATGACAACGGCACCCCAATCAGCGTGAGCGACGGGCTGGGGACTGGCAGCTACTACAACGCTTCGGCGGGCGTGTGCGGCGACCGATACTACATCAGCATGCAGGACGAGGACGGCGCGTGGCACATGTTCGTGTTCAACGAGGCCAAGGGGATGTGGCATCGCGAGGACGCGACGCACGCAAAGGCCTTCGCGGCGCTCAACGGCCAGCTCTACTTCCTGACGGACGGCGACAAAATCATGGCCGTGCGCGGCAGGGATGAAATCGGCGCGACGATTGAGCAGGCGTTTGACTGGTACGCGGAGACCGGCGACATGATGGTTGAGATGGCGGACAACAAATACGTCTGCCGGATCAAGATCAGAGCCAGCGTGGACACGGGCGCGACGCTGAAAATCGAGGCGCAGTACGACTCAAGCGGGCAGTGGAAGACCATATACAGCCGGGGCGCGAGCACGAAGGCCAGCTTTACCGTGCCTCTCGTCCCTATGCGCTGCGACCATGTGCGCCTGCGCATCAGCGGACACGGCAGGAGCGCCGTATACGCGATCGGCAAGGAGACGTCGAGAGGAAGTGAACTGTAATGGCAGGACTTGATCTGCCCAAGATCAACTTTACGGCGAACGATCTGGACGACGAGCGCCAGCGGCGAAAGATCATGGGCTGGCTGTACAAGCTGACCGAGCAGCTTGAGTTTACGCTGAACAATCTGGACGAGGACAACCTGAGCGATACACTGACAGACGTAATCAACAGCAAGGCGGGCGCGGAGTCGCTGAACGAGCTGGGCGACAGCGTGAAGAGAGTCTCGACGGAGGTGCGGCAGAACGCGGAGGAGATCGCGCTCAAGGCCTCCAGCGAGACGGTGAACGCGCTGGGCGAGCAGGTGGGAAAGAACACGGCGGCCATTGCGCTCACGCCGGAGAAGATCAGCGCGGCTGTGAACGGGATGCAGATCGGCGGGACGAACCTCGTCCTGCATACCGACACGATCAACGGCGACAAGACGGTGGCGTTCGGTGCGCCTGCGGCTGGATCAACTACGGTATACGACACCTATGACGGCGCGGAATACGCCGCGCAGCACGCCATACGCGTTGATTTCACGACCGGCGGGACTGGCGCAAACGTCTATTGGTTCCCGAGCTACTCTCCGGAGCTGATCACCGGCAGGACGTACACCTGGCAGATCAAGGCGTACATTGCCGACAAGGCCGCCGGGCTGGATGTAGACATGGGCTTGGAGGCCGGGGGGCTGGCCACAAAGCACCTGACGTGGCAGTGGGCGACGTACAGCCATACGTTCGTGTACGATGCTTCGAGCACATACAAGGCGTTCCACATCAACGGCGCGTTTGCCGCTGGGGACAAGCTGTTTATCGCCGACTTCAAGATCGAGGATGGTGACAAGGCGACCGCGTGGACGAGGCATCCGGACGAGCAGAACAAGGTGCAGATCGGCTCGAGCATCCTGATGGACGCGGAGCACACAGAGATCAACACGCCGTATTTCGACATTAACGTATCCGGAACGGCGGGCGATCTGCACATCGACGAGGGCGGCGTATCCGGCGATACGGGAACATTCAGGCACTTCACCTGCCCGGAGATTGTCAAGCGCGTGGCCGGACGCAATATCACGATCACCACGCCGAGCGGCTTGCAGGCCGAATTTGACCGGCTCAGCGGCGGCATGGTGGACGGCAGCGAGATAATTACGCTGGCGTGCGACCAGTACGGCGACGTAATGCTGCGGGGCATTTACGGCAACAACACGGCGCTGGAGATCGTTGGCGGCTATGCGATCAACGGCAGTGTGACCGTTGTCGACTGCCATGCGAAGAAGATCAACTTTGACGGCGTGACAATCAACAGCACGGCGAAAAATGCAGTTGCGATTTATGACAGCGCATGGGTGCGGATTGGAAGCTGTACGCTGAACACGGCATCGGCCTATGACGGCGTGCAGATTTACGGCGGCTCGATCGTCATGGCATACAACTGCGGGATTTACAACGCGGGCGTTGCGCTGAACATAGACTGGGGCGGACGACTGGATTTCCTCGATCTGAAGGGCACGTCCACCACGTATTTGTGGGCGAAGGGCTGCACGGTGACCGGCAACGGCTCAAGGCCGAGCGGCAATTACGTCGGACAGAACGTCATAAGCAACTGGAGCGACATGACGACGATTGCGGTTGACACCGGCAGCGGCGTAACGCCTCCGGCGGCTGTGACGACGACGAGCTACACGGCCAATGTGACCGGCACGTACTACCCGAGCGGGCACTGGATCAACAGCGACAATATCATCCGGCAGGGCTTTGAAGGCAAGACGAGCACGCGCAAGGATTACGGCTGTATGTGGTTTGCGGCGAGCGCCTTAAGCGGCAAGACGGTCAAGAGCGCGACGTTGACCATAAAGCGCATATCCGGCAAGGGGCGGTCTGGCAGCGTCGCGCTGAAGCTGTGGACGACCACGCTGACCGGCAAGAGCGGCAAGCCGACCGACAGCCTTGTGAGTCTGGGCGAGATCGGGACGATCGGCAACGGCGTGACGGAGACGTTTAACGTACCGGTGAGCGCGATTGCGACGATTGCGGCGGGCGGCGGCTTTGTGCTGTATACCGAGGAGACAGCCAATGCCAGCGGCAAGGACTACAGCCGGAACTACGCGCACTTTGAAGGCACGGACGGCAGCGCGCCGGTGCTGACGGTGACGTATCAGTAAGCCGAGGGCTATGGGGCGGTGTGACGGACACCGTCCCTTTTTTGCTATGATGGACGCAAGAGGTGATGATGATGGCGAACATTACGAACAACGCGCTCAACCAGGCGGCGAAGAAGTTTGGAGTAAGCGCAAAGAAAAAACCGGAAGATCCGCTGAAGTACATCAGAGAGAGGAACGCGGCTGCAACACCCGTGAAGAACGCCGTGCAGACGAGCGCAAAGCAGACCGGCACAGTGTCTCCGAGCGCGAAGCCCAGCACGGGAAGCGCGGCACCTGTGACCGAGGCGACGACGGCGATGGGCGTGACCTACAACCCGATGACGACAACGCCGAGCGCGGCTGATCTCAAGCAGATCGAGGGCAATATGCCCACTTACAAGCAGAGCCAGGCGCTGACCGATGCGCTGGCCGAGCTGAACAGCTGGCGCGGCTCGAAGCCGGGCGAATACCAGAGCCCGTATGCGTCTCAGATCGAATCGCTCTACAACAAGGTGTCGAATCCTGAGAAATTCAGCTATGACCCGAACGCCGATCCGCTGTACCAGATGTATGCGGACAGATACGGCCAGAGTGCGCGGCGCAGTATGAACGACACGATGGCCGACGCGGCGGCTCTGACCGGCGGATACGGCAACAGTTACGCTCAGGCCGTGGCGCAGCAGGCCTACGACGAGCAGATGCAGGGACTCAACGACGCGCTGCCCACACTCTACAATCAGGCCTACGGCGAATACACCGACCGGCAGAACCAGCTCCTCAACCAGCTCAAGACGGCGCAGGATATGGAGGGCACGGCCTACAACCGATACAGAGACACCGTGAGCGACTACTACACGGGGCTGGACGCGCTGACCAATGCGGCGAACAACCTGTACGAGCGCGAATACGGCCAGTATACCGACGCGCTGAAGCAGGCCAACACCAACCGCGACTACTACCTGACCAAGGCGGCGAGCGAGGCGGTTTCTTCCGGCGGCAGCGGCGGACGGCGCAGATCGAGCGGCGGGACGGGCAGCGCGCAGAGCGCCAACTACAAGAGCATACTCAAGGTGGCGCAGGACATGGACGAGGACGCCGCGTACGGCTACGTTGCGCGCATGGCCGATCAGGGCTATCTGACCAACGAGGAGGCCGACAGGATGCTGAGCATGAATCTGGGCGTGGATGTGGCGAAGCACGTCACGAGCGGAAACAGCGGAACCAGCAGAGTGAACGCGCCGACAGGCGCGCTGTCCTCGCTGGTCAATCGGCTGACAGGCAGCAAGAGCACGGCGCAGAAAACGCCGAGCGCAAGCAGCAGGAATAAAACGACCGGCAGCCAGAACAAAACGACCGGCAAGCCGAATAACGCCAAGAAATCCGAGACTGAGAAGACGAAATTCAATCGGAGGTGACGCGCGTGTCTTTTGAAGACTACGGAAGGAAAAAATACAGCGGGCAGAGCTCGAACGAGCAGAGCTTTACAGACTACGCCAGAGGCCGATACGGCACTGAGCGCGGCGACGCCTATGCGGCCTCGCAGAAGAGCAAGGAGCAGATCAGCAGCGCGCTGAACAGCTTTGTAGACGGATACAAGCGCAGACGCGCGGAGGAGAACGCGGCGCTCGAAGCGGCCAAGGCGGCCGAAAAGGAAAGAAAGCGGCAAGAGGAGCTTGTAAAATACGGCGTCAAAAAGGCGGGAAGCGTTACCGGCAGCCTTTCCGCAATCGCGAGCGCGGCGGAAGCGCTCGAAAGAAGGCTGAATCCGCAGAGGAGCACGCCGGAGAACGCGGCGCGCGTGCTTGAAAACAAGAGGCGCGAGACGAGCCAGATCATGCCGAATGGATCGTTCGGCAAAACGGCCATGCCTTACAGCGACAGAGAGCGCGTGCCGGCGAAGGCCGCTGAGACCGTACAGCCGGAAGAGACGCATACGGGCGCGAGAAAACAGCGCAGGCAGAAGGGCAGCATACAGAGCATGGACAGGCGGCTCAATGCGCTCAAGCCAGTCGTTTCGCCGATGATCGAGACCGGCGCGCAGGAGGAGACGCAGAACAGCCCGCGCACTGTGGATCTCGACAAGCTGCTTGCGCGCGGCGCATACGCGAACAATAACCGCCTGCAGCGGGAGGCGGACAAGTGGCTGTCGACCGCGTCAAAGGGCGCGAAGCGCGCCGCCAGACAGGAGGGCGACGAGCTGCTCTACATTGACGGCGCTGCTCAGGCCGAATATCTGCGGGCGAAGAAGGCGTATGACGACTATGTGGCCAAATACGACAGAATGCAGGGCCCGTTCCTCGACGGGAAGGGCAATCTGATCACGAACGACGACATAAATGCGCGCAAGGCTGAACTCAAGGCGGCCATGGACGCGGCCATGGATGCGGCGCGTGCGGAGCAGCGCCATGCGCTGGCCGGAGAATACAAGTGGCTGGCAAACCGGCCTGACTTCAAGGAGAATTTGCAGAACGGATACAGACGGGAGGATCAGGTACTCGAGACGGCGACCGACGGAGCGCGCTTCAAATCCGAGGAGGCGCAGCTCATATACAACATGACGGGCGCTGAACGCCGGATACTGACCTATCTGCGCAACACGCAGGGCGAGGAGGCGGCGAAGGACTACATCGCCGTGCTCAAGCCCGATCTTGAGAAGCGGGTGCATGAAGCGGTGACCAAGCATGTGACCGAGCTGACTGAAAAGGCTCCTGTCACAATGTCGGCTGTCAGTGCCATTGCAAACATTGACAACACAATTCGCGGCGGCGCGTACACGCTCAAAAGCGCGGCGGCGAAACTGTACGGCATTGAAGGCGCTGAGATTGACCCCTACAGCCTGAGCTACACGGGCGGCACGGCGCGCAATGCGATACGCAACAATGTCGGCGAACGGCTGAACAAGTATTTTGCGGACAACGAAGACGTCCAAAAATACCTGAGCAACATGGGCAGGAGCCTTGGCGTGAAGCAGATGAGCAGCGGCAACGCGCCAAAATTTGTGTACGACACGATCATGAGCGGCGTTGTCGACTCTACGGTGGCGGGCGTGATCGGCGGCGCGGTCGGCTCTACGGCTGTGAGCGCGGCGCTTGTCAGCGGCAGCGCTATGGTGGACTCAGCGCGGGAAATCAAGCTGCAGGGCGGAAGCGACGAGCGCGCTCTGGCGCTGGGTTCCGTGGCAGGACTGCTTGAATACGCAACGGAGAAAATTGGCTTTGACCGGCTGGCCGACATGATAACAAAGGGCGGCAAGGGCGGCATACGCGCTGTGCTCTCCAACATTGCGAGCGAATATGCCGAGGAGGCCAGCAGTGAAATCGGAAACTATCTGGTCGAGTGGGCGGCTGACGCGATTGAAGGCGTGAATATGTCCACATTCCGCCAGACGCGGCAGGCCTATATCGATGCGGGCTTGAGCGAGGCCGACGCGACCCGCAGGACATGGACGGACTTTGCGCTGCAGGTCAATGAGGCTGGCATGGGCGGCGCGCTGGGCGGCGCGATCATGGGCGGCGGCGCTCAGGTTGTGGGCAAGGTGTTCAACGCGGTGGCACAGCACGAATTTGACAGAGCCGTCGCCAAGGCCGGCGAGGACGGCGACATTGCGGCGAAGGCCTACAAATTCAACGACGACGGCATGCTCCGGCGCGGCGATTACGACAAGGCGTTCGACACGATATGGGACGGTGCCGCAAACGGATTGACCCTCGAGCAGATCGAGCAGGCTGCGCCAGACATTATGGCGCTGCTGGATGACAAGCAGAAGCAGGGCATATTTGACGCGGCGAAGAACGACGCGAAGCAGAAGGCGGCGGCTGAACTCAAGAAAAAGACCGACAAGGAGTACAAAGCGCTGTTCGGCGAGGAGGACGCCAAGGCAGAGGCCGACAAGGAAAAGCAGAAGGCCATGCAGGCCAATCTGGACGACGGGAAAAGCGCGGACGAAGCGGCGAAAACACCGGCCGTGCAGCGGCCTCAGATCCAAATTACACAGATCGACGAGGCGAGCAAGCGGACGGAGAGCACCGTTTTCGAGCGGAAGAACACGGAGACAGCAAAACAGGCACAGACTGAGCGGACAGAGACTCAGCCTGCGCGCGAGCATACCCTTGAGCAGCACGAGACGGCCGCAGAACCGCCTGTAAGCCACGAGCAGACGAAGGGCGAGGAAACAGTCGACCACACGGAAGAAACGCGCCAGCGGGGCGCTGAGGCCGTCTCAGAGCGCGTGAGCGAGGAGAACCGGGGTGAGATCGAGGCGTATGTGACCGACCAGAAAAAGACGGCGAAGGGCGGCGTGAGGCGCAACTACGCGGCGAAGAACCTGACGCGCGACCAGAAGGGGCAGATCCGCATACTGGACGAGATGGGACGGCACTACGGCGTTGAGATCGAGGTCGTCGACAGCATCGAGGGCGGCAAGGTGCAGGGTATGTACGACGGCGGCAACCGCATAAAGGTGGCGCTCGACGCCGGAAATCAGGCCTATGTGCAGGTTGGCACGCACGAGCTGGTGCACTACCTGAAGAACAGGGACGATGCGGGCTACAGAGTCGTTGAAAAGATGGTCGTCGACGAACTGAGCAAGGCTGAGGGATTCAGCCTTGAGGACGCGATCACCGAGCGCCGCGCAGAATACGCTGCGCAGGACGTCATGATCGATGACAGCGCGGCCATAGAGGAAATTGTGGCTGAGGCGCTGCCGAGCATATGGGGCGACAAGCGCGCCGTAAATGCGTTTGTGTCTCAGAACCGAAGCCTTGCGCAGAAGGTGCGCGACTTTATCGTGGACTTTGTCGAGCGGCTGAAGCAGTACGCCGTGGACTACGCCGTCGATCAGGACAGGACGGAAATACTGGCGCTCCAGAGCCGTGAGCAGGACGCTGTGGGCACGCTGGAGCAGATTGCGCGCACGTTTGATCTGGCGCTTGAGAGCGCGCGGGAGAAGGGCGAGAACGGGACTGAGCAGACAGAGACTCAGTCTGCGCGCGAGCATACCACTGAGCAGCACGAGACAGCCGCAGAGCAGCCCGTGAGCCGCGACAATGTGGAAGGCGAGAAAACATCCGACCGCACGAAGGAAACGCGCAAGGGCGGCGTAAAGCGCGGCCACACGATGGATCAAAATTTCAAATTTGAGAGTAACATTCGCGTACTGGACATGATCGGCAAGCACTACGGCTTTGAGTTTGAAACGTTTGACGCCACCGAAGCCAGCAATGTGCGGAGCACATATGACGGCGGCAGGCGCATAAAGGTGCCGATTTACTCTGATTACACCGATGGAGGACTTGAAGCCTATGTGCATGAAGGCACGCGCTGGCTGACGGAATACCTGAAGAACAAGAATGAGACTGGATACCGCGTCGTCGAAAAGATGGTGCTGGACGCGCTGGGCAAGGCCGAGGGCTTCGGCATTGAGAACGTGTTTGGCGTGGCCGAAAACTTCAGCCTTGAGGACGTGATCGCCAAGTGGCGCGCCAAATACGCTGCACAGGGCATCATGATTGATGACAGCGCGGCCATAGAGGAAATCGTGGCCGATGTGCTCCCGACCATCTGGAGTGATGAGTCCGTTTTATCGAAAATTTTGTTAAATGGTAGAGAGTATACGCATGATAAACACAGCTTCCGTGATTTAGCGCTCGCTGTTCGGCGCCTCAATGATCAATATTCGTATATGCAAAGGGCGCCTGAGATTAGAGTGATGACTAAAAGCGGTGGGGAGAATAATACGCTTAGTCGAATCGCGGACGCGTTTGATGCGGCAATGGAGGAAGCGCTGGAGAATGATGAGAACGGGACTGGGGAGACGGAGACGGCGGATGAGCAGGCAAAGCCGGCGCGAGAGCGGACGAATCAGGCACAGCACATCGAGCTGCCGGACGGCGTAAAGTATTCAATTCGCAGATTTGACGAACAGATACAGGACGTGATTGATGGGAAATTCCCTGAGAACGACCATGTGTATGTGATGGAAACGCCGGAGGTGCTTCAGGGCATAGGCCTTAAGAAGCTGCCTATGCTTATGACGCAGAAGCACGCGTATACGACGACAATGGCCGAGGGCAAATACAGCAGCACGGACGTCAACTATCACGCGCTGGGACTGGAAACCATGCAGAAGCTCCCGGACGCCATTGCCGATCCGCTGATGGTCATAAAATCACACAACTATGACGGGCGCATTACTGTCATTACGGAGCTGACGGACAGCGAAGGACGGGGAATTATTGCGCCTGTAATTGTGAATGGACAAGGCGTTTGGGAAAACGTAGAAATTCCATCAAATGTGATGGCTTCTGTATACGGCAAGAAAAACATCGCAAACACGCTGAAAAATGCGTTCAAATCCGAAGAGGTGCTATACATTGATAAAAAAAGGAGCGATCTTATCGCTCAAACCCTTGGGGTCCAATTCCCCAACACCTTGAACGAAGATCGCTCTTCTGCTGACATTATAGCCGACCTCACGCGCGCTGTCAAGGGGGAAAATGAGGAAAATCAGCAGAAAATTTCCGAATCCAGCGAAGAAAACGCCGATCAGGCGCAGAACGAGGGCGAAACGGAGGCGGTTGAATCCGCTGATGGGAATGATGGCGCGCAGGCAGATAACGCGAGCGACGGTGTGCGCTTCAGCCTGAAGAGCGAGAGCGCGAACAAGGTTGACATGGATCAGACGCTGCGCGCGGGCGACAACAGCGTGGCCGAGCAGACTGAAACGAATGAGCAGACCCGCCATGAGCCGGTGCCCGTGACCGACGAGATGCGGCAGTGGGCGGACAAGCGCGCCGGGCAGATCATACGCGAGTACAGATCGACCATTGACGCGGACTCCGTGAAGGCGGACGTTGCCAGACTGGTAAACGAGCTGGCCGAGCACGGCGCGAGCAGCGACGCGCTGAATGCGGCCGTGAACATGGCCAAGGGCATCATCGAGAAGAGCAGCCGCCTGGACAACACGTTGCGCGATCAGTACAGTGATTTGCGTCGTCAGATGCGCAAGACACCCATCATGCTGAGTGACCTGCAGAAGCAGGAAGCCGCGAACATCACGGGCAGCTATGGCCGGTACAGGCAGAGTCTCTTTGGCAGTGTGAATCTGGTGAACGAAAGCAACACGTCGCTGGATCAGGCGTGGGAAGAATGGAGCGAGCAGCATCCGGAGCTGTTTACGCCGGGCTTGAACGAGGGCGACCAGGTGGCGCGACTGGCTGAGATCAAGACGATGTTCGAGCCGAAATACGTCAACGAGTACGGCGAGCATCTGGACGCGGCGGCGGCTGATCTGGGCATGAGCCTGTACTCCGAAGCGCTCCGCATGGTCGGCGACGCTGCGCGGGCGCAGCAGGTGACAAAAGACAGAAACGACATGCGCAGCCGATACAGCAAGGCGACGCGCGAGGCGCTCCAGAAGGTCAGAAACGAGCAGGTTGCGCGGTTCAAGGCCATTGCGGGCGAGCTTCAGGCGGCGCGTCAGGCCGGCGACAGAGCGCGGCAGGACGCGATTATGAACGACTACAGAGCCAATATGCGGCGCGCGGGTATGCAGCAGGTTGAGGCCGAGGCGCGCAGCGCGTACAGAGCGCAATTTGAGGACGCGGCGGCATGGCGCAAGGCGCATGAGCGCACGATCAAATATGCGAGGACGCTGAGGCAGGAGCTGGCCAAGCCGACGAAGCAGAAGCACATTCCCGCGGGGCTTGAGAAGCCCGTGCTGGACGTGCTTAACCGCATAGACATGAGCGCGACGGGACGCGACACTCAGGGCGCGCGCCAGTGGCGGGACAGCCTTGAGAGCATTGCGAAATGGCTGGACGAGCAGGATAGACTCCAGACGAACGCGCTGGACGAGAGCCAGAGCGCATCCGAAGGCCATGAAGGCGTGTGGATGGCAATATGCGGGCGCAACATTCAGGATCTGCGCGCGGCGATCAACACCGTGAGCGGAACGAACGGGCGCGTCGCAAGCATGTCCCTTCAGGAGATCAACGCGCTGAGCAACGCCATGAGCGTCATCAATCACAGCGTCAATTCGATCAACGAGACGTGGACGCTGAGCAGGAATGAGACGCTGAACCAGCTGGGCGACAGAAGTGTCAGCGAGATGCAGAAAAAGCGCACAAACCGGGCGCAGGACAGCAAGATTCCGATGCTGCGCGAGCTGGACACGCTGCTCAACGTGGATCAGCTGGACGCGGTGAGCTTCTTCGAGCGGCTGGGCGATGTGGGCGGCGACGTGGCCGAGAGCCTGACAGCCGGCCAGAGCAAGGCCTATGAGCGCGTACGCGAGGCGGCGGACGCTTCCCGCGAAATATTCGCCGTAGACGGCGTGAAGGACGAGCGCAAGCGGCGCGAGATGATCCGCGGATGGCGCAGGGAGCAGCACACATTTACGCTGACGCGCGGAACGACGACGCAGGACGTGACCATGAGCGGAACGCAGCTCATGGAGCTGTACGCGCTGAGCAAGCGCAATCAGGCGCTCAAGCACATACTCTCCGGCGGCATACGCATAGCCGGGCAGGAAGGCAAGACGGGCGACGTGTACAACTATCAGGTGACGCAGGAGCAGCTTGACCATATGCTGGGCGAGCTGACGCCGGAGCAGAAGCAGGTGGTTGACCGCATGCAGGCCTATCTGAGCGGCGACGTGGCCGGATGGGGCAACGAAGTGACCATGGAGATGTATCTCTACAAGGCCTTCAACGAGAAGACCTACTGGCCGATCAAGAGCGACACCGACTATAAGCGCACGAAGGAACAGGACGGCAGCGTCATGTACAATGCGCTCTTGAACGCGAGCTGGACGAAGGCCGTGGTGGACAAGCCGAGCAACCCGATAACCATAGGCGACGCGATCGAGACGTTTGCCGGCCATGTGTCCGACATGGCGACCTATAGCGGGCTGGCGATGCCGGTTGACGATCTGCTGAAATGGTACAACTACCAGAGCCGCGACGAGAACGGCAAGGCCGACTACAACGGCAGCGTGAAGAAGGAGATCAGGCGCACGATCGGCGCGGTTGGAACGCAGTACATACAGCGCCTGATGGACGATCTGAACGGCATGGGACGCAGATCCTATGAGAGCGATCTGATAGGCAAGGCAATATCCAACTACAAGCGCGCCGCGATCATGGCCAAACTGCGCGTGGTGATCCAGCAGCCGACCGCGATACTCCGCGCGAGCGCACTGATAAACCCCAAGTACTTCAGCGGCATGACGCGCGGCATAGGCAAGAACGCGATCGCTGAAATGCAGGAGCACAGCGGCCTTGCATGGTGGAAATCCAACGGCAACTACGAGATCGGCACCGGCGCGAGCATGAAGAGCATCATCACGGGCATGCAGGACACGGCGCGAGAAGCCATCGGCGAAAAGTTGGGCGCGCCTGCCGGCATGGCGGACGATCTGGGCTGGGTGTGCATATGGCAGGCAGTCAAGCGCGAGACCGAGGCGCGGCATCCGAACATGGAGGTGGGCAGCGACGCGTACTGGAACATCGTGAGAAACCGGTTTGAGGACGTGTGCATCAGGACGCAGGTTGTCGATACTGTGCTGACGCGAAGCCAGCTGATGCGCAGCAAGAGCCAGCTGATGAAGAGCGTGACCGCATTCATGAGCGAGCCGACGAAGAACTACAACCTGATCAGAAACGCCGTGAGCGCCGTGTACAACGCGAAAACGCCGGATGCAAGGAAGGCGGCCATTGGGACGCTGGTGCGCTCGGCGGCGGCCATTGCGGCGGCTCAGGCGCTCAACGCGGTCGTTACGGCGGCGCACGATATGCTCAAGTACTACGATCCCGACGACGAGGACGAGGACGGCGAGGAAATCACGCGCATTGACATGTTCGCAGACAACTGGTTCTCCGACATGATGGACGGCATAAACCCGCTTGCCAACATCCCAATCATCAAGGACGTGTACGCGCTCATGATGGGCGAGGACGTTGAGCGCATGGATCTGGCCGTGATCAGCGACGTGATTGACGCGATCAAGAAGCTCGACAACTACGTGGCTGGCGGCAACACGCGCGGCCTGAACGCATGGGGTGCCGTTCGTCCGCTCCTCAAGGCGATCGGCGACGTGACCGGCCTGCCGGCGAGCGGCCTGATCGCCGATACCGAGCTGCTGCTGAACATCGTCTCCCCCGGCGTTACGCGCTCCATACAGCGCGAGAGCAACACGAGCGACGCATATACCATGCTCTACCGCGCGCTGGCGGCAGGCGACGCGAAAAAGGCCGCGAGCCTGCGCGCAAAACTGAAGGGCGGCGCGTTCGGCAAGACGCCCAAGAGCGACAAGGAGATTGACGCGGGCGTGCGCGACGTGCTGGCCATCAGCGACGACCGCATACGCAGGTGCTTCGAGATGAAGCAGCAGGGCGGCAACACAAAGGAACTCGTTGCACTCCAGAAGGAGATCGCGGCGGACGGCTTTACCATGGAGCAGGTTGTGGGCGCTGTGAACAACTACGCGCGCCTTGTGGGCAGAACCGTCAGGGACAACTATAAGGCGGCCTATCTCGTCAAGGACGAAAAGCAGATGAAGCTGTACGCGGATCAGGCGAAGTCGCTGGGCTATGACGATGACGACATTGCCGGCTGGGTGGCTGAGAAGGATCTGGACGAGCAGCTTTCCGGCGAGATGTACACCAAAGACGACATGATGAGCTACATCCGCAAGGGCACCGACGGCGACATCAAGGACGTGGTTGACTACAGAATCTCCGTAAGCAGCGCGGACAATCCGGAGCAGTCTGTGAGAAACGCCATAGCGTCTGAATTCAGGGACGAGTACATCAAACTGTTCAATTCCGGCGATGCCGGCGGCGTGCAGAAGCTCAAGAACCGCCTGCTGGCGGCCGGGCTGAGCGAAAAGGCCATCGACGGCTGGGTGTACACGAACGACGGCCTGAAAGCCTATCTGCTGGACGGGCAGGGCACGAAGGAGCAGGCGCAGGATATACTCGACTACAAGGTGCGCTTCAGCGATGCGAAAAACCCCGAGGATTCCTCGGTGAACGCGCTCAAATCGTACAGGGACGAGTACATCGAGCTGGCGCGCAGCGACAAGAAGAAGGCCGAAGCCATGGCGAAGCGGCTGATCGAGCTGGGGCTCAGCGAGAGCCTGATAGACACCTGGAACGACGCGGCAAAGGAAGAGGAAAAGTGACGACAATGGCGGCGGGTGTGACCGACACACCTGCCGTCACTCTATAATGGCAGTGAGGGAGGGATGAGAATGATGAAACTCAATCCGAAATCATTTTCAGCGTGGCTTGAAAAGCAGGCCAGCGACAAGTGCGGCTACATTATGTGCGCCGTGGGACAGGATCCGAAGACACTGTCCGAGTGGTATTTTTCCGGCCAGTACAGCGGCAGAGCGCTGGAAAAGGCCAACTACTGGCGGGAGCACGCGCCGCGCGTGTTTGACTGTCAGGGGCTGGCAGACTGCTATGTGACCGAAAACGCCGGGATGGGCTGGGTCAATGTGCGCGCGCGGAACAACTTTGCCGACTGGTGCGGCATCAAGGGCGATGGCAAGATTCCGGACGCGCGCAAAACAGAGGGCGCGGCTGTCTTCCGGCGCGGCGCGAAGTACATCGAGCACGTGGGCTTTCTTGTGCGGCCGGTGGACGCGAACAACCGCGCGGGCGACTGGATTGTGGTCGAGGCCAAGGGCGTGTATTACGGCGTGGTCGAGACGAAGCTGAACAGCGGCAAGTGGAACTGCTGGGGCTGGATGACGAAATACTTTGACTACGCCGAGCAGCCTGAGACGACCAAGGAGTACGGCGGGCGCAACCTGCGGCGCGGCCTGACCGGCGCAGACGTGCGCGCATTGCAGGCCGATCTGATCACACTGGGCTACTCGTGCGGCAAGTACGGCGCGGACGGAGAATTTGGCCGGGCAACAGAGAGCGCCTTGAAGGCGTTTCAGCGCGACAATGGCCTGACGGTGGACGGCATCGCCGGGAAGAACACCTATGCCATGCTGGACAAGCGCCTGCCGGAGAGCGGCGAGGCTGAGGAGGACGGCGAGAAGCCCGAGACCGTGACCATCGCGCCGGGCACATGGCACGTCAGGATGGAGCCAAGGTATACCGGCGCTGTGCTGGGCTATGTGCATGGCGGCGAAGTGCTGGAGCGCGGCGAGTACGGCTGGACGCCGGACAGCTGGCTGAACGTCAAGTATGCCGGGGAAAGCGCGTGGATCGGCGGGAAGGCGGTGGACAAATGACATGGGAACTGCTGATAGCCTGCGTGGGGCTGGCGGGCGCTGTGTGCGCCATTGTGTTTGGCGTGATCAACAACCGGCGTGCCGGGGACACGAGCACGAAGGACGACGCGACGCGGCTTGCGCGGATTGAATGCAAGCTGGACAACGTCAACACCGGCGTGCAGGATATGCGCGTCGAGGTGCGGACGCACGGCAACCAGATCGCGGATCACGCCGGGCGCATCGCGAAATGCGAGGAAAGCATCAAGATCGCGCATAAGCGCATCGACACGATCGAAAGGGGCGAAAATTGATGAAGCTGGACAACAAGACCTATGACGTGCTGAAGTGGATCGCGACGATTGTCCTTCCGGCGCTGGGCACGCTGTACTTTGCGCTGGCGGGCATCTGGAACTTTCCGCTGGGCGAGCAGATTGTGGGCACGATCACGGCGATTGATACGTTTCTGGGCGTGCTGCTGGGCATCAGCACGGCGGCATACAACAAGGACAAGACCGGCAAGTAATGGGGGGCGGGCGCGATGGCGAATGTGTATCGGGAGTTTCCGGCGCTGGACGGCGTGCCCGCCTATATGATGGCGCGGCTGATCCTAGAGGCGCGACTAAGCCCAAAAGACGTGCAGATCGCCGCGTCGCGCATGATCTGGGCGATGGACTATGCCGACATTGGGGCGGCGGTCGGGATGGATCGCAGCGCCGTGTCCGAGCGCCTGAGGACGGCGATTGTGCCGAGGATGATGCGCGTGTGGCCGTGGATCAGCGGAGAGATGATCGCTGCGAAATAAAGTGCTTGACAACGCGCGGCAAGTATGGTATAGTATGGACATGGTGCGGCTGTCATCTGCGTGGCTTGCCCCTCGCAGATGTGGATTTGAATAAACACATACAGTTATTCTTTGTCAGGCTGATTTGTGCCGCATCCTAAGCGATGAAGCCGGAAAGAACCTCGTTCCGAAAGGACGGGGTTCTTTTGCTAGGCGGGCGCAAAAGCCGGGTTGATTGCAGGATGGGAGGCTGAGTTGAAGTGACTGAGAATGGCCGCGTATGCGTGGTTTGCGGGAAGGCGCTGACAGGGAAACAGGAGCGCTATTGCAGTAAACGATGCAAAAAGAAAGCGGAACATAACAGGGCGCGCGGCGAACAGCCTGACGCGAAGTATACAAAAGTATGCCCAACTTGCGGCCATACTTTTTTGACAGACAAGAAAAACAGGAAATTTTGCGGCGAAGAATGCGCTAAAGAGTGGAACAGAAACAGAACGAGAAACGCGCAAAGCAAGCGAGCGGAGAAGCCGGTTATAATATGCGCTGTGTGCGGAAAGAAATTCGAGGGGAACAGCGCGCAGGCGAAGTATTGCAGCAAAGAATGCCGTGCAGCGGCATGGGTTAAGTACAGGCGCGAAAAGCGCGCGGCGATGAGGGAAACGCTGGAAGGCCGGGAGAGGCAAGAAAAGACACCTCAAGAACCAATGACAAAGACATGTGCGATATGCGGGAATGAATTTGAGACGAGAAGTCATTGGACGAAGTATTGCAGCGACAAATGCAGAAGCAAAGCGGTTGTATTGGGCGCAAAGCGGTACAGGGAGAGACTGCTGGCAACGCCGGAAGGACGCGCAATAGATGCGCAGCGTCGCAAAAAATACGCGGAGACGCAGAGGGAGAAGCAAGGACGCAAGAAACGCCAGAGTGCAAAAGATAAAATTAAAAAATGCGCACATTGCGGCAAGGAATTTACAGGGAGAGGCGGCTCGAAATTTTGCAGCGATGAGTGCAGGAAAGCCGTAATAAATCAGGAAAGAGCCGCCGAGAAAAGCAAGCTGAACGGGCTATATTGCAAGGTGTGCGGGAAGGCGCTGACAGGACGGCAGCGCACGGTTTGCTCGGTGCATTGCGCAAGCAGACGGCACGCTGAAAAGACGAAGCAGACGGCGATTAAACCCCAAAAGGCAGCAATGGAAAGTGTATCGAACGAGCGCATATGCAAGGTGTGCGGGAAGCCGCTGACGGGGCGGCAGAAGCGCTATTGCAGCGAGGAATGCCGGATGAAAGCAGCGTCGATTTGGGCGCTTGAAAATTATAAGCCTGTCAGGGGCAAGCAGGGATTATATAGGGAGCAGATATGCATAGACTGCGGAAAACCGTACTATGGGCACATAAGGCAAAAACGATGCCGCGAGTGCAGAGAAGAGCATAAGCGCCGTTTGCATCAGGAGTCGGAAAGGAGGAGGAAGCTGGGGAAAACGCGGAAAATTGGAAGCACTGATATTTGTGAAATGTGCGGGAAGCCGTATATTGTAATGAGTGGCCTGCAGCGGTATTGCAAGAAATGCGCACCCATTGCCGTTGCGGAGAATATACGGTCGAAAGCACGGGAGCGCGTGGCCGAATATTACAAAGACGAAACGCACCGCGAAGAGAAGGCAGAGGCGCGGCGAATAAAGGTGTTTGACATTAAATCGTGCGACATATGCGGCCTGGTATTTGTGCCGCATGGAAATCAGGAGTACTGTTCAAAAAAATGCTCAGACGAAGCGCTGAAACGGTGGAATAGAACGTACTGCGATAACGGGAAAAGATCGAGAAAAGAAAAGAAAGAAGTAATATTCAGGGAGTGCGCGATTTGCGGCAAGGAGTTTGTGATATCGAATCCGAATGAACGGTATTGCAGCGATGCGTGCAGAAAGGAAGGCCGAAAAGCGATTAATAAAGCATGGAACGAAGCAAAAAAGCAAGCGAGAAAAGCGATAATCAGGACGTGCCCGATCTGCAATAAGGAGTTTGAAGTATCAGAACAGCACAGACGATATTGCAGCGACGCGTGCAGCAAAGAAGCAATACGCATACACGCTAAACAATATAAAGAGAATCGGAAACAAGGAATGAAGGCATGATGACAGCGCGGCTGTTGCGGAAAATGCAACGGCTGCTTTTTTTATTTCCCACAAAGGCCGCATACTTCCACGCGGCGAATCCGAAGTCGTGCGATTATATCCATGGTGGCCACCACATTAAAAGATCGAGGTGAATATCATGGAATACACGGCTGGGAAGGGCACGACTGCCCTGGGTATCATCGGAACTGCGCTGGGCGGGCTGGCTGTCGCTGGCGGCAGCCTGCTGGGCGCGAACGGCATGCTGAATCCGCGCACGGCGGCTGCGGAAGGCTGCTGCTCGGAGAATCATTGGGTGAACCGCTACGAGGCAAAGCAGGCGGCGCGTATCGCCGAGCTGGAGACTGAGGTCAAGCTGCGCGACGCGAACACCTACACCGACCAGAAGGCGCTGGAGACGTACAAGTACATCGACGGCAGGCTGCGCGAGGTTGAGTCGCAGATCAGCGCTCAGGCCGTCATCAATCAGCGCACGGCCGACTCGTTCGCGCTGGCCGCGTCCGATCTTGCGGCGACGAAGGCCGAGCTGAAGAGCGACATCAAGCTCGAGGCCGAGCGCCGGTGCTGCGGCGACAACGCGATTGTCACCTACACCAACGCGACGTTTTACCCGAAGCAGGTCGCTGACGTTACGACCGGCACCGCGACGACTGCGCAGACCACGTACAACCCGATCCCCAAGTGCGGCTGCTGCAACAACGGCTAAGCGCAAACGGCGGCGGGGCGCGTGACGCTCCGCCGCTGAATTTGGAGGTATGCTGACATGGTAACCGTGGAGCAGATCAAGGCCGGGCTGGGCGACTATCTGCAAGCCAAGATGATGCCGAGGCTGGACAGCAAGCGCCAGTTTGTGCTGGGCATGGCCTATGGGCTGGGTGCTGGCAGGCTGGACGCGCTGATTGCCGAGGCTGGGAAAAATCAGATCGTCAAGGCCATGGGGCTGATCGACGAAAACGGGCGCGTTGACATCGACGCGCTGTACAATGCGGCGATTGCGCAGATGCAGGCGCAGCAGCGGCTTCAAGTCGACATACCGCTGATGGGGTCGTTTGCGTTTGACGAGGCCGATCTGCGCGAACTGCGCGAGTGCATCGCGAGGAGGGCACAATGAAACTGATTAAGCAGATGGCGAATGACATCGCCGGGAACATAGACGAGGCGCGGGATAAAATCCGAACGGCCTATGAGCTGCGCAAGGAACATCCGGAAGCGGCGGCGTGGTATAGGGAGATGGCCGTGGCGCATCTGGATTTTAACCGCGACGGACACCAGACGATCACGCAGATGATCGAGAAGTACAAGGCGAGCGATGACTACAAGCGCAAGGCCGAATATGCCGAGGGCATGATCTCGGTCTGGAAGGCGATCCACGAGGATTTGATCGCCAAGAGCGCGGAAGTGCGCGCGATGATCGAGGGATACAAGTAATAAAGGCAGCGGTTTAATATTACTAGACTTTTGAGTCTTGTTTATTAAACCGCTGTGCAACTTTTGTGCAACTTTGTTTTGACGAATTATGGTATACCATGGATGCAAAACTGTTGCAAATATTGACTATTCGTGGCGGCGGTGTATTGTTTTTCCTGACTCTTAATCAGGGTGTCCAGGGTTCGAGTCCCTGAAGGCGCAGTAAGGCAAATCCCTTGAAATCATTGAGATTTCAGGGGATTTATTTTTTTGCACCAGCGTCTGAGGACGGCGCTTGTGCAACTTTTGTGCAACTTTGTTTTGAAAACATCGCGTCGACTTTTGAGCCGATTTGATGGAGCTGCGCGTCGCTCAGGTGCGTGTAGATGTCCATTGTTGTCTTGATGGACGAGTGGCCGAGCAGGCGCATGGCTGTGTATGCGTCGAGGCCGTTCTCCCAGCACATTGACGCGAAATTGTGCCTCAGCGCGTGCGGCGTGATGATCGGCGTCCAGTGGGCGCGCGGATCGCCGCTGCGATAATTGCTCAATTCAGCGGGCACGACGAGGCCGCAGGCGATCATCAGCTCGCACCAGAGCCTCTCAGCGCTTGCCTTTGACAGCGCGCCGCCCTTTGCGCCTTGGACGACGAATGTAGCAGGCAGGCCGCGAAAACCGCTCAGAATGGCGCACAGCGCGTCAGGGAGCGGAATGACGCGATTTGACTTGGGCGTTTTGAGCTGCCCTGCCCTACCGCCTGCCTTATAGTCAATGTCGCGCTGGATGTGGAGCGTGCGCGCGTCGAAGTCGATGTCGCCCCACATAAGGCCGCGCGCTTCGCCGGGGCGCAGGCCGAGATAGTACATGAGCGCCAGATAGACCGCGCGGGGATCTGACGCGCAGACCTGCTCGACGGCGCGGCGCTGATCGGCTGAGAGGATCGTCTTTTCAGCGGCGGGCGTGGCCTTGGGCTTGCGGACATGATCCATCGGATTGCTTGCGATCAGTCCGTCCGCGCAGGCCGCGTCGAACAGGCCGGAGAGCGCGGCGCAGACGACGGTGATCTTTGTGGCGCTCATGCCGGCGTAATCGTTGACGAGCGCCTGAAGCTCTGTGGCCGTGATGGCGCGCAGGTTACGTTCGCCGAGCTGCGGAAGTATGTCCTTATTCAACGCGGTACGATATGACTCCAGCGACGACGGCGACAGGCCGGGCGCTTTGACGACGTTAAACCACTGCACGGCATAGTCGCCGAGCAGGCGATCCGACATGGCGGCGCGGCCTTCGACGTAATGGGCGATGACTTCGCGCTTTGCGTCCTCCAGCTCCTTTTGCGTCTTGCCGGAGACCCACTTGACGATGGGCTTGCCGGTCTGGTCTGTACCCACCTTGACTTTGGTGCGGTACAGGCCGCTTTTTTGCTTTTTGGGCATCGGTCTCTCCTTTCAGCGCTTTAACCAGCCGATGTGTGGGTTGAGCATATCGACCACCAGAAGCGCGAGCATGGTCGCGACGATCACGCCGAGCGCGACGGCCAGCGCTCTGATCCAGCGATCCTTGATGCGGAGCTGCGCGTCGTAGGCTTCGCGCTCGCGGTCAAACTGCTGCTCGTAGCCTTCGAGGACGCGGACAAAGGTTTCACTGCGCTCGTCCGGATGCGTTTCATGGGCGGCGGGAATGTCCGCCGGATCGCCGCCGAGCGCGCTGCAAATCGACACGACGGCTTCATGGCTGGGATTTTTCGCGCTTCCGGCCATGATTCGGTTGACGGTGGACAAAGACACGCCGCTCAAATTTGCGATTTGCTGGTTTGTCATGCTTTTCTCACTTTTGAGCCGATTGAGATAGTTTTTCATGCAATTTCCCTCCAAAATCGCATATTTGAATGTCTGCCTGTCATATATGACAGTGACGAAATCGCAGATTTGAATGTCAATGATCAAAAATGCCACCTGCGTGACAGCAGGTAGCAAATTTGAATATTGATTATTTCCTGCGTCGCGTGCTATGGTCGGGTCATAAAAAAGAAGGAGGCACATACCATGAAACACATCCAGTACAGAATGACAATCAACGAGCCGGAACACTCCGACGTGCGCGCGTTTTACGATGTTGCGACAAAGACCATCATCGAAAACAGGGGCGCGTCGGAGACGGCGAAGATCATTCGGCTTTTGCCGGATCGGATTCGCTGATACGCTTCCTCTGGGCTGCGAGGGCTTTCTCACGGACGTCCTCGTAGTCCGCTTCTTTTCCTGCGATCGGATCGGAGTTTACGCGCATGGCTTCCTCGTTGGCGACAAGATTTACAAGGCGCTTTCCGAAATAATCAAGCGATCTATAGGTTCGCAGGAGAAGCGCTTCGTCGGACGTCATTCCGGTTTTTATTTTTGTATACTCTGCGATTTCATCCTGCATTATATAGTTCGCATCCACATCGAGCGCATCCATCAGCAGCGCGAGCGAGCGCATATCCGGAGTGCTTCTGCCCAGTTCGTAATTCGAAATTGTGGCCTTGCTTATTCCAGTAGCGCGCGAAAGATCTGGCTGTGTCAATCCGCGCTTTATGCGCATTTCCTTCAGTCGGTCACCCAGCATTCAATCCACCTCCTTTTACCTATATTATAGTCCAATTCTCGCACATAGTCAAGAAAAAAAATCAAAGAAAATTAGATCTTTCTATTGACAAGTCGCAATATCTGCGATATAATACGACCATGGTCAAAGAAATTTAGACAGAACGGTGGTGATAAAAATGTCGGTCAAAGAACGGAACGCAACCGTACCGGAAAACATCAAGCGCATCGTTGCGGAAAAGGGGTTCAAATACAGCGCTGTGGCAAGTTGGGCGGGGATAACGCCTGTTGCATTTAGCAATATGCTCAACGGGCGTCAGATTATCGCCGCGTATGATCTTGTGGCCATTGCCGATGCCCTCGGCGTAACGCCGAATGATCTGTTTGGCGAGTAACTACATCACGCGGAGCACGATACACGCTATCAGCAGGACGATGACGGCGGCGATGAAAAAGAAGACGATCAGCGTATTTTCGCCTTCTGACATTGCGGGCTGGATGGTTGCAGTTGGCAGCGGCGTATTCGTTGGATAGTTCCGTGGCGACGGATCGTACTTGTACGGTGTCGGCTTTGCGGTCGGTTCGATTGTTGGCTTCGGCCTTGGCGTTGACGTGGGCTTGCGTGTCGGTGTTGGTTTGGGCTTGGGCGTAGGTGTTTCATACGGGCACTCGCCGTTGGGGTGCTGGTGGGCTGGATAGCCATGGTGGAAGTGGTACTCTCCGGTCTCGTGATTGGTGTGACCGCCCTGAGAGTCGGTGCGCCCGGGATGAGCATAGGCACAGCAGGACATGATTGCGACAAGTACGACAAGAAACACGCAAAAACGGCGCATATGGACACATCCTTTCAGGATGAGTATAGCATGTCCGCATGGACATGTAAAGAGCTTAACTATATTTGGAGGTGACAGACGATGACGCGCATGGACGATATGCTGATGCGATACGGCGAGTGCGTGACGGTTGCGGCGGCGGCGAGGATCATGGGGCGGTCGCGCCAGACGGTGCAGCGGATGCTTGACGACGGGCGGATCGGGTGGGCGTGCGCCGGGACGATGGTGGATGTGCGCTCGATGGCCGAGTACATCGAAGCGCCGGCGCAAGCCGATCACAGGGCGCGGGCGGCGAAGCAGAGCAGCTGCGTACGAAGCCGCTTCAGCGTATGACCACAATGCCCCGCACGGGCGGGGCGGCATGGGTGGCGCGAGATGCGGCGTTGACACGGCGCGGGCGGTGCAATTCCGGCCACACCCAACCTCCTTTCCAGGGGCTATAAGCCCTGGGCGCACGTCTTACTACACCCTGGACGTGGCCGGTCGGCTGCGCGGACAGCGCGAATGAGCAGCAATACGGGCTGAAACAGGACACATTCGCAATCCGCGTCAAAGCCGACCTGTATGCCGCCAAGAGACAATGCCGGTGCAACTCCGGCGGGCGGAATGAAAAAAATGAAACAGGAGGGGAACAAAACGATGACAAAAGGGGAACTGCGAGAAATCATTAAAGCACACGAAAGGTGGCTGAATGGCGACGGTGGTGAATGTGCCGACCTGAGCGGTGCCAACCTGCGCGATGTCGACCTGAGCCGTGCCACCCTGCGCGGTGCCGACCTGAGCGGTGCCGACCTGAGCCGTGCCGACCTGAGCCGTGCCGACCTGCGCGGTGCCGACCTGTGCCGTGCCGACCTGCGCGGTGCCGACCTGAGCGAACTTGTTCATAATGAAGGCACTGCGTTTTACGCGCTGCAATGCCCAGAGGATGGCAGTTTTATCGGCTACAAAAAGGCGCATGGTCACATTGTTAAACTGGAAATCCTTGCGGACGCAAAACGATCAAGCGCGACGAGCCGTAAATGTAGGTGCAGCGCGGCAAAGGTGATATCGATCACAGCGGTTAACGGATGCGAAAATGTGAAAGAGATCGCCAGTGACAGAGACCCTAATTTTGTTTACCGCGTCGGCGAGGTTGTACGCGTAGACTATTTTGACGACAACAGATGGAACGAGTGCTCCACAGGAATACATTTTTTTATAACGCGAAGCGAAGCAGAGCAATATGAATGGTGAGGAGGATAAAAAATGAAGCATTGCCTGATTGGTGCGGCGTTGGGCGCGTCGGCTTCGCTGGCCGTTGCGTCTGTCGTGCTGATGGATGCCTGGAACGTTGCGTTTTACTGGGGGATCGTCGCGGCGTACTGGGCGCTGCGACTGTGGGAGGAAAAGGCACGATGATTGACAGAGAGCTGCTTTACAAGACCGAAAAGAATAGGCTTGAGTACTGGCGCGAGAACCTTGCGAACGCCGCGCCGGGGAGCGAGATTGAGAAGCTGTGCCAGAGGATGATCGGATTGCACGAGGCGCGGCTGAAGCGGATGGAGGCGGAGCGCGATGAGGCTGGCCTATGAGCTGGAGCGGCTGCGCTATGAGAAGGGACTGAGCTACAGGGAGCTTGCGGATATGTGCGGACTTAACCAGCACACGATGCGCAACGCGCTCAAGCGCGACGCATACAAGTACATCATGGCGCACATTGACGCGCTGGCCGCCGCGCTGGGCGCAGATGCGAACGAGCTGCGCAGGAAGTACCCTGCTCCGCCCAAGGACGAGGCGACCTGCGTCGGGGCGCATCGGTTTGACCGAATCCTCGAGGCCGTGCGCGACGGCGAATCCGACGCGCAGATCATGGCCGACTGGCCGGGTCTGACCGGCGACGTGCTGGGCGTGTATCGCAAGATCGCTGCCGGGACGCTGTGCAGCCGGGGAAGGAACGGCGGGATGTACGGCAGGCGCGGGACGGCTGTCGAGGAGTACGGCGGGATCGCGTTCCGGACGGGGAGCCTGCACTATATGAGCGACGATAGTGCAGGTTATGATGGAATGGGAAGGTGGTAAGCATGGAGACGGCATTGACGACGAGGCCGCAGGAGACGGCGGAGGACAGGATCATCCGCGAGTGCGCTATGATGGGCGAGATCAGGCGCAGGCGCGAGGAAAACGCGCGGTTGAAAGCCGAGATCGAGGCGCACGAGGCGCGCAGGAAGCGCGAGCGCGCGGCGCGCATGGCACGGTACAGGCGCGAGATTGAGGCCGAGAAGCAGCAGGATATGCGCTGGATGATTGCGGTTCGCGGCGTGGCGCTGTTTATGGCCGGGGCGGGATGCGCGGCGCTGATGGTGGCGCTGGCGATTATGTGCGTGGGGGGCTGAGTGACAATGAGAGTACTCGTCGCCTGCGAAGAATCGCAGGCCGTGACAATGGCGTTCCGCGCCCTGGAGCACGAAGCGTATTCATGCGATATCAAAGAGCCGTCTGGAGGACACCCGGAGTGGCATATCCTTGGCGATGCCCTAAAGGCCGTCGAGGGTGGGAAGGTGGCCACCATGGACGGGCATGTCCATAATGTGGGGCAGTGGGACATGCTGATCGCTCATCCGCCATGTACGGATTTGGCGGTTTCGGGCGCAAGATGGTTTGAGGAAAAGCAAAAAGATGGTCGTCAGCAACGGAGCATCGTATTTTTTATGCAGATGGCATTGGCAAATATCCCACGCGTTGCAGTGGAAAACCCGGTGTGCATCATGAGCTCAGCGTGGCGAAAACCCGACCAGATAATCCATCCATGGCAATTTGGGCACGCGGAAGAAAAAAGCACATGTTTATGGCTGCGAGGACTACCACCACTGCGAGAGACCCAAAACGTACGCGAGTACATGATGACGCTATCCAAGAGAGAGCGAAACAGGATATTGTGGCTGGGCAGTGGCCATGCGTGCGAAAGAAGCAAAACTTATCCAGGCATCGCGCAGGCAATGGCTGAACAGTGGGGCGGGAAAATAAGCGAGGAGGAGCTTGACAATGGCTGACTACATGGTCGAGGGAGCCTGCAAGTTTTGCAGGCAGACACAAGTGCTGAAGTGCAGCGACAACCTGACCGGCGAGGCTGCGGACACATGGATCACGGAGCGCTGCAAGTGCCCTGAGGCGCAGAGCATGCGCGCGTTCAACGCGTTGGACGGGCAGGTTGAGGATGTGCTGGGTGAGAACGCTGTGGCGCTGGGCTTTGAGGAGACGGACGAGCGCACGGTCGATCTGGTACTCACGCTTGTGCGGGCGACCTATCACGAGCTGTGCGGCAAGGTGACGATGGTATTGCCCTGCGGGGACAAGCTGACCATCACGCCGACGGTAGTCACCGATGGCAGCGTTTTTGTGACTGTGCGCCGGACACAGAAAAAGGAGCTTGGACGATGAGGCGACGCGGAAACATCGTGTATCTGGCGGGCCCGATGGCCAACATCGAGCAGTTTAACCGACCGGCCTTTCACGCGGCGGAGACGGCGCTCCGAGATCGGTACGTCGTGATCAATCCGGCGAAGCTGCCGATTGGGCTGCGGCCTGACGACTATATGCCGATCTGCCTGCAGATGATCAACGCGGCCGACATGATCTGCCTGCTCGAAGGCTGGGAACACAGCGCCGGAGCGCAGCTCGAAAAGCACTATGCGGAGCATCGCGGGCTGCCGGTGTATCGATTTGTCGACGGTGAGATGATCGACACGCTGGAATAAAAAATGCCCTTGCCACTGCTGCAACAATGGCAAGGGCGCTCCCCAACAGGAGCAATGTAGCAAGGAGGATTATACATCAGATGGTGGATATTGTCAACATGGATTACGACGAGTTATGCGAGCTGGCCGACACGCTGAGCGACATATTCCTGCTGGCGCGCCGGTATCGCCTTGACGTGGTTGATATGGCGGCTCTGTCGCACATGATCGTCGACGTTGATGTGCGGATCATGCGCATCGAGGAAGAGAACGAAAAGGCCATGAACCGCGAGTACGAGAAGGAGGCGCTGTAATGAGCTATACGGTATACGCCGACGTGCGCGAGCTGACGCACGATCAGTGGCTGGAGAACCGCAGGAGCGGCATCGGCGGGAGCGACGCGGGCGCGATCATGGGCGTGAACCCGTACAGGGGCGCTTATGGCGTGTGGGCGGACAAGCTGGGCAAGACCGAGCCGGTCGAGGACAACGAGGCGCTCCGTCAGGGGCGCGACTTTGAAGACTATGTGGCGCGGCGCTTTGCCGAGAAGACCGGGCTGCGCGTGCGGCGCGAGTATGGGATGCTGCGCAGCGACACATGGCCGTGGATGGTGGCCAACATCGACCGGCGCATCATCGGCGAGCGCGCCGGGCTGGAGTGCAAGACCAGCCGCGACATCCACATGAAGCGCTACAAGAACGGCGACTTTCCGCTGGAGTACTACTGCCAGTGCCTGCACTATCTGGCCGTGACCGGCTGGAGCCGGTGGTATCTGGCGGTGCTGGTGTACGGGACGGATCTGCTGGTCTTCGAGATCAACCGCGCGGAGGTCGAGGACGACATGGGCGCGCTGATAAAGGCGGAGGACAGCTTTTGGCACGAGTACGTTCTGCCTGAGCGGCAGCCGCTGCCCGACGGGCTGGAATCGACGACAAGGGCGCTGGGAGCCGTCTGGGCGGCTTCTGCGCCTGAGACGGCCATTGATGCGGACGAGGCCGCAGACGCGCTCCTAGGCCGCCTGCAAGGCCTCAGACGCGATCGCAGGGCGATAGACGCACAGATCGCCGAGACTGAGAACATGGTCAAGGCGCGGATGCAGGAGGCGGAGGCACTGCGCGGGACGGGCGCGACGGCGACGTGGAAGGGCGTGGACGTGAAGCGCCTGAGCGAGCGCAAGATCCGGGAGAAATTCCCGGACGTTGATATGGACGAGCTGAAGGAAACGACGCACACGCGCAGATTTGCGCTGAAAACGGAGGAGGAGTAAGAGATGGGACGTTTGACGAATGCTATGGGTGAGATCAGCGAGAGCAAGTTTAAGCTGGCGGAGACTGTGGAGATCATGCGCAGGACGGTGGAGGCGCTGCACGGTGTGAGTGAGCTGCCGATGACGCGCGTGACCGTGCCCTCTGCCGGAGGACGTTACTTTATGTTCAGTGACGACGAGGCGGGCGATATGCCGCCGGTCAACGCGTTTGAGGGCGTGATCCTGTCAGCCAACTTTGTAAACGCCTACTGGGAGCATGGATTTGGCGAAGGCGGCGAAAAAACGCCAAACTGCATGAGCACGGACGGCATAAGCGGCTGGGATCGCGACGGGCTGGAGCACGTCTGCAAGACTTGCCCGCGCAACCGCATGGGCAGCCGGGATGGCGGGCGCGGCAAGGCCTGCCGGAACAATGTGCAGCTGATGGTACTGCTCGAGGGCGAGCCGCTGCCGGTGGCGCTGAAGGTGCCGACGATGTCCGTGCCCAACTATGTGCGCTATGTGGCGGGCGTGCTGACTCCGCGCGGCTTGCAGCCCTATCAGGTGACGACGCGATTTGGGCTCATGAAGGCCACGAACGCAAACGGCGTTGATTACAGCCAAATCATGTTTAACTGCACGGGGCGCGTGAACGACGACGAAATCAAGGCGCTCATGGGCGAGGTGACGCCGCTGCTGGAGACCAGTGAGGCGCAGGCGTGAGGATGGAGTGAGTACAAGTGGCTGACAGACCGGGAATGTTGCTATATCACGAACAGTACGCGGCACTCAGCCGCTTGAGCGATCACGACTTCCGCGTGGTGATCGACGCGCTGATGCACTACTCTATGACCGGCGAGCGGGTCGAGCCTGAAGGATACATGGCCGTGATCTATGACCTGATGGCCGACAAGCTCGCGCACGACATTGACGAGTACAACAAGCGCGTCGAACGCCGCAAGGAGGCCGCGCGCAAGCGTTGGAACGGCGATGCAAAGCAAAGCAATGCAGAAGAAAGCACTTTAGCGCGATGCAATGCAGTGCAATGCAGTGCATTGGATGGTAACTATAACCATAACGATAACCATAACCATAACGATAACTATAACCATAACTTTCTCTCCCCTAACCCCTCTCAGGGGAAGGGAGACGGAGAGAGAGAGATTCCGACTGTTGAGGAGATTGTGGAGTACGGGAAAGAGGCGGGATACGAGCGCGTGGACGAAGCGACGGCGCGCAGTTTTATCGGCCAGCAGGCGGCGAGGGGATGGCTGGACTCGATCGGGAGCGTCATACGCGACTGGAAGAGCTGGTTCAGCGGCTGGTACACGCGCAACGTGATCGCGAGCGTCAGACCGATGACGCAGCCGACGAGCATGCAGTACGATCAGCGCACATACACGCCCGAGGAACTGCGCGCACTGACCGACTTTATGGAGGGCGAGGATGATGGTTAAGCAGACTGCCCTGTTCCCCGATGCGAAGGCCGGCGCGGCGGACGGGCACAGGAACAGGGGCATGGCCTTTGAGCACGCGCTGGGCGAGATGCACGAGATTTACAGGGCGCTGGGCATCGGCAGGGTCGAGAAGAACTTCTGCCCGACGCAGATCGTGAAGGGCGGCCAGTGGGCGAAGATCATAGGCCGGAGTACGGTGGACTATGTTGGCGTACTGAAGGGCGGCAGGATGGTGGCCTTCGACGCGAAGGACTGCCGCGAGGACAAGATCGAACTGAGCAGGTTGCAGGAACATCAGCGCCTTTACCTTGACGAGGTGATGGTGCTGGGCGGTCTGGCCTTTGTGCTGGTGCGCTTCGGCTGCGGCGACGTGATGCGCATCCCGATCCGGGCGTGGGACTATGCGCTGGCCGCACGATGCGCGCCTGAGACGGCGGACACGATGGAGATCGATGGCTGGAGGCCGAGCGGCAAGGCGCACATAAAGCTGGCCGAGATGCCGAGCAGGTGGAAGGTCGAGGGATATGACTGGGCGAGGAGGTGCGAGGATGCCGAGCAACAGCGCTGAGAGCGAGGCCTTTGAGGTGGTCGAAGAGCGGCATTACGGAGACAGGTCGGCGGTCTGGACGCCGGTCAGGTGCGGACTGCTGGCCTGCACGGCGTGCGGGCTGGTCGTGGCACAGAGCAGGGAACGTAAGGTGTGCCCGCTGTGCGGGGCGAAGATGGGCGAAATTTGGATTATGTAGGAGGGACGAGCTGTGAAACTGAAGGAACTGATTAAATTATCAGGCAAAGAACAGACAATCCATCTGATTGCATGCGAATGGCGTATTACGGCATCGGGGGACGCGCTGGAATACTGCGCGAATAACGAGATGCTGAACAGCACGATTACGAGCATAGCGGCTGAAGACGCTGCGCTGGTCGTGGTATGCGCATCGTGTGCAGAGGAACACGATGGGTGCGAGGGATGCCGGTACGAGGACAGGGACTTTGCAGAAGAACCGTGCAGGCGATGCATGGGAAATGCTGGCGAGCCAGCACCCGATTTGTACAAGCCGAAGGAGGACTGACGATGAGTGATCTGATAAGCCGGGAGGCGGCGATTAAGACGCTGAATGGCGGCCGCAGTATACGAACCATGCGCGGCGGCGTTAGTGGCATATGGATTAATCTGCTGGACGCGATCGGGGAAATTGAACGCGTGCCAGCTGCGGAGCCGGTGCGGCGCGGGCACTGGGAGAAGGGCGATCCCGCTGACGCGAACCCCTACATAATGTGCTGCTCCGAGTGCGGGAAGCTGGGGCTGTCTGACTGGGTCTGCTGCCCACGTTGCGGGGCGAAGATGGACGGTGACGAAAAAAATGTTTGAGATTGATACCAATACGACACGGCGAATTGTTGGGCAGTTGATGGACATACGGGCGGCGCTGATGGATAATAATGATTTGTCGCTCAAGGTCGCCCGGCGGGGATGGATTGCGGCGGTAAATGGTCTTGATAGGGCAATCGAGATGATCGTTAAACTTGAAAGCCTGCACGCGATGCACGAAAGACAACTGGCGGACAACGCTGAGCTGCTGGCGATGTACGACAGTATGTTGGGTGGTTATGATGGTAATACGCTGACAGACGAGCGCAAGGCCGAGCTTAAAGCGCTGGTTGACAAGTGGCAGGAAGAAGATGAAACCGAATGATCCTGCCCAATGCAAGCAGCACGATGTCGCCGTGCATGGGTTGCGTCCTCCGGGCGGCGAGCTGCCATGCGATCTGCATGCGATACGCGGCATATCGCGATGAGCTGGAAGAGAAGCGCGAAAAGCGCAAGCAGGCGCTGATCCGCGAGGGGGTCGCGATGTCCAGCTGCAAAAAGCGGATGCGCAAGCGCGCGAAGGACGAGATAAAGCGGCGCGAGAAAGGGCGTGGACGAACATGAACAAGGTGATGCTGATCGGCAATCTGGCGGCTGATCCCGAGCTGCGGCAGACGGCGGGCGGGACGTACAACACAGAGGTCAGGCTGGGGGTCAACCGGCGCGGGAAGGACGCGGGCTGCGACTTTGTGTCTGTGGTCTGCTGGCAGGCGACGGCGGAGATGGTCTGCAAGTACCTGCACAAGGGCGACAAGGTCGCGGTGGCCGGGCGGCTGCAGACCAGATCGTATGTGGCCAAGGACGGCGGGAAGCGCTATGTGACCGAGGTCGTGGCCGATGAGGTCGAGTTCCTTCCGAGGCGGGCGGCGGGCGCTGAAGCAGCGCCCGAGAGCCAGGGCTTTGTGCAGGTGCAGGACGATGATATGCCATTTTGACGGGAGGGCGTGGAGATGAAAACAGATATTATCAAGATCAAGGGCGACTGGCAGGACGTTGTGAACGACTGCCGCGCCACTGTGGGCAAGGGCGCGCTGGGCAAGGAACCGAGCGAGGCGTTTAAGCGCTCGATCCTGCTGGCAGAGCACTCTCCTATCCGCAACATCAGCGTCAAGTGGCGCTGGAGCGGCATCAAGTCGTGGATCGCGACCCACTGGTCGCGGCACAAGTGGGAGTGCTACATCAGTACGCAGCGCTCCGACAGAACGAACATTGACCGCGACAAGCTGCCTCAGGACGCGCCGGTGGACTTTGTCGGCGAGGCGAATGCGCAGCACTTGATCGACACATGGCGAAAGCGGCTCTGTCATCAGGCGCATCCGGAGACACGCGCCTATGCCGAGGATTTCAAGGCGGCGCTGCACGAGATCGAGCCGGAGATTGCCGATGCGCTGGTGCCGAGCTGCATCTATCGCGGCGACTGCCCCGAGATCAAGAGCTGCGGGTTTTACAATCAGTTCCTGAGCTACTGGCTGGCCAGCGGCAAGCAGGGCATGATGGGCAATCTGCGCGACAGGTACAAGGTATACAACGAGTACTTTGCGGATCAGCGGAGCGAATAAAAAAAGGCGGCCGGCCTGCATGGCCGGTCGTCTGTCGATGGTCTACGCAAGGTCTGACTCCCAGACGCTGCGCCGGGCGATTGGGTGCTCGAGGGCTGTGTCATCGGCGGCGTAGAGCGTGGCTGACCACTCCCTGTCTGTGGTCTCCGGGGATTCGCGGCGCTCTATCCAGCTCCAGTCGATGGTCTTTAGGAGCTGGTGAAGCGGCCGGTCGGTGGTCACTGTGCGGGTGCCAATGGGCACGTCGCGGGCGGTATAGCCGGAGCCGTCCGTCCAGTCGGAGCGGCTGGCGGCGATGATGTTGGTAGAAGGTTGCATTTCGAGCTGGCGGGCAGAAAC
>OQVS01000130.1_pt1 | contig 40857 bp, 30 predicted proteins | sample 1691601 | NCBI WGS metagenome assembly OQVS01 (sample SAMN03418268, study PRJEB22391) | human gut metagenome | biome: human-gut; feature: organic feature; material: feces | host: Homo sapiens | place: Tanzania | collected 2013-01 | reverse complement strand
GCAGCTCAACCAGCGGTTATGGATATTCGCCGCCTTCGGCGACGCTTGCTTGAGAACGCAACAGCTTGCGTGTGTGTTTATTATGCATTTGTGAAAGTTCAATTTTCTTATTGTTTTTTCTTGCTGACCGTGTGAATAACGTTGCCCTCCTTGTCTATCATGTAGAGGGAGAGTTGCTTCTTGTCGGCAGCGATGACCGAGAAGCCCGTCTTTTCGCTACAGAACACCGTTCCGTCGATGGGCTTCACATCGCGGGCAAGAGCACCGGCCGAGTTGACCACATAGTCGATGTCATCGCCCTGCATCTTGATGTGCTGGAAGTCGTGTATGTGGCCACAGGCGTAGATGCTCACGTTGTGGTAGCGTTGCAGCACGGGCAGCAGACAGCGTCGCAGGTCCTCCTGCTCCACGATGTTCTTCTCCGTCTGCGCGTAGATGGGGTGGTGACCCACGACGATGACCCAGTCTTCCTTCGCGTCGCGCAGCGTGGCGTCGAGCCATTGCAGCTGCGCCTCCATGTTCTGCATTCTTGCGTCGGGATAGACCTCAGGGTTGTTGCGGTAACGCTGGATGAGCGGCGTGGTGTCGACGAACACCACCCTCACCGTTGTGCCTTTCGACGACACCACCTTATAATAATAGCGCGACGGCATCATCCATCGGCGGCTCATCTTCGAGTAGTCGATCACCGCCTGTGTGTTGCCGCGATACTCGTGGTTGCCGCACACGGGGAACCAGTTGATCATCAGCTCGGGGTGCGAGTAGATCAGCTCATAGTTGGTCATCCACAGCGGGTCGTTGACCGACTGTATGCCGTTGAAATGGTGCACATCGCCCGCTGCGATGACACATTTCGGCTTCAGCGTCTCACCCATGCGTCCCATCAGTTCGGCTATCGGCTTCTGGTCGTAATAGCCGTTGCGTCCGAGGTCGTTGGCGAGATACATCGTCACGTTGCCCTTCAGCTTCTTCCAGTCGGCAGGCGTCTGTGCTGTCATCACCGTTGTGGCGCTGAGCATCAGCAGCGTCAGGGCGCTGAGCGCGAGGTTATGCAATTTGTTTTTTAATTTCATATATTTCACGTTTATAAGTTTTTAAAGTTGACACACATGTGCTGTCTGTCGGTTAGTGGCCTTGTCTGAAAATATCGGCAATCAGCCGACAAAAGTACGGCTTAAATGTCGAAAGTCAAAATGTTTACTTTTATTTAACATTCAGAACGCCGCACCATAGGCTTTTTCTCCTTATCTTTGTAGAAAACTGAACTTTCGCAATTTAAGAAATAAAAAACAACACTATGGGCCTATTCGATTTTTTAAAAGGAGAAACCGAGTCGGAACACGACGCTGCCGTCCGACTGTATGACGAAGCCACACGGGAGTATTCAGCCAAGCGCTATGCTGCTGCCGTGAAGCTCTACGAGCAAGCGTGGAGCAAGGACCCCGATGTCAACACGTTCTTTAACCTTTCCGTTTGCTATTATTATGAATGGGGCACCGCAAAGAACGAGGTGCGCTGCTTCGAGGTGACCCGCCATGCCGCCCAGAAAGGCAACTCGCAGGCCATGAACAACCTCGGCTTCTTCTACAACACAGGCTACGGATGCACCCAAGACAAGGCCGAGGGCAGACGATGGATCGAGAAGAGCGCCAAGTTGCTGAACCTCAGTGCCTGCCGCACGCTCGCCCACATCTATCGTGAGGAGGCTGAGACCAACCCGGCGGCGCTCCACCAGTGTTACACCCATCTGAAGACGTGTGCCGACAAAAACTTTAAAGACACGAAGCAGCTCATGGCCGACTGGTTCGGACCGGTGAAGGAAGACGAGTGGAAGGGCATGAGCACGGCCGACATGTCAAACCGCGGCTACGACTGGATGACGGGCAACAACGGCTTCCCCGTGAACCTGGTGCTCGCCAAGCGCTGCCTGCGTGCTGCTGCCGACCGTGGCGACGGCGCGGCTTGCTGCAACCTGGGCTGGTGTCTGGACAAAGAGGGCCAGAGCGACCTTGCCAACGAGGTCTATCTCAAAGGTGCCAACCTGCGCTGCACCACCGCCATGATTAACCTCGCCCGCAACCTGCACAACGGGCGCGGATGGCCCAAGGACGACAGTGGCGCACGCCTCTATCTGAAGATGGCGCACGATGCGGGCGACAAACGTGGCGCAGAGCGCCTTGCCGAGTTCTTTCCCGAGGACGAGGTGCGCAAACAGTCGAAGACCATGACTCCCGACGAGGTCAACAACCGCGCATGGGCTTACATGAAGGGCTTCGACGGCCAGGACCGCGACGTGAAGAAGGCGGCGCTGTGGTTTGATGCCGCTGCCGCGAAAGGCATGGTGGCGGCGTGGTACGGCAAGGGTACCGCCCTCGACGAGCAGGGGCTCTACAGCGAAGCCCTCGCTGCCTACACCAAGGGTGCCGAGCAGGGCAACGCCAACTGCATGTATATCGTCGGCATGCGCTACGCCGACGGCACGGGCTGCACAAGCGACATGGACACGGCAAACGAATGGCTCCTCAAGGCCCATGAGGCCGGCGACCGGAGGGCCATGGACAAGATCAAGGAGCTGAACCCCACGCTGGAGCGCGACAGCAAGGTGCAGTTTATGCTCGACAACATGAGGCTCTGCGTGGAAGAGAACTTCTCTTCTGACGAGTATGACGTTGAGGCGATGGTTCACGATCTCATCAACGATGAAGACTATGAGACGGCGCGTGAGCTGACGAAACGCTGCCTCCTTGAGACCGAAGACGACCCCGACGAGCTGTCATGCCAGGAAGACATGCAGGTGTATCTCGCCTATATCTATTATGAAGACGGCGACGGCAACGACGACCTCGACTGCCCGTTCTACCGTCTGCGCCAGGCTCACCCGCTCGTTGTGGACCTCAGCTACGACTTTGAGCCTTGCTGGGGCGATGTCTACCTGTGGCTGGCAACCCTCTTCAGCGATTTCTTCACCTATTATGAAGATGCCGAGGTCAACACGTTCCACCGCTACCGCGACCGTGCGTGGTATGGCAGACAGGCTTACAAGTATAACCTGCTCGCTGCCGAAGAGGGCTTCTACATGGCAATGTATCGCACAGCCCTCTTCCTGCTTGACGGCGAGGTGGTCAAGGCCGACTATGACGAGGCCTTGTCGTGGCTGAAGAAATGTGAAGACCATTGCAACGGCATGCCTCTCTACAAGCTCGGCAACATGTACTATTATCCTGAATATGGACGCGAGAACGCGCAGCTGGCAAGACAATATTATGAGGCTTTCAAAGAAAAATATGAGAACGACGACTATAACAAAAACGTGATAACGCAGAGCTATGCCCAGACGCTGACCAATTTGGCCCACCTGTATCTGCAAAAGAACACGTCGCTCTATGACAGCCGCGCGCGGCCTATGCTTGAGAAGGTGGTCTTCTCGTCGTTCCACGTTGCTGACGCGCTCTATGGCTATATGCTCTATGAGGGCCGGGGCGGAAGGGTTGACCGCACGGGCGGACTGAATTTTATGCGTCAGGCCGCCAACAATGGCGACCCCATGGCTGAGGAGTTCTTGAGAAATTATGGCTATTGAACGGTGCATGTAATAGAAACGATGTTTTAAAAAATCTCAACTATGACAACTGAAACGACAACAAACGACCATTACAGGCTTGCGTGCTCCGTGCTTGACCTCGTGGCGGAGCGCCATGAGAACGGCGACCACGACACTCTGCCGCAGGAACAACAGGTCATGGACCTGCTCCATGCTGCTGCTAACGAGGGCTACAAGCCCGCTCTGGTGGCCGATGCTGTGCTCGCTTCCTCCAACGACTGGTCCACGATGCGCATAACACGCAACGGACTGTTCGTCATGATGCTGGAGGAGGCGATAGATGCAGGGGCGCTCACACCCGACGACGAGGAGTCGTGGGGGTGGATACACCAGGCTTATTTTGCCAACCCCGACGCCGACCTGATGCTCGACTATGAACGTCTCTACGACTTCCTCATGACCGCTGCCGAGGCCGGCAACGAGCTTGCCCTCGAGATCTTGCTCGACATCTGGCCGCCAGAGGAGGAGATAGAAGAGGATTAGGGGTGGCTTGCACCGCGCTTCGCGCACGTTGCTAAAGACAAAAACAATGCTTGTTGTTGCTGACTGCCCGCAAGCGGTGGTTTTAGCCTCCCGCAAGCGTTGTTTTTAAAGACAATAGAGACAATAGAGACAATTCTTGGCGCAAAAATTGTGCTTATTTGAAATTGTGGACATACTGCTTTTAAACAAAAAAAATTGTTCTTGAACGAGATGTTGCCTTTGAGCAAAATAAAAAAATTGTCTCTATTGTCTCTATTGTCTTTAACCCCACGCAAGCAAGCGTTGTTTTTCAACTGTTCGCAAGCTTTGTTTTTAAAGACAATAGAGACAATTCTTGGCGCAAAAAATGTGCTTCTTTAAAATTGTGGACATGTTGCTTTTAGCAAAATATTGTTCTTGAGCGAGATATTGTTTTTGAGCAAAATAAAAAATTGTCCCTATTGTCTCTATTGTCTTTAACCCCCTCGCAAGCAAGCGGTGTTTTTAGCCTCCTGCAGGAAGCAAGAAAGAAGGAAAAGTGTAAAAAAATAACAATAAAAACGAGAAAAAACATGCAAAGCATAAGTATCATAACAAACCCCACGAACGAGAATCTCGTGGGACGAAGCCACTGGTGGGGAGCACCCGACCTGCCCGAAGACGTGCCTTACCCCTATGTCATGGTAGACGACACGCAGGTGGTCATGGGAAGCAACGGCATGCCGAAGCGCGACATCCACGGCAACGTCATCATTGAACATGGCGAAGACTATCCCGAGCCGCTGACCTTCATCTGCCAGATAAGGATGGAGGACGTGGCGCCCTTCGACAAGGAAGGACTGCTGCCCCGCAAGGGCATGCTCTATTTCTTCGCTGCCATCGACTATTTTCTTGGCGACAGTTCACCCATTGAGATTCCCTTGCACGGCCCCGTGGGCGACATGGTGCGCGTGATCTATGTGGAGAACGTGCCCGACGACGTGCAGCCTTATGACCTGCACTGGGAGGACACGGGCGAGAGCATATTCCGCCCTGCCGAGGAGATAACCTTTTATGAGGGTGTGGAGACATCCGACACCCACGCCCTCCTATCCATGCCTTATCAGGACGAGGTGAGCGACAGCTATCCCGGACATGTCGCCTTGCTGCAGGTCGAGGAGGATGACCGCTGGGGTCTACATTTCTTCGACTGTGGCTCCCTCTACCTCCTCATACGCCCCGAGGACCTCAAGGCACGACGCTTTGACAACTTGCAGTGTGAGGTGTTTACCTACTGATTGGTTTTGCATGTATCTCAAGCAAGCGTCTAAATGTTGATCTTTGCGCCAAGCGAAAATGAATAAATATGCAAAAACGTGAGAGGAAATGAATAAATATCCAAAACAGCGGTTGTAAGCAAAAACAGGGGTTTTGCTTTCTGTTTTCAAAAATAAGGCGGTTTGAGCTTATTGTTTTTGTTAACAACTCTTAAAAACAGGGTAGTTTTGTCAAAGGGCCCAAATGAGCTCGTCAAAGAGCCCAAATGAGCTCCTCAAAGAGCCTCTTTGAGGACGTCATTTGGGCACTTTCAAATCGTAAGTTGGGCCCTTTTAAAATGTCGCTAAAAACAGGGGTAAAAATGAATAAATATGCAAAAAAACAGCTCTTCCTTTTCGCTCCTTTTCGCTCCCGTTAAGCATAAAAAAACAGGAGGTAAATTCCTGCGATGGAATCTACCTCCTGTCTTGTTTTTATATCGCTTTCACACCATGGTGTGGGCGTTGATCGTCTTCTACTTGATAACCTTCACAACCTTCTGTGAACCGTCAGCATATTTTGTAACAACGATGTTGAGGCCCTTGACAGCTGTCTTGCTTGCTACGCCAGCGGGAGTGTAGTAAGTTGTAGAAACAGCCTTGGCAGCAGCGTTCTCTACGCCAGCAATACCTGTAGGCATGTCAGCACCATCAATGGTGATGCCATACTCAGCAGCATAACCACCGAGGAAATACTGATAGAGCTTAGCCTGCTTGTCGTTGAGAACCTCTACGTTCAGCCAGTTACCCTGTGTGGTCATCTCTCTTCCTAATGATGTGTCAGCCTCTTTGGTGTAAACAGTGGTCAGTGTCTTGTTGTCAGCACCAATCTCTGCGATGGTGAAGCCATCAAGATAGGTGGGTTTTGACAGGTTGCCATAAACAATAAATTTGCGGCTGCCCAGAACGAAGATCTCGCCACCGTTGCAAACGCCCTTGTTGCAAAGACGGTCTGCGGGGTTGTACTCGCGTGTCAAATCACCTGCCACTTCGCCTTCCTCGAAGAAGATGTCGGTAAGCGCAACTTGACGGTTTACATATAAGTAACGGTCAGTGCCATCAACATCTTTGTAATAGTTGTAGGTAGCCCATGTGCCAGAGCCAATCTTTTGGTCGGCATCATATACGTTTGAATACTGCACTAAAGGTGTATCGCCACCTGTTGAGCTGAAAGTATAGCAAACGATACCTTTGTTCTCGAGGTCTTGAGCTGCACCACTTGCCAGCAGTGTAGCGCCCTCAGCGCCAAACACGTTGCCTTTGGCTTTGCCCAAAAAGTCGCCACGGCCCTGGATGCTACCCACTTTCTCAGTTGTAACCATCGTTGAAAGGTCGGCGCTGATAAGGGTAAATGTTGTTTCGCTTCCTAAGGGGTTGCTACCGGCAAAGCCCCAGTTTGCTATGATGGCGTTACCTGCCTCGTCGTGGCCGAGAGCCTGGTTTGCACCAATCTCTTTCTGACCAATCTCCTTGCCTGTAGCGAGGTTGAACACGCGCAGCTGCTGTGCGTTACGGTCGGTCATGTAGAACTTGTCGCCGAAGCCATAGCCTGAACGGCAAACACCTTTGTCATAGTTGGTAATGTTTGTTACGGGCAGTTTAGTGAGTTCCTTTACCTGGAAATCACTTTGAGCATTAACTGTCATTGCTCCAGCCATTAAGGCTGTAAGAAGTAAAAATTTCTTCATAAATTTAAGTTAGTTTTAGATAATAATTAAGAAATGGTTTTCAATTCCACAAAGTTAGTAAATATCTTTAGATTTTCCAATATCTTTGAGTTAATATTTTATAAAGAATCTCCTTTTCTTTATGGCTCATAACTAAAACCAGGTTTATGGGCTTTCTTGCTGTTCTTATTAAGACAATAAGCCTTTGTTTTGTTATTCATTCTTGCGCTTCTTCTTGCGGTAGTTTTAAAGACAATAGAGACAATAGGGACAATCTTTAATTTTCTTACGCTAAAAATTTGTTCAAAAATAGGCCAAAAAATAATTGTCCCTATTGTCTCTATTGTCTTTAAAACAACCGCAAGCCAGAAACATAAATTTTTTGTCTTTACAAACATCAAAAAACGCCTCCCCTGCACAAGGCAGAGGAGGCGTGTTTTAAAATGTTATAACATTAACGTCAGCGTTACGTTTTGTCATGCTTATTGCTTCATCACCTTCTTGGCGTTAAGCTTATTGACCTTGACGAGATAGACGCCGCTACCAAGCTGTGAGGCATCAACCACAGCAGCATGGGCGCGTGTCACGAGAGAGCCGTTGACGGCAAACACCTTGACGTCGGTCACGGTCTCGGGAGCGTCGATAACGAGCTTGTCGCCCTCGAAACGGATCTGCAGATTGTCTTCCTCAGCCTCTACGCTGCCGATGCCTGTCTCGATGTCTTTGACGATGGTGAGCGCTTTTGCAGCAGGAGTGATGGTCTCGTTGTTTGTTGTCGGTATGGCAAGCACACCGAGGCGGTTGCCTGTGCATACGAGGTTGCCGGCATAGTCGAAGTGCATCTGATAGATGTAACTATTGGTGTTGGTTACGCCCGACTTGAACGAACCACGGTGCTGGAGCACGGGCTCGGTTTCCGACTTCCATGTCACGTCGAAGAACTGAAGCACACCCTTCGCGTCGTTGACAACCAGCATCTTGCCGTCGTTGCTTACAGCGAAGCCCGCGCCGCCAGTAGCGTCGAACAGTTCGACGTTGTCGCCCTCGCCGCTATTGAAGGTGATCTTTCCTTCGCGTGTAACATAAACCAATGATGGCACGCCCTTGCTGTTGTTGCCGCTGCCACGAATCTGTGATACCCATGCACCGCCGTCGCGACCAGCCACGATGTGTATGTTTCCATTGATCATGTATCCGCCTACGCCTAAGGTGTAAGAAGGTGCCTTGTTCCACTCGTTCAGCAGTGTGCCGTCTTCCTGACCGATGTTGTAAACACAAACCTCGTTTTTAGGAGTCCAGTCTTCGTTGGCAACATATACCTTGGTGTTGGCACCTGTTCCGCCGAAGGCGATGCCCACGGCTGAAGAGCCCACGTTGGCACCGTCGTTGGTGAACAAGCCGTTGCTCTGGCGTGTGCCAATGAAGAACTGCTGATACTGGTAACCCTCATCGGCCATCTTGGCGGGATCGGCGATGTAAACGCCTGATGGTCCGTCAGACCATTCGGTCATCCAAACCTTACCCTCGGGGTCGGCAGCCATTCGATAGTTGCTTGACGGCTTGTTGTAGCCACGGTAGGGAGCGCTGTTCACGCGGTTGAACGCCTGGTCGTAGGCATAGATGCCGTTGGCGGCATTGCCTTTGCCTACGCGGTTATTGATGTAGATGTAGCCAAAGTAAGGCGACTCGGGTGCTGTGATGACAGCGTTTCCGCTTAAGAAGCCGCTGTATGCATCTTTGTCGGCATATACTTTTGTTATCTTTGTCACAGCCTCGCCACGCAGACGTACAGCCCAGTTGAGCGTTGTGCCGACGTTGCCCGGCAACTCGTCCTGAGAGATGCTGAACTTGTTGTCGCCCTCTTTCACGTCGACGGTCTTGCTGCCCTTCTCGTTGCCCTCGGCATCGGTGAAGACGATGGCTGCGTCGGTAGCGTTGTCGTTGGCCTTGAAGGTAAGGGTGTAAGAGCCATCGCTCTCGCGCACGCTGCGCAGGTCGTAAGCGTAGATGTTCTTCACGACGGGCTGATCCACACCCTCTGTTGTGAAGGTGGTGAGCGTCTTGCCGTGGAGGAGACTGAGCGTTATGCCGTCGGCGTTGGCCTTTGCGCCAGCAGCCATGGTTGTTGTGGCGTCGGCTTCAGCCAGACTTGTAGTCTCCGACTTGACCAGTGTGGCTTTGTCGAGACCCTCGGTGATGTCGAACAGATGCACGCCACCCACCTTCTCGTCCTGCAGGAACGGTGTCACCATAAACTGGTGGCCGGCATACTTGAAGAACTGTATGCCGTGAGCTGCTGCATCGACAGCATCGGCGGCACACTTGCTTACAACTTTGGCATCGGTAGCTTGTGCTCCCTCTGTCATGCTAAACTCAATAGGCAGACCTGCCTCGCCGTCAATGACGAAGTTGTCGTCGGTGCGTGGAGAAACGGTCAGCTGCATGGCGCTGCCTTGACACTTCTCGCCAAACGTTGCGCCCTTTGAAGAGCCACGGAAACTTGTGGTAGAGAGCTTGCCTTCAACCACGGTCATGATGAGGTAGCGCAGGGCCTTGCTTGAACCTGCCGATATGCCAGTGGTGACCACCTGACACTCGTCAGAGTCGCCGTTCACGGTCAGACCACGCCCCATGTCTGTAAGGTAGAAGTTGCACGAGTTGTCTGTCGTGAACCATGTTTTGGGAGCCTCGTCGAACGAGTTCCAGATATACACGTTCAGCTGTCCGCGCTTGTAGCCATCTTCAACCTGCATGTCGTTAAACTGTGTGCGCACGCTGTTTACGCCAACCAGCTTGCCGTCGGCAGTGAAGGCGATGTCGTTGAGGCTTGAGTAGAAGCCCTTGTCGTCAGCGCTGCCTTCAACCAGTCCTTCTACAGACAGCTCTTTCTCTATTACGCGCTTCTTGTTATTAATAAGGTAGAGGTGCGGTGTCTTTGCATCGTTGGTGAGCACAACAGTCGAATCGCCACGCACGAGCATGCGCTTCACTGTGCCTTCGAGCATGAGGTCGCTTGAAGCCTGTGCAAATTCGAGCTGTGTTGGTGCGAGCGTCATGCCGTCGAGGGTAGGCTCCATGTAGTTGTGGAAGAGCACCACTGGCGGCTCATAGTCGGTAGCCTCTACATGCAGCTTGGCATAAGAGGTCTCGTTGGCTTTCACCTCAACGGTGATGTCGTCGTCGCCAAACAGGGGCTTGTAGCCCTCTTTCTCCACCTGGAAGGTGTATTTGCCGGGCTTCAGTCCGCTGAACACGAACACGCCGTTATAGTTGTCGTCGACCTGATAGGTCTTCACCACGGCACCGTTCTGCATGAGGTTCACCTTCGCGCCGTTGATTGGCAACCACTGGTCGTCGGTGTTTGGAGCGTAATGGTAGAGGTTATTCACAATCTTCTCGTGCAGGTCTTTCACGGTTCCCATGATGTAGCCAGTGGTCTCGGGTGTGAGGCCGTAATAGTCGCACACGCCGCGAGCCACGAGCACACCCTCCTGTCCGCACCAGTCTTTGTTGAGTGCACGGTGACGTGCCGGCTGATAGGTGTGGAAATAGCCCTCAAGCAGGAAGCCCGGTGTGCCGTGTTTAAGCACGCCGAGGTAGCCTGTGTAGGTGCCGTAGGTGCCGTAGCGTGTGCTTGAGCTGCCATAGAACGACACGTCGCCACGCAGGTTGGGCCTGTCCTTTCCGTAATAGCTCTGTGGGTCTATCTGGTCTTGCCAGTGGCGTGGCCAGCAGGTCTTTGCCATGTCTTTGCTGCCGGCGGCATAGTCTTCGCTGTCGGTGCCTCGATAGAGGAAGAGCGGATAGTTGGTGTTGGAGCCTTCATTTGCCGAGTTAGAGTGTATAGAGATGAACATGTCCATGTTGTTGGCATCCACCTCCTCGCATATCTCTGACAGGCTGCGGTTATATTTGTCCTCGTCGGCTGCTCCCTTGACATAGGGGAACGGGCCGTTCAGCGTGCGCGAGAAGAGGATGTTCTTATGCTTCACGCCCATGCGTTCGAGCGTGCGCCCCAGCTCGAGACACTTCCACAAGTTAGTGTTCGACTCGTAGAAGCCGCAGGTGTCGGGACGTCCCGTTTCGAGAGCAGGGTAGGGAATGGTTGCCATGGGTCGGTCGTTGGGACCCCATGAGCCGTGACCGGGGTTGATGTAGACACGCAGCTCTTCAGCTGTCTTCTTGCTCTGAGCCAGCGACACGCTGGCTGTCATTACTGTTGCAGCCATTGCCGCACACAAAAGTAACAATCTTTTCATGGTAATGGCTATTTAGAAACGTTAATGATGTAAGCTTGGCCTGCGGGCGTGGTGAACGCGATCTTTCCTGCCTTAGGCGCGGGCTTGGGATATTGGGCTATCACAGAATTGTCGGTGAGCGTTTGCTGTGTGCCGTCGAGCGTTGTTGCAACGATTGCAGACGACACCACCACCTCGCCGTTGTCCTGGTCGTTCATGCCTATAACGATGCTGTCGTCGTACCATTTGGGAGCACGCAACGTGCCGAGGCTTTTGATGTTCTTGCCGTTAAGGTCGCACACAAAGGCGCCTACGCCGCAAACGTAATAAAGGACCTTCTGTCCGTCGGGTGAGAGCGACGGCCAGATGTAGCTGTGGTCTGTGCCGTTGGGCGAGAACACCGCTGTCTTGCCGTTCCTGGTGAGCATGAGCTGGCGGTTGTTGATGCTCAGCACGGGCTGCTTCTCTGCCTTTTTGCCGTTGAACGACTTGGCTTTGAGCTTGCCCTTGTTCACGATCATCGCGTTGCTGCCGCTCAGGCGCACACCCTGAAGGTCGCGCGTAGCGTCTTGAAGCACGAGCTTGCTGCCCGTGTTCAGGTCAACGGTGTTGAGCGATGTCATGCGCAGACGCTTCGGCGTGAAGGTCGTTTCACGATACAGCACCGTGTTGCCGTCGGCAGCGAAACGGGCCTCATAGCCCGCGCCCTCGCTGTTGGTCAGCACAACGGTCTTGCCAGAAGACGGTTCAAAACTCTTCAGTCCTTCGTGGGCTCCTGTTGTCAGCAACAGGCGGTTGCCGTCGGGACTGATGTCGGCAACCATCTCACAGCCGTCAGGCAGTGTGACTTGCTCCACACTCTGAACGCTAAACACTTGTGCCATCACGGAGAGTGGTAGGAACATGGCAAGCATAAATAAAGGTTTTCTCATAGTGGAATTGTTTAAATTGTGTGAGAATAAATAATAGTAAAAGATTTTTCTTTAGATTGTCCACAAAAGTAAATAAAATAAGAATTGAACGCAAATTTTGTTTGTGAAAATTAATGAATTTTAATAAAACTGTGCAGAAGCGCATTTTTCAAACTCTCGTAACGATGCCGTGTTACGGGAACGGTGATGAGAAAGGCAAGACTTAAGATTTGTTAATTTGTGGCTTTTTAGATATGTTATTAAATGTTTTTTGTAACTTTGCTCGCTGAATGACTTCTGACCAAAGTTGGAAAAAGAAATTCTTGCTAATATTCAACCTAAATATTTATAATCCTTATGCAAAAAAGACCTGTAAAACTGCTGAAGTTTTTAGCCGCCATTGTAGGAATAGCACTGTTGGCTGCCTGTAGCGGTGACGATGACACGTTAACCGATTCAACCGTCACACCTCCCCCTTCTGTGTCGAAGAACCCCACACCCGGTGAGAACGTTACCCCCGTTCTGCCCGAGAAAGATTTTCGTGCGGTATGGATGGCTACCGTCGATCACATTGACTGGCCAAACAGCATGGGCAGCACTTCTAGAGTGGCAGAAAGCCAGAAAAAATATTATCTGCGTTACCTTGACTCTCTGCAAGCTCTCAATATTAACGCCGTGATGTTTCAGGTGCGCCCCATGGCCGATGCTTTCTACGACTCGCCCTATGAGCCGTGGTCGAAGTATATCACAGGTCGCCGTGGAAATAAGCCGTCATATGACCCGCTGTCATGGCTCATCAGCGAGACACATAAGCGTGGCATTCAGTTTCATGCTTGGATGAACCCTTACCGCATTGCTACACGCTCGGGTGCATCAGCCTCTTTCCCCACACTGGAAAGCACCATCCCTGCAGAATGGGTGAAAGACTATAACAAGGTGCGCATCTATAACCCTGCCCTGCCAGAGGTGCGCCAACGCATTGCCGACATCGTGGCAGACCTGTTGCAGAAATTTGATGTCGACGGCATACACTTTGACGACTACTTCTATCCGTCGCTCACCTCGGGTGAGTCGATGAACGATAATGCAGAATATCAGAAATATGGCAGCGGTCAGGGAATTGCCAACTTCCGTCGTGCCAACGTAGACGCCATGATTAACAAAGTGAGGGAAACCATACATGCCGTGCGCCCCAACTGTCTGTTCTCGGTGTCGCCACAGGGCAACTACGACAACGACTATAACTCGATGTATTGTGACGTGAAGAAATGGTCGCAGAACGGAATGATCGACGTGCTTATACCGCAGATCTATTGGAGCACCCAGAAATATTTTGAACCTCGTCTGAAGCAGTTCGCTGACTTCTGCACCAAGTCTAATTTTATGGTGGGCTACGGTCTCTACCGTTTCAACGGTCAGGCTACCGATCCTTATTACCAGACCAATGCCGACTTTAAGAAGCAACTTGGCATTGCCTACGCCAACAAGAAGGTGAAGGGTGCAATATTCTTCAGCGCCAAATGGATGCTGAGCAATCCCGTAAAGACTAACGAGGTGATAAAGGAGCAGTTTGACAAGCTGGAGCTGCCCCCTTATCTCGGTGTTGAGACGATGGTGCAGCCTGCTGCGCCCGAGAACGTCAAGGCCGATGGCAAGATGCTTTCGTGGGACGCTGTGCCCGACTGTTATTATGCCGTTTATCGCAACAACGGCGACGGCAACGTGGCTACGCTCGTGAAGATTACCTACGACACCGAGGTTGAGGTGCCCGAGAACGGCAACTACTTCGTGACGGCTCTCACCAGGGGTCTGAACGCCGAGAGCATGATCTCTAAGGTCGTGACATGTGGCGAGGGAACATCAGGCATTCCTAACATCACCATGTAAGGGAGGAGCTTTAAAAAAGCATTGACGTTTGGGCACAGTCTTCACATGCCGGAGGCTGTGCCCAAATTGTTTTTGACGCTCAATTTGTGTGGTTGAGGATAATTTCGTATCTTAGCGGCGTAAAAGAACAGAAACAAAGAAAAATAAAAAACAAAAAAATATGAACAACGAACAACTGATGCGCAGGGCCATAGCCCTGTCAGAGGAGAGTGTGCGCAACGGAGGAGGACCCTTCGGTGCCGTCATAGCACGTCAAGGCGTCATCGTGGCAGAAGCGTCAAACAGCGTGACCATAGACAACGACCCCACAGCACATGCAGAGGTCAACTGCATACGCCGCGCCGCCGAGCGTCTGCGCACGTTCGACCTCTCGGGCTGCGAGATCTATACCTCTTGCGAGCCATGCCCCATGTGTCTGGGTGCCATCTATTGGGCACGCCTCGACAAAATCTATTATGCCAACGACCGCAAGGATGCCGCCACCATTGGCTTCGACGACGACTTTATCTACAACGAGATACCGCTCAAGCCCGCCGACCGCCACAAACCCATGCTGCCGCTGCTGCGCGAGGAGGCACTGAAGGCTTTCCGCATGTGGGAAGAGAACGACAAGAAAACGGAGTATTAAGCTGCTCATCATTAATAGCATATTTCTGCTCATAGAGCATATTAATGGCCTTTGCTTAGTTAATTTCTTATAAATGGCCATTGTTTGGCGATAAAAACCGTAACTTTGCACATTCTGAAAAAAGCTTTTTTAAAGATGTCATGTATTTTGAGTATTGATACGAGCACAAATGTGTGCTCCGTGGCTGTGAGTGAGAACGGCGCCTGCATCTATCACGATGAGGACAAGACCGGACCCAACCACGCCGAAAAACTGGGAGTGTTTGTTGATCAGGCAATGTCGTTTACCGATAGTCACGCCATACCGTTCGACGCGGTGGCTGTGAGCAGCGGACCAGGTTCTTACACCGGTCTGCGCATCGGCGTGTCCATGGCTAAGGGCATCTGCGTGGGTCGCGACCTGAAGCTCGTCTCGGTGCCTACGCTCGAGCTGCTCTGCGTGCCTGTGCTGCTGCGCCACGACGACCTGGAGGAGAACGCCCTGCTGTGTCCGATGATCGACGCACGCCGCATGGAGGTGTATGCTGCCGTCTATGACCGCTCGCTGCGCGAGGTGCGCGAGACCGGTGCCGACGTGGTGACAGCCGACACATACAAGGAGTTTCTTGACCGCGGACCCGTCTATTTCTTCGGCAACGGTGCGGCAAAGTGTATGGAGGTAATAAACCATCCCAACGCCCACCTGATCGAGGGCATTGAACCCGAGGCAAAGTGGATGTTCCCCTTGGCAGAGAGGCGCATCATGCAAGAGCAGTTTGAGGATGTGGCTTATTTCGTGCCCCACTATCTCAAAGACTTTGTGAGCAAGAAGCCAAAGAGCTTGCTCTGATTTGTTACAAGCAAAAAAAATTAAGATATGAATATCGAAGGACTCGATTATAACACACAACGCGAGAAGCTCGTTCTGCCTGAGTATGGCCGCGAGGTGCAGAGCATGGTCGACTATGCTGTGGCGCTGACGAACCGTGCCGACAGACAGCGTTGCGCCAACGCCATCGTTGCCATCATGAAGCGCATGTTTCCGCAACCCGCAGAGACAGAGGGCTATGAGCGCAAGCTGTGGGATCATCTCGCTCTGATGAGCGACTTTAAGCTCGACATCGACTATCCCTACGACATTGAAGAGGCAAGAACCATCCAGTCGAAACCATCGCCTATGCCTTATCCCATGAAGCGCATACCCGTGCGCCATTATGGCAGCATGATGTTCGAGATTTTTGAGAAGTTGAAGGAGCTGCCCGACGGAAATGAGCGTGAGGAGCTGATACGCTTGGCTGCCAACCAGATGAAGCGCGACCTCGTGCTCTGGGGACACGGCTCGTCGGACGACGAGAAGGTGGCATCGGATCTTGCCAACTTCACCGACGGCAAGGTGCAGCTCGACCTCGACTCCTTTAAGTTTGACAAGATCGAGGTGAAGGAGCAGGAGCGCAGACGAGGAAGAAGAAAATAATTGAACAGCAAAAGAAAAAGCAGCAGTGGACTATAACGATTTCTACAAAATAGGAAAGATCGGCAAGCCTCACGGCGTGAAAGGCGAGGTGAGCTTCATGTTTGACGACGACGTGTTTGACCGCACGGATGCCGACTGGCTCATGTTGTCGGTGGACGGCATTCTGGTGCCGTTCTTTCTCGAAGAGTATCGCTTCAAGAGCAACGAGACGGCGCTGGTGAAGTTTTGCGATGTCGACACACAGGATGAGGCCCGCGAGCTGACTGGCTGCGACGTGTTCTTCCCGCGGCATCTCGCCGATGAAGACGAGGGTCACCTCTCATGGGCGCAGATTGTGGGCTATACGCTCGTCGATGCCGCCACAGGACGTGTGGTGGGAGAGATAGAGAGCGTGGACGACTCGACGATGAACCTCCTCTTCCAGGTGCGCACAGCCGACGGCGACGAGGTGCTCGTGCCTGCTCACGAAGAGCTGATAAGAAACATCGACACCGAAGAGCGACGGATGGAGCTTGAGCTGCCCGAAGGTCTGCTCGACCTGTAAGACAAGGCTTGACCACGTTCCTTAAACAAAGATAAAACAATGAAGAAACAACAGATATGCATCTTGGGCTCAACAGGTTCCATAGGCACCCAGGCCCTCGACGTTATTGAACAGCATTCCGACCGCTATGAGGCCTACTGTCTCACTGCCAACAACCGCGTGGACGAGTTGGCAGCACAGGCGAGGAAGTTTAACCCCGCAGCCGTGGTCATTGCCAACGAGGCACATTATGACCGCCTGAAGGAACTGCTTGCCGACATGCCCGACATCAAGGTGTATGCTGGAGCCGATGCGCTGTGCCAGATTGTAGAGGCAGGACCCATCGACATGGTGCTCACCGCCATGGTGGGCTTCTCTGGTCTGGCACCCACCATCCATGCCATCAAGGCGCGTAAGAAGATCTGTCTTGCCAACAAGGAGACGCTGGTGGTGGCAGGCGAACTGGTGTGCCGTCTGGCAGCAGAGAACCGTGTGCCTATCTTGCCCGTGGACAGCGAGCACTCGGCAATCTTCCAGAGCATCGTGGGCGAGGGTGACAACCCGATAGAGAAAATTCTGCTTACAGCATCTGGAGGACCGTTCCGCAAGTTTACGCTCGACCAGATGCGCGACGTGACAGCCGCCGACGCTCTCAAGCACCCCACCTGGGCCATGGGCGCAAAGATCACGATCGACTCGGCATCGATGATGAACAAGGGCTTTGAGGTCATAGAGGCAAAATGGCTCTTTGGCGTGCCTGCCGACAAGATACAGGTGCTCGTCCACCCGCAGAGCATCGTCCACAGCGCTGTGCAGTTTTGCGACGGTGCGGTGAAGGCGCAGCTCGGCGTGCCCGACATGCGTCTGCCCATACAGTATGCCTTCTCGTTCCCCGACCGCTTGCCGCTCAACGGCGACCGTCTGGACCTGTTCAAGCAGCCTCTCGAGTTTTTTGAACCTGACCTGGAGAAGTTCCGCTGTCTGGCTCTCGCCTTCGAGTCGATAAAGCGCGGCGGCAACATGCCGTGCATCGTCAACGCTGCCAACGAGGTGGTGAACGAGGGCTTCCGCAAGGGCCGCTGCTCGTTCCTCGGCATGGGCGAGATCATTGAGAAGACCATGGCCAAGGCCACATTCTCTGCCACGCCCGACTATGACACCTACATAGCGACCGATGCTGAGGCACGCCGCATTGCTGCCGAGCTGATGGCTCAGGCATAGACAGGCTTGCGCTATGCCCCTGTTTCTCAAAGATTAAAAAGAGGATAAAAAATAAAAAACAAGTAATAATGGCCTTGCATTCAATTGCTTAAGGCAACCGCTTTTCAACACATGGAAATATTTCTGATCAGATTGCTACAGTTCATGCTGGCAATCTCCATCTTGGTGCTGCTCCATGAGGGTGGCCACTTTTTCTTCTCAAAGCTCTTCGGCGTAAGGGTGGAGAAATTTTATTTGTTCTTTGACCCTTGGTTCCACCTTTTCGAGTTCAAACCCAAGAAGAGCGACACCACCTATGGCGTGGGTTGGCTTCCGCTGGGCGGCTACTGCAAGATTTCGGGCATGATAGACGAGTCGTTTGACACCGAACAGATGAAAAAGCCCGCTGAACCGTGGGAGTTCAGGTCGAAGCCGGCATGGCAGCGACTGCTCATCATGGTGGGCGGTGTGCTCGTAAATTTTATACTTGCACTCTTCATCTACTCTATGTGTCTGTTCTATTGGGGTGACAATTACATCTCAACGAAGGACATGACGATGGGAATGAAGTTTAACGACGAGGCCAAGGCCATGGGCTTCAAGGACGGCGACATCCTGGTGGGCACAGAGAAAGGCCAGTTCAAGGATTTTGGTGCCGACATGTTCCGCGACCTGTCTGAGGCCAAGCGTGCCGACATCATACGCGACGGCAAGGCCATGTCGGTGGCGCTGCCTGGCGACATCAACCTGTTGGGCATGCTGAAGAGCACGCCTCAGTTTGCGCGTCCCATGATTCCCGCACTTGTAGATAGCATTGTGGCAGGAAGCATTGCGCAGAAGATCGGCTTGCAGAAGGGTGACCGCATCATAGCTGTCAACGGCAAGACGATCGACTCGTACAACGAGTTCACCAACGAGGTGGGACGAAGCCGCGACATGCTCGCAGCAGCGCTGACCCACAAGGACAGCATCAAGGCACGCACCGTGCAGATAAGCTTTGTGCGCACAGCCAACGGTGCCGCGTCAGCCAACGACACGCTCACGGCCAAGCCCACGCTCACCGAGAAGATGGAGTTCGGATTTGCTGTGAAGCCACTCATCGACTATTATAAGCTCACACATGTGGGCTATGGCTTCTTCGAATCGTTCCCCGCAGGTGTGAAATATGGATGGGACGTGCTTGCAGGTTATGTGGGCGACATGAAGTATGTGTTCTCTGCCGACGGTGCCAAGTCGCTTGGCGGATTCGGAGCCATCGGCAGCTTGTTCCCGCCAGTGTGGGACTGGCACATGTTCTGGCTGATGACGGCTTTCCTGAGCATCATCCTTGCGTTCATGAACATCTTGCCCATACCCGCGCTCGATGGCGGTCATGTGCTCTTCTTGCTCTATGAGATGATTACGCGCCGCAAGCCCAGTGAGAACTTTATGATCCGTGCCGAATATGTGGGCATTGGCGTCCTCATGCTTCTCATGATCGTGGCAAACCTCAACGACATCTTGCGCTGGCTGGGGTATTTGTAAGGAATTGAGCTTTTATAAATGAATAAAAAGCGAAGTGTAAAATCTGCTTGCGCAGACTGCTGAGACTTTGGCGCTTCGCGTTGTTTTTTAAACATTAATGTTCATTAATGACCCATTAATTGTCATTAATACGCGCTTCGCGCGGGAAATTGATGTTTAAAAAAACAGCGCGAAGCGCCAAAATGTTTAGGCATGCTGAAAAAAAACTTGAGTTAAAAAAGATTAATGGTTTACACATAATAAGAATAAAACGAGTAAATTTGTGCTCACTTATAATAACCGTTTACAAACGCCATTTATATTTCTTAAACTTAAGATACATCTAATAATTTTTATTATGAAAAAACTACAAATTCTGGCAGCAGCGCTGCTCTTCCATTTGGGCTGTTTCGCACAGCAGGCTTTGTTTGACCATGTGTCTGTACTCTCTCCCGAGGTTAACGACAACAAAACCGTTACCATACGCCTAAGTGCTCCCGAGGCCCGCAAGGTGCAGGTAACGGGCGATTTCCTTCCACCGCGTATAGTGGAAAACTCTCATGGCAAGTTCGAACAGGCCGGCATCGTGGATCTGAAGAAAGACGAGAGGGGCGTGTGGACCTTTACCAGCGACAAGCTCTCGCCTGAGCTTTACTCGTATAACCTTATTGTGGACGGATTGAAGATTATTGACCCGTCAAGCGTCTATATTCAGCGCGACATCACCTCAGAAACAAACATTTTCATCATAACAGAGAAGAAAGGCGACTGTGGCGACCTGTACAGCGTGAACGAGGTGCCTCACGGAAACCTTGAAAAGGTGTGGTATCCGTCGCCAACACTGAAGATGCAGCGCCGCATGACGGTGTATACGCCCGCAGGATATGATAAGGGAAAGAACTATCCCGTGATGTATCTGCTGCACGGCGCCGGTGGTGACGAGAACGCCTGGAGCGAGTTGGGCCGTGCCGCTCAGATCATGGATAACCTCATTGCTGCAGGCAAGGCAAAGCCTATGGTGGTGGTGATGACCAATGGCAACCCCACCTGTCAGGCTGCTCCCGGCGAGTGGTCGGCTGGCATGTATGTGCCGTCGGCTATGGGCATAAAGGGGGTTAAGCCTGCTGCCACGATGGACGAGAGCTTTCCTGACGTGATGAACTATATAGAGAGCCACTATAAGGTGAGCAAGGAAAAATCGCAACGCGCCATCTGCGGCCTGTCGATGGGTGGCGGCCACTCGTTCGACATCTCACGCCGTTTCCCCGACAAGTTCGATTATATAGGCCTGTTCTCTGCCGGCTTTAACGTGGGCGGTGGAGACCGCTCCAGCTTATACGAAAGAATGTCTTCCAACAAGGAGTTTGGTGCACAAATGGCCAAGCTGTTTGCAGGCAAACCAAAGCTCTACTGGATTGGCATAGGCAAGACCGACTTCTTGTATGACATGAATGCCGACCTGCGCCACTTCCTTACGGATCACAAATATCCCTACACCTATGTGGAGACCGAGGGAGGACACATCTGGCGCAACTGGCGCCTGTATCTCACCGAGTTTGCGCAGAAACTGTTCAAGTGATTGGTTTGAAACTCATACTCCGTTTTCTTACCATATCCAACATAACAGAACTGTTTGACATGAGATGATGGAACAAGGAAATTGTCGGGAGGCAAAGGTAGAAACCTCCCGACAATTTCCTTTTTTTATAATAGGTGCTCAAAATTAATCGCATATATGGATCTTATAAAAAAAGGTTATTGCTTAATATCTGACAAAATGTAGACCTTTATGTCTTATATTTGGGAAATTATTACTAACTTTGGCTCAAAATAATAATATTGTCAGTTATGGAAGACTCAATAAAGCAAATTGGACAACGTCTGAAGGGCCTCCGCGAGGTGCTCGACATCCCTGCTGAAGAAGTGGCAGAGGTGTGTGGCGTGTCGCTCGAACATTACCTTAAGATGGAGGAGGGCAAGGCAGACCCGTCGGTCTATCGTCTCTCAAAAATATCGAAACGCTATGGCATTGCCCTTGACGTGCTGCTCTTCGGTGAGGAGCCGCGCATGAAAGGCTATTTCCTTACACGTTGTGGCAAGGGTCTGGGCGTTGAACGAAGTAAAGACTATAAGTATCAGAGCCTTGCAAGCGGGTTCCAAGGACGTGAGGTGGACCCTTTCCTTGTGACCGTTGACCCGTTGCCTGGCGATGCAAACCACAACAAGAACTCGCACGCAGGACAGGAGTTTGACTTTGTCTTGAGAGGAGAGCTCGAGATCACCATCGGCGATAAGGTCATGGTTCTGCACGAAGGCGACAGCATCTATTTTGATGCCTCGCAGCAACACTGCATGCGTGCGATAGGAGAGAGCAAGGTGACATTTGTGTGTGTGGTCATTTAATGTGTGGTCATTTAAAAGACCATTGAACGATTAAGACCATTGAACGATTTAGACGATTTAACGTTAAAGATGATTGAACGATTCCTGACGCAGACCCATTTTGCCTCGGAAGAGGATTATAGGAAGAATCTGCATTTTAACATACCCGAGAATTTTAATTTCGCCTACGATGTGATGGACGTGTGGGCAGAGGAGCAGCCCGATAAGGTGGCGCTCATCTGGACCAACGACGAGGGTGAGGAAAAGATTTTCACGTTTGCCGACATCAAACGCGAAAGTGACCAGGCAGCAGCCTACTTTGCCTCGCTCGGCATTGGACATGGCGACATGGTCATGATTATCCTCAAACGCCGTTATGAGTGGTGGCTTACCATGCTCGCCCTGCATAAGCTCGGAGCTATAGCCATACCCGCCACGCACATGCTAACAAAGCATGACATCGTGTATCGCAACAACCGCGCAAGCGTGAGGGCTATAGTGTGTGTGGGCGAGGACTATGTGCTCACACAGGTGAGCGAAGCCATGAGCGAGAGTCCGACGGTGCACACTCTTATCTCTGTTGGTCCCGAGGTGCCCGACGGGTTCCACGACTGGCATAAAGAGTGGCAGAACGCTCCTGCCTTTGTGCGCCCCAACCACGTCAACACCAACGACGACACCATGCTGATGTATTTTACCAGCGGAACCAGTGGCGAACCCAAGATGGTGGCACACGATTTTCTCTATGCTCTCGGACATCTTACAACGGGCGTGTATTGGCATAACCTCAGCGAAGACAGCATACACCTCACCGTGGCCGACACGGGATGGGGCAAGGCCGTGTGGGGTAAGTTTTACGGACAATGGTTTGCGGGAGCTGCCGTGTTCGTGTTTGACCACGAGAAGTTTACGGCAGAGAAGCTGCTGCGCAAGATAGAGCAATATCACATAACCTCGTTCTGTGCGCCACCAACGGTCTACCGTTTCATGATCCGTGAGGATTTCTCTCAATATGACCTCTCGTCGCTGCGCTACTGCTGCACGGCTGGCGAGGCGCTTAACGCCGCTGTCTATGACAAGTTTTATGAGCTTACGGGTATACGCCTGATGGAGGGCTTTGGCCAGACAGAGACCTGCATGACGCTCGGAACCATGCCGTGGATGACACCCAAGCCCGGATCTATGGGCAAGCCCAACGCTCAGTATGACATCGACCTCTTGAAGCCCGACGGCACGCCGTGTGAGGATGGTGAGAAGGGACAGATCGTGGTGCGCGTGGGTGACGTGAAGCCTCTCGGACTCTTTAAGGGCTATTATCGCGACGACAAGCTCACCCGTCAGGCATGGCACGACGGCATCTATTATACTGGCGACATGGCATGGCGCGACGAGGACGGCTACTACTGGTTTGTGGGTCGCATTGACGACGTGATAAAGAGCAGCGGCTACCGCATCGGACCGTTTGAGGTGGAGAGTGCGCTGATGACCCACCCCGCCGTGGTCGAGTGTGCCATCACAGGTGTGCCCGACGAAATCCGTGGCATGGTGGTCAAAGCCACCGTGGTGCTGGGCAAGGAGTGGAAAAACAAGGCTGGCGATGAGCTTGTTAAGGAGCTGCAAAATCATGTTAAGCATGAAACAGCACCTTATAAGTATCCGCGCATCATCGAGTTTGTTGACGAACTGCCAAAGACCATCAGCGGCAAGATCAGAAGAGTGGAGATTAGGGAAAAAGACAAGAAATAAACATTCCACATTTGAATAGAATAGTTATAAAGGTGGGCAGCAATGTGCTGACCCGCAACGACGGAAAATTAGATGTCACCCGCATGTCGGCAATCGTAGACCAGGTGGTGTGGCTGAGAAAGCATGGCTATGAGGTCATACTCGTGTCATCGGGTGCCGTGGCAGCCGGACGCGCAGAACTGCATGTGGGCCATAAACTCGACAGCGTGGAGCAGCGACAGCTGTTTTCTGCCATCGGCCAGGTGAAGCTCACGGGGCTTTATTATGACCTCTTCCGCGAGTATGGCGTCCGCATAGGTCAGGTGCTCACCATGAAGGAGAACTTTGCATCGCGACGTGAATATCTTAACCAGCGCGCATGTATGGGGGTGATGCTTGAGAACGGCGTCATCCCCGTGGTAAACGAGAACGACACGGTGAGCGTGACCGAGCTGATGTTTACCGACAACGACGAGCTGTCTGGACTCATTGCCACGATGATGGGGGCTGAGCGTCTTGTCATCTTAAGCAACATCGACGGCATCTACACGGGCAGTCCCGCAGACCCGCAGTCGAAGCTTATCACAAAGGTGGAGCCTGGTCGCGACCTTAGCGAATATATACAGCAGGAGAAGAGCGGCTTCGGACGCGGCGGCATGACGACCAAATGTAACATTGCCCGCAAGGTGGCTGATGAAGGCATTGAGGTGATAATTGCCAACGGCAAGCGCGACAACATCTTGCGCCTGTTGGTCGAGAACGCTGAAGACACGCCGCACACCACGTTTGTGGCAAACAAACAGGCGGCGTCGGGCGTGAAGAAATGGATCGCTCACAGCGAGAGCTTTGCTAAAGGCATAGTGCGCGTCAACGCCAAGGCTGCCGAGGCGCTGATGGGCAGTCGGGCGGTGAGTCTGCTTATGGTGGGCGTTACTGCCGTTGAGGGCGACTTTGAAGAGGGCGACATCGTGAACATCATTGCTCCTGATGGACGAAAGATTGGTTTGGGACGTAGCGCCTACAGCAACACCGAGGCAACGGCTCTGGTGGGCAAGCACGACGTGAAACCTATCGTGCATTACGATTATTTGATAGTTAACGAGTTGACGAGTTGACAAGTTGACGAGTTGACAAGCTAACAAGCTAACGAAATTTAAGAAGATGGACGCAGAAAACAAAAAGATATTTGAACAGGTGAAGGCGGCAAGCACCACGCTTGCTGCCATTGATGACGATACAAAAAACAAGGTGCTGCTGGCTGTGGCCGATGCCATTGCCGACAACGCACACGCCTTGCTCGATGCCAACGCCAACGATCTGGAACGCATGGACAAGGCGAACCCTCTGTATGACCGACTAATGCTCACCCCTGAGCGGCTTGAAGGCATTGCTGCCGACATGCGTCATGTGGCAACGTTGCCATCGCCCCTCGGCCACACGCTCTCTCAACGCACGTTGCCTAACGGCCTGCGTCTGCGCAAGGTGAGTGTGCCGTTCGGTGTGATCGGCATAATCTACGAGGCACGCCCTAACGTTAGCTTCGATGTGTTCTCGCTTTGTTTCAAGAGCGGCAACGCCTGTGTGCTCAAGGGCGGCAAGGATGCCGACAGTAGCAATAGAGCCATCATCGACGTCATTCATAAGGTGCTGCGCCAGCAAGGTATAAGCACCGATGTGGTGCGCCTGTTGCCCGCCACACATGAGGCAACGGCAGACATGCTGAACGCTGTGGGATATGTTGACCTCTGCATTCCGCGCGGAGGAAAGAAACTCATCAGCTTTGTGCGCGACACGGCTCGTGTGCCGGTCATCGAGACGGGTGCCGGAGTGGTACATGCCTACTTTGACAAGGATGGCGACCTCGACATGGGGCGACGCATCATCACCAATGCCAAGACGCGCCGCGTGAGTGTGTGCAACGCTCTCGACACGCTCGTCATCCATAGCAGCCGACTTGCAGACTTGCCTGCTCTTGTTGCCGACATGGCCGACAAGCATGTTGAGATATTTGCCGACAGACGGGCTGCCGCAGCTCTTAAAGACTACCCTTATATAAAAGAGGTGAAAGCAGACGATGAGGACAGCGTCTTCAGCACCGAGTTTATGGATTATAAGATGGGTGTGAAGACGGTCGACTCGCTCGATGAGGCGCTTGCCCATATCGCTCGCTTTGGCTCTGGACACAGCGAGTGCATAATAACCGCCGACGCCGATGCTGCTCACCACTTCCAACAGGTGGCTGATGCAGCCTGTGTCTATTGGAACGCTCCTACCAGCTTCACCGATGGTGCGCAGTTCGGGCTTGGTGCCGAGATAGGCATCAGCACGCAAAAGCTTGGCCCACGCGGTCCTATGGGGCTTGAAGAAATCACTACTTATAAGTGGCTGATTGAGGGTGAAGGACAGGTGAGGAGTTAAGGGAAAAGTGAAAAACGAAAAGTGAAAAATCCTATAGCCCTATCCTTTTAATCTTTTTCCTTTTTAGGGGAAGGTAAGAAAGGTAAACCGCCCTCTCCCCGACGGGGAGAGATGGAGAGGGACTTTAACTATAAAAAACGAATGAAAACATTTTTCAACGTCAACGACCTCGGCAACCTGCAGCAGGCATTGGCTGAGGCACAGGAAGTGAAGAACAACCGTTTCGGCTTCCAGCATCTGGGCAAGAACAAGACCTTGCTCATGATTTTCTTTAACAACTCGTTGCGCACACGCCTCTCAACACAGAAGGCGGCCATGAACCTCGGCATGAATGTTATCGTGCTCGACGTGAACGCCGGTGCGTGGAAACTGGAGACAGAGCGCGGCGTCATCATGGATGGTGACAAGAGCGAGCATCTGCTTGAGGCCATCCCGGTGATGGGCAGCTATTGCGACCTTATCGGCATACGCTCGTTTGCCGGGCTTACCGACCGCGAGTTCGACTATGCCGAGACCATCGTCAACCAGTTTGTAAAATACAGCGGCCGACCCGTCTTCGCCATGGAGACGGCTACCGTGCATCCGCTTCAGGCTTTCGCTGACCTCATAACCATTGAGGAACACAAAACCGTGGCGCGTCCTAAGGTGGTGCTGTCGTGGGCTCCCCATTGCCGCGCGTTGCCTCAGGCTGTGCCCAACTCGTTTGCCGAATGGATGAACGCTGCCGATGTCGACTTTGTGGTGACGCACCCTCACGGCTATGAGCTTGACCCCAAGTTTGTGGGCAATGCTCGCGTGGAGTATGACCAGATGAAGGCGCTTGAGGGTGCCGACTTTGTGTATGCGAAGAACTGGAGTTGCCCTGGCGTGACCAACGCTGCCGACTATGGCAAGATCTTGAGCAAAGACATGTCGTGGACCATCGATGCCGCCCACATGGCTGTGACCAACAACGGCAAGTTCATGCATTGTCTGCCCGTGCGCCGCGGTCTTATCGTTACCGACGACGTGATTGAAAGCCCCAACTCGCTTGTCATACCCGAAGCCGCCAACCGCGAGATCTCGGCTGAGGTGGTAATCAAGCGCATGCTTGAGGCGCTGTAATGTCACCGCTCTCCACACCAAGGCCTATGTGTTGTTGAGGCCGTTGGCGTGAAGCGTAAGGCGGCGCTTCGTTAAGCATACGAGTGCATGCCGCTGAGGAAATAGTTTACACCGAAATAGGTCATCAACACGCTGAGGAAGGCCAGTAACATGTAGATGTGCATGTGCTGCGCCTTCCTCAGCCATTTTATGTCGGCATGAAGAGGGGCAGAATAGATAAGCATCGTTATCAGCGCCCATGTTTCTTTCGAGTCCCAGTTCCAGTAGCGTCCCCAACTTACGTTTGCCCAGATGGCACCGATGAAGATGCCGATGGCGATGAGCGCCACGGCAGGGTAGAGCAGAAACTGCGAGAGGGCGGCGAGCTGCTCTTCTTTCTCTTCCTGCTTGCGGTGGTGGGCAATGAGACCTTGCAGACCGATGAGTGCCATCAGTCCGAACAGGGCGTAGGAGAACATGATGACCATGACGTGGACCGAGAGCAGCGGCGACTGCAACACGGGCATGAGCTGCGTTATTTGCGGATTGCCGTCGGTTATCATTGCCACGAGCAAGGCAAACGATGAGAGCAACGGACCAAACTGCTTGACGGGCAAGAAACGTTTCTGCATGATGAGGGTGACGATGAGCGTTGCCCACGCCATAAACTGCATGGTTTCGTAGCCGTTTGACATGGGCAGATGGCCCGACACATACCAGCGCAGGGCGAGCAACAGGGTGGTGTGTATGAGCATAACCCAAGTGAGCACGCTGCTCACGAGGCGCGTCTTCTTCAGCTTCCCGTTGTTGAGGCTAAGCGTCGACATGATGGCAAGCACCAGCGAGAGGGTTAGATAAAGCATGACGGGTAGACGCTGTGCGTTTGTCTTGTTGTAAAAGGTTTCGGTGTAGATGCGAAACTTTGAAGGAACGACCGCCTTGCCTCTAACATGCTGGTAGCTGTAAATTTTCTTTGCTATCTCCTCGGCACGGGCTTTGTCGCCCGTTATGATGCTCTCTGCAAGATAGTCCATCGACTTCTTTATAAACACCAGTTCCTTTTCGTCGAGCTTTAGGTTGCCGAGCGGCTGACCCGGCGCAAACCATTGTATGTGTCCCTGCTTGTCGGTGTAAGGAAACATTTTAAGCATCTCGCCGCCATAAAGCATGCGTATGATGTTAAACTTCTCGTCGGCATCGCGCAGCTGCTTCTGTAGTTTTGTGTCGCCGTCTTTATAGGCTTTCTTCAGCGGGGCATCGAGTTTGTAATTGTTGTAGCTGTCCCAGAAATCGTCAAACGAAGCCCATTTGCCGTTGATGCCAAGAAGCTCTTGTGCTTTCTTTTCTTTAATCTCGATCATCTTCACCGTTTCCCAGTAGGGCACGTCGAAGATCCATCCTGCAAACACCTCGCTTGATGAGAGACCATCCCATGTCGGCTTGCCGCAGAGCTTGGTTACGAAGCTCATGGCAACGGTGTTTATGGGGGTTATGCGGCTGTTGTAAAGCACGCATATCTTGCCGAAATCGTCGGCAATGTCGCCGTCAATCTTCACCATCTCTTGTGCGTTGGCTGTTGTTGATAACGATGAAACGGCAAGGAGCGCTGTTACAGCCCATGCCTTTGCGCCTTGCAGAGAGAGGGCTTTACGGTAGAGACGGCGCATTCTTGTTTTCTTGCTGACCATTGTTGCGATGAGCGATATGAAGAGCATGGCGTAGCCCGTGTATGTTATGCCTATGCCCCACGGGTCATGATAGACACCGAGCGTGGTGCCTTGCATGTCGCTGTCGTAGCCCGACTGTATGAACCGGTAGCCGTTGAAGCTGCCAATGTTGTTCATCGACACATTTATTTCTTGGGTGTTGTCAGAGCTCTTGCTTTCGGCAGAGCTTCTTTCTGTAGAGTTTTTGCCTTCGGCAGAGCCTTTTGTCTTGGCTGTGAGCGTGGTTACATAGTCCATCGGCGCATCGGTGCCGGGATAGTTTACCACGTTAAAGTTTTTGAGCGATACCTCGAATCCGAGCTCTTTTGTTTCTCCCTCTTCATCTTTCATGGTGCTTGTCGTTTCGTTTTGACGCAGATGTATGGTTCCGCTTTCAGCCATGTTCCATGAGGTAAAGGCGCCGAGCAGAATGACCAGGAACGACGCGTGTACCAGCAGCACGCTGGTGCTGATGTTGTTTTTGCGCAGAGCTATGTAGACAGCGGCGACCACGGCAAGGGCAGCCCATAGCACAACAAACCACGCCGAGGTGTAGATGTGCTGTCTGACAAAGGCCGTGCCTTTGCTGCTTTCCACTATTGTTGCTGTAATAAGAATAAGAATGATTGCCGTTGCCACAACGAGAATCAAGTTCTTCAGATGTTTCATTTTTCTTGAGGGTTGAAAAAGGGGGTGTAGCTTCCTTTTATGTTGCTTGTCTGAAATTGTAAAAGTCGCACACAGCCTTGTGGGTTTAATACAAGGCCGTGTGCGGCTGATTTTTTCAATAAACTAATCGACACGACCGTTAAATTGACTCAACAAAGAAGATGATGTTGTTGCGTTCCTCCTTGGTCAGCTTGCGGAATTTCTCAATGGCGTAGCGGGCGTCGCTCTTGGCGTTGCCATGCCACATGATTGCCTCCATGGTGTTGCGTGCGCGGCAGTCGTGCAGACGGTCTTCGGCACCTGTGCAGAGCTTTGACAAGCCACGGCCCCAGAGCGGTGTGGTGCGGCACCAGCCTGTGCGTATGTCGTTCTCCATGAACAGACGGTGCTGCACAAAGTCGGTGTAGGGCCATATCTTCTGGTGCGGATAGCGAGGCATGTCGTTGTTGGTGAAGATGCCGTTCGGATCCTGAATGTTGTCGTCGCCAGTGGTCCATGACGGGCGGTGACAGTTGGCGCAACCAATCTCCTTAAAGAGTTTCATGCCCTGCTTAAAGCGGTCGGTGGTGGTGTTGCGGGCAGCAGGAACAGCCAGGCCGCGGTGCCAGATCATGAAGTTCTTATATTGTGAGCTCGACATCTCGGGGTCCAGATCCTTTGCCATCAGATAGTTGTAGATGTTCTGCTTCACGTCGGCTGTGTGCCATGAGGGATGCGCGTTGTTCGGGTCTATGCTCTTGATATATTCGGGGAAACCAGCCTGAACGTCGGGATCTTCCATTGACGACTTGGCGTAGATGGTGCCGTCAAGGCTCAGGTAGTGGTAACGGCGGTCGGGACGTGTCACGTTCGTGATGTTCCAGATGGCGTTGGCACCTGCTGCGTCGAGAATTGGTCCGCGGCTCATGGCGTAGGTGTAGCGGCGAACATACTTCTTCCTGTCGCCAGCGTTGTTCACATAATAGCTTACCCACTCGTTCGTGTTCTGGTCCCAATAGGCGGGGTTCAGGGCGTTGGTCTTGCCCACAGAGTTGAAGTAGGCGCTCTGACGCTTCCATTCGGCTGTGATCGAGTCGTCAGGAATGGCATCGGTCAGACCTGTGCCATAGATGCCGATGGTCGACTCTAAGCGCACGCCAATCTCGCTTGCCACCTGGTCAGAGGGGATGACCACCATCTGTCCGTCGCGCTTAACCGTTACGGGCGAATAGTAGGCATCGGCAGGGATGGTCACCTCAGGATAGATGAGCGAGTAGCTCTCGCCGTCGGGGAACTTGTTTCCCCATTCGTCGGTGTAGTCCTTCCATGTAATAACGATCTTGCTCTCGTCAATCTGTGGCTTGAACGGCTTTACTGCCTTGGTCTGAGGCATGCCTGCAACCGAATAGATGTAGGCATCGGTCTTCTTGTCATACACCACGAGCAGGTAGCCGTTGCCGTCTTGGTCGGCACGATAGGCATTCTGGCGTTTGCCATGACCGTAGTTGGGGTGACAGTAAAGACATCCGCGGCGCACATAAACGGGACCCAGTCCGGCAAACGCATCGGTTGATGTGTTATAGTCTTTCTCGAAGAGCGACTCGCCAATTTGGAAGTTGAGCGACAAGCCTGCTTCGTCAACGGCAGATGTTGCCTGACGGTAAGCGTAGGCCGACTGGATGTTTGTTGTTCCAAGCTTGCCACCGGCATAATACCACTCGTTGGGTGAGCCATACTCTGCCTCGGGAAGATTGGTGTCGAGGGTGTCGTTGTCGGAACAAGCCGTGAGGGCCAATGCCGACAGGAGCGCAGGAATAAAATAAACGTGTTTCATAATGTTTTTTATTAGACATGAAACGTTGGCGGATGCTTTTAGGGCAAACCGCCAACGGTTTTTCTTTTTTTATTGGTTCTTTTTCAAATGTGAACGTATGGTGCTTACGATCAGTCGAGCAGTTTGTCAAGAGCGTTCAACGACTCCTCCAGTCCGTCAAGAGCTTCCATTGCGTCCTTTGCGCTCTGGTCGCTATAGTTGAGCACGAAGGGCTTCTTCATGTTGGCAATCTTGTTCAGGGCGTTCTCGAGGTTGGTCATCACGTTCTCAGCGGCAGCCTTGGTCTTGCTGTTGTTCAGGCAGATGCCGATGAGCGACTTGGCGTTAGGTGTTGTGCCGTCAACGGTGCAGCCGCCATAAAGGGCGTGCTTTACAGACATGATGTTGTCGTAGAAGTCTTGAATTGAGTTATGGGCGTGAGGCGACTCGATGTAGTTGATGTCCTCGCCTGTTGCAGGAGCACCGATCTTTGAGTCGCGCACCTCACCAATGATGTCGTTAGCGCCAGCGATAATCTCTTTTGAAGCGAGCACCACGGTAGAATAGGTTGAACCGGCGTTGCCTGCGTTCTTGAAGTTTTGGCCATAGTTGATGGCCGACTCAAACTCTACCTCGTCCAACAGAGCCTGCTCGTCGGCAGAAACCTCGCCGCCCCAAGCCGAAACAAGCTTCAGAGAGCTGAGGTAAAGGTCTTGTGCGGCAGCCTTGGCAAAGTAGATCTCGTTGCTTGTCAGGTCGGCAAAGTGGCGTGCCTGACCGTTGCGGAAGATAAGATACTCTACAGCGTGGAAACCTGTAAGGTTCTGACCGTTAGTGATGGCATCGTTAATGTTGTTTGTTGCCAGCTCGTTGTCTTCACCTTCGCCGCCCAGCTGCAGGTCTTTGTAGAGCTTCATGTAGCTCTCAAACTGCTTCTTGTCAAACGGCCATGTGTCGGTATGGGGGTCGATGGCATAGTCGCCGGCTGCACCAAAGAGGAATGCCTCTGAAAACTCCCACCATTTGCGCGACAGCTTCCATGTTTCGCAAGCCTTCTGTACGCCGGCATCGTTGCTCATAGCGTTGATGTCGGCAACAAGCTGCTTGTTATAGTCGGCGAGGTTGCGGTATGTTGCTACAATGGTGTTGTCAACATAGCTTGAGTTAACCTCCTTCAGCACGCTTGTGTTGAAGGTTCCTGCGTCGTCATCGTCGCCGCCATTGTCGCTGCTACAGCTCGTGTAGCCCATTGTGAAAGTCAATGCGGCTGCAAACATCATCGAATACTTAAAAATCTTGTTCATTTTTTTCTTCTGTTTTTATTTTTATACTAATTGTTTTTTTGTTCTTTCATCTGTTGTTACTTCAGAAACCATCCGTAGTAGGTGATGCCCAACGACACGCTCGGCTCATCGTTAAAGCCGTGGCTGAGGAAGCGCTTGCCATATTCGCCCTTGATGATAATCTGCTTTATGGGCGAATAGTTCACACCCACAGCCATTCTCTTCACGCGGTCATATTTGTAAGCCACCTTTTTGTTGCCGGCAGCATAGGTGTTATAGTCTTCATAGCGGCCGAAGAGATAGAGCTTTTGCTTGTCGCACAGGCTGCTTATCTGTGAGAAGATGTTATAGCCTGCCTCAAGACCCACGGCGTAAGCGTTGCTTGCTATGGGCGAGTGTTTTGAAGGAGAGCCGTCTTGCTGTGTGTGCTTGGGGAAGGCGTTCATGAAGGTCGTCATCTTGGCAGCATCGTCAAGGTGCGAGTAGGTGGCGTTGCCACGAACAATCCAGTTCCAGCGGTTCATCTCAAATCCGAAGCTTCCTATGGCCAGCGCGCCATGCACCTTGTCGTATGAGGCGCTTGCCTTGCGCTCGGTGTTCTTGAAGGTGTAGCCGTAATAGCCGCTGAGGCTGAGACGCACGCCGGGGATAGAATAGTTGTCGATGCGTGCAGCGCCTGCATACACGTTGCCGAGCTTATATTCGTAAGGACTGGTTGCGCCATAATGAACATAGCAGTTGTGGCCGAAGCGCTCGGCATCAAGGCCAGAGGTGAAGATGGCCTCGTAGCGCCAGTCGCTCACACGGCCCCACAGCGACACACCGACCTGATGCCATGTGTTGGGCAACATCTTGGCTTCGCCCTCTGAGCGATAGACAGAGAAGAAATTGTTGGGCATGTGGTAGGCGTTGATCTCGCCTACGGGAATAATGATCTCGCCGGCCTTGATGTTGAACTTGCCGCCGGCAAAGGCTTTGTTTATCCAGAACTGCTCCAGCGCAACCTCGCCGCCACGTTCTGTCTCTGCCTCATATTCGCCGCTTTCGTCGGCATCAATCTCTACGGCGCTCTCTGTGCCGCCGTGCTCAAACTCTATCTCCATGCCCATTGTCCATCCGTGGCCGAAGTCGTAGCCGAGGTTCAGGGTAACGTGTGGCAGGTCGAAGCGTCCGTGGCTGGGGTCGTTCTTATAGGTGTCGGGGTCGCGGTAGCGGTTGAAATGCTGACTGTAGAAATTGCGGCTTGTCACCGCCTCGCCATATCCGCCGATCGAAAGGCGCGACAGGGCTTTGGCAACCTGCGACTGACGGTCATCGTCGTTGCTCTTGCTCTCTGTCTTAAGATTTTCTTTTACCTTAGCTCCGTTTTCTGCAACGCTGGTTTTCGCTTTGCTCGCGTCCTCAACATCTTCTGCCAAGGCTGGCGTTGTGAGTGCGCAAGAAAGGAGACCTAATAACAATAAATTCTTGTTCATATCTTGTTTTTTGCTTTTATTTCGGTGTCTTTGCTATAATTCCTGAAATCAACGTTTGCCTTTCTCAAAAGCTTCTATTTCATAGCACCTTTTCTCGCCATGGCAGAACCAAACCAAGCTTTCTTCTGCTCATCTGCCTTTCTGAAAAGCTGCGTCTTTTTTTACGCTGCAAAAGTATAAAGTTTCAAAAAGTAACGCAATACTCACTTTTTATGAAATTTTAAAGCTATTTCGGTTAATTTGGTGTAAAAAGGCTTCGCGCGTACCCACATTTGGGTATTTTTAAGCAGAAACAAGTGGGCTTTTCATGGCTGAAAGTAGGTAATAGCGTGTTTTTGGCACAATCTGTGAAATAAAAAAAAAGAGCTTTTGATGTGTTGGCTAACGACATCAAAAGCTCTTTTGGCTGTTTTGAAAGGTTTAGAACTGCAGAAGCTTTACTTGTTCTTTATTGTTTGCAGCAGGATGTGGAAGGCAGGATGGCACATGTCGCCATGGTTGTGGCCGTCAATCTTGTACAGGCTTGTGGCCTTGTGCCCACAGAGCTTCATCATGCGCCACATATAAGCGTTCTCTTCATAGCGACCGAACAGCTCGGTTTCGGCATCGCCCGTGATAAGCACGAGGGGAGGACAGTTGGGGCGCACATGATAGAGAGGGGCGAAGCGGTCGACGAGTGGTTGCAGATTGCCGATGCCGTTCATGTCGCGATAGGCGAAATGGCTGATCATCTGTCCGCTGAAGGGCACAAGGGCTTTTATGCTGTCTGCATCGATACCATAGCGTGTGAGCCATTGCTTGTCGAGGCCAAGCATCGTTGTGATGTAGCCACCGGCCGAATGGCCCGACACATAGATGCGCCGGGTGTCGCCACCATAGCGTGCCACGTTCTTGAACACCCATGCCACGGCGGCCGCACAATCGTCCAGACACTCGTCTATCTTTACCCGTGGCAGCAAACGATAGTTTACAGCTACAACGGTCAGCCCCTTCTCCTTCAGCTCATTGGGGATAAATTTTGAGCCTCCAGTCAGTCCGCCTCCATGAAACCATACCACCACGGGCGCCGTGCGTGCCGTGTCGTTATAGTAGACATCCAGACGGCAACGCTCAGCGACATATTGGTCTGTTGATGTCTTGTAGGCAATGTTTTCTACGGTCTTATAGTGCGTCTTGTCGGCAGCTGACGTGTGCAAGCCAAACAAGAGGAGCATTAAGAAAATTAATTTTATTGTTCTCATGATTGTGAAAATGTTTTTTTTGTGGTTGTGTTTAGCTATGCAAAGTTAGTAAAACAATGTGAAAATCTTTTTTCTTTATCTTACAAAAAAACATCGGGTTTTGTGCTTTTGACCTGTTTCTTACATCTTTTGGCTTGTTTGTGTTAGCCGTTGCTGGCTTTTATGCCTAATTTTGCCGACAATTAAAAACTTAGAAAACGTACAATTATGAAACTCATTACTGCATTTTTTGCCTCTCTCGTCTTTTCGTCAACAGCTGTCGCGCAACCTTTGACACCCTTCCTCGGTGCCTCTATGGCAGCCCGTCATGGCTCATCTCTTGCCCCCTTAGCCCATGGGGAGCAGATAGCCTATGCCGACCCGACCATTGTGCGCGTAGGTTCAACCTTCTATCTCACGGGTACGGCCAGCGAGAGACCTCAAGGCTTTTCGGTGCTCAAATCGAAGGACCTGAAGACATGGACTCCCGTGGGACGGCTCCTCACAGAGGGCAAGCAGGTGTATGGCAACAAGGGGTTCTGGGCTCCACAGTTTTACAAAAACGGCAAGACATGGCAGCTCGCCTATACTGCCAACGAGCAGGTGGCGGTGGCTGAGGCGCCAAAGCTCACGGGACCATACACCCAGAAGCTGGTCAAGCCCGTCGATGCGTCTGCCAAGAACATAGACCCCTTTGTCTTTACCGACGACGACGGCAAGTCGTATCTCTTCCATGTGAGGTTCAATAATGGCAACTTCATCTGGGTAGCCGCTTACGACAAGAGCACGCAGACCATAGACCCTAACACCCTTCAGCGCTGTCTTGACAACACGCAGGCATGGGAGAACACGACCGATTATCCGTCGGCACCGATCATGGAAGGCCCAACGGTCATCAAGCACAAGGGCAAGTATTATCTTTTCTATTCGGCCAACCATTTTATGAGCCGCGACTATGCCATGGGCTATGCCGTTGCCGACTCGCCCCTCGGTCCGTGGAAGAAGCCAAACGACAATCGCATAATTCATCGTTCCACCGTAGGCGAGAACGGCTCAGGACATGGCGATGTGTTTGACGACAGCAAGGGCAACCTCTTTTATGTTTATCATGTTCATCATTCTGACCATGCCGTCTCGCCGCGTCTCACCCGCATCGTCCCTCTCCATTTTGTTCCGTCTGCCGATGGCTTTGACCGTGTGGAGGTGAAACGTGAAGAGGTCATCGTGCCGATAGTGAAAACGGATGGGAAGAAATAACAACATCGGGCTACACGACCGATGAAAGCTGGGCATACGGGCCAAAAGATGGCGTAGAGGCATTTGAAAGCATAACCTTTGTTATAAGATTCATATATGCGATTAATTTTGAACACCTACTTATAATAAAAAAGCCATGTAAAGAGGGAGAATAAGTGTTTGAGGAGCTGTTCCTACATTCACATCTCCTAATTTGATGGCTTTTTCTACATGATATTTTTCATGATTCGCAAGGATGGTTTTAACGCTTTTGAAATTTCCGTTGTTTGCCTTAACTTCTATTAGAGTGCATTCACCTTTATATCTTGTAACAAAGTCGATCTCCAGACCAGAATCTTTGCGAAAATAATAGAGCTTACGATTCTTTTTGCCAAAGATGTCTGCCACAAGATTCTCAAAAATGGCTCCTTTATATCCATAGAGATTGCCTTGTAGAATATCTGCTGCTGTGCCTTGTTCTAGCATACTTATGAAAAGTCCTGTATCTGCCATGTAAACTTTAAATTGGTCGCTGATAGCATTGCCGTCAAGAGGAAGCTCTGGTGTCGATAAGTTGTGGCAACGGCGTATAATGCCTGCATCTTCTATCCATTGTATACTGCCTTGATAGTCACGGCCTCTTCCGTTAGGACGTACTGAAGCGTAAGCAAATTTCTTGTTTTCTTTACTCAATTGACGTGGTATGGATTCGAAGCATTCTCTAATGCGCGGTTTGTCTGCTTGTGGGGCATATTTTAACATGTCTGCTTTATATTCCTCGATGATGGTCTGTTGTAAGCGAAGAACGTTTTGCATGTTATGGCTTTCCATAAATATGCTCACGGCTCTAGGCATTCCACCGACAATACAATATTGCAATAACAATTGGCGCATTCTTTCATGAATGGCTATTTGAACGGGAGCCTTTTCTTCTAAGCAACGTTGCAGATAGTCAATCGTTGTTTCTTTTATGCCATTAGCCCAAAGCCATTCTTCAAAATCCATTGGATACATGTCAATGATGGTTTCGTAACCTACAGGGAGTGGAGCTTCTGATGAGGTGTTGGTATGATAACCGCTTACTCCTAAAAGAGAACCTGTACCGATGACATCATATCTACCGTCTGTCTTGAAGAATTTTAAGGCCGTACGAGCATGTGGGCATTCTTGTATCTCATCAAAGATTAAACATGTCTTACCTGATACAAAATTGGCATCAGGTATCAAGGTGGAAAGAGTCATGCAGATGGTGTCAATATCCAAGCCACCGTCAAACACTGACTTGTATTCAGGATGTTGGAAGAAGTCGAGGTAAACGATATTCTCATAATTTTTGTGAGCAAAATCGAGTACTGAGAATGTCTTTCCGCATTGGCGACATCCTTTTATGATGAGAGGCATTTTGTTCTTCTCATTCTTCCAGTTTTTAAGATATTTTTCGATTTTTCGTTTAAACATTTGATATTTAATGGTTTGTGATAATTGTAAAGAAATCTGTGCACGTTTTTCAAGCGACTTTTGTTTAATTTGTGCACGTTTTTTAAGCGACTTTTTGTATGGCTCTGCCACTTTTTCAAGCGACTTTCTGTTGCAAAGATAGAATAAATTAACGAAAAGACAATGATTTTGATGCGTTTTTATTGATAAAACAGAGAATCTTATGAGACATAAAGCGCTTTCAAGATATTCCTTGCTCTTATAATCATAAACCAATACCTTTACAATATCACATTTTTAACAACCTTGTTTAAAACAACTTTGTTTAAAAGGATATATTGTCTTTATGGCAGCAAGAAACACATGATGGAACAAATGTTTCAGGACCAGAGCTATCCGTTCTACCGTTTTGGAGATTTGTTCTATCTTAACAAAATTAGTGAGGCCGACTGGGTGACTTACATCTTCGAGCGTTTTGAGGTGACGGGTAAACATATCTCTGAAGAACTGGCCCGCGAGATATGCACCGTGACCGACCGCTATTCGTCTTATGTGCAGCAGTTGGCTTGGCTGGTATGGCTGAAAACGCAACATGAGACAACGATGCGCGACGTGCAATATGGCATAGACCGCTTGCTCGATGCCTGTGAGCCGTTGTTTATCCAGCAAACCGAAGACCTGTCTGCCTATCAGATGAACTTCCTGCACGCTCTGGTGAACGGCATACATACAGGATTCACGCAATCAGAGATCCTAAAAACTTACCGCCTGGGCATAGCCGCCAATATCACAAGATTGAAGAAAGCGCTGATAGAAAAAGACCTCGTCACCCTAACAGCCCCCAAGCACCTTGAGCTAAGCGACCCCATCATTGCCCTGTGGCTGAAGAGAAGGGTTTGGAGGGAGTGATGTGGAGTGATTGTACGTCACCCAAAAATCTTCATCAAAGAGTTGAGCTATTTTCTGATGCCTTGCCATCAACATTGTTTGGGTGTAAACCTCCTTGTTCAGAGATAGCTTAATCTTTTTGGTTGTAACGGTCTTAGCCAATGGCCATGTTTGCGCTTCATAAGTGCCATGTTTATGCTTCGTAAATGGCATGTTACAATCTTCAAGTGATGATGTTTGGCTTGCAAACATGCTTTGCAAAGGATTAAAAAAACATCGAAACGGGAGCATTTTTACCCCAATTTTGCATAAATATACAGAATGACAGAAAGATAGCAAACAAGACCTTCTTCTTTCACAATGTACAAAATTATAGTTAAAATTAAATCGCGAATTGTTAACGGTTCTTAAACACACCTCTCCTTTGTCATTAAGCCTCTTTGAGGTCGTCAAAGAGGCTTAATGAGGCTGTCAAAGAGCCTCTTTGACAACGCAATAAAGGCACTTTCATTTTGTCAAATGGGCTTAACGAGAATCTGCATAAATATACGACCAGAAGTGCATATTTATGCATTGAGTGAGGTGACTGAATTTATTTCCTGACTACCAGATTTGCCGTGCCGTATCTGGTTCTTTTGCTCCTCAATCCATCGATAGTGAGACATTCTCATTTTTCCACATCGTCGGTTGGTTCAAAAACTTCCAGATTAGTCTTTTTGCTGCATCGAGGATACGCTTACCATTGGGTGACATTAGGTGACATTAGGTGACATTAGAAAAAGCCTCTAATGTCACCCGTAAACAGCTGATTGTCAGATAGCTATCTTGCGTGGTGACAATAGTGACATTATTTTGAAGAAAACAAAATCATATATTACGCATCGAGATCATTGTACTACCCTAGAAAAAGTTGAATGGATTTGTACTGTAAGCCTGAGGCTGGTTGAATGATTTTCGCCTTATCCCCAAACTCTGTTGAATAGTGTCGGCTATAGGCTACATCATTTCTCTCTTAAACCAAAGTTCAAATACACTATCTGCAAGGAATATACCCTCTTTCTCAATGGTGATAATCTCTTTGTCAACCAAACTTTTCTTTATACGATCTATATTTGATTTACTACCCAATGGGTATATTTCAGAAACCGCTTGAGTTGTAAATCCAGAATGTATGTCTTTGCACAAAAGACGAATGAAGTTGAGCTGATAGGTCGTAAGCCCCTCTGTCTGTTGTATAAAGAGACTGCTGTTTTGCTCCAACAGAGCCTTCAAGCCTTCTTCGAAACTCTCCTCGTTTACTTCTTTTCCTGTTTCGGCCATAACGTTCCATGCAAGTTGCTGCACATAAGATGAGTAATTCTTTACCACTTGGCATATTCTGCCTGCATACTCTTCTGTTATCTTCTTGCCGTACTTCTCGAATCGAGAACAGATGAAGGGGACCCAATATTCCGTAGGAATGCACTTTAGATGCAGCATCTCCCCAAACTGATAAAAAGGCATACGACGACTTTGGAAAATATTTTCCATCAGATGCTTCTTACTGCCAAAGAAGCAATAAGACACATTTTGATGATGCTGCCAAACACCGCGTAAACGTTTTTGTATAGTCAGCGAGTCTGTGAACTCACCTATCTGCTGAAACTCATCAATACATACTACAAGGCGAACGCCCTGTTCCTTGGCAATGCGTTCAGGAAGATTCAAGATTTCCTCCGGAGAATAATCCTTAGGCGTTATCCCCAATGATACAGAAAACTCAGAGTTAGGTTCCGGGCTAAATGAAATTTTGGGCGAGATTCTAACAAAGAAACGCTTGATGTTCTCCATTATTTGCTCTAAATGGTTGCCAGTGGACTTTATGATTGTTTCGGCAAATCGGTTATAGAAATCATATTCACTCCTGCAGTCATATATGTCCATATAGACGATTTTTAGCATAGGATCGTCAATCTCTGAAATAACCTTTTTTATAAGTGAGGTCTTACCCATGCGTCTTGGAGATATAAGAATAACATTAATGCCGTTTTCAAAGTCAAGCTTGATACGCTTGGTCTCTTCGATTCGGTCAGTAAAGTTGTTGCCTCCAACCGACATACCATATACAAAAGCTTTCTCCATAATCTTTACTCCTTTTCCAATTAGATTACAAATCTAATGAAAAAAAACGCAGTTC
>OQVS01000128.1_pt1 | contig 41064 bp, 34 predicted proteins | sample 1691601 | NCBI WGS metagenome assembly OQVS01 (sample SAMN03418268, study PRJEB22391) | human gut metagenome | biome: human-gut; feature: organic feature; material: feces | host: Homo sapiens | place: Tanzania | collected 2013-01 | reverse complement strand
GTTCAACGCATCGTTCGCCTCCATGAATGCCGCCAAGGTCTTCATGAAAGACAATTTAACGAACTATTGATATAAGGTAGTGTGGCTTTAGGGCATTGTACACCACATGGTGACGATGAATGGCACGGTAAAGTCGGTGACGAAGCCGTGGTAGATGCTGAGGGCTACATAACGCTGACCAACGGTTTGGGTGATGATGGGCAGGGTGGTGTCCATGGTAGTGGCTCCGCCTGCGGAGATGGGGGCGAGTGGTCCGAACCATTTGGCAAGCACCGGGGTGAGCAACAGTGTGATCATCTCTCGCACGATGTTGGCAAGGAGGGCGATTGTGCCAAGTTCGGCTCCACGGTATTCGGTTATGAAGATGCTCGAGAGTGAATAGTAGGCGAAGCCGCTGTCGACGGCGAGGCAGTCGGCGAGGCTGCGATGATGGAGGATGGAGATGATGTCGCTGTGCATTATTAGAAACGTCACGGTTGCTCCGAGCCAAGAGCCGAGAATGGTGGCTACGGGTAGGAGAGCCAGTCGGGGACTAAGACTCTTAATGTCGCTTTTCATGTCGGGGTTGAGTCCAATGCCTATGCCCACGAAGAGGAGCAGTCCGCATAAAGCTACGAAACTGACATTGCTTTGCATGAGCCATGATGGCATGTTGCCGCTATGTCCGGCAAGCAGTCCGAGAATGAAGAATCCTACTACTATTAAACTTCCTTTCATGTTAGAATGTTGAATGTTGAATTGTTGCGCGTTGCGCAATGTTGAGTGTTCGAATGTTGAATGTTGAGTGTTGGATTGTTGCGCGTTGTGCAATGTTGAGTGTTCGAATGTGGAGTTTGAATTTTTCATTCCTCATTCTACATCGGCTCCGCCGACCATTCCACATTCAACATTTCCTCCACAGTCCCCATGCCAACATGCAGCTGCCCAATGTGGCGAATACCGAGAGGACGAGGGCTTCCACTCCCAACGTAGGTAGGGCTGAGATTATCTGCTCGTTGCCTCCCACCTCGATGCCGAGCATGAAGAGCAGGAGCCATATAAGCCATGTGGTGAGACGTGACGACCATTTTGCGACAGTTGTGCCAGCTGTTTTGGATTTTATCCTTGTACGGAGGACATAGCCAGCAGTGATGCCAAGGAAAATGAAGAGAATGACGATGAACATTGCTTCAATTATTAATTATTTTTTACACTTTTCTCTTTACACTTATCCCTTTACAACTTTCTCCTTTTCCTTTCTTTATAAAATCTGCAATGCGATGGCAGCGCAAGCCTCAGCATCGGCGAGTGCATGGTGGTGGTGGTTGAGGGAGAATCCGCAACGTTCGGCGATGATGTCGAGAGTGTGGCGACCTTGAGGCCATACTTTGCGCGACTGGACGAGGGTGCAGAGGAAGGGATAGTCGGGGTAGTCCATCTGATAGCAGCGGAACACGGCTTTAAGGCAACTTTCGTCGAATGCCTTATTGTGGGCTACGAGGGGTAGACCCTGTATCTTTGGCTCAATCTTGCGCCATACATTGGGGAAGATTGGGGCGTTGGCTGTGTCGTTGAGAGTTATGCCATGTACACGTGAGCACCAGTAGGTGTAGTATTCGGGTTCGGGCTTAATCAGTGAGTAGAACTCGTCTACCTTCTTGCCGTCTCTGTAGACAACAATGCCCACTGAGCATACGCTTGTGCGCTCGGCGTTGGCTGTCTCGAAGTCGATGGCTGCAAAATCTTTCATCAGTAATTCTGTTGTTTCTTGATTTGAATAATAGTTTTGTTGTCTCCTCCAATTTTGTAGTGCTCAAACAAAAAAGCTGCTCCCAATTAGTATTGAGAACAGCTTCATAATATGTTCAAATATAATTCTATAGCTTGGGAAGATGAGCGGTAAACGGGGCTCGAACCCGCGACCCCCAGCTTGGGAAGCTAGTGCTCTACCAACTGAGCTATTACCGCGAAGGGTTATTGATAAGTTGGCAATTAAAAGAGTGTGGAGCCGATACCCGGACTCGAACCGGGGACCCACGCATTACGAATGCGTTGCTCTACCAACTGAGCCATATCGGCTTAAAAGTCCACTTCTTTTTCAAATGCGTTTGCAAAGTTAAAGAATTTCTTTTAATATGCCAAATCTTTCATGCGGTTTTTGCTTTTAGCAGGCAAGTTTTTAGAACTTGTAGCCAATTGTCATGAGCACCTGGTTGCGCTTGTTGCTCACCTTGGTTGAGCCACACACGTTGTCGTAGGCAGGCACACGCTCGGTGGTAGTGGGCTGGTCGACATAGCTCATGAAGGGATAGAAGTCGCCGTTGGTCTGACTGTACTGGTAGGCGAGGTCGATAGTCCAGTTTTTGGCTGCATATCCGAAACCTGCTGTCAGTCGATGGGTGTCTTTCCAGTTGGTGTAGTCGGTTGTTGAGCTGTAGTAGGTACCGTAGGAACTGATTGAGCCGTCCTTGTAGCCCTGCTTGTCGTACATGGCAGAGAGATAGTTGTAGCCGAGACGCACTGCAAAATTCTTCTCAGGCTTGAACTCAAGACCGAGCTTAAGCGTGTGTACGCTTTTAAGCGACTGCTTGATGTTTTGCTTCATTGCCTTGTCGCTGTAGCTACTCTCATAGTAGTTGCCCCAATAGTCGTAGTCGCCGCCGTCGTTTACACGGATATCACAGGTGCTGTAGTCGGCATACTCGTAGGTGGCACCGAGTGCGAGATAATTGCTCACGGTGTGGCCAAGGCTAAGTCCGAATCGCCATGGGGTGTAGAACTTGAAATCGTAGCTTTCGCTTACGTCACCTTTGTCGTGCGAGCCATAGGCTTTGTTGAGACCAGAGTTGTCGATGGTGGTGTAGTTTCGTGTGTTGAGGTCATACCATGTGGGAGTGTTTATATAGAGGCCGATGCGGAATGGCGAGTCCTCAACGGGACGGAAGATTACGCCGCCTTTGATGTCGAAGCCTGTGCCGGTGATTCGGCGTTCGTCGGTGAGCTGTACGTTGCCGATAGAGTTGCTACCGTCGACAAGGTTCTCGTTGTATGCAGAGAAGCCGTTGTAGTGAACGTCGTAGAGTCCGAAGGTGAGACCCCAGTAGAAGCGGTCGTTGGAGTTGCCGCTTACGTTGAAGTTATACTCGCCTATATATCCCGATGTGGCGCGTCCAAACTGGTAGTCGGTGGCGTTGTAGAACACGGGCGAGCCGTCGGCTTTATTTACAATCACGCCGTTGTTGAGCTGAGCATTGCCGCTATTGAAGAGGGCGTTGCTGTAGAGATAGTCCACCTGGTTGCAAGTGGCACTGTTGCTCACAAGCGATCCGTTCTTCTCGTTGAGCAGATATACGCCGTTGAGATTCTTCATGGCAGAGAGCTTGTTCTGCGACGCACCGTTGAGACGGTCGGCAGCCGTGAGAATCTGGTCGAAGTTCTTGCTCTTGGTGTAGCTGAATCCGAAGTTGAGGAAAGAGCTGCGACTGGTGCGCATGGCGTAGACGAATCCAGCCTGGTCGAAACTCATATTTGTTTTGTTGGCACCGCCGAATGACTCAGCATCCGACAGGGTATTGAATCCAAAGGAGCCATTGACCACGCTGCGGCGGAACATGCCGATGCCGGCAGGGTTGGTTCCGATGGTTGAGATGTCGGCTCCGAGAGCCTCCATGGCTCCACCCATGCCCACATAGCGAGCCGTACCGTTGAGGTCCTTCTGGGCGAGCGGTGCGTTGTCGTAGGTCTCCTGGGCTGATACCGCAGTGCTGAGCATAGCGGCAGAAATTATGGATAGTATCTTTTTCATACGTTCGTTGTTTTTAGGATTGATGAAATGATGTCTGCGGGGTGCGGGTAGTTATCTGCGTGAGCCGAAACCGCCTCCACGGCTTCCGCCTCCGAATGAGCCGCCACCTCCACGGCTTCCGCCTCCGAATGAGCCACCACCGCCACCAAATGAGCCACGGTTGCTGCCAAATCCGCTGCCACCGCCGAAGGTGCCACGGTTGGTGCCGAAGGTGTTGTTGTCGGTTTGGCGGTTGGATTGCTGATAGCGGTTGTCCTGCTGGTTGTTGTTGCGGTTGCTGCGGTTGCCGAATGCGCTGCTGCTGTTGTCGCTGTCGTTTTTGTTCCAGCGCGAGTTGCTGCTACGGTAGCCGAAGCTTCTGCGGCTGCTATTGCCGTTGCCATCAAACGAGCCGCGATGTCCGTAGAATCGTCCGCTGCCGTTGGCATGGTTGCGTGTGCCCGAAGGACCGCTGTAGGCATAATGGCCTGGACCGTACCATCCACCCCATCCATAGTAGGGCCAACCCCATCCGTAGTAGCCGCCCCATCCGTAATACCAGGGAGAGCCATACCATCCGCTATAGTAATATGGCGAGTACCATGGGTCGTAATACCATGGGTCGTACCAGCTATAGTAGCCGTGCCAATATGGCGAGCGCCAGTAGTAGCCGTAGAATGTCGGGTCGTAATAACCATAGAATCCATCGAATCGACCCATGCGGCGAGAGTATGCAAAGTCGCTGTCTTCATCGTCGTAGTAGCGTTCGGAGCCGGGATAGATGGTTATAGTGGAGTCGAGGTCGGCTGTGCCGTAAGTGCCGTCGCCCTCGCGAAACTCGATGATGTCGTTGCCGAGCGAGTCGGTGCCAATCTTCTGGTAGTAGCTCTTGAGTTTGCCGCGGCGGTTGTATTCGTCAACATTACGGTTGCTTCCGCAGTAGTAGGTAGGACGCTCGCGTGTTTCGCGGTCGAACCGTGCAGGCGCTTCCGTCTTCGATCCCCTCTTCGGTGTGAAGTAGAGGTCGTCGTCCTGAGCTGCCATTGTGAGTGGCATTGCGCCTATGAGGACTGAGAGAAGTAATCCATTCTTCATTTTCTATTTATTTTTTTTGTTTTTTTATTTTTGTAAAAATTTCATTGCCAAATTGTCATTTGTTTTTGACATATATGTATTGTTGCATCTTTCCTCCTTTCGAGTGGTGGTATCATTCCTTGTTTTGAGGGTGGTATCATTCCTCTTTTTACTAATATAATGCTTGTTCTGCAATTTTATTGCATTGCTTGTATCAATATCTATTTTCCTATATGCAAAATTAATGCTAATATGACTGCAAAATTAGGGAAAAACCCTAAAAGGCGGTAGGTTTTCCCCTAATTTTTTGCTAATTTTGCGGAGTATAACCATTAAAAAGCAAAAAGAATGAAATATTACGTTGCTAATTTCAATATAGAATGTGCGGAAGAGCTGCTTCAGCCAGCCCGCGAGTTGCTGTCGGCAGCTGCCTGCGAGGCAGGTTTCGAGGCTTTCGAGGACACCAAGGATGGCATCGCTGGATATGTGCAGCGCCCGCTCTATGACAAGGAAGCCCTTGACGCCGCCATCGCCGACTATATGCCCGAGGGTGCCAGCGTGAGCTACAGGCTTGAGGATGTGGCCGATCAGGATTGGAACCAAGGTTGGGAGGATGAGGGCTTTGAGCCTATTGGAGTGACAGACCACCTTATTATATATGATGCCAAGCATACCGACCGCTCGATGTTTGCCGGCGAGGATGGCGTTATGCGCATATTCATTGAGGCACGCAACGCCTTTGGCACAGGTACCCATCAGACTACGCGAATGATTTTGCGCCGACTCCTTGGTATGGACATGAATGGCAAGAAGGTGCTCGATTGCGGTTGTGGCACAGGCATTCTTGGCATCGTGGCCTCGCGTCTTGGGGCTGGCAGGGTTGTGGGCTACGACATTGATGAGTGGAGCTCGGAGAATGCCAAGCACAATGCCGCACTTAACGGGGTCGGAAATCTTGATGTGATGTTGGGTGATGCGTCGGTGCTCGATTGCGTAAATGAGGAGTTTGACGTAGTGATTGCAAATATCAACCGCAATATCCTGATAAACGATATGACGACTTTCCGTAGCCATTTGAAGACTGACGGACGATTGATTCTCAGCGGTTTTTATGAGTCGGATGTACCTATGCTAGAGGAAAAGGCAATAGAAAACGGTATGGCTCTGATGGATGTTGTGAGCGACGAGGAGTGGGCTTGCGCCATGTTTGAGTGCAAAAAACTACTGTAACTTCAGAACTTGAGAATTATCAATTGTATAATCAAGAAATTCAAGTTTCGCAAGTGTGGATTTTAAAGGACTTCTTTGATTTCCACACTGCGTTCTATAAAGAAACAAATGATGAGGATGAATGTTAGGATTTGTGTTGTGGTGATGGCTTTGTCGTTGTCGGCACAAAGCTTTGGTCAGACAGCTTCTTGCGCGCATACTTCTACTGATATCAATACTGTCTACAAGCGTTATCATGGCGACGGCATAGATAATGTGCTGGAATATATGCCTACGGTTGCTGTGTTCGGACTGAAGGCTTTGGGAGTGGAGTCGGAGAGTTCATGGAAGAAGCTACTGACGGTGTCGGTTGCTTCGTTTGCCATAAATGCCGGAGTGACTTATGCTCTGAAGCATACAATACATGCGAAACGCCCTGACGGGACAGACAACCGCTCGTTTCCGTCGGGACATACATCAATAGCTTTCTGTGGAGCCACCACGCTTATGCATGAATATTATAAGGTGTCGCCATGGATAGGAGTGGCAGGATATGCCGTGGCAACAACGGTGGCTGTAGACCGTGTGCGGCGCAACAGGCACAGGTGGGGCGACGTGGTGGCTGGTGCGGCTATAGGTTGCGCTTCAGCCGAATTAGGATACTTGATAGGTAACCTTGTCATTGGCAAAAACAAGAAAGGCGTGGATGGAAAGCACAAGAAAAATGATGACCTCAGCCTTGCAGTGTCGCCAATGGGAGCTAGTATAATTATTAGTTATTAATTGTTAATTGTTAGTTATTAATTGTGTGTTGATTATAATTAATAACTAATAATTACCAATTAATAATTTACCAAACTCCCTCTTGATTGCCTATTGTCAACTTCTTCATGTCGTAGTACGACCCATTGTATATGTTGAAGTCGACAAAACCTTTTATGCCAGGCAGGCGTCCAACGTCAGTGTGCTGCCAAAATTTCCATGGACCCTTGTATTCCACCTTGTCGACATAGTAATGGGCTATCCAGTAGGGATAGTCGTCGAATACAGGGGCGTTGAGATATTTTTCCTTAAATTTATAATATGTATAGATGATGGGCTTTACGTGGTATTTGTCCTCAACGATGTGAAGCCATGTGAGCACGTCGCGCTGAAAGTCCTCTATAGACTTGTCGGCTGGTTTATGTTCAACGTCGAGCACAGGGGGCAGGTCGCCGTCTTCCAACTGCACAGTGTTTAGAAAATGATAGGCTTGGGAGCGTGCCGATGACAAGTTGCTCCAGAAATGGTAGGCACCACGTATATAGCCATACTCGCGGGCTTGAAGAAAATTTTCGATAAACTTGCTGTCAACGCGTGTTGAGCCTTCGGTCGACTTAATCATAACAAACCTCAAGGGGTAGCCCTCAATCATGCCACCACGTAGTTTGTCCCAGTCGATATCGCCCTGGTAGTGGGAGATGTCGATGCCGTGTATCTCGTATCCGGCAGGATAGTTGGCATCGCCATAAAGGGCACGCCATCTGAACCCCGTGGGACTCACGAAGAACGAGTAGAACAACCATACATACAGGCACATGACAGCAATGCCGCCTGTCCACCATGCAGCGTGAGGGTTGCGGGCGAGTAGGTCGGAGAGAGCAGATCGTTTCTTCTTTGTTCTGCGTTTTCTGTTATTGCGCCTTTTAGAGCGGTTGGACTCATTCATAGTGAAGGAAAATTAATGTAAAGCTTAACGAAAAAAGAGCAGAATGACCAATGCCATCCTGCTCTATGTTGTTGTATGTAACTCAGCTTGAAGCTGACTTTGCGTGGCAATGATTACTTGCCATGCTCAAGCTTAAGAGTCTTAGTAGGCTGGTCGCAAACCTCTGTCGGACCCCAGTACTGTACAGGACCTGGGTATACGTAGCAGTCGTTCTTAGCCCACTCCTCGCGGTGAGCAGCGAAGAACTTGAACGGAGCACCGTCAAGCTCAACGAGAGCCTTGCGGATAACAGGCTTGTTGGCACCGTTACGACGCTCGATGTTCATCATCATTGTGATAGGCACACCACCTGCAATCCACTCTGCAGCAGGAGCTGTTGTGTTCTTGATAACAGACATGTAGCCAGTCTTGCCGTTGGCGATGAGGCATGAAGCGTTGAAGCCGAGTGAGTAGCAGTAGTCGGCATCATAGTTAGAAGGAGCTGCGCAACGTCCCTCATAGCCGAAGAAGTGGTGCTGTGCAGAGAAGCTGCCTTCGAACTTGCCCTCTTCCTTCCAAGCCTCGAGCTTCTTAGCAACCATGCGTGAGAGGAGCTTCTCAGTCTCGATGAGCGAAACCTGAACGTTTCCGTGTGGGTCGCGGTCGAGGCAGAGCTGACGTGCAACGTCCTCAGGAAGCGACTCAAGAACAGCAAGGTTGTCTTTGGCGATAGAGCTCTTAACGAAGTCAATCTGCTCCTCAGCGTCGGCAAACTCGCGTGACTCGCCAGTAGCAGGGTCGGTGAGCACCTCGTTGAGCTCGGCGATGAGCTTCTTGATGGCAGGGATGAACTCGATAAGACCCTCAGGGATGAGGACAGTACCGAAGTGGTTGCCGTCGGCAGCGCGGTCGGCTACAACCTTGGCGATGTATGTAACAACGTCGTCGAGAGACATCTCCTTAGCCTCGATTTCCTCAGAAATCAAGCAAACGTTAGGCTGTGTCTGGAGGGCGCACTCAAGAGCGATGTGAGAAGCCGAACGGCCCATGAGCTTGATGAAGTGCCAGTACTTGCGTGCAGAGTTGCAGTCGCGCTGGATGTTGCCGATAAGTTCAGCATATGTCTTGCAGGCTGTGTCGAAACCGAAAGAGGTCTCAATCTGCTCGTTCTTCAAGTCGCCGTCGATGGTCTTCGGGCAACCGATTACCTGAACGCCATACTTCTTGGCTGCATAGTATTCAGCGAGAACGCAAGCATTGGTATTAGAGTCGTCGCCACCTATGATTACGAGAGCCTTGATGCCGAGCTCGCGGAGAATCTCGATACCCTTCTCAAACTGCTCTTCCTTCTCAAGCTTGGTACGGCCAGAGCCGATGATGTCGAAACCGCCAGTGTTGCGATACTGGTCCATAATCTCAGAAGTGATCTCCATATAGTTGTGGTCGACCAAACCGCCAGGACCGAGGATGAAGCCGTAGAGCTTGTTCTCAGGGTTCAAAGCCTTAACGCCGTCGAAGAGACCAGAGATTACGTTGTGACCGCCAGGAGCCTGACCGCCAGAGAGAATAACGCCTACGTTGAAAGCGGGTAGTTCTTTCTTCTCGCCAGCCTCGAAAGTGATAACAGGCATTCCGTATGTGTTGGGGAACAAAGCCTTGATTTCTTCCTGGTTACCTACTGACTGTGTTGCCTCGCCTTCAACGGCCTTCACTGGACCCTGGAGGGCCTTAGGCAATTTGGGCTGATAAGCAGCTCTTGCAATCTGCAATGCACTAATTTCCATGTGATTTTAAATATTAAATATGTGTGATTGAAATATAAGATCTTCATTACGCTTCTTCAGCGCACTTCTTTTGCACCTGCAAAAATACTGCTTTTTCACGACATGGTGAAAAAAAAAAGCGGAAAACATTGCTTTATGACATTTTTTATTGATATTGCTTGCCACATAACGTTTTTTTTTCTATCTTTGGCATGTTAATTTAATTGTTTAATCAGATTATATTTTCAGTTATGGCTAACAAACGAAGCTTAAAACGCAATATCAATTACGTTTGCAGTGAACTCTTCTCTGAAGTAGTGGCAATATCTTATACGACAGATGCCGGTGAGGATAACATCAAGGCGTTGCTCACGTCGATACTTGTAATCCACGACGACTATGTGCGCAGAGTATCGCATCTGGAACCGGGACTCGCTCCAAAAGTTTTCTACAAGAATCTCATAACCAGTTTCAATAAGCAAGCTTCTGAAATTGTCGACCAGATAACAAACCTTGGATAAGATGACTTTCATACAACGCATTTGCAAATCGATTCTTTATAAACACATGGGGTGGACCACTCGTATAGAAGTGGACCACCCCACTAAGTATATACTCTGCCTTGCTCCGCACACGAGCAATTGGGACTTCATCATCGGCCTGCTCTTCTCGCGTGCTGAGGGAATGCACATCAACTTCCTTATGAAGAAGGAGTGGTTCTTCTGGCCGCTTGGCATATGGTTCAGGCATCTTGGCGGAATACCCGTCAATCGCGGAAAGCACACAAGCATGACCGACGCCATGGCAGAGGCTGCGCGCAAGGCTCCCGACTTCCGTCTGTGTGTGACACCCGAGGGCACTCGCTCGCTGAATCCGAACTGGAAGAAGGGCTTCTACTTCATAGCCCTCAAGGCGGGTATTCCAATATTGCTATACGGACTCGACTTTGAGCGCAAGCTCATAGAGTGCAAGCATATGCTCACGCCGACGGGCGACGTTGATGCAGACATGAAGATTATAAAAACGTATTTCAAGGATTTTAAGGGCAAAAAGCCAGAGCTTTTCTCTGTAGGAGAATTATGAAAATGAACAATCGAGTACTTTCATTCATAATATGTGCCGCATCGTTTGTGACGGCTACTGCGTTGGCCAATGCTCCTAAGAAGCTGCCAAAAGAAAAAATAAGTGCTCTGCTCAAGAATTATGTGCTGCAGAACAAGGCGAAGAATGTAGACTATCCGTCGCAGCCATACGTTGAATCGTTCAGATTGGACGACGCCCGCCGACAGCTCACGCTTGTTGTAAGCTCGTCGTTCGCAACACAGAATTTCACGGAGAAGTCTGTGAGATACTATTACAAGCGACTTGCCAAGACACTGCCCAAACCCTACAACCGCTACGACCTGCGTATTGAGACAGTGGGTCTGCCCATAGAGATGCTTGTGGCAGGAACCAAGCTTGAAACAGCCGATGCCAAGGCTTTCTGGGGACGCATAGAATATGAGGGGCAACCGTGGGTGACGAATGTGTCGAAACCGTTTTTCGTGTCGCACGGACTCTTCGACCGCCACATCTCCCTTTGGGCGTCGCATGGCAGATATTACGATAAGAAGAAAGAACGATGGAAATGGCAACGCCCCAACCTGTTTGGCACTACCGAGGACTTATTCACGCAGACCATCGTTGTGCCTTATCTCATTCCGATGCTTGAGAATGCGGGAGCAGTGGTCTATACACCACGTGAGCGCGACTGGCAGAGGTACGAGGTTGTTGTGGACAACGACAATGGCAAGGGATATGTAGAGGACAACGGCAAGGAACGGTGGGCTGCCACCAACGAAAGTGGCTTTGCTTGTCATGTTGGTACTTACAGCGATGGCGAGAATCCATTCTGTGACGGTACGGCAAGACAGGTGAAGGCCATTCGTAAAGGCTCTGAGTCGTGGGCTTCTTATCAACCTGACTTTCCGCAGGCCGGCAAGTATGCTGTATACGTGAGCTACCAGACGGTGGAGAAGAGTGTGGCAGATGCCAAATACATCGTGTTCCACAAAGGTGAGCGCACGGAGTTCTGCGTAAACCAAAAGATGGGTGGCGGCACATGGGTGTATCTTGGCACTTTCGACTTCGACAAGGGTGACAGCGAGCTCAACCGTGTGGTGCTGACCAACATTTCGGAGGAGCGGGGTGTGGTGACAACCGATGCTGTGCGCTTCGGAGGAGGCATGGGCAACATTCAGAGGGCTGGCACTACGAGCGGACTGCCGCGCTGTCTTGAAGGCGCACGCTATTCAGCACAATGGGCAGGCGCACCGTATGCTGTGTATGGTGGGCGCGGAGGTACGGACGACTATTCTGACGACATAAACACCCGTTCCAACATGACCAACTGGCTTGCGGGAGGATCTGTGTACGTACCGACGATGGATGGCAAGAAAGTGCCTATAGAACTGTCGCTTGCCGTGCATAGTGATGCAGGATATAGTGCTGTAGCCGACTCCATAATTGGATCGCTTGCAATATGCACAACAAAATTCAATGACGGGCGACTGAACAGCGGCATCTCGCGTATGGCCTCGCATGATTTAGCTGAAACTCTGCTTTCGGGCATTCAGCGCGACATTTCCGCAAAATACGGCAAGTGGACGCGCCGATATCTGTGGGACCGCAATTACAGCGAGACCCGAAAGCCTGAGGTGCCGTCGGCTATTGTCGAGACAATGTCGCACCAAAACTTCGCTGATATGCGACGTGGACTGGATCCTAATTTCCGCTTCACCCTTGCACGCTCGCTGTATAAATCGATATTGCGCTATGTTAATGGCGGACATCAAAGACCATGTGTGGTGCAGCCATTGCCAGTAAGCAATTTCTGTATAGAGCATATAGGTGGAAACCAACTGCGCCTGTCGTGGCTACCCGTTAAGGACGATATGGAACCAACAGCCATGCCAACAGCATATAATATATATGTGGCGGAGAATGGCAAGGGATTTGACAACGGACGTATGGTGTCGGGCACATCTTTGCTGTTTGAGGCAAAGCGAGGTGTGGTCTATAAGTTCCGTGTGGCAGCTGTCAACCGTGGTGGCGAGAGTTTCCCGTCAGAGACGCTTGCTGCGTATCTGTCAGAAGGACAACATGCCAAGGATGTGCTTGTGGTCGACGGATTCAAGCGACTGTCGGGGCCTTCTGTAGTAGACGACGATTCACGGCAGGGGTTCGACCTCGACGACGACATAGGAGTGTCGCTCGGACTCACGGCAGGTTGGAACGGCCGACAGCAATGTTTCGATAAGACTCGTGCCGGAAGCGAGGGGCCAGGCGCATTGGGATATTGTGGCGACGAGCTTGCTGGCAAGTTTATTATGGGCAATCAGCAGAACGCATCGGTGTGTCATGTTGAAAACATAGCCCTTGCAGGCAATTACAATGTGGTGAGCTGCTCGCTGGAGTCGCTTGAGAACGATTTCGTGAAGCCCTCGCATTATGGCGTGATAGACATTGCTTTCGGTCTGCAGAAAAATGATGGCCACTCGTTAGTGTATTACAAGACATTCTCGTCGTTGCTGCAAAGTCAGCTTAAGGCCTTCATCCGAGGCGGTGGCCGACTGTTGGTGAGTGGCGCATATGTTGGTAGCGACATGCAACAGCCGGCTGAGCGTGAATTCATGTCTGACGTGCTTAAGTCGGGATTCACTGGTGTGAACTGTTCGCAACCCGACAATCTTGTGAATGGACTTGGCATTTCGTTCGACATAATCCGTCAGCCCAATAACATGCATTATGCTGCCACATCAGTGGATATGTTGCGCCCATCGTCGCCTTTGTCGTTCTGTGCAATGCAGTATGCCGATGGCACTGATGCCGCTGTGGCCTATGATGGCACCGACTATAAGAGTTTCACAATGGGATTCCCGTTTGAATGTATAAACAGCCTGAAGGCACGTCAGCAGGTTATGAAGGCAGTTATGACATTCCTTGTGAAATAAATGAAAAGAATAAACCAATAACAATAATAATAAAAAAAACCAAATGATTATGTACAAAATTCAAGCTAATGCCTCAGGCACAAGAAGTATAGAAGTAAGCGACAAGCATCTTGAGACACTTGCCAAGTATTCACTCCTCAACGCTCTTGTCGACAGCAATGGTATTGTCGACGAGCCGGTGCTCGACAAACTGAAACTCAATGTGCGCTCGCTCTTAGAGTCGTCGGGAATAAGCGACAAGGATTTGCTCGATTTATGCCTCGACGTTATATACAATAATAATATGAAGGCTCTCGGATTGGCCAATCTCGTTGCCCTTTACAAGGAGTGGGAGAGTAAGCCGAAGGAAGAGACAGAAGAGTAGGAGTTGTGGCGTGAACGTCGGCAGGACCGGAAGACTACAACTTGAAGTATTAATAAAAAAGAAAAAAAACATTAGACAATGAAAGAATACAGGCTCACCGACTGGCTGCCTACTACTAAGAAAGAAATGGAACTCAGAGGATGGGATTCGGTAGACGTAATCCTGTTCTCTGCAGACGCATACGTTGACCATCCGTCGTTTGGAGCCGCTGTCATAGGGCGTACGCTTGAGGCAGCCGGCTACCGTGTGGCTATAGTGCCACAACCCGACTGGCATGGCGACTATCGCGACTTCAAGAAATTGGGACGTCCTAATCTCTTTTTCGGAATTGCACCAGGATGTATGGACTCTATGGTCAACAAGTATACAGCCGGCAAGCGCCTGCGTTCGGAGGATGCTTACAGTCCTGACGGGCGACACGACTGCCGCCCGGAATATCCTACCATTGTCTATACAAAAATCTTGAAACAAATATTTCCTGATGTGCCCGTAGTTCTTGGCGGAATAGAGGCCTCGCTTCGACGACTTACCCACTACGATTACTGGAAGGACGGACTTCAGAAATGTATACTCTGCGACTCGGGAGCCGACATGATAATCTATGGAATGGGCGAGAAGCCTATCATCGAACTTTGCCGACAGTTCAGTGAAGGCAAGAAGGTGGATGAAATCAAGGACATTCCACAGACTGTGTATCTTTGTCGAGAGGCTGAGATTTTAGGTGGAATAACAGCCGACGACATTGTGCTGCACAGTCATGAGGAGTGTCTGCGCAACAAAAAGGCTGAGGCTGAGAATTTCCGCCATATAGAGGAGGAGTCGAACAGAATGCAGGCACAACGCCTGCTTCAAGCAGTCGACGGCAAGTATGTAGTGGTGAATCCGATGTATCCGCCTATGACATCAGAAGAGCTTGACCGTTCGTTTGATTTGCCATACACGCGTTTGCCTCATCCAAAGTATAAGGGAAAGCGTATTCCTGCCTACGACATGATAAAGTTCTCGGTGAATCTGCACCGTGGCTGCTTCGGCGGATGTGCGTTTTGCACCATCAGTGCTCATCAGGGCAAATTTATTGCCTGTCGTTCGAAGGAGAGTGTGCTTCGCGAAGTGAAGAAGGTAATGGAAATGCCCGACTTTAAGGGGTATCTGTCCGACCTCGGCGGGCCGTCGGCCAACATGTATGGTATGCACGGCAAGAATCCTAAGGCCTGCGCCGTGTGCAAGCGTCCGTCGTGCATAAATCCGCAGGTATGTCCAAATCTTATAACCGACCATTCTTCATTGCTCGAAATATATCATGCGGTAGACGCGCTGCCGGGCATTAAGAAGAGCTTTATTGGTAGTGGTGTGCGCTACGATTTGCTCTTGCACAAGAGCAAGGATGAGAAGTCGAATGCTGCCGCTCGACAATACACTCGCGAACTTATATGCAAGCATGTCAGCGGACGCCTGAAGGTAGCTCCTGAGCACACTTCTGATGCTGTGCTTAAACTCATGCGCAAGCCATCGTTCACACTGTTTGAGGAATTCAAGCGCATCTTCGACAAGATAAACAAGGAGGAAAACCTCCGCCAGCAGATTATTCCTTACTTTATAAGTTCTCATCCTGGATGTCGTGAGGAGGATATGGCTGAGCTTGCGGTTATCACCAAGCAGCTCGACTTCCATCTTGAGCAAGTGCAGGATTTTACGCCTACACCTATGACTGTGAGTACAGAAACATGGTATACGGGTTATGATCCTTATACGCTTGAACCAGTGTATTCAGCCAAAACCCCACGCGAGAAACTTGCACAACGACAATTCTTCTTCTGGTATAAGCCTGATGAACGAAGGAATATTGAGAATGAGTTGCGACGTATAGGTCGTTCCGATCTTATTTCAAAACTCTATGCAGGAGTGCCAATGCCCAATAAGGGTGGACGTAACTTTGGCAATAACCGTCGTCCTGAGTTTGAGCGTAAACAGTGGGAACGAGATGATTCGCCACGTGAGCGAAACCGCCGTGGGCAGGAGAGTCCTAATGGAGGTGGAGCTTATGGAAGGTCTGATGTAAGTAGGGCTTATGGAAAGTCTGATGGAAGTAGGGCTTATGGAAAGCCTAATAGAAATGGATTTTATGGGAAGCCTAATGGAGGCAAGGTGAATGAAAAGTCGAATAGTGGTAGAAATAATGGTTATGGCAAAGGCCATAGCAAGAAAAAGTGAAGTTCATTTGATATTTGAATAAATATCTTTATAGTAGGAGGTTATGGTTTCATAGCCATAGCCTCCTGCAGATAAATAAATGTTTGTAGAGTCTTGTCACAATTCTCTACTTTTTAGAATTCTTTTGTGTTCAAATTTCTTAGAATTCGAATTTCTCAAGTTTCAAGCCGTTCTTTGTCAGAGCTTCAATCTCTGGTACAAGTCGTGTGAAATGAGCCGAGGCCATGTGGGCTTTCAAAACTTCCTCGTCTTTCCATGTCTCGCAGAACATCATTACTAATGGGCGTGTAGAGCTAAGGAACAAATCGTAGGATATGTTGCCATCGTCTTTGCGCGACTCATTCACCAATTCAGTGCCAAGTTTCTTTACCGTCTCAACACTTGCATTGTCTTTCACTTCAAAAAAAGCATTTAATCTAATCATTGCACTGTTGTTTTAATGGTTATATTGTTTTGTTAATGGTTATATTGTTTTTGATGGTGCTAAGTTATATATTTTTATTGATACGACAATGGTTTTTTTGATAAAAATGTATTCACTATATATAAAAATTGTGGGCAGCCAATCGACCGCCCACAACCAACACAAAAACTAAACTAGACTTAACTAAGCTAATTCGAGACTCTCACGAGCCCCTAATTATCACTTGCAAAGTTAGTGATTATTTTGAATAAATCAATAGTATCAATTAAAAAATATGACAACTAACAAAGAAAAATATCACAACTAACGTTAAAAACGTAATTTTGTACAATTATTTAGTATAATATTGTCCAATATAGTCATTGCAGCCATTGCTTCTACCACAGGAACCGCACGAGGCAACACGCAGGGGTCGTGTCTGCCATGTACGCAGAGAGATGTTTTGTTGCCGTTTTTGTCAACAGTAGGTTGTTCTTGAAGTATTGTGGCAACGGGTTTGAAGGCGACGCGGAAGTATATGTCTTCGCCATTGCTGATGCCTCCTTGTATGCCTCCGCTATGATTGGTGAGTGTGCTTACCTTGTTGTTGTTCGACGTGAATATGTCGTTTTGTTGACTTCCGCGTGATGTCACGCATCCGAACCCTTCGCCATATTCAAATCCTTTGGCTGCATTAATGCCAAGCATTGCCGCTCCGAGCATGGCTTGCAGTTTTCCGAATTCGGGCTCGCCAATTCCCACCGGACATCCTTTCACCACACATGTGATGATGCCACCTATAGTATCGCCCTCCGCCTTAACTTCTGTGATGAGCTGTTCCATCTCTTGTGCCTTGTCTGGGTCGGGACAACGCACAGGGTTTCGCTCGATTTCGTTGAAGTCGAGTGTCGAGTAGTTGTGGCTTACGGCTATGTCTCCCACTTGTGAGGTATAAGCAGTTATGTTTATGCCCATTTGTCTCAGAGCGAGTTTGGCGAGTGCTCCACCCACGCAGCGGCTTATGGTGATGCGTGCCGACGAGCGGCCTCCACCACGATGGTCGCGTATGCCATATTTATTATAATATGTGTAATCGGCATGCGATGGTCTGAACACATCGCGCATGTTTTCGTAGTCGTTGGAGTGCTGGTTGGTGTTGCGCACAATAAATCCTATTGGGCATCCCGTTGATTTGCCTTCAAACACTCCGCTGAGCAATTCCACCTGGTCGGCTTCATTGCGTGATGTTGTTATTTTGCTTTGTCCTGGTCGGCGTCGGTTAAGTTCGCTTTGTATGAACTCCATGTCGATGTCGATGCCTGCAGGCATACCGTCAACCACTCCGCCAATAGCAGGCCCATGACTTTCGCCGAATGTTGTAAGCGTAAAAATATTTCCGAATGTGTTGCGCATAATATCAGACGTTTTGAAAAAAAATGGACTAAGAGAACCAGCAAATATTTATTTAACTGAAAATTGAGAATTGATAATAGGCATTTTTTATAGTTGCCATTTGTCAATTCTCAATTTACTGTTAGAGTGCTAAGTATGATACTTCAATTCCTGGTCTGTCAATCCCTTTTATTATGGTTTGAAAAAAATAATGTTGTAAGGCATTTTAGTGGCAGTGTCCGCAGCAACCGCCATCTTTGTGGCCCTCGCCCTCATGGTGTCCGCATCCGCCCTCATGGTGTCCGCATCCGCCCTCGCATCCGCCGCAGTCGCCACTGCATCCGCCACCGTTAAGATGGTTGAGCATAGTCTGCAATTCCTCTTTTGTAGCCTCGCGGTTTTCGATGATGTAGCCCTTGAAGTTGAGCTTGTTGCCAGCGAGCGGATGGTTGAGGTCAACCTTCACCTTGTCGCTTCCTATTTCAAGAACAGTAGCGATGAAGAAGTTGCCGTCCTCATTCTTCAATGGAATCTGTGCGCCTTTGAAGATGTTCTTGCTGTCGAAGTGTCCGTCAACAACAAACATTTCCTTGTTGAGGTCGATAACGCGCTTCGGCTCATATTCGCCGAAAGCCTTGTCCTTGTCGAGTTCAAAGTCGAATTTTGCGCCACGCTCAAGGTTCTCGAGCTGCTCCTCAAGAGCGTCGAGAGCGGCACCGAAGCCTGTGATAAACACGAACGGCTGATCCTGAGAGGTTTCTTCTACGAGTTTGCGCTCTCCGTTGTCGTTGATGGTGAAGAGCTGATAGTGAGCTGCGATGAGCTTGTTTGTCTTATTTTCCATTTCTATTTTTGTTTGTTACTTTTCTAATTTTCAATGAATTATTGCAAAGGTACAATTTTTTTTTTGATAACTGCCTTATGTTTGTTTTTTTGTGCTAACTTAGCAGTCGAAAAACTATATATGCGTATGTTGAACAGACTGTCTTTACTTGCGGTTGCCTTGTTTTTTTTGGGCATTAGCTTTATGAAATTGTCGGCACAGACTATGACCGACAGTAAGATAACATGCAAACTCTCCACGTCGCTTAGGCGGCTTGCTGAGGGGCATGAAGTTGGAATTGTGTCTTCTGCAAAAAAGAATTCAAAAGCCAATCCTCAAAGAGTATGTGCCTTGGTGCGCACTAAAGATGCTGAAGGTCAGCCGCTTAATGCCAACGGCTGTAGGATGATAGCCCAGATAGGCGATATCTTCATTGCCGAAATTCCCGTCACTCGTCTTGCTTCTCTTGCCCAAGACTCGCGTGTGTGCCGTATAGAGGCAGAGCGTGGCAATGCCTTGCAGCTCGACTCAATGTCGTTCTACACCAATTCCACGGGCATTCACGAAGCCATGCAATTGCCGCAGGCCTACACGGGCAATGGAGTGGTGGTAGGATTGATGGACGTGGGTTTCGACCTCACCCATCCCACATTCCGCGGCAACGATGGTTCCTCGTTGCGCATAAAGCGGTTTTGGGACCAACTCTCTGCCGACACCCTTGGCAGCCGTATGTATGTTGGAGCGGAATATGTTGACCAACAGTCGCTTCTCGATTATGCCCATTCGCGTGATGGCTTTGCAATGTTTCACGGCACCCACACCCTTGGCATTGCCGCAGGCAACGGAGCCTGCACTCCATACGTGGGACTGGCTCCCGAGAGCGAGATATGTCTTGTGAGCAATGCCGTGAGTGGCGACGAGGACTTTGTTGCCGACGAGGATTTGTATAAGTACACCACCGCCACCGATGTGCTTGGCTTTAAGTATCTCTTCGACTATGCCGAATCGGTGGGCAAGCCGTGTGTCGTGTCGTTCAGCGAGGGTGCTCCGCAGGATTTTCATGGCGACAACATGCTCTACTACGAGGCGTTGTCGCGTTTGGTTGGTCCGGGTCGCATTCTTGTGGCATCGGCAGGCAACCGCGGTTTTAATCCTGATTACATGTACAAGCCTGTTGGCAAGAAGTGGGCTGGCACATTTGTCACGCCTCCCGACGATTGTGTGGCCTTAACCGTAAAGGCTTCGCAAGGCATAACCATGCATACCCGCTTCCATCGTGTGAGGAAGGATGGCTTTGATAGTGGCTCTGCTCATGCTGTAAGTGATGATTTTGGGGTCTACTTTGTTGTGCCCGTTGCTGATGTTTGTGCTTCTCCCGACTCGTTGCTCTCGGATACGGTTGTGATAAAAGGTGTAGAGTATGTGCAGAGCATGCAGGCCTATCGCTCATGCTTCAATCCGTCTGACGTGATGGTTGATGTTGTCTTGGCACGTTCGGATGGCAACGGGCTTTGTCAGTCGGGATGCCTTACGTCGTTCAGCGTTTCGGGCGAGGATGGCGAGGCTGAAGTCTATAGGGTGCATGGTGACTTTGGCAAGAACAATGAAGACATTACGCTCGACGACGCCGTTTCTACGCATGGCATTCTTTCGCCAGGCAGTGCCCCGAGTGTGATATGTGTTGGAGCCACAGCCTACCGTCCTGAGTATACTAATGTTTATGGCTATGTCCACAAGCTTTCTTGGGGCGTGTCGGGCGAGCGTGGCAGTTTTTCTTCTGTCGGACCAACTTTCGACGGACGCTCCAAGCCTGATGTCATGGCTCCGGGAGCCAATGTCATCTCGGCAATGAGCAGTTATTATATGCAGGAGAATACAGCCACAACGCTTGTGTCGAGCCATGAGTTCGAGGGGCGCACTTATGGATGGGCTGTCGAGGGTGGCACGTCGATGTCAACTCCTGCCGTGGCAGGCATCGTGGCCTTATGGCTGCAAGCCAATCCGCAGCTCTCGCCTGATGATGTGCTCGGCGTAATGAGTCGCACTTGCCGTCCTTGTGGCGATTATGGAGCCGACACGCCTAACTATTGTGGCATGGGAGCCATCGATGCTTATGCGGGATTGCTCGACGTGCTTGGCTTGACGGGTGTGGAGGGTCTTTCGTGCAAGAATCCAGATGGAGCTGACATTACTATATATAATAATGTGTTGCATATATCCTTTGGCTCGCCTCTCATGAATGATGCGGCCTACGTGGTGTTCGACCTTAGCGGGCGCAAGTGTGCTTCTGGCATCCTGCCGCAGGGCAAGGCCGAGTGGGATGTTGTGCTTGATGTGCCACGGGGTGTTTATGCTGTGCAGCTTAACGTGGATGGCAAAGGCAGCAGCGGTTCGGCTCTTGTAAGGGTGGAGTGATTTTTTTGTACATATTATTTTGTAGTTATTAAAAAATGTATACTTTTGCAGTCGATAATAACATATACTAATAAAAATTGTTATGAAGAAAATTAAGTTTATATTGGCTGCCGTCGTTGCGGCCATCGTTTTTGCGTGCGGCACAACGCGCACCGTACCTATCACCGGACGTAAGCAGGACATTCTTGTAAGCGACGAACAGGTGCTCGCGCTCAGCAATCAGGAGTACACCAACTACATGAAGTCGGCAAAGCTCTCCACCAATTCTGCCAACACCGCAATGGTGAAGCGAGTGGGTCAGCGTCTTGCGACGGCTGTCGAGAAATATCTCAACGAGCACGGAATGGCTGCTGAGGCAAAGCAGTTCAGCTGGGAGTTCAATCTCGTGCAGGACAAGAATGTTAACGCCTTCTGTATGCCTGGCGGCAAGATTGTGGTGTATGAGGGATTGCTGCCCGTCACCAAGGATGAGGCTTCGCTTGCCATTGTTCTTGGCCACGAGATAGCCCATGCTGTGGCAAAGCACTCAGCCGAGCAGATGAGCAAGCAGATTAAGAACCAGTATGGCACTCAGATTCTTGGCGAGGTGCTTAATGCTGTTGGTGTAGGAGCCAACACCACACAGCTTGCACAGGTCATCGCCCAAAAGGGATTGCAGTTCCGCAGCCTCAAGTACTCGCGCGACAACGAGAGCGAGGCCGACCACATGGGACTTATCTTTGCAGCCATGGCTGGCTACGACCCTAACGTGGCCGTCACGTTCTGGCAGCGCATGTCGCAGGCTACAGGCAGCACAGGCTACGAGAGCGACATGTTCAGCGACCATCCGTCCGACGCCAAACGTATTGCTGCCATCAAGCAGGAATTGCCCGAGGCTCTTACCTATTATAAGCCCGTCACAACGTCGACTACAAAAAAGTCTAACACTAACAAGAAGAAGACAACAACCAAGAGGACCACTACTACAAGAAGAAAGTAAATATGGTTCTTCCGACATTTGGAGTGATGTAAACAGAGAATTCTGTCCAACGCTTATACAAAAACATTTAAAACACCGTATATATTTTCCGAGCCTACGGCTTGCTTTAAATTCAGCCAAAGCCTTAAAGAGAGCAAGCTCTCTACGGCTTTGGCTGAATTTAAAGCATTGGCACGATGTGCCACTCGGAAAAAATATACGGCGATAAACAGAAAAAAACATTAGTACAATGTTGACCCAATGTTTTATATATATATTGTTTGAGGATATGGTCATAATTTTTTTTTCTGTTTATTACCCGATTGTTGGCTTAGTGCTGCTGCACCAATCTATTTGTTTAAGGTTGGATGTTGAGAGCTTGCTCTCGTAAAGCCAACCTTAAACAAATAGATTGAACCTGTAGGGTTTGCCAACAATCGGGTGTTTTAATTGTTTTTGTTAAATCCCCTTCTAATATTCTGTCACTCTATATTCCGGATAAACCTTCTTTTTTTTGCATCGCTCCAAATATCAGAATAACCGTAAATAAAAGCAGTAATTCCTAATTATATGTATTCTTTTTCCCGCTTTAACCTTTATTTTCTTCTATTCCCTTTCTCGTTTCATCCTTTTTATGTAACTTTACACAAGTAAACGAAAAAGAAACGAAATGTATCAGAAATTCATAATCAATCAAGACGGAGTGCTGAAATTTGGCAATGTTTATCTTCATCGCTATCTGCTTGACAAAGGCGAACGCTGCCCTTATGGTGGCGGTTTGTGGAAGATAGACAACAGCCGCGGGGCAATATTGCTCTACGGTCGCTCGTTCGATTTCGGACGTCCTGATTTCGATTTCGTGAAGCGTGTTGACTGGAGTTTTCTTGGCGGCAAGGAGCATCCGCTGCTTTGGGCTCCTCATTGGCCCGACGAGAGCCAGGTGGAACCCGTGATAATATAGCAGGAGGAGAATGGCGAGGACCATTGAAGATGAAAATGAAGGTCTTATAAACAAACTCACGACAACAAATAATAAACAAACTCTCGACAATAATTAATAAACAAACCACGACAACAATGAACGACAAAAATAAAGCAAACACCCCACTGAACTTCGAGAAAATCTTCCATGATGATCTCTATCAGTATCTGCTCTCTCGCAACATGGTAGACGAGCGCCAGCCCGAGGCTCCCGACCTTGAGGACTTGTGGCAGAGCATAGGCGAGAGCTACATGACCGACGGCGTGCGCGAGTACAACACGGGCTATCCCTCGGTGTCGCTCGGATGGATGATGTTCATAGGCATGGCTGTGGCAAAGTATTGGGATGTGGAGTGGGAGATATATTCCAAGGTGCCCGACCTCTACGTCTACTTGCGCGACCGTGTCGACTTCGACCACATGGATGATTATATCCTCGACAAGGTGCTCTGCCTTAGTGCCGACGACCGCGCCAAGGTGAACGATGCCGTGGCAGAGTCGGCTTCGCGCACCTACAACCGCATTTGCCACATGCACCTTGAGGAAGGCACCGCCGACGCATTCCGCGCCTTCGTGGCAGCCCTTCATCAGATGTATCTTATGGGAATAGCTGTAGAGCTGAAAACTCTGGGCTATCACATGACAAAACTTTAACTCCCCACACATTATTATATATACTACATTATGGAATATCTGTTGCAACACCTTTGGGCTGTATGGGCAGTCATAGCCATGTTCTGTCTGATACTTGAAATGTCGTCGGGCGATTTCTTCATCACCTGTTTCGGCATAGGAGCCTTATGCGCCCTTGTGGCTTCTATACTCTGTGTCCCGTTATGGCTACAGGTCATTGTTTTCGCCCTCTTCTCCGTGCTGTCTATTTATTTCCTCCGCCCAAGGCTTGTGGCTTTGCTCCACAGGAGCGGCGGCAACCGCTTGAGCAATGCCGATGCAATAATCGGTAGAGTGGGCGAGGTGACTGAGACGGTGAAGGCAGGCGGCTACGGACGCGTGAAGCTCGACGGCGACGACTGGAAGGCTCAGTCGGATGCCCCACAGGATATTCCCGTAGGCACTAAGGTTGAAATCGTGGGGCGCGAAAGCATAATAGTGAAAGTTGCCGTCCCTCAGCAATAAATTTCTGTCCCTCAGCAATAAGTTGCCGTCCCCTCCCCAATTAATAATTAATAATTAATAACTAATAATTGAACATATGGAATTCATGACAATCTTCCTCATCGCACTCGTAGTGCTCGCCATTGTCTTCGTGAAGATGGCAGTAGTTATCATCCCTCAGAGTGAGACCAAAATCGTGGAGCGTCTCGGCAAGTACTATGCCACGCTCAGTCCGGGCATCAATATCATCATCCCGTTCATCGACCGCGCCAAGACCATCGTCACAATGTATCGCGGACGTTACGCCTATTCCACCACCATCGACCTTCGCGAACAGGTGTACGACTTCGACAAGCAGAATGTGATCACCAAGGACAATATTCAGATGCAGATCAACGCCCTGCTCTACTTCCAGATTGTCGACCCGTTCAAGGCTGTCTACGAGATCAACAACCTGCCCAACGCCATAGAGAAGCTCACCCAGACCACTCTGCGCAACATCATCGGCGAGATGGAGCTCGACCAGACCCTCACCTCGCGCGACACCATCAACACCAAGCTTCGCGCCGTGCTCGACGATGCCACCAACAAGTGGGGCATAAAGGTCAACCGTGTTGAGCTTCAGGACATTATCCCGCCATCGAGCGTGCTTCAGGCCATGGAGAAGCAGATGCAGGCAGAGCGCAACAAGCGTGCCACCATCCTCACATCCGAAGGTCAGAAGCAGGCCGAAATCCTAAAGTCGGAGGGCGAGAAGACCTCTACCATCAACCGTGCCGAGGCTGCCAAGCAACAGGAGATTCTGCGTGCCGAGGGCGAGGCACAGGCCCGCATACGCAAGGCAGAGGCTGAGGCCATAGCCATCGAAAAAATCACCGAGGCTGTGGGCAAGAGCACCAATCCTGCCAACTATCTGCTTGCACAGAAGTACATTCAGATGATGCAGCAGCTTGCCGAGGGCGACAAGACGAAGACCGTGTTCCTGCCCTTCGAGGCAACGAATATGTTGGGCAGCCTGGGAGGAATCAAGGAACTGTTCAAGGAGAAAGAAGAAAAATAATAATAAAAAAGAGAAAGAAGAAAAATAATAATAATAAAATAAAAACAACAAGTAAGGAATGAACATTTGTATATTTGTTGGCGCACGTCCCAACTTTGTAAAGATTGCCCCGATAGTTAGAGCCATCGACAAGGCTCATGCCGAGGGCAAGGATGTCAGCAGCAGCCTTGTTTATGCAGGTCGTGAGGACGACCCCACACTTGAGCCGTCATTGTTCGACGACCTCCAGATTCGTCGTCCCGACGTGTTCTTAGGTGTCGACTGCGAGAATCTTAACGAGCTTACCGGACAGGTGATGTCGGCTTTCGAGCGTTATCTTCAGCAACACCCAACCGACACCGTGATTGTTGTCGACGACCTCGCCTCCACAATGGCGGCAGCCATCGTCACCAAGAAGCAGGGCATCCGCTTGGCACATCTCGTGGCTGGCACACGCTCCTTCGACATTTCCATGCCAAAGGAAATCAACCGCCTTGTCATCGACGGACTCTCCGACCTGCTCTTCACAGCCGGCATTGGCGGCAGCAGCGCGGCAACACGCGAGGGAGCCGAGTCGTCGAAAATCTATATGGTGGGCAACATCCTCATGGACACCTTGCGCTTCAACCATTCGCGCTTCCATCGTCCTGCCGTGATGGACGAGTTGGGTCTTGCCGACCGCAAGTATATTGTGTTCACGCTCAACCGCAAGGTACTCATCGGCAACACCGACGAGTTGCGCGCCCTGATGGTGAGCCTTATGTCGCATACAGGCGATGTGCCCGTAGTGGCTCCGTTGCGCAAGCGTGCAGCCGACGCCGTGAAGAAGATAGTGGAGGAGAATCCACTGCTCTTCAAGGGCCTGCACATTGTCAGTCCGCTCGACTATCTTGGCTTTGGCTACCTCACAGCCCACGCCCTCGGCATCGTCACCGACTCGGGCAATGTGGCCGAGGAGGCAACGTTCAACACCGTGCCCTGCATCACGCTCAACAGCTACACCGAGCATATCGAGACCGTGAAGATTGGTTCCAACGTGCTTGTGGGCGAGGATCCCGTGCGCCTTGGTGAGGAACTCACACGCATGGTTGACGGCGAGTGGAAGCATTGCGGCATTCCGGAGCGTTGGGACGGTCGCTCGGCTGAGCGAATCGTGCAGACGCTTGTGGAGTAAAAAGGCCCACTGGTCGGGATTCTGTAGGAGGGTATGGCATCCCTGCCATACCCACTCTGCCATTATTTGTCCAACCTATAATTTTTTTCTGCTTATGAACAACAACAAATCCATTTTGTGCTCCGTGCTGATAGCCCTGAGCATCATTGTCCTTGGTTTCTGCATCAAGGGCGGTATCGACAATTTTGCCAACAAGGACCGTAAGGTTGCCGTGAAGGGATTGGCAGAGAAGGAGGTCGACGCCGACAAGGTGACGTGGCCTATTGTGTCGAAGGAGATAGGCAACGACCTGCCTGAGCTTTACACACGTCTTGGCAGCACCCAGTCGAAGATCAAGAAGTTCCTCATTGCCAACGGCATCAAGGCAGACGAGATTAGCGTGAACGCCCCGAGCGTAATCGACCAGAATGCCGACCAGTACAGCGACAACCGCCGTGCCTACCGCTACAACATCACTTCCGTCATCACCGTCACCTCGCGTAATGTGCGTCTCGTGCGCTCCATCATAGCCCGACAGGGCGAGCTCCTCAAGGAGGGCATTGCCATTGTCGACGGCGGCTACGAGAATCAGATCAAGTATGAGTATGTGTCGTTCCGCGAGATGAAGCCCAAGATGATGGAGGAGGCCATCGCCAATGCCGAGAAGACTGCCGAGCAGTTTGCCGAGAACTCCAAGAGCAAGCTCAACAAGATTGTGTCTGCCGACCAGGGACAGTTCTCCATCGAGGATCGCGACCAAAGCACTCCTTACGTTAAGAAGGTGAGAGTGGTGACGACGATTGTTTATTCGCTTAAGGATTAGATTTTTCTTTTAAAGAATATAAATCTTTTAAGGATTCAAAAAGACAGAAAGCTTAGAACAACATTTAGATGAATACGAAGAGTAGCGGCAATTATGCTTTTCTCACTCAGGCACCCGTGTCGCGTGTCATCCTCACCATGGCTGTCCCCACGATAGTGTCCATGCTCGTGACGTGCCTCTACACCATTGTCGATACTTACTTTGTAGGTCAGCTCAACACACAGTCCACGGCTGCCGTTGGCATTGCCTTCTCGCTGATGTGTCTCATCCAGGCCATAGGCTCGTTCTTCGGTCATGGCAGCGGCAGCTACATGTCGCGCGAGCTTGGGGCGCAGCGCATAGGCAATGCCACGACGATGGCAGCCACCGGACTCGTGTATTCCGTCGTGGCAGGCATTCTCATTGCCGCGGCGGGATTTTTTTATGCCCGCAGTCTGTCGCTGTGGCTTGGCAGCACCCCCACCATCCTCCCCTTCACCCAGCAATATCTCTCCATAATACTGCTCGGCTCCCCCTTCCAGATAGCCTCCTTCACCCTCAACAGCCAGTTGCGTATGCAGGGCAACACCCGCCATGCCATGTGGGGCATAGTGAGTGGCGTGCTGCTCAATGTCGTGCTCGACCCCCTGCTCATCTTCGGCCTTGGCCTTGGATTGCGCGGCGCCGCCCTTGCCACAGTTCTCGGACAGGCGGTCAGTTTCCTCATTCTTTTTATTATGTGCCGCCGCCTCCGTTCCACAGGCGTAGGCATGCGTCTTGGCAGTTTCTCTCCGCGCTGGCATTATGTGCGCGAGATAGTGTATGGCGGTTCGCCATCACTCTCTCGCCAAGGCTTGGCAAGCGTCTCCGTGGTGTTGCTCAATCTTGCAGCCGCCGCCTATGGCGACGCCGCTGTGGCAGCCATGTCGATAGTGAGCCGTGTCACGATGTTTGTCATGTCGGTGATAGTGGGCTTGGGACAGGGTTTTCAGCCCTTCTGCGGCTATTGCTACGGAGCAGGCCTCTACGACAGGTTGCGCCAAGGCTTCTGGTTCACCGTGCGCACAGGCTTCCTCTTCCTCATGCTCGTCTCCTCCGTGGTGTTCTGCCTTGCCGAACCCACCATAGCCCTCTTCCGCGACGACTCCATAGTGGTGGCGATAGGCAGCACAGCCCTTCGCTGGCATCTTGCCGTCTATCCGCTCAACGCCTACATCATGACGGGCAACATGATGCTCCAGACCACTCGCAAGCCCCTCCGTGCCAACGTGCTCTCCTCCGCGCGCAAGGGACTTGTGTTCATCCCCTTCATCCTCATCCTGCCCCATCTCTTCGGACTCATGGGCGTGGCGATGTGCCAGGCCGTCTGCGATGTGGTCACCTTCCTCATAGCCATCCCCATTGTCAGGAGTGCCTTCCGCGAGATGCGCCATCAACAGGCTAATGATGTGTGATAGATTATTGTATAATTATTTATTTTGCTTACTTATTGTTACATTTTAATTAAAATAAGTTTAAAATAATAAGTAAAACCATAAAATCGCTTGCTTTTTTCAGCGGAAAACTGTATATTTGCAATGTCTTTTCAAAAGTAAGGATGTCGTCTCACATCCCCAAATGGTGGTCTTAAATGGTTGGCAAGAGACACCAGCCAGAATAGGAGGGTATTATGATAAGAAGAACAAAGGAAGCTTACGACCTTGAGTCGTTTGAGCTTGACAACGTCTACAATGAGGACAACGACCGCTACATTCGTGTAGATTCATCCATTTGGTACAATTAACCTCGGGTTGCCAGTACGTGCTTGAAAGCCTAAAGCTTTATATTTAAAAAAGCCTAAAGCCTTATATTTAAAAAATAATATAAAGCCCCAAGCTACAACTATCCCAAGCCACGGCAGCCTCCATTTTCAAGGCAGTCCCCGTAGAGAACGAATGCGCCAAGCAAAGCACTCGCCCTCTATGGGGATTTCTTTTTTTTCTATTCACGATAGGGTTGCAATCTTCACGCAATCCGATACCCACTATTAAGTATTTTCGGCCCAATACCTATTTTTGGTGATGCACGAAATTTGGTGGATTGTCGGATGATTCCTACATTTGCACTCAGAAAGTAATTTATGTAATTAAAGTTTATTGTATTATGATTATTGAAAAAGTACATGCAAGAGAAATCTTGGATTCTCGTGGCAATCCAACAGTAGAGGTTGAAGTTTCGTTGAAGTCGGGCGTTGTGGGTCGTGCCTCGGTTCCTTCAGGCGCGTCGACAGGCGAGAACGAAGCCCTTGAGCTTCGCGATGGCGACAAGAGCCGCTATTGCGGCAAGGGCGTGCTTAAGGCTGTTGAGAATGTAAATAATGTGATAGCTCCTGCCTTGGTGGGCCTTTCTGCCTTGGAGCAGCGCGCCATCGACTACAAAATGCTTGAGCTCGACGGCACCAAGACCAAGTCCAACCTCGGCGCCAATGCCATCCTCGGCGTTTCCTTAGCCGTCGCCCACGCCGCGGCCGCTTATCTGCGCATCCCGTTGTATCGCTACATCGGCGGTTGCAACACCTACACCCTCCCCGTTCCTATGATGAACATTATCAATGGCGGCGCCCATTCCGACGCGCCCATCGCCTTCCAGGAGTTCATGATTCGCCCCGTGGGAGCCGCTTCCGAGAAGGAGGCCATTCGTATGGGTGCTGAGGTGTTCCACGCCTTGGCTAAACTCCTCAAGAGCCGCGGTCTCTCCACAGCCGTTGGCGACGAGGGTGGTTTCGCTCCTGCTCTCAATGGTATTGAGGACGCTCTCGACAGCATCTGCCAGGCCATCAAGGATGCCGGCTACGAGCCGGGTAAGGACGTAAAGATTGCCATGGACTGCGCCGCCAGCGAGTTTGCCGTTCAGGAGAATGGCGAGTGGTTCTACGACTACCGCCAGCTGAAGGATGGCAAGAAGAAGGACCCCAACGGCAAGAAGCTCACCGCCGCCGAGCAGATCAAGTTCCTTGAGGAGCTTATCACCAAATATCCTATCGACTCCATTGAGGACGGTCTCGACGAGAACGACTGGGACAACTGGGTGAAGCTCACAGCAGCCATCGGCGACCGCTGCCAGCTTGTGGGCGACGACCTCTTCGTCACCAACGTCAAGTTCCTTGAGAAGGGCATCAAGCTTGGAGCCGCCAACTCTATCCTCATCAAGGTCAACCAGATTGGCTCGCTCACCGAGACTCTCGACGCCATCGAAATGGCTCATCGTCACGGCTACACCACCGTCACCTCCCACCGTTCGGGCGAGACCGAGGACACTACCATCGCCGACATCGCCGTGGCAACCAACTCCGGTCAGATCAAGACTGGCTCAATGAGCCGCACCGACCGTATGGCTAAGTACAACCAGCTTATCCGCATCGAGGAGCAGTTGGGCAGCACCGCCGCCTACGGCTACACTAAGTTGAAGTAGTGGGTGGAGCGCATCTTCCCAACTGAAACTAATCGTCTTCTACCATGACAACGCACATCTATTTTTTTGAATAAATCTTATCGAATATAAAGAGCATGCACAGCCGTGAGGTTGTGCATGCCTGTTTTTATTATGACCAAATGACAATGTTATTTTGACAATAATATTGAAATTTCTCTCCTTTCCATACTTCTATGTTTAATAATAAGTAAGTAACAGTTCAATTATCTTTACATATGAGGGTGTATCAGAAGTCAAACAAATGTGGGCTGAAAGCCCAATGTCTCCACAGCCCAGGGCAACGCCCTGGGTATATAGCATTCAAAAGACAATGCGCCCTGTAAGGGCAACTATCTGTGGCTCAATAGAGTTGCCTTTACAGGGCGATAGTTTCTATAAATCTTTTTACCCAGGGCGTTGCCCTGGGCTATGGAGAATATTGGGCTTTCAGCCCGCGTTGTTTGAGTTTTGACACACCCTCCTATGGAGGACATTGGGCTTTCAGCCCGCATTTGTTTGATTCACTCTTCCCTCTTCAACTTTTCAAATGCTCTATACGATTGCAGCCTGTCGTCTTCCTTCTCCTGCATCACTATTGTCAGATACTCATTCTTGGCATTCTCCCTCATTGTTTTCTTGGTCCAGTTGGCCAATGCTTCCGCTTCCTCTCCGTCGATACAGGCAAAGAAGTGGGCGAAGTTCAGTATTGTGAGCGAGGAGCTTCCTGTAGTGTCGCTGCTGCCTGTTTCCTCAGCCGAAGCCACAATGCGCCAACTCATATAGTCGGCATTTTCCAATCGCCTCATTTCCTCCTCGGCTCTGTCTCTCATCGCCTCCGACACGTCTATGCCTACGTACTCAACAGTCAGCTTTGCGCCGCGCGCCTGCTCCGCCTCCTTTATGGCTTGTGCCAACGCCACGCCACAGGTAGCCGGCCCGCATCCGAAGTCAATCATCCTCACCCGACCTTCGTGTCTTGCTGCAATGCCAACGATTTCAGCCATTCGCGAGCGGTAAGTATCCCTTGCCCATTCCACGCGCCTGGGCATGAGGTAATGGCAATAAATCTCTACCTGTTGGACGGCGGTCAGAGCTACAGGTTGCTGTAGAAGCTTGCTGTACACCATCATTCCATGCGAGAAGTCGGAGCGTCCGTAGTTGATGAACACAAGGTTGGCGTCGCGGTTGTTGCCAAACAGAATGTCCTCCTCGCCGCCAAGCAGAATGTCGTCCTCGCCCAATGGGTTGCTATCCTCGCCGCCGTAGTCAGAGACCCTTGCAAGGCTGAATTTGCCCTTGCAATATTGCTCCATCGGCACGTTGATGTAGGTCGACTTGCTTTTGGCATACTCCAATAGTTTGTAGAAGGTGAGGTTCTCGCGCAGAATGTCGGGGTTTCCCACAAGAATCAGGTGCAGCCGTGCTCTGGTCATAGCCACGTTCAGCTTGCGGTCGATAGCCATACCGTCCTCCTCAAACACGTTGTTGGTGAGGAAATTCAGCTGGTAAGGCTGTTGCACCGTAAATCCATAGATGATATAGTCGCGCTGGCTGCCCTGGTATCGTTCCACAGTGTCGATGGTGATGTTGTGCAACGTGGCAATGCCGTAGCGGTCGATAGCGTTGCGAATAGTGGCTATTTGGTTGCGGTAAGGCACAATGACGCCTATGGTCTGGTTCTCGTCAAAATCCTCCTTGTTTATATTGTAAATCTCCACCACCGTGGCTGCAATCATCTCTGCCTCCACCTGGTTGGTCTTGGCCGACACCGATGTTCTTGGCTTCCGCGCAGCCACAAACGATAGTCGTTGTGAGCGCAGCATCTGCTCTATACCGCCCCCGGAAGGGCAGGTCTCCACGGGCAGAGTCTGATGCTGTAGCGGCACCACTTCAAGACGGTTGCCGTAGAATGCGAAGTTGGGAAACTCGGCAATGTCCCTGTGCATTCTACCTTGGTGTGTAAGCATATACACGAATCTTGGGTCGTAGCCGCCGTCGGTTTTGAACTGTTCGAGCAGTCGTTCGAATAGCGACATTCTACAGTCTTTAAGCCCTATTTCGCGCAGTTCCGCATTGTCCACTCTCGATTCCTCCTGAGTCTGTTGCACCACGGCAGGCAGCTGCTTGTGGTCGCCAATCAGCACAAAGCGGCCGATGGCATTCCTGCCGCCCGACATGGCGCTGAGCAGACCTATGAGATGAGGCTCAAGAATCTGCGACGACTCGTCGATGATGGCAAGGTCGAAATGCTTTATTTTGAATATGTGTATGTTGGCGTTCAGAGCCGCCGTGGTGGCGCAGAACACGCGTGTGTTGGCAATGATGTCCTTCACCTCCTTGCCCGTGTGGCAGTTTTCCACGCGGCTTGCGAGCAGGTTGTTGTGGTAGCTCCCGTCGCAGTTCAGCTCCGAGCCAATGCGCAGGAAGTCGATGCCGCTCTCGGTGAGCTTCGAGCATATTTCGTCCACGGCACGGTTGGTGTACGACAGCAGCAGCACGTTGGAGTGGGGGTCGGTTAGCTCTTCCTTCAGTATGTTCAGCAGTCCGAACGAAGTCTTGCCTGTTCCTGGAGGGCCAATCACCAAGAACAGGTCGCGCGACTGCTTGGCTCTCTCTACAAGCGTGTTGAATCGTCCGTATTCACCCTGCATGTGCACGTGCGCGTCGATTGTGGGTTGGCGTTGGCCCAGTATCAAGTCGCGCCGCTCCTTCGATGCCGACAGGAAGCTGTGCATTGCGCTGTACAGGGAGCGTGCCGACGACTCAAACATGTCGTGCTCAATAGCCCAGCGCGAGCCTTCAGCCACGTCGAACACCTGCCTGTCGGTCTGCCTATTGCGCAGCACCACCTCCACCCCCTCGGTAGAGATTTCGCTTATCGACGCTCTGTTCACCATCTGGGCGCAGGCATTGGGCACCTCGCCCTCTTTGTAGGGGTATAGAATCACGATGTCGCCCTTGCGGAAGTTGGAAGTGTCGGTCGACTGCTCCGTGGCAAATCTCAGTTTCAGGCTCTCCACCATGCCGTCCTTGCTCATGCCATACTCGTCGATTGTGAGCTGCTCGTAGATGTTGCCAGCCGCTCGCTTGTCCTCGATGGTGTCGAGCCAAATGGCAGCGAATCCGCTGTCATCCTTTGTTTTATTGCCCACCTTCGCAAGTAGGTGCTCGCGCTCTATGAATCTTAGGAAACGGAAGTAGTAGGCACGTTCCAAAGCCGAAGCCTCGTGTATTGGCGAAAGTAGGCTTTCGAGTTCGGGTCGGGTCCATTCCTCCCACAGTCGTCCCGTAGTGCCGTTGCGGTTGAGCATGTCGGGCGTCAGAGTCTTCAGCACGTCTATTCCCATGTTTGTCGGCGTGAGTTCGGTCCATGTCAGCAGATTGCGCATCCTTATCGCCCTCAGCGTCAGTTCAGGCAGATTGGCTATCGACACGAGGCCCTGGCTGTATTTTGAGTAGAGCAGCATGAAGTGTCGCAGCTCGTCGGAATGCTTCTTGAACTCATAGTTGAACAGAGCGCGGTAGAGAGACAGCTGCACCAGATGCTTCTCCTGCGGCTCCGGACGGTTGGGGTTGAACTCCGGCGAGGAGAACGGCACGAAAGCCCCCTTGCCCGATTTCTGCTCTATGATGGTGGTGCGTCCGTCTCTGTCGTGCAGGAAGTCGAGACGTCCCTGTATGCCCAGCACGTCGCTGAAGAAGGTAGGCTCAAGCACCACCGCCCTCGGGTCGTATTCGCCCATCACCTCGGGCAGGTCGTTGCCTATCAGCTTCTCGATGTTGCGCTTCTGCGAGCGTGCGTCCTGGTAGAACTTCTCCACCGTCGGGCGGTCGTTCATGTCGTCGCACGAGGTGAGGCTTATGGTGTTGCGCTTGAAAAACTCCATCACGCCCTCGCCAAACGCCACATGGCGGTTGTGCACGGTGTCGTCGAGAAACTGTCCCGCAAGATTACCCAGATGCACATGCACATTGTTGGCTTGCGGCTTCAGCCTGTTCACCATGTTGACGTAAGGCGACTCGGCATATGTCTCGAAACAGGACGCAATGGTTGTTACGTCTACGAGGTAGTCGGGTTCGTATATTATCAACTCGGGCATGCACACATCCTCCTCCATGCGTATGCGCACAAGGTTCAGCTGAGCGTCCTTCGTCAGAATCTGCTTCAGGTAGCTCCAGTCGCCCTTGCCGTTGTGCGTGAGGTATCGGTTCTGCGGTCCGTAGTTTATCTTCAGTTCCGTGGCGTTCATTTCCTCGGTGGCGTATATGTATTCGTCGTCCCACGACGCCACAATGCAGCGCAACAGGTTGATGTCGAACTTGCTCCACCTTGTCTTCCTGTCCTTCCTGGCAAACAGCCGTGCGAGCGACTTCGGAATGTCAATACCTCCGTTGCTTAGCATCACGAGCTGCGCCGTGGCTTTGATGTCGTAGGGCAGCGACGCTTCGAGTTCAGCGTCGTCGGTGCTATGGATGGCGTTCAGCACCTTGCGTGTGTCGTGAATGCGCATAGCCGTGTCGTTGGGAATGTTGTGCTGCTTGACGAGATAGTCGAGCTTGGCAAACATGCCGATAAAGTTGATGTTGGTGTGGGCGATGCCTTGGTTGATGATGCGCTTGAAGATGTCGCGCAGCATGAGGTATCGCTCGCGTATGGGCAATGAGGCTGTGGCCACGTCCTCAAGCTGGTCGTAGAACGACATGGCGCAGTCGGTGGTGTGGGCTATGTTCTCCCTGTTGTTGGTAGTGCTGTGTGTTGACATTTATGCAAAAATGGTTGTATGCCTGAAAGTGGCTGTTTTTTTTGATTTTCACAAAATTACATATATTGCGAATATTTTTCTTCCGCAGGCTTGCAACTTAAATGATTTTTAACTAATTTTGCATTTGTGAAAAGCTTGTTGTTCGTGAATCGACTTTTATTAAGGACATTAAGGACTTTAAAGGACATTTGCGCCACCTTAGCTTTTCGCATGAGAGAGTGAAAACAAAAACAATAACCGAAAAACTAAGTGATTATGATTAAGTCAATTTTTGGAAAGTCGTTTATCATTGCCTCGGCAATGGCTTTCTGCAGTAGTGCCGCCTCGGCACAGGAAAACTCCAATATCTTTGGTATAGGCAACCGCGTGGCTGTTGGCGTGGGCGTGGGCACCGAAGGTATCGGCTTCGACGCCGCCGTCCCCATCACCAAATATTTGCAGGCGCGTGTTGGTGTGAACATCGTGCCCAAAATCAACATCAACACCACTGCCACCGTGTCGGGCAGTTATCAGGGCGTGGAGTTCAGCGACGATATGGACGTAACGGGCAAATTGTCGCGCACCACGTTCGACGTCAAGCTCGACTGCTATCCCTTTGGCAATTCCAGCTCGTTCTTCGTCACAGGCGGTTTCTCCTTTGGTGGAGGCGACCTTATGAGCATTACAGGTCACAGCGACAAGCTTGCGCAGGAAATAGCCACAGGCAAGAGCTATGGCATTGAGATTGGCGACTACAAGATTCCTGTCGACGAGAACGGCAACGTGAGCGGCGGCATCAAAGTGAAGGACTTCCGTCCATACGTGGGCCTTGGTTTTGGCCGTCTTATCCCCAAGAAGCGTTTTGGCGTGCGTTTCGAGCTTGGAGCCCAGTTCCAGGGTGCTCCCACGGTTTATGCCGACGGACAGGGCGACCTGAGCAAGGTTATCGGCCAGGACACCGACGACGACATCTCGAAGTTCATGGACTACCTTAAGGTTTATCCGGTGCTCAAACTGTCGCTCAGAGGAAGAATACTTTAGAATGAGGAATGTGGAATGTGGAATGGTCGGCAAGCCGATGAAGAATGAGGAATGAAGCAATTTCACATTCCACCATTCCACATCGCCAAAGGCGACCATTCCACATTCCTCATTTTTTCCTGTCCAGGAAAAAAATCTCCCTGCCGAGGGAGTATTATGTTTTGTTTTACGATTGCAAAGTTACGTAATGTTAGCCGTAAAGCAATCGATTTGTCCCTAAATTGGCCGAAAAAAATAGGCTGATAAAAAGGCGAAATTGTCAAAATTACATTGTCATATTGTCATTTGCAACTCATATATGTAGTGTAGGTCCACGAATATGTAGTGTCGGTCTGCGAAGAGTAAATAAAACTAACAACTGAACAAGTGAACCACTCCTCCCGCCATTGTTTTCACCACTCCCTTCATTTCCATGCTAAAGATAGCCGCTGTGGTGGCAGCAATGGTCAGTCCGGTCTTAAGGCTGATAGTGTTGGCAGGCAGGTCGTTCTGCTGCGCGAGCAGTTGCATTATGGTGCTTTCGTCGGGTTCGAGTTCTGGGAAGAGTTGTCGTTCGATGCCGTTCTTCTTTGCGAGTGAGAGTTTTCGGTCCTCATCCCACATCATAGCGTTCACGAAGTCCTCAGCCGAGGTGATGAGGTCGGCCTGTTTCAGCCGGATGAGTTTGTTGCATCCCTCGCTGTAGGGCATCCCCACGTTGCCGGGAAATGCAAACACGTCGCGCCCGTAGCCGTTGGCCATTTCGGTTGTGATAAGGCTTCCGCCCTTGTTGGCACTCTCAATCACGATGGTGGCGTCGGCAAGACCGGCAATGATGCGGTTGCGCCTCACGAAGTTCATCTTGTCGGGGTTGGTGTTGGTCATGAATTCTGTGGCAAGCCCTCCGTGGCTGAGCATTTCGGCAGCCGTGTCGCGGTGGGCGGTAGGGTAGAGGTAGTCGAGTCCGTGGGCAAGGACGCCGATGGTTTCTATATTGTTTTTCAGGGCGTTGCGGTGGGCGTTGATGTCTACGCCGTAGGCCAGTCCGCTAACGATGATAGCTTCGGGGCAGAGAGTCTTAAGGTCGCGTGTGAAGTTGTGTATAATCGCCTGTCCGTAGGCAGAGCAATGGCGTGTGCCCACGATGGCAAGGATGCGTCGCTTGTTGATGTTGGCCGAGCCGCGATAGTAGAGCACGAGTGGCGCGTCGTCGCATTGGCGCAATCGTTCGGGATAGTCGGGGTGGTTGATGGTGAGGGGCTGTATGCTGTGAGCCTCGTCGAACTCCAGTTCCTCTTCGGCGCGCCTCATAGCCTCCGACACATCTTTGAGGGCTCCCTCTATGCGTGGAGACACGTCGTGGAGCACCGCCCTGATGTCGTGGCGGTGCTCCATGATGGCAGTAGCCGAGCCGAGCAGACGGTAGAGTTGTCTGCCCGTGGCTATGTTGAAATGGCTGATGCGGGTAAGAGCTACCGCATACAGTGTTTCCTGGTCGAAATTCATTTGTTGGGTTTAGTTTTGCCATGCGTGCATTTCGCCCAGCACGAATAGCAGGGCGTAGCCGAGCACGAGTCCGATGATGCCCATAGTGAGTCCAATCTTCATCATCTCGTTCTGCTTCACCAGTCCGGTAGAGTGGGCAATGGCGTTAGGCGGTGTTGAGATAGGCAGTGTCATGGCCACAGATGCAGCCACGGCGATGCCAATGAGCACTGTGGGCGTGCCGCCGATGCTGCTGAGCGAGTCGCCCATACCCTTGCACACTACGGCGAGTATAGGCACGAGCAGAGCCGCTGTGGCGGTGTTGGAGATGAAGTTGGAGAGGATGTAGCAGATGATGCCCGAGGCGAGCAGTATGACCACTGGCGACCATGAGCCGAACGGTATGCTCTTGATGACGTTCTCTGCCAGTCCCGACTCGTTGAGGGCCAAGCCAAGGGCAAAGCCGCCCGCTACCATCCATATTACGCTCCAGTTGATTTCCTCAAGGTCGCGTGCCTTGATTACTCCTGTGAATGCGAACACCACGATAGGAATCATTGCTACGGTGTTGGAGCCTACGCCCGTCCAGCGGTCGCATATCCAGAGCAGCACGGTGGCTATGAAGGTTACTGCCACGACTGTGGTGCGCCAGTTGTGCTGCACCTCGCCTTCGATTTCAAGCTCAATGGTCTTTTTCTTGAATGGGAAGAAGGTCTTGAGCAGGAACCATCCTATGAGCAGCAGCACGACGGTGAGCGGGAGCATGTACATCATCCATTCGCCGAAGCCTATGCCGAGGTTGAGTCCGGTGGGCGAGTTGAGGTATTTCAGGGCTATGGCGTTGGGTGGGGTGCCAATGGGTGTGCCCATGCCGCCGATGTTGGCAGCCACTGGTATTGAGAGCGTCAGTGCCACTCGTCCCTTGCCCTCTGGCGGCAGAGCCTTGAACACGGGTGCGAGGAAGGTGAGCATCATGGCGGCTGTGGCTGTGTTGCTGACGAACATCGAGAAGACGCCTGTGATGAGGATGAATCCGAGGAGCACGTTCTCGCTCTTGTTGCCGAACGGCTTGAGCAGCGTGCGTGCCAGGAGCACGTCGAGACCCGACTTGGTGGCTGCTATGGCAAGGATGAATCCGCCGAGGAATAGGATGATGATAGGGTCGGCGAATGTGGCCATGAGCGCGCTGTGGTCGAGCAGTTCGGCCTTGTCGATGCCCGACCGGAAGATGTGGAAGGCATTGTCGGAGGTGGTGAGCAGCAGGAGTCCGATGAGCGACACTGATGTGGCCCAGGGCGATATGGCCTCTGTCACCCACAGTATGGTGGCGAGGGCAAACACGGCTATTACTCGTTGCTGGATGACGGTGAGTCCGTCGATGCCGAAACTGTCGGTGGGCAAATTCCATATTATAAGGCAGATGACCACCGCAATGACAAAGAGAGCAGCGTTCTTCTTGCTATACTCTCCACTAAGAAGATTTCTTTTTTCTTGTGCCATAAGGTTGTTGAAGGTTAGATTGTTGTTTTTTAGTTGTTGTTTATTGGTTTCAATTTAGCTTGTTTAAAGCTATTGCAAATGTAAGAAGAATATAATAATAAGCAAAACTTTTTGGCTGTTTTTATTTTAAAAAGTGCTTTTTCTTTTGCCCGTTGGCTGTTTATGGTTACTTTTGCATTGGCAATTGGTTTTCTTGTTCAACTTATATATATAAATATGTGTAACAGTAACAGTAATAATATGTATTATAGCAAGTTTTTTCGGTATTCAGTGTCGTCGTTCGTTCTTGCCCTTGTTGGCTTGGCTGCTCTCATGGGGCTTGGCTCGTGTGGCAATGCGTCTGGCGGCAAGTGGAGTGAGAATGGCGACACCATCGGCTTCAAGTATGCCGACCACATCACCGCCGTGCGCCATGACGGCTACACGCTTGTGTCGCTCGCCAATCCCTGGCGCAGGGGTAGCGTGCTCCACCGCTATGCGCTCGTGCCGCGCACCGACTCTGCCCGCGTGGCTGGCAGCTTGCCCGAGGGCGCAACGGTGGTCTACACTCCCGTGGAGCGCAGCGTGGTGTTCACCTCGCCCCATTGCTTTCTGCTTGGGGCTTTGGGCGCGGAAAAGGTTGTGGACGGTGTGTGCGATTTCGGCTACATCAATCTGCCCTATGTGCAGCGTGGCGTGAAGGCAGGCGCAATAGCCGATTGCGGCAACAGCATGTCGCCCTCGATAGAGCGCATTGTGAGCCTCAGGCCTCAGGCAGTGCTGGTGTCGCCCTTCGAGGGGGCCAGCTACGGTCAGCTCGACCATATCGGAGTGCCCCTTGTGGAGTGTGCCGACTATATGGAGACTTCGGCTTTGGGGCGTGCCGAGTGGATGCGCTTCTACGGAATGCTCATAGGCAGGGAGCGTGAGGCCGACTCGCTGTTTGCCGTTGTGGAGCGCAACTACAAGGAGACCATGCGTCTGGCTGCCACATCGCGCCTTAGGCCAAAGGTGATAACCGAGCGCGTGGTGAGCGGCGTGTGGTATTGTCCTGGCGGCAAGAGCAGCATGGGGCGGCTCATTGCCGACGCGGGCGCACGCTATGCTTTTGCCGCCGACGGGCATAGCGGTTCGCTGACGCTTGCCCCGGAGAAGGTGGTGGCTGAGGCGAGCGACGCCGACTGCTGGCTGTTCATATATAATGGTGGCAAGGCTCCGCTGCCAGCCGACCTGCTTGCCGAATATCAGGGCTATAAGATGCTCAAGGCGTTTGCAGGGGGTGGGGTGTATGGCTGCGGCTCGGCCACGGGAGTGCCTTATTTCGAGGAAGTGTCGTTTCGTCCCGACCTGCTGCTGATGGACTTTGTGAGGATTTTTCATCCCGATTTGGGGCTGAAAGGCTCTGCAAGATACTATCAGAAGCTGTGGAAATAGCCTAAAACAAGGGTTTTTGCAGAAAAATGCGCTTTTTGATAAAAAAAGTTGGAGAAATGTTTGGTGGTGTCGGGAATTAATACTACCTTTGCACTCGCAATTGAGAAACAGTGCTCCGGTTGACAACCGTACTAACACCGTATGGAAGTTTGGGTGAGTGGCTGAAACCAGTAGTTTGCTAAACTGCCGTACGGGTAACCGTACCGGGGGTTCGAATCCCCCAGCTTCCGCTGTCTTTTCAATTGCGAATTATGTGGTGGATTCATCTAATGGTTAGGATACAAGATTCTCAATCTTGGCATAGGGGTT
>OQVS01000127.1_pt1 | contig 41160 bp, 24 predicted proteins | sample 1691601 | NCBI WGS metagenome assembly OQVS01 (sample SAMN03418268, study PRJEB22391) | human gut metagenome | biome: human-gut; feature: organic feature; material: feces | host: Homo sapiens | place: Tanzania | collected 2013-01 | reverse complement strand
AGTCAACCGTTGCCAGCTTACTCTTCGGTTGCGACACTCTTGCTATCACAAGATGGCGTAGAATCTCATCCGGTATGCAGTTGAAGCCAATGCTGTCGTAAACTTGGCCAAGTAGCAGTTGTGTGCCATTGATTAATATGTTGTCTATGTTGTTGAGGAGACGCTTGGTGTCCTCTACTTCCTTTCCGCGACGGTCGTCAAAGTCTAATTCCTGCTGACCTCCAAAAGAGCGGATCCATGCAGCCGCTTTATTATACAGTAATTCTATATCTTCCTCTGACGATGAAGATCCAAAGGACTTTATCTCCTTATATTTGCCGCTGGCTTTGCTGACAACAACTACGCTTGTGGTACCTGACCTGTTATGTTTCTTGCGTACATACATGGAACAAAGGTACACATTTTTTTACTTGCGCCACCCAAAGCCACCCATAAATTTGACGTAACTCATTGATTTTCAATCTGCGCTATGTGGTGGCGCAGAAAAGTGATGAAGTCAGGAAGAAGGTAAATAATAAAAAGCAAAACGCCCTCCATAGAAGCAGAAGCTCTGATGGAGGGCATTTTCTTTGTTGTTTCTGGTTAGAAACCAATCGTTCTTTATTCTGATTGGAAACGACCAGTTTTCGTTTCTGTCAGAAACAAGTTATCCAAAACAATTATTGCCTTTAATCTTTACTTAGCGATAAGGCTAACGGCGAAGCCACCGCCAGAAGCCTGAGTGAGGTTCAACACGTCACCCTTCTTCACCGTGCGATGAGTGATGACATAAGCCTGCGGATTCTTGTCGTAAGAAGCATCAGGAGCATCAGCATAGATGGCACACTCATACTTGCGGCCCTTGTCGAGGAAGTCGAGCTTAATGCGGCTCTTGTGGCCCTCAGCATCACACTTGCCGCCGATGAACCAGTTGTCGGTGCCCTTGGCCTTACGGGCAACGGTGATATACTTGGCAGGCTCTGCCTCAAGATAACGAGAGTCGTCCCAGTCGCATGCCACGTCGCGGATAAACTGGAAGGCGTCGTCATATTTCTCATAATTCTCAGGCAGGTCGGCAGCCATCTGCAACGGGCTGTACATGGTGAGGTAGAGAGCGAGCTGACCACAGAGAGTGGTGTGGACGAACGACTTGTTGTTGGGGTTCCACTCGCTGATCTTCGTCACAAAGATGCCAGGAGTATAGTCCATCGGGCCACCCTGCAAACGTGTGAAGGGCAGGATGAGAGTGTGATAATCGGCGCTTCCGCCAAAAGCCTCATACTCGGTACCGCGTGCCGACTCGTTACCCACGAGGTTAGGCCATGTGCGGCAGAGACCTGTAGGACGAACAGCCTCATGGGCGTTCACCATGATGTGGTGCTTGGCAGCCTCCTTGATGCAGTAGAGATAATGGTTGTTGGTCGACTGAGAGTAGTGATAGTCGCCACGGGGAATGATGTCGCCCACATATCCGCTCTTCACAGCGTCATAGCCATACTTGTTCATGAGGCTATAAGCCTTCTCCAGATGGCGCTCATAGTTGATCGTAGAGGCACTGGTCTCATGGTGCATCATGAGCTTCACGCCCTTAGAGTGAGCATAGCGGTTAAGCTCCTCGATATCGAAGTCGGGATAAGGTGTCTGGAAGTCGAACACATAATCCTTATAATGACCGAACCAGTCTTCCCAACCGATGTTCCAACCCTCAACGAGCACCTCCTGGAGGCCGTTCTTGGCAGCGAAGTCGATGTAACGCTTCACGTTAGCTGTGTTGGCAGGATGCTGTCCGTGAGGCTTGCACTTAGAGTAGTCGAGGTTGTCGAGATGCACAGAAGGCAGGTCGAAGGTGTAGCTCCACTGGCGTCCGCCAGCAATCATCTCCCACCACACGCCACAATATTTTGTGGGATGGATCCATGATGTGTCCTCAATCTTGCAAGGCTCGTTGAGGTTCAAGATGAGGTTAGATGCAAGAATGTCGCGAGCGTCGTCGCTCACCATAACCGTGCGCCAAGGCGTGTTGAACGGAGTCTGCACATAGCCCTTCATGCCGGTGGCATCGGGTGTGAGCCACGACTCGAACACCATGTTCTTGTCATCGAGGTTAAGGTGCATGGTGGGGAAGTTTATACATGCAGCCTCATGAATGTTGATGTAGAGACCGTCGGCAGTCTTAAGCTGCAGCGAGGTCTGCACACCTGTGGGCGAGAAGGTGGTCTGTGAAGAGTTATCTGTAACGGCATCCTTCATCTTGCCGCGAATCTCGCTCATCTTCGATATTACATGCTCATACTCCTGCGTGTCATAATCGCCCGGGATCCAATAAGCGGTGTGGTCACCGGTCATGGCAAACTGCGTGTGCTCTTCCTTCACAACGAAATAATTGAGCTTCTGCTGCTGCGGGAACTCATAACGCAGGCCCATGCCCTCGTTATAAACGCGGAAGCGGATAACGATGTCACGGTTCATGGAAGCCTGGTTCAGGGTCACCGCCATCTCGTTATAGTGGTTACGGATGGTCTTTGTCTCACCCCACACAGGTGTCCAGGTCTCGTCAAAGGTAGAGGTCTGCTGGTCTTTCACGGTGAAACCGTCCATGAGGTTCTGCTCGTTCTGGCCGTTGCTTGCGTGCTTGTCTTTGGCAAGCTCGAGACCAAGGTGCGAAGGTTTCACAACAGCCTTCTTCTTGTAGCTCATCTCATAGGTGGGTCGTCCGTCCTGAAGCCAGAACTTCACACTAACATTGCCGTTGGGCGATGTCACGGTCTGCGCTCCGGCCGCGAGGGTCATGAGGAGGGCAAACGCCGATAAGAGTAATTTTCTCATTTTTTATATTGTTATTATGTTCTTAAATAAATTGTTGCTCGCTGTTCTCTTTTGCTCGCTTTAGCCTCAACAAACAAAAGCTGTTGCAAATATAACATATATATCCAAGAAAAAGAGAACAAAGTAACACAAATGTACATAATACAATTTTTCTCGACTCTCAAATATCTGTTTTTCAAATGGTTACACAGGCAAACATTTTCCCAAAGTACAAGGCTTGCAATAAGTACCACAGTAAAAAAGCCAAAAGCAAGAGTCGGGAAGGAGACATTGTCATGTTTTTTCCTCAACAAATCATCGTTCTCACGAAGGTAATAAATAAAACGTTTAAAAAAAACAAAAAACGCATTCTCTTTTCATTATTTTTGTTTACCTTTGCTGAGTGACGTCTAAGACGTACACAAAATTAAAAGAGAAAACGAATGAAACCAATAGCTATTATTTTACTGGCCCTCTTCATACACTTAGATGCAACAGCCGCCGACTATGCTGTTCTCGATTCGCTTGATGCTTACATAAGCAAGGCTGCCATATACGATGCGCAGAAACGAGACGCAATACAAAAGTTGCAAGGCGAGTTGCGCAAAGCCCACGGCAACGAGCAGCTGTTTCAAGCATACAGCCGCATGTATGAGGCATACAGTTCGTTCCAATACGACACCGCTGCCACTTATGCTAACCGCATGCTTATTGTTGCCCAAAAGCTGGACAACCCCGATTATGTGGTTAAGGCAAAGTCGGCCCGTGTGTTTACATTGCTTTCTGCCGGTCTTTACAAAGAAGCAGCCGACCAGATAGCAGACATTGATGTCGAGAAAGCAGGCAAGGAGGCGCGACTCAATTATTTTCTTATGCGCTGGAAGTTTCTTGCCAGTATCGTCGATTATGTTCATGCCGAGCCCTACCAGAGCAACTACATAAGACAAGCGGCAGCAATGACCGACTCGTTGCGCCATTATCTACCTAAAGAGCATCCCACTATGGTCTATATTGAAGGAATGATGGCAAGTTTGGTGCATCATGATGTCGATGCTTCATATAGATATTTTCAAAAAGCCTTAAACTCGCCAGGTGTCACGCTTCACGAACGTGCCATCATCATATCCAGCCTCGGCTGGGTATATCGTAACATCGGCGACAACGACAAAGCATTAGAGTGTATTGCCAAGGCAGCCATCTACGACATACAGTCGGCAACCAAAGAAACGACAGCCGTGCGCGAAGCAGGAAACCTGCTTTACATGCGTGGCGACATAGACCGTGCTTTTGCCTATGTGCGTAAGGCTCTTGACGATGCCAACTTCTATGGAGCCCGACAGCGAAAGATTGAAATAGGCAACATCTTGCCCATCATACAGCAAGAGCGTTATCAGGCAATGGCCTATCAACGCAACATCATCATTGCGGCAACAATAGCTGTGTTGCTGTTGTTGATTGCGGTGCTCGCCAGCCTCTTTTTCATTCGCCGCCAGATGAAAACCCTGCAAGCCGCCCGCCACACCATTGAAGAGCACAACAAACAACTTGAGTTGACAAACGCACAGCTTGTCGAGGCAAACAAGATTAAAGAAGTGTACATTGGGCGATCGTTCTACGTCAACGCCGAATACATAGCAAAGGTTGAAAAACTCTATCGCACCGTTGACCGCATGATCAAGGCTGGACAGCATGAGAACCTGCGGCAATCGCTCAAAGAGTCAACGCTTATTAAAGAACGCAAGACGATGTATGCCGACTTTGACGAGACGTTTCTCACCTTGTTCCCCGACTTCATCAATCGCTACAACATGCTCTTCGATGAAGCCAACCGTGTGGTGCCCGAACAAAAGATGACGCTCACAACCGAAATGCGCATCTTCGCTCTCATTCGTGTCGGTGTGAACGACAGCGAGCGGATAGCCCAATTTCTCAACTACTCGGTCAACACCATCAACACCTATAAAACCCGCGTGAAGAACAAATCGCTGGTAAGCAACGACCTGTTTGAGCAAAAAATCATGCTTATTTAGCCTTTTAGGACCCTATATTTTCATTATATTTTTTCAGGAACGCCTGTTTTGTAAAAAGCTCATCATCAAGCATTTACAAAACAGGCATCTTTTTTTTTATTATATTTTCCCATGCTATTTTGCAAAATTCTCCATATCAGCTTAATTTTGCAAACATCAAAACGCCTTATCCGTTCCTAAATCCTACGCGATTTACAAAAGAGATAAAGACTAATGACGAAGACAAAACAATGAAGACATGACGAAGACATGCTAAAATAAAAAAACAACAAGAAAACAAATAAGAAACACGAGACAATTCATAAAACAAAACTTTAACCATAAAATTAAAAACGCTATGCTTAAATCGAAAATTAAAGTAGCTTTAGCTTTGTTGCTGCTCACAGGCAGCACGTTGCTAACGTCTTGTAACACGATTGAAGATGGAAGCTATGTGGCACCTATAACGCAATATGAGAAGATAGGCGGCCATTGGATTCTCAACTCCGTTACACAGACCGATGAGGTGAGTGCAAACACGCTTGATCTTACAAGCCTGTTCGACTTCGATACCTTCGGCATTAATTTGAACGTTGACCAAGAAGGCAACCCTACCACCTTCGAGGTAACGGGCAATGCTCCCTCTTTGCTGCCGACATCAGGCAACTGGAAGCTTGCCAATGCGTTTGTCAACAGCGACGGCTCATCGGCACAGATCATCCTTGCCGAGAAGACATCTCTCACCGTTACAGCTGTTCCTGGCGCGAAGCCCGTACTTGAGTTTAAGCTCACCCGCAAGAGCAACGGCGAGGCTTTTGTGTCTTACACCTACAACCTCACCGCACAACAGTAAGACGAAACCTGTTTATTAAAGGAGAACCAAAAAATGAAAAAATTATTCAATATCCTATTTACGCTTTTTGTTTGTCTGGCATCAGCGGTTTCCGTTTCTGCAGAGACAATCGACCACGCCGGCCCGTACCGCATGTGGACCGTGCCCGCCGTGTTTAGCGTTGACGAGCCCGTCACTTTTTATTTTGACATGACCGACAGCGGCTTCAAAGAAGGTGCAGACCTCTATCTTTGGTGCTGGAACCCGTCAGAGCCCGATGCAGGCAATTGGGAAAACTCGTCCGATTTTGCCAAGCTCACCTATGAAGGCGAGAACGTGTACAGCATGACCATCACCCCGACCAAATATTTCTCTGGCGGCACGACAGGCAAGACAGAGCAAGAGATTTATGATATCTGCCAGACAGACGACTGGCCAGGCTTTTGGGCCCGTTTGAAGAACAAAGACGGCAGCGAAGAGAGCGACGTGTTCCAAGCCCCCGACAGCCGTCAGCAGTGGAAAGAGTTTGCTGCCTCAGGCAGTGGCGTACAGGTTTACGCCACATCGTTCACAGGCAAGACCCTCACCATCACAGACAAGTTCACCCTTAACCGCCCGCTCACCATGGTCTTCAACCCCGACGTGTTCACCGTGGGCGGTAAGACTATGACCGAGTTTGCACAGCAAGCAGGCTTCGGAGGCTTTAAGCTTCATTCGGGCCTTAACGACTGGACCTTCCAGCAAGGCGTGAAGGTGTGGATTGAGGGATGTATGAACAAGACCGACATTCACAAACTGTCTAACGGCTACTATACCTTGAGCATGAAGAGTCCGTTCAACTATTATAGCGAGAACTATGCCGATGACGGCTCAATAGCCTCAACAGGTCTCACCGCCGATGAACAGATCGACAACCTGGCATGGCTGGTGGTAGGCATCATCAATGGCGACTGGGGCGGCACCTGCCCAGACCAGCTGACGAAGGCAGGCACAGCAGAGGTTTATCCAGACCCCGTGTTCAATGTGTTCCCCTCCAAGGTGTCGGCAAAAGACATCATAACCTTTACTCGCCAGTATAACGGCAAGCGCGACGGCAACCTCACATGGGAGCTGAAAGCCGGTGACAAGACCTTCACAGGCACTATGGACGGCAGCCGTGACAAGCGTCGTGGTTCAGCCAACCTGCTGAAGGAGCTTGCCGGTTTAAACGTGCAGAGCATGACGCTCACCGTGCGCAACGAGGCAGGCTCGGTTCTTGTAAGCACTGAGATTCCGCTTGTTGCCGTTGACGAGTAAAACAATCCAAACAAACAACACATACTTTTTTTTATTATGAAACAGAATTCATTAAAATACATAAGTCGGGCAGCCATGACATTGTTGATGCTTGTGGTTTGTCAGACGCTGTTTGCCCAGACATTTGTTGCCAAAGGCGTGGTGACAGACAGTCAGCGCGAACCATTGATAGGTGCCTATGTAAAAGTGGAAAACACGAAAGACGGCACGGTTACAGATGTCAACGGCAACTTCTCGCTAAAATGCAACAAAGATGCGACCATCGAAATTTCGTACATTGGCTATGTAACACAGAAACTCAAAGCCTCTGCCGATATGAATGTCATGCTTGAGAACGATGCTAAGATGCTCGACGAGACAGTAGTGGTGGGCGTCGGTTACGGCACAATGCGCAAAAGCGACCTCACAGGTTCCATTGCAAGCGTTCAGGCCAAAGACCTCAAACAAGGTGTCATCACAAGCACAGAGCAGATGCTTCAAGGCAAGGTTGCCGGCCTCTCTGTTGTTCAGAGCTCAGGCTCACCCGAGGCAGGTTCAACCCTCCGTTTGCGTGGCGGTACGTCGCTCTCAGCCAGCAATGGTCCGCTTATCGTTGTCGACGGAATAGCAGGTGTCGACTTCAACTCGGTTCAGCCGAGCGAGATTGTAAGCATCGACGTTCTTAAAGATGCTTCGGCGGCGGCCATCTATGGCTCGCGCGGTGCTAACGGCGTGGTTATCGTTACCACCAACCGTCAGGGCTCTGACGTTGAGAAGCGCACAATGCAATATAACGGCTATGTGGCTTTTGCAAGTGTTGCAAAGCAGCTCGACATGCTGTCAGCAAACCAATGGCGCGGTTATGTGCGTGAGAACAACCTTGGAGGCGCACTCGATTACGGTGCAGACACCAACTGGCAGAAAGAGCTTCTTCGCACGGCTATGACCCATTCGCACAACGTCAACTTCAGCACGACACGCAAGAACAACGGCTTCCGCGCAAGCATCACCTACAACAGCAACGAGGGCGTAATAAAGCGCAACAACATGGAGCGTTTGGCAGGCTCCTTCTCAGGTTTCCAGTATGGTCTTAACGGACATCTGCGCATGGAAGCAGGTGTAAACGCCAACTTTGACAAGTGGAACCCCATCGACTCGCGTATATTTGAACGTGAGCTGAACCTCAACCCCACATTCCCAGTACGCAACAGTGACGGTTCATTTGCCCAACTCAACGGAACAAACACAGAGAACCCCGTGGAGTTGAACACCAACCGCACACAAGACAACAAGCGTCACCGCTTCTTAGGTTACGGAAAAGTGGAGCTTGAAATCATCAGTGGCCTCAAGGCCACGGCCAACGGCTCTTATGAGTTTCAGCACACCACAGGCGGACTGTTCAAACCCACCTACGCACAGATGGAAGGTCAGAGCGAGAAAGGTTGGGCACAGCGAACCTACGCCGAATATACGAACCGCCAGATTGAGGCTTATCTCTCTTACGACAAGCCCTTTGCCGAGGAGCATCACCTTAACGCCATGGCAGGCTATTCGTTCCTCGACAACATTAACGAAGGTTTCGGTGCCACACGCAGCGGCTTTGAGACCAACGCCTTCGGCTATAACAACCTTGCAGCCGGCACCGATTATCGCCAGACAGATGTCTACTCATACAAGAGCAAGACAAAGCTCATCTCATTCTTCGGACGTGTGAACTACAACTATGCAGGCCGATACATGTTCACAGCAACCGTGCGTCGTGACGGATCGTCAGTATTTGGAGCAAACCACAAGTGGGGAACCTTCCCCTCAGCATCACTTGCATGGCGCATCAGCGACGAGAAATTTATGGAGAACACACGCTCTTGGCTTGACAATCTGAAGTTGCGCGTGGGCTATGGCGTGACAGGAAACCAGAGCGGTGTGTCTGCTTACAAGTCGATAGCTGTGCTTAGCGCCTCGGGAGCATCCTACTATGATTCAGCATCGCAGACATGGAAAAACTCTTATGTGCAGGCACAGAACGTTAACCCCGACCTAAAATGGGAGTCGACGGCACAGTGGAACGTAGGCTTAGACTTTGGTTTCATCAACCGCATACATGGCACACTCGAGTGGTATCACAAAAAAACATCTGACCTTCTGTGGACCTATCCCGTGCCGCAGCCCCCTTACATCGTGGGCACAATGCTTGCCAACGTGGGCACAATGGTAAACCGCGGTGTGGAGCTGACGCTCGGTGCAAACATTCTTCGCACCAAAGATTTCACCCTCGACGCCAACGCCTCGCTGTCATACAACCACCAGGAGATAACAAAACTTAGCAACAGCACCTATCAGGCAGTAGGCTTGCAGGCAGGATCACTTCACAACATCCGCGGTCTCTCCAACACCTACTCACAGGTCATCAAGGAAGGCTATCCTGCAGGAACATTCTGGGGCCCCAAGTGTACAGGCATTGACGACGACGGCAAGTATATTCTCGACAAAGGCGAAGACGGCAACGGCTATTATCTTGGATCGGCCATGCCAAAATGGAACCTTGGTCTCTCGCTGTCAGCAACCTATAAAGATTTCGACCTCTCAGTAGCAGGTTACGGCATGTTTGGGCACAAGATCCTGAACGCTACACGCATGCAGCTTTTTGATGCCTCACGTCTGCCAGCGCAGAACACGCTCGACGATTTTATCACCAGCGGCGTGAAAGACAACCCCACCTACTCTGACTACTTTATCGAGAACGGCAACTTCTTCCGTCTGCAGTCGGTAACTCTGGGTTACACCATTCCAAAGACCAAGCGCTTGGGCTTTGAGCGCATCCGTCTTTATGTAACAGGCGAGAACCTGTTCTGCATCACAGGCTACAAAGGCACCGAACCAGAAGTGTATGTTCCTGACAATGTGCTCAACGGTCCCGGTATCGACCGTCTGATAACCGACAGCCAGTCAGGCGACGGCGCTACCTACTCACCGCGTCCACGAACATTCTCTATCGGATTAAACCTCTCTTTCTAAACCCTTCATTTAAAAGAATTCAAGTTATGAAAACGAAATATTTATTGTCGGCCTTACTCTTCGGTGCCCTCTCCATGACCAGCTGCACAAATCTTGACGAGGAACTGTTTGACAAGGTTTCAATGGACGACTATGGCAAGACCGAGTCGGAGGTGCAGACCATCGTCGGTGGCGCTTATTCAACGCTTCGCGGCTATGGAGCATCTACAGACGAAGGCAACGGTGTGAACTGTTATCCCACATGCGAGTATGTGTTCTTCCTTAACGAGTGTGCCAGCGACGAGGCGTGCATTCCTACGCGTGGCTCCGACTGGGACGATGGTGGACGCTATCGCGAGCTGCAACACCACTCGTGGACACCCAACAACCAGTGTGTGTTGGCAGGTTGGCGCTATGCCTTTACAGGCGTCTCGAAGGTCAACGCCATCATTTATCAGGTAGACCAGTCGTCGCTCTCTGACGAAGGCAAGAACAAGGTAAAAGCCGAACTGCGCGGCTTACGCGCCTACTATTACTGGCTGCTCCTTGACCAGTTTGGCAACGTGCCAATCTGCACCGACTTCACCCAGAAAGAGTTGCCTGCCAACTCGCCACGCAAGGATGTGTATGCTTTTGTAGAAAACGAGATTAACGACATCCTGCCATATCTGCCCACAGGTGTGCAGTATGGACGCATGACGCAAAACGTAGCCTACACGCTTCTGGCACGTCTCTACCTCAACGCTGAGGTTTACACAGGCACACCACAATGGCAGAAGTGTATCGATGCCTGCGAAAAGGTGAAGGGCTATTCGCTCACCGCCGACTACAAGGCCAACTTCTTCATAAAGAACGAGACATCGCCCGAGATAATATTCGCCATTCCTTATGACCACAAGCAAGGCACCACAGGCAACTATCTCGCATCGATGACTTACCACTACAACCAGAAATATGTGTTCTCTGCCGACGGCTCATACCAGTGGTGTGGCAATGGCATCTGCGCACAGCCAGGCGTATGGTCGTCATACGAGGAAGGCGACTTGCGACGCGACAAGACACTCATGATAGGCCAGCAGTATAGCGCTAAAGACGGGTCGGTCGTCAACATGGACAACGGCGAGCCTCTCAACTACACAGAAGATATTGCCAACTATGAGAACGCGCTGCAGAACGAAGGTGCCCGTCTTGACAAATACGAGTGGAGCGCAAGCGATGCGTGGGAACGCGACAACGACTGGGTGCTCATGCGCTATGCCGAAGTGTTGATGATGGAGGCCGAAGCCAACTTCCGCCTAGGCTACTCTCAGGCAGCCCTTGACCTCGTCAACAAGGTGCGCTCGCGTGCTGGCTTGGCAGCCCTTAGCGACCTCTCAGCTGACCAGTTGGACCAAGAATGGTTACACGAGTTTGCGTTTGAAGGCTTGCGCCGCACGGTGAACATTCGCTTCGGAACCTGGTTCAACGCCTGGTGGAACAAAGATGCCGAGGCTGACCAGCACACGGGCATCTACCCCATTCCGCAAGAGGAAAGAGCAAAGAACCCGAACTTAACACAGAACCCGGGCTACTAAACGTTCAAAACCAATTGAATGTTAAAAGCCAATTGATTGTTAAAAGCCGATTGATTGTTTTTAGGCTATTGACTATAAAAAAGATGATTTGAAAAGGATAGTGGGAGGTGCATGTTTCAACTGCACCTCCTACCATTTCCTGAAGTTGTATAATCATAACAATGAAAAGAATGCGCAACTATAAGACATTATTTTTTCTTCCTGTTCTTGCCTTGTTCATGGCATGCGGCAGCGACAACAGCGACGGCAACGAGAGCGGCGGAAACACCCCGCCAGACGAGGGAACCACCTCTGAGCTCGTGGCCACACTGCCCAAGAAGACCAATGCCATGAACGTCTATGCCCACTTTATGGTGTGGTTCGAGACCGACAAGACAGCTATGGACGCCGGAAAATGGGGGTGGCATTGGACGATGAACGACACGTCGCTCAACCCCTCTAACGGCGAGATAGCATCACATTATCACCCTCTTACAGGTCCCTATGCCTCTGGCGATCCTGACATCCTCGACTACCAGTGTCTGCTGATGAAATATTCAGGCATCGATGGCGTCATTGTCGACTGGTATGGCGCCAACGCCGACAACACGGTGGCACGACACACATCCAACACCGAGGCGCTGCTTCACGCCATTGAGAAGGCAGGAATGAAACTTGCGGTCATGTATGAAGACAACGCCATCAGCTCAAGCGACATGGTGTCGGCCGGCCGTACAGACATGACCTATCTTAACCAAAAGTTCTTCTCTTCGAAAAGCTACACACGCATAGACAACCGACCGCTGCTCATGGACTTTGGCCCTCAAAAGATCAACGACCCCAAAGACTGGTACCGCATATTTCAGGTGCTTGCCACAAAGCCCTATTTCGTAGTGCTCAACGGCACAACCTCAAAAGCCAACAACAGCAGTTACCACAACAGCGAAGGCGAATTTCTCTGGGTAAACCCAGACCCCGCACCATGGTATGCCGGCAACAAGGCAAATTTCAACATGACCTTCGGCGGTGCCATGCCGGGCTTTCACGACTATTATAAAGAAGGCAATTCAGGCAATGGCTATACCACCTATGATGCCGAGAACGGAGCTCTCTTCGAAAGGCAACTGAAGGCAGCCAAGGACGCTCAGCTCGACTGGTTACAGGTCAGCACATGGAACGATTATGGTGAGGGAACAATCATCGAGCCTACACAAGAAACAGGCTATCGCTACCTCACAGCATTGCAGAAGTTTACGGGGTGCAGCTGTTCAGAAGCAAATCTGAAGGCAATATATCAGTGGTACACCTTAAGGGTTAAGTATGCCTCAAACACAGCCAAACGTTCAACGCTTGACCAATGCTACAAACTCTTCAATGCCATGCAGCCCGACAAGGCTGTAAAACTGATGGAGGGTCTATAAAACTTGTTTTTCAAACAGAACAAAAATTGCATAAAATGAATAAAATGAGACGATTATTCTTGGGCCTTGGGGTGGTAATGTTGACGACCATGACCAATGTGGCCTATGCCGATGACGTGGTGACCTCGCCCAATGGCCAACTGCGCGTTACAACAGGTGTGAAGCACGGCCGACCGTTCTATCGCATTGACCGTGGCGAGCAACAAGTAGTGGCTAACTCGTTTCTCGGCTTCAAGCTGAATGTCGGCGACATGAACGCTGGCTTCAAAGTGGTTAAAAAGAGCCACGCCACAAAAGACGAGACCTGGGAACAGGTATGGGGTGAAGACAGGCTGGTGCGCAATCACTATAACGAGCTTCTGCTTTCTTTGCAACAGACCAAGGGCGCACGCCGAATGCTCAACATACGCTTTCGCGTCTACAACGACGGCGTGGGCTACAGATATGAGTTTCCGAAACAGGCAGCGCTTGGCGACTTTCAGATCATAGAAGAACAGAGCGAGGTGGCCATGCCTACCGATGCCGAAGCATGGACGGAGCCGACCAACGGCACCAACTATTATGAAGCGTTATGGACCAAAGCACCGCTCTCGCGTAAAGACACGGTGAGCACACCCGTCACGATAGAGGTTAACGACTCGCTCTACATGTCGCTGCATGAGGCCAACCTCACCGATTATGCTTCGCTCAACTACACGCCGCGTCGTTACGACAACGGAGCCGCCGTGACGCTTGTGCCGGCCCTCACACCCTGGGCCAACGGCGTAAAGGTTTATGCCAAGGCACCGTTTGTCAGTCCGTGGCGCACGTTCGTCATAACAAAGACCCCGGGCGAGCTCATCACGTCGCGATTGCTGATGAACCTCAACGAGCCGTGCCGCATAAAAGACACGTCGTGGATAACGACAGGAAAGTATGTAGGCATCTGGTGGGCCATACACATGGGCGATTACACATGGCACCAAGGGCCTAAACATGGAGCCACGACTGAGAACACACGCCGTTATATCGATTTTGCAGCCAAGCACGGCATGAAGGCGGTGCTGGTAGAAGGATGGAACTGGGGATGGGACGGCGACTGGACGCGCGAAGGCGACAAGTTCAGTTTCACGAAGCCATATCCCGACTACGATCTTGAGGCTCTGCAAAAATATGCGCTCGATAAAGGTGTCTCCCTTGTGGCCCATAACGAGACCGGCGGAGCGGCCCTCAACTATGAGCAGCAGCTCGACTCGGCGTTTGCGCTTTACCAGCGGTTAGGCATTCATTGCATAAAGACAGGCTATGTGAACAACATCATGGACGGAAAGGAGCATCAACACTCGCAATATGGCATACGCCATTACCGCAAGGTTGTGGAGACAGCGGCAAAACATCAAATCATGGTTATCAACCACGAGCCCGCAATGCCTTCAGGCTTGTGTCGCACATATCCCAATCTTGTTTCTGGCGAAGGCATGCGCGGACAGGAATATAACGCTTGGAGCGGCGACGGTGGCAATCCACCATACCACATGTGCATACTGCCGTTCACCCGCGGACTTGCCGGTTCGATGGATTTCACACCCGGCATCTTCAATTTCCACAACAAGGCTGTGCCCAAAACGCATCCTCAGACCACGCTCACAAAGCAGCTTGCCGCTTATGTGGTGCTCTACTCGCCCTGGCAGATGACAGCAGACGACATCCGCAACTATGAGAACCAGCCCGCCCTCTCGTTTATCGAGAGCGTGCCTACCAATTTTGAACGCACCGTTGTGGTAGGGGCAAAGATTGGCGAATATCTGACGACGGCACGTCTTGAGCGTGGCGATGGAGGACGATGGTTCGTGGGAAGCGTTACCGATGAACATGCACGCGACATTGATGTGCCGCTCTCGTTCCTTGACAAGGGCAAACACTATGTGGCAGAGATCTATAGCGACGGCGACGATGCCGACTATCGCACCAACCCTTATTCGCAAGCTTACACTCGTCGCGAGGTAACAAGCGACACAACGCTTAAGCTTCATCTGGCAGCAAGCGGCGGTGCCGCTATACGCATCGTTCCAACAGGGGAATGACAACTGTGGAATGACAAAAAGTCAATACAAAAGCACAAAATAGTGGTCAACAAAAGCAGAAAACTGCTGTACATTCTTTGTGTGTGGATAGTTCAAGAACAGGCATGCAAGAATGAACAGCGGTTTTCTCTTTTTTTGCGTATTTTTCACAGTTCTTGCGGAGCAAGCAAAGTTGAAAGACATGTACCTAAGACGATTTATAGCAAGCACTCAATTCTATAGTTATCAATGAATTACATTTAAGACGGATGTAAAAATTGTTACCTACGATATACTTTCGTTGTCTGAAGTTACATTATTTATATACTTTTGCAAACGAGCACAAAAATGAGCTGTTCTTACAGCACAAGCAATCAATCAAATGTATAATTCAACCAAGATGAATTCTAATAAAAACGCGACATGTTACCTTTATAGAACTCACCTTTAAAAAAGAAAACTAAAAAAACGGAAAATGAAATGAAAAAGAAAAATTATCTTACGCCCACAATTCAAATTATGGAGATGGGACACGATGCCGTAATGGCAACAACCTCATGGTACGATGGCCATGGAGAATGGCACGAAGTAATAGAAGGCAATCCTAAGGACGAAGAAGAAGACGATGCCTACGCTAAATTCGGATGCGACTGGACAGAATAACACACATCACGAAAACGGCAAAGAATATTACTGAAAACAAGAAAAGGTTAAAAAAAACATAAGAAAAGGTTTTTAAGACATAAAACATAAAAAAGATGAAGAAGTTTAACAACATCATGATGACCACAATGGCCTCATTAACGCTTTTTGTGGGAAACATCAATGAGGTATATGCCCAGGACGACTTACAAACAAACATCGCCACATCATCATACACGAACGTGCAAGAAATCGATTGGGCGAAATATGCTTGGAACATTGACAAGCTTATTCAGCAGAAAGAAAACAAATTCTACATTTACGACACAAACCTCAAGAAATTTGTGTCTACAGGCGGACAGTATGGCGTACAGCCCATTGCCGCCACATCGGGCATGCTCTTTTCAATAGACAAACAAACAAGCACAGCGGGAACAGAGTACAGATTAAAATCGAACGTCATAAATGGCGAAGACGGCACGGGCGACTGTGTGGGTCTCAAGCTAGCGTTTGACGGAAACGATATCGTGGATGGCGACAAATATGTCCTATACATTGACAGGGCAAAAGGAGACCGCGTGGTATGGAACTTCCAAAAAGCGGGAGGCACAGACGACGCTCCCGTCTACACCATGACATCATCATGGAGCACAAACAGCGGAGAAACAGAAACAACGTTCTATCTCTCTTATTACCAGTCAACAACCGACATAAAACGTTTCTATGTAGAGCAGACAGACGTATCGAAAGCCGCAAAATTCTATTTCATTGACGAAGCCACCTATAACAGCGTAATCCTTGGTGAGAAAAAAGATTATATAGACGTGTCGAACCTTATAAAAGACGCACGCTTTGAACGTATGAACAAGGAAGCAGGAGAACACATTGGCGGATACTTCGACACAGACAACAAATGGGTTGACGATTATTGGACGAATGGAGCATGGACGTTTGAATATCCAGGCAAATACTCTCCCGTCGGTACCAACGCTGACGGGTCTGTAAATTATGCCAAGCTTCACAACTTTTTTATAAACGACCCGCGTTACATCATTGGCGACGTGATGTCTTATGGCACAGCATGGATAGGCAAGGAAGAAAGCCAGGAGTTCTCTCAGGAAGTGAAAAACATTCCTGCCGGCTATTATCGCGTCAACTGCCAAGGCTTCTACAAAGGAGAAGGATTGGGCGAGGCTTATCTTTTTGCCAACGACCGTGAGGTGCGCTTACAGAAACTGACGGACGTTGATGCCGCCCGTTTCAACGAAACAGGCATAGAGATAGAACATCCCCAAGACAACAGAGACCTGTATCTTGAAGATATGTTCCGCGCAGGAAAGCTCTTGGCAGAGGAAGATCCATACATGGACGGCACCGTTTATGACAACAGCGTGTATGTAAGAGTTGAAGACACCAACCACGATGGCACGGGCAACATAAAACTGGGCATCAAGAAACGCAGCGCCTCGGGAGACGCTTATGTAGACAATTTCAAGCTCTATTATTGCGGAACCAAGGAGTGGTATCTCAACGCCGCTAACACGAATGCTGAAGGAGGATGGAACGGTACAACTCCTAACGAAAAGCTTAACAAAGAGGCGTTCTCTTATCCTGTGCGTTACAACCTTCGTCGCAAGTTTGCCGTTAACAAATGGAACTCGTTCATCGTGCCTTTCAACATTGACGGTGCCCAGGTGAAGACAGCCTTTAGCGGCGAGACGGAAGCCACTCAGGTGAAGGTGAGCCGATTTGAAAAAATCAAAAACCTGTCAGACCGCATCCAGATAATCTTCAAGAAGGTTGACCTTGACAAAGAAGGCATAACAGCAGGTGAGCCTTACATCATCTGGGTGGGCAAAGATGCCGATGTCAAGGACAAGAGCACAAACTATGCTTTCAAATATGGCAACTCCGATGTTAACGTCACAGGCCCCATATACCACATCGACGGAATCGTGCCTCAAGCTTATACCGATGCGGCTCCGACCAAGAGCGAAGGCGGTGTGACATTCAATGGCTTCTATTACAAGCCTACAGAAGGCGCGCCTTCAGGTTCTTACCTGCTTTCCGGTGGCGACATGTATCACCTCACAAGCAATTACGCTGGCAACAGCCTGGTTGGAACCTGCAGGTACATGACCTTATCTTCAGCCTCTACAAAGAAGGTGAGCTTCAGCTTTGAGGGAGAGAACACGCCAACAGCCATTGAGATGGTTGAGATGAATCCATCAATGTCAGACAGCGCGGTTGCAGGTGGCCGTAACAGCACCTTCATCTACAACCTCTCTGGACAGCGCGTAGCAATGAAGGACCAGGTTAAAAGTTTGAAACCGGGCATATATGTGTGCAACGGAAAAAAGATTATTGTTCGATAAGAAAGACAAGAAAAGCTGACAACAAGTAAGAGGCAAAGTGGGAAGACAGGTCTTGAAGCCATTTCCCGCTTTGCCTTTTTTGCTTCATTAAAATCAAAAAAACGGGGTAAAAAAGTAGACATTTTGTTTTTTTATTGCTATCTTTGCCTATTGTTCCTTTTAGACGGCCGTCTGATGCCAAGGGCAAACAGAAGGAAAAACAGAAGGAAAAACAAGAAAAATATAAGGAAAAGAAAAGAAAAGGAAGAAAATAAAAACTATCCAACAAGACAAATTATGAACCGCATACTATTGGCTTTTATCATGCTCTTGCATGTCATCACCATCTCTGCCGACAACAAAGCCCAACTGCTCAAGCTCGATGAAGCGATAGAGCAGGTGGAGAAGCTTCAGGCCAAGAAGATGATGAAGATCGACATGCTGCGCAACTCGCTGCGACGCTCTGCCAACGACAACGAGCGCATGTCGCTGTGTTATGACATCTTCAACGAGTTTCATGTGCTACAGTTCGACTCAGCCCTCCACTATATAAACAAGGTGCATGAGATGGCCACCAAGACGGGCAACCGCCACATCAGAGAGATGTCCATCGTGGACAAGGCCGAGCTGTTGGGCATGGGCGGTTTCTACCCCGAGGCGATAGATTATCTTGACAAGGAGCCGCTCGACAGCACCGACCATAAGGTGATGTTCAAGAGCTACATTGCACATTTCAGAATCTATCTCTACTGGGCCGACTATTGCAACGATGCTGTCTTCGCACCGATATACCGCGAGCGTGCAAGCAAGAATCTGGAGACGGCCATGAGGTTCATCGGCGCTTCACCTGCTACCGAATATTATCGAGGCGAATATTATATTTATGTGAAGCATGACAACAGCAACGCCCTTGAGTGCTATTTCCGCGTGCTCCGCTCCACACCTCACGACACCCGCGAATATGCCATGGCGGCATGTGCCGTGGCCCACAACTACAGCGCAAAGGGCGACATGGAACATTACGAGCATTATCTTATAGAGGCGGCACATAGCGACCTGCTCAACTGCACGCGCGAGAACATGGCGCTGCAAGACCTTGCCATGTTCCTCTATCAACAGGGCGAGGACAACATGGAGAGGGCTGAACGCTACATAAACCTCGCAATGGAAGACGCGAAGCTGTTCAACAACCGCTTGCGCATAATAGAGATATCGCAGAAGTTGCCCGTCATCGTGGGAGCCTACAAGCAACTGATGAAACGCCGCAACACCATGTTGCGCATCTCCACCTTCGGCGTGTCGGCGCTGGCCATCATCCTTATCGTGTTTGTTTATTTCTTCATGAAGCAGAACCGACAGCTCAGCACGAAGCGCCGCGAGCTGTCTGAGACAAACAGCGAGCTTACATCGCTCAACGACCGTCTGCACACGCTCAACGACCGTCTGCTCGACACCAACCGCCGAAGGGAGCACCTGGCAAAGTTGTATATCGACCTCTGCGCCAACTTCATTGACCGTTTGGCAAAGTTTGAACTGCTGGTCAAGCGCAAGATCAAGGCCAACCAGATAAAGGAACTGCTGTCTATGGCCTCATCATCGAAGATGTCGGACGAGGATGCAGCCTCGTTCCTCCATCGTTTCGACAAGGCGTTTCTGGATCTCTACCCCACTTTTGTGGACGAGTTTAACGAGCTGCTTCTGCCCGATGCCAAGATTCTGCCTCGCAAGGGCGTGTCGCTGCTCACCACAGAGCTTCGCATCTTCGCCCTCGTGCGCCTTGGCGTGACCGAGAGCAGCGAGATTTCGGCCCTGCTGTTCTACACACCCCGCACCATCTACAACTATCGTTCGGCGGTGAAGAGCAAGGCCATAAGCCGCGACACCTTCGAACAAGACGTCATGAAGCTGTGCACGGTCATTTAAAAATAAGGAATTAAGAAAGCCCGATTGCAGACAACAACAGATAAGCGTTGTCTGCAATCGGGCTTTTTTGTAGGCTCAACAATCTATGTGAAGCATTTCAGAAACGCTTTACATAATCAGCGTTTTCACGCCACTTTTTATTTCATTACCTTGCGAGCCTTACCGTTGTTGTCGACAACGATAGTGAGGCCCTTTGCGGCAGCGTTGCTCTTCACGCCGGCGATTGTGTAATAGGCTGCGGGAGCAGCGGTTGCGCTGTTCACGGCACCGATGCCTGAAGATGTGTGCTTCTGGATAGAGATGGTCATGGCAGCAACGTCTACCTTGACGTCATAGGTTCCTGCCTCGGCGATGTTCCACTTGTTGTCGTCGCCGCCAAACACCATCTTGGTGTCATCAGAAAGGTCACGAAGATAGAAGGTCTGGTCGAAACCGCCATATTTGTTGACAGCGACCTTCATCTCACCAGACACGAGGTCGGCGGTAGCGGAGAACACGCATGGGTTGGCAGCATCCTGAACGAGCAAGGTGCCATCGCTAAGACTCCAGTTGCCGGGTGTGGCGCTACCGATCATCCACAGAGCGGGGTGGTTGATCTCATGGTCCTGATAAGCAGCCTTGGTGACCGTAACCTTGTTGTTTGCAAGATCGCACACGATGTCATAGTTGGCTTTCTCGCTCACCTTAAACTTGCAGTCTTTGCCGTTGTCGTTTTCTGACGACACGAGGGCTGTAGCCACACCGCTGTTGAGCACAACGTCATTGTCGCCGGCACGAAACTCAAGACCACCCCACCATGTCTCGGTAAGAAACTTGAAGCCGGCATCGGCCTTGAGGCTCACGGTAGCCTTCCATACGTCGGGCTGCTCATCTGTGTTAAACATCACGATGCTGTTGGAGATCGACCAGCCGCCCCACACACCGTCACCGACCACCATCAGACGCTCTACAGCGTTGGCTGTCATGACACACGCTGCGAACAGAACGCAGCTCAACACTCGACGAGTAAAATTCATAATTCCCATAATTTAACGGTTTTAGTTTTTTATAAAATGTTAGTTGTCAGTTATGAAGCATATCTTCAATAAAGATCATGTCTCTTCTGTTTTTTCTTTTTCTTCTTTCTTTTTTCTTGTTTTTTACTCACTCCTCATCGTCAACCCAGCAGTCATATTGTTCCTTGCCCAACGCCACTCCAGGATCCATCAGCTCGTTTTTCATATCAAGGTCTTGACTTGGTTGTGTCGAATTGAAATTGTCGAGCAAGCAAGAGCCTTGCAAAGGCATCACATTGACAAGAGGACATGCATATTTTGCTTTTTCCATAATAGCTTTTTTTTGATATCGTCTTTTTGTAAGATTCATATATTCGATTAATTTTGAACATCTACTTTTGAACACCTACTTAACAACAACCTTCTTGCCTTTCTCCACATGCAAGCCCTTCGTTGAAGCAGGCACCTTGATGCCAGCGAGACTGTAACAGCTGTTGGCCGTTGGACTGTTGGCAGCAAAAGAAGCTATCGATGTTGTGCCGTTGCCAAGATCTATCATTACGGCTTTGGCATCAGCCATGCCTGAAGGGAGAGCGAGGTAAGCCTTGTTTGCAGCGATGGTGCCGTCTTTTGTAGGATAGAAGCCAATGCCCTCGCTGCCGTTGGCAAGGATATAGTGGGTAATGCCGTTATCTTCGCTTTTGATGTCGGTGGGCGTGAGCACCCCGCGCAGAAGGTTGTCTACCTTAGCGCCGTTGTCCTTGCAGAAAGGCAGGACGTAAGAACCTTTTGCGCCATGAAGCAACAAGCCTGTACCTGGCGACGAAAGGTCCAGAGGTCTCATCGTGACTTTCTGGGTGGTACCGTTGGCGCTTGCGGACCCGCCATTGCTTGTTGGGCCGTCCACCTTTGTGGCCACAGCCACATAAGCATCGAGACCAGACACAGAGGCCCAGTTGATGGGTTTGTCGCAACAATAGGTAGCATAGCCCGATGCGCCGATGTTGACGGTGGTCTGGCTCTCTATGCTCACATCGTTGGTGAGCTTGTTAACGGTCACGAAATAGTAGCCGTCGTTGGGTGCGACCCACTTGCGGTCGCCCGTTTCGCTGTTCAAGACCGTCATATTGTCTGCCGACGCGCCCATGCCGAACATCGTCTGGTCCCAATATTCGTCGATGGTGCGTGTGGCAAACTTAAAGTCGTTGTCTTTCTTTATAGGTAGCTGAGCTGTGAGGATGTAAGGCTTTGAAAGGTCTGTAGGCACAAGTGGCGTGGCCTGCGATAGATTCCAGTTGCCTTCAGCACCTACAACATAAAGAGCAGGGAAACGGTCGACATGGGCATCCTGGTAAGCCGACTTGTCTACCTTTATGGTCATGTGGGCAAGGTCGAGCGTGATGTCATAGTTGGCATCCTCGCTCACCGTATATTTGTAATCTTTCGAACCGCAGAAGAGCACGTTTGCCGTGTTAAAGCCCTGCTTGAACTCAAAGTTTTCATACTCGGCATTATAGCTTTTGCAGACATCCCAGCTGAAATTGTTGTTCGAGTTTATCGACTTTGTGCTCACGGTAACAAACTTAAACGGCTTGCCTTTCGTTATGTAGGCCGTAGCGGTGAACACATCGTTGTCGCCCTTGATCATCTGTATGCCGTCTTTAATGCTCCAGGCAATGCTCTCATCTGTCTGCACGCCGTCGCCCGTTATGAAGATGTTGTCCTCAACATTTTTATATTCGACCACCGCCATGGTCCAATATTCCACTGAGGGAAGGACGAACGAGAGGTCGGAACCGTTTTGCGAGAACGACAACTCCTTCACGGCACCGCCGTCGATGTCAGGACTTGCCACCCACAGCTTGCCTACAGGACGGGCGACCTTGACCGTTACGGGGATGTTGGTCTTCAACGTTGGCGCGGGGCGCGTGCCGTTGACATCGCGCCACGACAGGTCGTCGGTGTTGGTGAAGTTGAGGAAGTGGACAACATCCTTGTCTTCGATTCTCTTTGCGAACGTGGTCATGGTGTGTGCCTTGGGCGGCCATGCGTTTATGGCCACATCGGCAGCAGAGGTGGAGACCTCAGCCTTGAACTCCGAATGGTCTAACGACGTGCCACGAAGGAGGTTCTGGTAGGCGGTGAGGAAGTCGTAATAGTGGACAAGGCGCTGCTTCAGCTCATCGTCCATCTGCAAGGGGGCGGCAGGGAAATACTCGCGTGTGAGCATGTGGTCACCGATCTCAAGATGAGAGCCGCCGAGGGCAAACATCACGGCATCGGCAAGCAGCACGCCAGGGGTGTTGACCTTTGTGTCGGGCCGGTTGTCGTTGCCCGCCTTGTCGTAGTTGATGTAGGCGGCGAAGACAGTGGAGCGCTGTTGGTTGCTGCACTTGTCGTTCTCCTTTATTATATCGTAGAGGTTGGAAAAATTCTGTTCTGGCGATCCGCCATAGCCGTTGCCGTTGCCCCACACCTCGTTATAGCAGAAGTCGACATTGTCCTTCACGATATAATAGGTGCCGAAGCCCGACACAGCGTTCATGACAAGCGTTTTTTCGGGATGCGCCGTCTTCATGGCTGCGAGGAAAGGCTCATAGGTCTCGTAGAGCACCACGTTGTTGTGGTCATAGTCGAACACCTCGCCACGATTGCCAAGCTGGTCAACCTGAAAGCCGTCGAAGCCGAAATTGTTGTAGACCTCGTCGCAGCGGTCTTTCATGTAGCTTATCCATCCCTCGTTGCCCGGGTTCTGAAGGTAGATGTTGCTCGCCCATGACGATGGCAGGCCGTGATAATCTTGATAGAAGTTGCCCGACGCATCTTTCTTCAGCAGTGCCCATTCGGGCTTCACACCATCTTTGTCGGCATCCTTCCACGCGCCGAAGCAGAGGTCGTAGAAGATCGATTTCATGCCATACTTATGCTGCTCGGCGATGTAGTTTTTCACATATTCCACTCCCACCCATCGGTTGCTGATGTCCTGATACCATTGGGTGAGCGAGCCGTCATCGTTAAACTTTACAGGCTTGTGGTGCATCCACTGCCAGTCTTGAAACTGCACACCGTTGATGTGGAGACGGTTGAGATACGCCATCTCCGTCTTTATGTTAGCGTTCTTGTCGACGGTGTTGCTGTGATTGTCAAAATCGGCCACAAAGCCATAGCGCGGGAAGCGAGTCCACAGGCTCGACACATCTACGGCGATAGTGCCCACGATCGTCTCGGTGCCGTCGGCAGCGGTGGTGAACAGCTCTGCCATGTAGCCCTGATAATCAACCGTCGGCGGTGTCCACGTCCATGAGCTTGACGTAAGCCGTGCGGTCTCCACGACGGCAGAGCCGTGGCGGTAACGTATGTTGGTGTTGGCGGGCATGGTGCCCACTGCCTTGAACGTGACCGTCTGTCCCGGCGCGTAGCACGCCTTGTCTGTTGTAACGTCAAGCGAGGGAGCCCATGTGGCAGCAGAAGCTGAGAGAGCTGAAGCGCATGCCAGCACACATGAGAGCAGGATATTTTTGTAACTTTGCATCATCTATAGTTTAAAGAATTACACGATCAATAGATTTTAAAATTTGCTTTGTCAAAGGATTGATTTGCTTTGTCAAAGGATTGATTTGCTTTGTCAAAAGATTGATTTGCTGCATCATTGTTTTTGATTTGCTTTGTCAAAGAACAGGGAAAAGAAATGGCCGATAAAAAATCTATTTTCAACAACTATTTGTTCTATAGTTTTTTAACGACCATTCTCTTCCTTAAGTTTTAAAAGATCAGTTTACCACAACCTTTTTGACAACCGATTCGCCAGCAGCAGTGGCCTTAACCACATACACCCCTTTAGAGAGGTTTGACGCCACGGTGCCGTCAGACATTGCCATGTGCGAAGCGACAAGCTGTCCGCTACCGGCATGAACGGTAACATCGGCGGGGGCTGATGCAGACACAACATTAATGGCGCCGTGGTTGGCAGCTATGCAGATGTCAAGAGCGTCGCATGAGCCATCGTTACGCTTAATGTTGTTTATGCCTGTCACCTCGTTGTCGTTGTCTTTGGCCTCGGTCTGGGCAGCGCCGAGATACTCGCCGCGAAGCGTCTCCTTGAACGTGTTCACCGTCAGGCGGTAACGTCCGTTGCGCGAGATTGTCCACTTGGTGTCGGGACCGCCTGTTGAGCGCAGGTCGCTTGTGCCCTCAACGGGAGCGTCGGCGGTGTAAGGATGGAACGTTGTCTCAAACCAGCTCTGTGTGGTGAGGATCTTCAGCTTTGACGGTTCCTCGCGCGACTCTTTCCAGTCGGCGTTGAGCACGCCCTCCCACACCATCTCTTCGTCGTTGGCGGGATTGTTGGTGAAGCGGATTGCAGAGGGCGAGTCCCAATAGTTCCATGAGAGCTGGCAGCAGCCGCCCACGACATACAGTTCCTTGCAGGGCTTGAACATCGTTCCGTAGACCGAATTGTTGTCTTTCACGGCATAGACGGTATATTTGCCTGGCACGCACACGCTCCATCCTTCAGCCTCAGCCTCGGTTGTGGTCTTGAGAGGAGCGGTGTAGCCCTTTCCGAACGTTATGTCGACGCCCTCGAGCAGAGGGGTGTAATAAACGGTCGAGGCGGTGGGTGTGGCGGTGTTCATGAGGATGATGTTGCCCGCCTTCAGTTCGAGTGCCGCCTTAAATTCCACTCCGCCAAACGCCTGCACCTCAACGGCCTTGCCGTCAAGAGCAGAGCCCGTGGCATAGAGCTTTTCAGGAAGCGCCGCGTCGGCGGTCTTCTCATAGACCGTCATCTTCATGCTTCGAAGGTCCACATAGACGGTGTACTCGCCCGTTGCGGCAGGCTTAAACTTACGGTCTTTGCTGCCTTCCAGAGCCCAGTCGGCATAGAAGTCGAGGTCATAGGTGTGACCTGCCTCTATCTTCTGGTCCGAGGTTGAGCTGACAATGTGCTTGTGCCATTCGCGAGAGTTCATAAACTTAAACTCCTTGCCTTCCGTCAGCTTGCCTGTCCAACGGAACACGCCCTCGTCAATTTTCTGCATGTCGGGGGTGCCGCCGATGTCCCACGAGTAAGGCGTTGCATCGCCTATGATGTAAAGCTGCGTCAGCTCAAGCGAGTTGGACATGTCGCCTGCCTTTGCCACGAGAGCAACGAGGGCAAGGCATATAAGGGTTAAAAGCTTTTTCATAATTGTTTGTTTTCTGATGTTCATTGATGAAACAGATCTTCAAGAGAAGACTATTCCTTTACAAACTTGGTGACGAATGTCTCGCCGTCAGCCACCACCTTACTGATGTAAAGCTGCGGCTGAAGCATTGACATGTCTGCCGAAAAGCCCGACACGTTATGGTAAGCGCCGTTGAGCATGGTCTTGCCCATACCGTTGCTCACGAGCATCGACACATCCTTACAGTTGTTGGCGAAGGAGCCTACAAGACATTTTGTTGCGGCGTTGTAGCCCACTTTCGAGCTGTTGCTGCTGATGTTGCTCACAGCCGTGGCGCTGTCATAAGTGACCTTTATGACGCGGGCCTTGCTGCAATCGTCGGTAGCAACCTCTATGGTTGTGGTCTTTGTGGCAGCATCGAAGGTGAAGGTGGTCTGCTTGCCGTCCACGCTTACAGAGAGCGGCTTGCGGCTGTTGCACATGCGAACCTCATAAGCACGCTTCTGCGGAGCCTTGGCGGCAGAGCCGTTGCGGGCAGAGACGGTGACGGTTGCCTCATTGCCGCTGACCGTCTGCGTGAGCGTTGTGACGGCGCTGTTTGAGACGTAGTCGGCGTTGTCGCCGTCATCCTCATAGATCGATCCCTCGCCGTTGCTTCCTGCCACGACGTTGAGGATGAGCTTGTCGGGACGCTCCGTAACGTTCATCACGGTTGCGGGGTTGTACGGAATGATTGCTCCCTGACGGAAGAAATAGGGAATCTGCGCATCGGTAAACTCCATGGTCTTCTTGCATGGGCCTTCAATAAGCTCGTTTGTAGACACGCTCCACCATTTTCCTTCGGGGAACCAGATGGTCTTCTGGGTCTTTGTTGCGCCTTCCTTGGGAGCCTCTGTTATAGGAGCCACGAGGATGTCGTCGCCGAAGAAATATTCGTTGTCATAGGTGTAGGCCTCCTCCACGTCGGGATACTCATAATAGAGCGGACGGCAGATCGAGATGCCGGTGTCGTAGGTCTTGCGGGCCATCGTGTAGATGTAGGGGAAGAGCGAGTAGCGCAGACGCACAGCCTCAAGGATTGTGGGGAAGTTGTCAAACTTCCAGATGCGGCGTTCAATGCGCGAGTCGTTGGTGGCATGGGTGCGGAAGATTGGTGTGAACACGCCAAACTGGATCCAACGCAACACAAGGTTGGGGTTGTTGACGAGCTGCTCGTTAGAGAACATGTGTCCGCCGAGGTCGTGGCCCCAGTAGCCATAGCCCACATTCGATGCGGTGGCTGTGAAGTAAGGCTCAAAGCCAAGAGCCTCGTAGCTGATGTTGGCATCGCCCGAGAAGCCGATCTGGTAACGGTGGCTGCCCAGTCCGCCCCAACGGTGGAAGATCACAGGGCGCTTGCCCTCACGCTTGGCTGCCTCATTAAAGAACACATGGTTGCACCAGAAGGTCTCGCTCAGCGAATTGGTGTAAGGCGAGGTGAGCCACTGCTGCCAGTCGAGCCACCAGAAGTCGACGCCCTCGCTCTCGTGGTCGCGGATGATGTTCTTGAAGAAGCTGTTGGTGAAGTCGGGGTAGTCGATGTTCCAACTGATGTTGTCGCCCGCGTCGTTGAGATACTTGCCACCCAGCTCGGCGTTCATCTTGGCAAAATAGTCGGGACTCTCGGTCTTGTTCACACCTTCTGCGGGGTGCAGGTTAAGGGCCGTCTTGAAGTGCTGGTCGTGCATCTCCTTGAGCAGTCCCTTTCCGTCGGGAATGAGGTTCGTGTTCCATGACCAGCCTGTCCATCCTCCGCGGCCCTCAGACATGCTGCCGGCGTTGCCGTTCCAGTGCCAGTCCATGTCGAGAATCATCACGTCGGCAGGTATGTTGTTGCTCTTCAGGTCAGACATGATCTTACGGTAGTCGTCGGCCGAGTAAGACGAATACTTGCTGTACCAGTAGCCAAACACATAGTCGGGAGGGAGAGGGATGCTTCCTGCTATCTTCGTATAATCGGCCAGTGCCTGCTTGTAGTTGTTGCCATAGCCCAGGAGATAGGTGTCCATGGCATGACTGTCGGCACGTTCCGCCCACCAGTCGTAGCCCACGGTGGCGTCGGGAGCGAGGGCGTAAGAGCGTCCGCCGTCGGAGCGGGGCGTAGTCCATGAGTCGTCAATGACAGCCCAGCCCGAGCGCGACACCAGTCCGTTCTCCATCTCTGAGCGCTTGCCCTCGCCCATCAGTCCGTCGAGCGTGCGGCAGGTGCCTTTGAGGTTCAGAGGGTCTGGCTTGCCGGGATACCATGTGGTCTTGCCCGTGTGGTTCTTAACCACCACCGACAGGTTTGCCGACGAGGCGGGCACGGTGCGCGGGTCTGAGCCCTTGCGATATTTCAGTTCGAGAGCTGAGGTGATGATATAGAGGTATTGTGAATCTTCTTTCTTTGTGAACTGTGGCACCGTGAGGTTACGGTTCACCACGGTGAAGGTGGCGCGGTCTTCGAATGCAGCCTTGTCGCTATATTCTATTCGGATCATCTCTGGCGTGAGCACGGTGAAGCGTGCGTTGCCACAAGTCACCACCGCCTTGTCGTTGGCCTTCGGGTTGTTGGCAACCTGTGCAAGAGCTGCCGTGAGCGCCAAGGCGTTGAGGGTCACAAACGAGAACAAGCGTTTGATCTGTCGTGACTTAAAGATTTGGATAAAAAATGTTTTCATAAAATTACAGTTGTTTGGAGATAAATTGTTGCAGGTAGAAAAGAAAAACCTCTGGAACGGCGTTGCTTGTATAAAAATGATGCTTATATGAAGCAAGCTAAAATAAAGAAGCTATATGAAACAAGCCAATAAAAACTACATGAAGCTAACCAATGTTATAAGGTAGCGACGCCGTCCAGAGGTCGAAACACAGAGGTTTCCTATTCAAACATAAAACCAATCTACGATTAGAAACCGTTCTTACTTTGTAAGCTTGACAATCTTGCAGCCATGGGCAGGCACGTTGGCTGTCAGCGATGAAGCCTTGCCCTCGTCCACATGCTTCCAGAGGTCGCGAACGTTCATCTCACCACTTATGCCGAGCTGGCTGAAGTCGACGGTCATGGTGGCGGTGTTCTCGTCGCGGTTGAACAGGCCGACAACCCAGTCGCCGTTCTTCATCTGTCCGTACCACACCTCATTGTTCTCGCCAAGCTTGTCGCTCAGGGGCTTACCCACAAAACCGTCGGCGTTGAGAGCAAGCAGTTCGCTGTTGGTGTAGAACTTAAGGTTGTCACCTATAGATCCAGGCTGGTCGGCAACGGCCACAGGGCCACCGGCGAGGAGCTGCAACGACACGACGGTCTGACGCTCGTTGTCGTTGTCGAAGGTGTTGAGACGCAGGAAATCGCCGTCAAGGATGATCTTGTCGCGGCCAGCGATGTGTGACCAATACTTGAAGCCGTCAAACTGGTTCATACAGTTGGGCCATGTGGTGTACGACTTGCCCTTGTCCTGAGCCGAGCAATGCCACCAGGTGCCGGTGCCGGTGTCGGCAACGATGCGCACCATGTTGCCATACTTGGCCTCCACCACAGCATCATCATACATGTGAGGCATGACGAGCGAGGTGAACACGCCATATTTCTTTGCCGATGCAGCGATGTAAGCCAAGGCGCGGGCATAGCTCTCACGACCGTAGCCACGTCCCTGTATGCCGGCGTAGCGGTCCTTGCCATCCTCATACCATGAGAGGAAGTCCATGCGAATGAAGTCGACACCCAGCTCCTTGTAATACTTGAAGAAGCCATCGATGAACTCTTCGCAGCCGGGGTTCTCGGCCACAGCCCATGTGAAAACATCCTTGGCGTTGGGGTTCATCACCGTCGACTTGTGGTCCCATTTCAGACCGGCATACTTGTAGGTGGTGCCTTCCACCACGCAGTTGTCGTCGCTATGAATCCACAGCGGGTTGTCATAGACGCCGAGCTTCAGGCCCTTGGCCTTACACTTGGCCACGAGGTCCTTCAGCGCCATCTTGCCATAGTGGGTCATGTAGCCGCGGTGTTCCTTGTCGAGCATGGGTATGAAGCCGTCGGTACAGATCATGTCGTAGCCATAGGGTTTGAGGTTGGTGGCCACCCAGTCGATGATGTTGTCCCACTCGGCCTCGCTGATGTCGAGGTCGTCGCCAGTGTGGCCCTGACGCTCCTGCAGATAGCAGTTCTCATACACGCTCCAATAGAGAGGAGCCTTCTGGTTCTCGTGAATGCCCTCAACCGTTGGCAGCTCAGGCAACTCATATTTTGGCGGGTAGCGCATCTCTATCTCGTCCTTGCAAGAGCAGAACATGGAGAGAGCGGCCAGAGCCGTAGCAAACAAAAATGTCTTTTTCATATTTTTATGTTACGAGGTTTAGTGTTAATCTTTCTTCTCCACCTTGATGGTGTAATGCTCCAGGTCGAGGGTTATGCGATACTTGCCGGCCTCCTTAACCTCCCACTGGTCGTCGGGAGAGGTGGTGAAGACGAAGTCGTCGGCTGCCACGCCCTGCTTGGTGATGGCCACGTTGGCAGAAGAGGGACGTATAAAGGCAGCGCTGAAGTCTTTCTTTGTGCATGCCTTCAAGGAGCCAACCTTGAGCTCACCTTCCCATGTGAAGAGATACTTGTTGTTCGCATCTTTGGTGTACGGTGCGGCATCGTCGAGCGACCATCCGCCGGGGGTGGCGGTGCCGATCATCCACACGTTGTCGGCAACGATGGGGTCCTTGGCCACCTCTATGGCACCCAGATACTCGGCCTTGAAGGTCCAGTGTTCGAGATCGAAGGTCAGACGGTAGTTGCCTTCCACTTCTACCTTCCACTTGTTGTCGGGACTTGCGGTGAACACAAAGTCGGGACTCTCGACACCGTCTTTGTTGATCTTCACGCCTTCAGCATCGGGACGAACGAAGGGCTGTCCCCAGTCGCCGGTCTTCAAGCAGCACTTGAGGTCGCCAGCCTTCAGCTCTCCCTCGTAGACGAACACATAGTTGCCTTGCTTTGTAAGCACCGTGGGAGCATCGATGTTCCAGCCGTTGGGTGTGGCATCGCCCACCATGTAAAGGGTCTCTGCCTCGATAGGCTCAACAGCAGGCTTCTCCTTCTCGCCCAGATACTCGGTAGAGAAGGTCCAGTTGCGCATGTCGAACGACAGCTTGTACTTGCCTTCCTCTGTCACCTTCCATTTGTTGTCGGGATCGCCAGCGTGCATGTCGAACGTCTTGTTCGTGATGTTGGTCTTGCTGATCTCCTCACCCGCTGTCATGGGACGGATGAAGGCTGCGTCCCAGCTGCCCGTTGTGAGGCAGAGCTTCATCTCGCCCTTGTTCAGTGAGCCTGTCCACTCGAAGACCATGGGGTCGGCCTCAGAGGCTGTGAACGGTGTGGGGGCGTCGATGCTCCATCCGTTGGGCGTGGCATCGCCCACCATAAACAAGGTAGAGGTCTTGATGGGCAGGTTGCCCTCAATGATCTTGAGGTCTTTCTCGCCGTCACAACTTGCCAGCATCTGCATGAACAGGAGGCAAAGCAGCGCGAAGAGCGACGTATGTTTGAAATTGATGTTTCGTTTCATAACGTTGAAGTGTTTTTGTTGTTTCTTTGTTTAACACATTGCTCTCTTCTCACCCGTTACTTGTTGTAGCCCGGGTTCTGCACCAACTTGAGGTTGGCGTTGAGGATGGGTCGCATGATGGGGAAAATCTCGGTGTGGTTGTCGGCATCGGCACCCTTGTCCCACCATGTGCCTCCTGTGGAGAACTTGCCATAACGGATGAGGTCTATGCGTCTGCGGCTCTCGGCGAAGAACTCGCGTCCCCACTCGTCAAGCATCTCGTCCATGTCGAGCTGTGCCTCACCCTCGGGAGCGTAGAGGTTCTTGTGAAGCATGGCGGCGGGATAGTTGCGCTTGCGCACGCTGTTCAACAGCTTGGCTGCTCCAGCGGTGTCGCCAGCGCGCAGCTTACACTCGGCAAGCGAGTAGATGACCTCGGGCAGACGGATCTCGGTGTAGTCGCTCTCCATCTGGTGCTCGTCCTCGTCGCTATAGAACGGATACTTGGCAAAATGCCATCCTGAGTTGTGGTCGCCGTCGCGCAGGGTGCTCGTTGCCACGTTCAGCCACTTGTTGGGGTTCAGGCCCTGGAACTTGCCCACGGCGTCTCGGATATACAGCTCATAATCGACCTCAGGAGCCTTCACACGCTTGGTGTTGCCGTTCTCATCCTTATATTCGAGATAGCCATAGAGGAACATTCCCTCGCGCTTGCTGTTGCCGAGGTTTTTGTAGAGCTTCATGCGCTCGTCGCCCTCATACTTGCGGAACTTCTGGATGGGCATGCCCAGCTTGTAGGTCATGAGCACACCGTTGGGGGCGTAGCTCGGTGAGGCAGCATACTTGGTGTTGTGGTCGCCGGCCTCGGCCTTGGCATCATTGAAATAGTAGCGTCCGCGTGCAGGTGCCGTCCACCAGTATGTGTCGGCCTGATAATGCCAGTAGGTATAGTTGGCTGAGCCGGGGAATCCGAAGATCACCTCGTCGCAGTTGTCGTTGTCCCAGTCGAAGGCTGCGTCCCAACGGTCGGCAACCTGATATTTGCCATACTTGCCGTCAAGGATGTCCTGTGCCACCTGTGCGCAGTCGCTGTAATGGTCTTCGCCAATGTAGACCTTGGCGTTGAGGTAGAGACGCACGAGCAGGGCGGCAGCACCTGCCTTGGTCCACTGTCCCTGGATGGATGAGTTGGCACCAAGCTCTGTCTTTGACGTGAGCATAGGTATGCACTCTTTGAGGTCGCTCTCTATAAGGTCATAGATGACCTTTGGCTCCACCTGTGTCTCGGTGTTCTTTGACACATCGCTGAAGCTCACCGACAACGGCACATGGCGGAAGGCATCGAGCAGACGGATGTAGAACCAGGCGCGGAGCACGCGACACTGGGCCTTGAGGTTGTTAAACTCGGCGTCAGAGAAACCGAACGTCTCTGGCGAGAGCTTGTCGAGGTCCTCTATTACATAATTGCACTGGCCGATGCCCTGGAAGCAGCCGTTCCACTCGGTCTGGGCGTCACCGCCATCCTCAACGTTCCAGTCGTGATAGTGGAGCTTGCGCCATTTGCCGCTGTCGTCCCACCAACCGTCGCGGGTCGGCGTGATGAGCTGGTCGGCAGTAAGCTCGTTGAGCACATGACGGCTCTGGATGCTCCAGAAGGCGTGCTCAAAGGGACGGAATGTGGCTCGCACCACATCCATCTTGGTGTTATAATAGTTTTGTGTTCCTACCTGGTCGTAGAGCGTTTCGCTCAGATCAGTACAGCTCGTGAGGGGCAGAGCGCAAAGAGCTGCGGATACAATAATATTGAATATCTTCATTGTTTCTTATGTCTTTAGATGGGTGATCAGAAGTCAACTTGCAAACCAACGATAAACTGGCGTGTCGAGGGGAAGTAGGTGCGTGAGCCCTGTGCTCCCGGTGTCAGACCGTTAACCTGGTAGGTAGAGGGGTCTACGCCGCTAAACTTGGTCAGCGTGAACACGTTCTTCATGGTGCCGTAGAGACGCACGCGGTCGAGGAAGCGGCAGCTCTTGGGGTTGAAGGTGTAACCCAGCGTCACCATGTCGAGCTTCAGGTAGTCGCCCTTCTCCAGGAAGTAGTCGCAAACCACGGGGTTGGCAGTGCCAGAGATCTGGAAGTTCTTGCCATAGGCCTTGTGTGAGCGGTTACCTGTGAAGTTGCGTGTGCCATAGTAGAAGTCATGAATGTTGAAGATGTCATAACCGAAGGCACCGCGGAAGAACAGCGAGAGGTCGAAGTTGCGGTAGCGGAAGTTCTGGCTTGTCGACATTGTGAACTTAGGCATACCGTTGCCCACCTTCTGGCGGTCAGCGTCGCTTGCCTGTGAAGCACGAATGATGTCGCCGTCCTTGTCGTAAACGAGCCACTCACCGTCGGTGGTGTGGCCGGCATATTTCCACATGTAGAAGTTGCCTATCGACTTGCCCTTCTGTATGCGCTGCAGGTAATAATAAGGATAGGGGTCACTTGTGCCTGCCACGTCATAATAGTCTTGACCGACATACTGTGAGTTGCTGAAGTCGACAAACTTGTTGCTCATGGTTGCTCCCACAACGTTGAAGTCGTAAGAGAAATCCTTGGTTGTCACGGCCTTGACGTTGATGTCAAACTCGAAGCCGGTGTTCTTCATCGTTCCCACGTTCACGAAGGTCTCGTCGAAGAGGTAAGGAGGAACCGACACCTTGTAGTTGCCGAGGAGGTCCTGCTGCTTGCGGTTGAAGTAGTTGAACGAACCGTAGACGCGGTTGTTGAAGAGCGAGAAGTCGATACCGATGTTCCAGTTCTTGCCTTTCTCCCACTTAAGGTCCGGGTTAACGTTCTTCGAGGGGCCCCACACCTGGAAATACTTGCCGTTGTAGAAATAATAGCCGAAGCCTGTCATGGTGTTGAGCGAGTTGTAGCTGCCGAAGTCCTGGTTACCTGTGACACCATAGTCGGCGCGAAGCTTCAGGTCGTTGATCCACTTGACATCCTTCATGAAGCTCTCCTGCGAGATGCGCCAGCCTGCTGACACGGCGGGGAAGTTACCCCACTTGTTGTCGACACCAAACTTTGATGAGCCTTCATGACGGAGCGATGCGGTGAACATGTATTTGCCGTCGAAGTCGTAGCTCACACGTCCGAAGAAGGCGATGAGCTTGCAGTCGTTCTTGTAGCTGCCCATGAGCACCTTGCCTTCTTCCTTGGCATATTCGCCTGTGCCCATATTGTTATAGGTGAGACCGTCGTTGGGGAAATCTTTGTTTTCATTGTTCAAGCCCTCGTATTGTGAATATTGGTATGAGTAGCCCGCCATTCCCTTTACGTTGTGCTTGCCGAAGGTGCCAGTGTAGTTGGTGAGCCACTCGAGCACATACTGACGCTCCTTGCTGTAAGAGCGGCTTGCCTCGCCATCGTGGCCGTTGTTTATACAGATGGTGCTTGTTGAGGGGCGGAACCACGAGGTGTTGTTGTCATACTGGTGGTCGGCGAACATGACCTGTGTTGACAGGTTGTGGTTGCCCTTACCGTCTTTCAGGAGCAGAGGCAGGAGGTTGAGCTTCACGGTACCGTCCCAGTCGAGAAGCTTGGTGTCACCGTGATCTTTCTCCAATTTCTGACGCTCCACAGGGTTAGAGCCAACGACCTGACCTTGGAAGTTGTAATAGCGTGCAGGGTTCTCGGGATCCATGAGAGGCGTTGTGGGGTTTGCCTCGATGGCATCCTTGAACACGCTCCAGTCGGCCTGGTCGCGGTAGATGATACGCGGTGCCACGTTGGCGGTGAGGGTGAACAGTCCGCCCTTGGTGGTGTGCATCATAGAAGCACGCGCACCATACTCCTCACGCTTTGAGCGGAGGTCTATGCCGTGTGCGTTGCGATAGTCTACGCTCACACGATAGTTGCTCTGTGCGTTGCCGCCGCTCATCGAGAGGGTGTGCTGTGTGGTGAAACCTGTGCGGCTCACGCCATCGAGCCAGTCGTAGTTGCCGCCGAGGTCAACGCCGGTGTCGCCCCATCCGAGACGCACGTCACGATATTCGTCGGCGTTCATCATCTTAAGCTCGTTCTTGATCACGTCCCATGACGCCATGCCCGAGTAAGAGGTGTGCATGTTACCGTCTTTCGTGCCTTTCTTTGTGGTCACCACGATAACGCCGTTTGAGCCGCGTGTGCCATAGATGGCAGAGGCAGCACCGTCCTTGAGGATGTCGAACGAAGCGATGTCGTTGGGGTTGATGTTGGTGAGGTTGCCGCCAGGCACACCGTCAATGACAACCAACGGGCCAAGACCTGCCGAACGCGATGACACGCCACGGATCTGGATGCTTGCCTGGTTGTTGGGGTCGCCAGCACCGGTGTTGGTGATGCTCACGCCTGCCACCTTGCCCTGGATCATCATCGAGGGGTCGAGCGAACTGATGGTGAGGAAGTCTTTCTCGCCAACGTGTGAGATGGCTGAGGTAAGCTCTTTCTTGTCCATCGTGCCGTAACCAATGACCACGACCTCGTTGAGCACGTCGTTTTTCTCCTTGAGCGTCACGTTGATGGTCTTGCGGCCGTTCACCTTCTCCATGATGGTCTCGAAGCCCACATAAGAGAACGAGATGGTGCCTGACGAGGCCACGTCTACTGAGTACTTGCCGTCGATGTCGGTGATAGCACCTGTTGCTCCGGCTTTCACGCTAACGCCCACGAGCGGCTCACCACCCGGGTCGGTAACGGTACCTGTTACCTTTACTTGTTGGGCAGAGGCCGTAAGCGTAACAAACAGCAACATGACCCAAAGCACTAATCTAAACTTGGAAATCCGTCTTGTTTTTGATTCCATGATTTCAGTGTTTTTAAGTTATTATATATAATGTGTTAATATTTTCTTGTCTCATTCGGCTTTTAGAGCTTTTGCACGTTATGACTTAACAGAGTTTGGGCTTTTACGGCTTAACAGCGTTTGGGCTTTTACGGCTTTTAGAGCTTTATTGGCTTTATGGTTTTTAGCTTAACGTAGAAGAAAAAGCTTTTTATTTTTAGTGTTATATTCTTGACTATTGTTTTCAAGAACCACTATATCTGATTTCTTGCTTGTTAGCGATTGCAAATATAGATAAAAATCGTTATGTAAGTTTAACAAAGTACATTTTAGGTAAATCTTTGTAAAAGGTAAACGAATTTAATAAGCTATAAATCAAAGCGTTAGTTAGAACACAAAAAACAGGCCAAGTACAATGAAAATTTTCACTTATGTAAAGAGCAAGCAGAAAAACAGAGTAAAAAAAAGATAGAAAACGAACAAGAGGAAGGAAATATTGATGAAAGACGGGCAAAAATATAAAGCAGCTGTTTCTCAATGCACGGGCAATAAAGAAACAACTGCTTTACTTATTATAAGCAAGCGCGTGCAAAAAATTACATCGTTCACGACGCTTGCGTCTGTTTATGCCAAAGGCAAAATGTTTTCAGCTTATTAGAGGGGAAGCTTGTAACCAACGGTAAACTGGAACACACTGTTCTTGTTGTCCATATCCTTGAAGGCCTTGGTCAGACCAAAGTTGTAGCGACCCTCAATAACAAAGTTGCTGAACTCATAGCTCAAGCCGATAGGCATAGACAGCTCAAAGGTGTTCTCGTCAATGCCATCTGACTGAATTGAGTTACTACCACTCTTTGCCTTTGCCTTGTTGTTAATGCAGAAAGCGGGCTGCAAACCGAGCTTCACGGCAAAACCGGGAGCTACATAAACGTTAGCGAGAACGGGAACGTTGATATAGTCGAGCTTGTAAGTAAAATCTACTTTGTTTTCAGTAGCTGTGCATCCCTGCATAGAGTAGAGAGCGCCGAAGCTTACACCTAACATGTCTGATGCCTGATACATGAACTCAGCACCAGCAACAAGGCCAAAGCGAGGATCGGTATCGTCTGCCTTTGTAAGAGAAGCGATGTTAAGACCTACTTTAGGCTGGACTGAGATTGATCCAACGGGCTGCTGTGCGAATGTAGCAACTGAAGAAATCAGCAACGCTGCGATAGCAATTAACTTTTTCATAATTAATGTTGTTTTAAAAATTAATGAATAATTGTGTGTTGAATGCCTGCCTATCGCGACAGGTTTACGGAGGCAAAGATATTATTTTTATCACAATTAGCCAAGAAAAAGGCTATACAAAATGCGAATTTGCAGAAAATAAAAACAAAAATAGAGTAAATTCCACCAATTTGTTATCTTTTTACCCTTCTTTATCCTCTTTAACAAGCTATAACATGAAGGTAATGTCGGCTGTTCCGACCTTGTCCCAAGAGAATGTTTTTACAAGACTTTGCGCCGACACGGCATCGGGTGTGGGCTGCAAGCCAGCGGCATGTGCCAACAGACCGATGATCTGATTGGGCGTGAAGCGCTGACGCAGACAGCCCATGTCAAGACTCTTGTCGCGCTTCGACAGGCGCTGACCCGCGGTGTTGCAGAGGAGCGGCAGATGGGTGAAGCGTGGTGGCGTGAAGCCTAACTGTTGGGCAAGGTATATCTGTTGTGGCGAGGAGAGGAGCAGGTCACGGCCGCGCACCACCTCGTTAATGCCCATCAGAGCATCGTCCACGACGACGGCGAGCTGATAGGCCCACGCCCCGTCCTTGCGGCGCACAATGAAATCGCCACACTGGGTTGTGAGGTCCACGGTGTGGGTGCCATAGTGTCCGTCGGTGAAGGTCACGATGCCCCTACCCTTCTCAGGCACCTTCATGCGGAGGGCGGCAGGACCTTTGCGTGACCCTGGCGGCAGATTGCGACAGGTTCCCTTGTAGACGACACGTCCGTCGCTCTCGTGTGGCGCCTGCGTGGCAAGGATGTCGGCACGGGTGCAATAGCACGGGTAGATGAGTCCCGCATCGGTGAGCTGCTGCAGATAATGGGCGTAGATGTCGCCACGCCGACTCTGCCAGCACGGCTCACCATCCCATTCCAAGCCAAGCCATTGCAGGTCGTCCATCAGCATGTCGGCATATTCGTGACGCGACCGCTGCGGGTCTATGTCCTCAATGCGAAGCAGCCATGTGCCGCCTTGCGCCCTTGCCGACAGCCACGACAGCAAAGCGCTAAACACGTTGCCGAGGTGCATGCGTCCCGTGGGCGATGGCGCGAAACGTCCACAGACAGAAGAACGGTTGTTCATTATCTCCCCCTACTTCTTCAGTTCCTTCTCAATGGCGGGCACGATGATGCTCTCCATCACGTCATATCCAGCGGCGTTGGGGTGAACGGTGTCGTTCTGATAATCTTTGTTCAAGCCGAGACCATCGGGTGAGAGCATGGCAGAGAAATAGTCGACATACTGGATCTTGTTTGCCTGGCAATAGGCTTTCACGCGGTTGTTAAGGTGACGGATCTTCTGCATGGCATCGGTAATCTCGGGACGCCAACTAAACGACTGTGCCGGCAGGGTGGAACAGAGAATGACCTTTATGCCGTTGGCACGCGCCATGTCGACCATCGACAGCACATTGCCGAAGGTGTGGTCCTCGTCATAAGCGCCTGTGTTCTCAGCGATGTCGTTGGTTCCATAGTTGATGACCACGACACGCGGTTTGAGGTCTATGACATCCTGACGGAAGCGGAGCAGAAACTGGTATGAGGTCTGTCCACTGATGCCGCGGCCAATGTAGCCATGACTCTTGAAGAAGTCGGGGTGCATAGATGCCCAGATATCGGTTATGGAGTTGCCCATAAACACAACTCTCTTGTCCTTCTTCGACGGTTCAGGCAGCTGCGCGTTAGCAGCCGCATAACGTTTAAAATCGGCGAAATCGTGCTTCTGAGCACTTACGCCAAGCGAGCAGAGCAGCAGCCCTGCCGCAAAAAGAAATGCTTTTGGTTTCATAATAATATAATGTAAAGCCCCACCCCCGCGCCGCTTCGCGGCTAACCCCTCCCCTTAGGGAGGGGAGTGAATGGCTTGAGCTATTGAATTCTTCACTCTTCACTCTTCACTTAAAAGAGGCTATTGAATTCTTCACTCTTCACTCTTCGTTCTTCCCTTAAAAGAGGCTATCGAATTCTTCACTCTTCGTTCTTCACTCTTCCCTTAAAAGAGGCTATTGAATTCTTCACTCTTCACTCTTCACTTTTAAAAACTCTTCCCTTCCAAAGGCGCCAGCCTTTTTTACTTTTTTACCTTTAAAAAGCCTTTAAAGCTGGCTCTCTCCTTCCACATATTCTTCTATAAAGAGGTGTTCGCCATCGAACATGGCGTAGGTAAACTGAGAGATCCAGTCGCCGAGAATGAGCATGCGACTCTTGCGCGAGAGCTTAAGGTCCAGCTCGATGTGACGGTGACCATAGACGAAGAAGTCGATATCCTGATGCGTCTTCATATAATCTTTCGTGAAGAGCACCAGATGCTCGCGGTCCTCGCCCATGTAAGGCGGCTCTGCGCCATCCTCGCGCTTCAGACGGCTGTGCCTTGCCCATGACAGACCGAGCCACATGCCCCAACGGGGATGGATGGCGTTAAGCAATTTCTGGCACATGCGGTTATGGAACAGCCAACGCAAAAGCTTAAACTTATTGTCAGGGTCGCCTAACCCGTCGCCGTGGGCAAGGAAGAACACCTTGTCGCCAATCTCGGTTGTTACAGGCTTGGTGTGAACGATCATGCCACACTCTTGCTCCAGGTATCCGTATGTCCACAGGTCGTGGTTGCCGGTGAAGAAATGTACCTCCACTCCCATGTCGGTAAGCTCCGATATCTTACCCAAAAAGCGCGTATAGCCTTTGGGCACGACATAACGATACTCGTCCCAGAAGTCGAACATGTCGCCAAGCAGATACACCGCCGACGCCTTGTGCTTTATGCTGTCAAGAAACCTCACGAGCCGGCGCTCCTGTGTGCGGGCGTGAGGTATGGCCCATGAACCAAGATGGGCATCGCTAAGGAAATAAACATTCTTCATAATGAGTAATGTTTAAGTGTTTCAGATGTTCTAATTTAATCGAAGCCCAGCTCCACGCGAGCCTCTTCAGTCATCATGCTCTTGTCCCATTCGGGTTCGAACACGAGGTTCACGTTTGCCGACTTCACACCCTCTATGGTGTCTACCTTCTGTCGCACATCCTCAAGAATGAAATCGGCGGCAGGGCATGAGGGAGCCGTGAATGTCATGTCAATGTCAACGATGCCTTCATCGTTAACCTCTACACGGTAGATGAGTCCGAGGTCGTAGATGTTGACTGGAATCTCGGGGTCATACACGGTCTTGAGCACATCAACGATGCGTTCTTCTATCTTTGTCTTTTCTTCCTGTGTCATTTTTTCGAATGTTTCGCTTTATCGTTAATAAAATGTGATTGCAATGATCAATATGCAAACTTACAAAAAATATCGCACTTTCATGGCCTAAGAGCACAAAATTTTATCGTTCCACCCTCTCCCACATTATAATTTTTGCCCTTTAGGGTGTCGCATTCCTACCAATGCGACACCTAAACAGGGGGAATGCGACACAAAAATGGAGCAATGAGACAGGTTTTATCTCAAAAAACTCTTATATTTGCAATCGTTAATAAGTAAGAAAATTGAGTGGTAAAGTGAAATCATATTCGGACAGAAAAAACCTGTCTCATTGC
>OQVS01000126.1_pt1 | contig 41263 bp, 34 predicted proteins | sample 1691601 | NCBI WGS metagenome assembly OQVS01 (sample SAMN03418268, study PRJEB22391) | human gut metagenome | biome: human-gut; feature: organic feature; material: feces | host: Homo sapiens | place: Tanzania | collected 2013-01 | reverse complement strand
TTGCGTCGCTGCTGTCGGCAGTAGCCTTTTTGCGCGTAGCACGCTTGGGCTTAGCCTCGGCTGCAGCAGCTGTTGTGTCGCTGCTGTCGGCAGTAGCCTTTTTGCGCGTAGCACGCTTGGGCTTAGCTTCGGCTGCAGCAGTTGTTGCGTCGCTGCTGTCGGCAGTAGCCTTTTTGCGCGTAGCACGCTTGGGCTTAGCTTCAGTTGCGGCGGCCGCTGGCGCTTTGGCGTTTTCGGTAGAAGTGGAGCTGGGAGCTTCGGAGGGAGCTGCTTTGGGGAAGCGAGGCATAAATTCGAATCCGTAGCGGCCTGTGGAGGAGTTAAGCACAACATAGCCTTTGAAAGGCTTGTTGTATTTGGAAATAAAGTTCTCCAGCAATTCGGTGCGCCCGTGCTCCAAGAAATAGGCCAATTCTTCGTGGCTTATAGGGCGTTGGCAAATTAGGCGAGGCATAGTAAAACCTTTTTTGTGGGAGCCGTTTTGGACACATACTTGCTGACATTGATAACTGGAAGCGTTTTCTGTAACGTGGCAATTTTTATCGAAAGGACATGGGCCTAAAATTTCGTCGCTAACTGGCAAAGAAACTGCGTCGGAAACTATGGTGCCACCGTCAGTTTCCAGCTCTATGGTATTGTTTTGGAAACGAAGCTTGGCTTTATAAGTCTGTTTGCCACTGCCCTTGAAGCCTTCCAAGTAGTCGGTTTCGCCTTTTTCTAAAAGCTCGCTCATGGTGCGAGTATCGATGTAACGCCCGTTTTTGTCTTTCCAGACGATAAAAGAGCAGCCTTCGCCGTCTTTGCCTTGATTGGCTTCACAGGCATAGAAACGCATCTTTTCATAAACTTGGTGCTTATGGCACACCGGACAAAGACCTAAAGGTTTCTCGTCGGCATAAATATCGGTATATTCAAAATTTTTGGTTTTGGAAACAATCTCTTTAGTGTAGTCGACAATATCGTTCATATAAGCTTTGCGCTTATAAGTTCCGTGTTCTACTTGATTGAGATTGTATTCCATGCGGCCAGTTAGTTCCGGAGAAGCCAAGCGGTGGCAACCTATACGCTTGAGCAAATCGATTAAAATTATGCCTTTGGTGGTGGTCTTTAAAGCTCTATCGGCACGCTCTATATAGCCTCTAGTGAGCAAAGCCTCAATAATTTCGGCGCGAGTAGCGGGAGTGCCTAAGCCGGTTTCTTCTATGGCATTGGAGAGCTCTTCGTCTTCAACTTGTTTGCCGGCATTCTCCATTAGGCTCAAAAGCCTGGCCTCGGTAATGCGCGTCGGAGGCTTGGTCATTTCATCTTTTAGAGCAATTTCTTTATTGCGAGCTAGGGCCGGAACTTGAGGAGAAGTCTTTAATTCGGGAAGAGCCGAACACTCTTCTTTAGAATCGTAACCGTAAACTTCTTTCCAACCTTTTTCGCTCAAGAAATTTCCTTTGGTGCGGAAAGTAAAAGTTTCATTTTCTACTTTTACGGTGGTAATTCGTTCGATAACTGTAGTGACGGCAGGAGGGAAGAAAGCCGCCAAAAAGCGACGCAAGATTAAATTATAAATTTTGGCTTCGTCGTCGCGCAAATTGCGGCCGGCCAGCTGAGTGGTGGGAATAATGGCAAAGTGATCGGAAATACGAGAATCGTCAAAAATTTTGCCATAATTGCGCAATTTCGGTTCGGCTAAGAGCTTTTGAGCAGCTGTTGCATAGAGAGGAAAATTTAAGCCGCCTTCTTCAGCGCGGGAAGCATAAGTGGTCATGCCGCTCCAAATGCGCTTAACTTGGCCTACATAGTCGGTAGGCAGACAGCGGGAAGAAGTACGCGGATAGGTTATAAGTTTGTGACTTTCGTACAGACGCTGAGCGGCGGCCAAAGTGCTTTTAGCCGATAAACCAAAGCGCCTATTGGCTTCGCGTTGCAAAGAAGTCAGATCAAATAGAGGCGGAGCGGCTTCCGGCTTATTTTTGCGAGTTTCTTCTACTTGGGCTTGGCGGCCTTTGACCGCTTGTTCGATATGTTCGGCTACAGCCCGATCAAAGACGGCTTCATCGCGACCTTTGAAGTTTTTCTCTTCGGAGATTTGTTTGGGATCAAATTTTGAATCGAAATATACCGCTTCATAGGTGTGCGGCTTGGTTTCGTTTTCTTGATTGATAGGGATATCAAACTTGGCTTTTAAGCGCCAATAAGGAGCTGGGCGAAATTTTAATATATCTAACTCGTGACTTTGTAACATGGCCAAAGTGGGAGTTTGGACGCGGCCAGCCGACCAAGAGACCTTTTCGGTGCGCGTTTTTAAGCGGCGCGTGAGAGCGCGGGTAGAGTTGATACCAATAAGCCAATCGGCTTCAGCGCGACATTGGGCTGCTTGATATAAATTTTCGTAATCGGTACCAGGTTTGAGAGAAGCAAAACCGCTGCGTATAGCTTCTGGAGTCATAGATTGCAACCACAAGCGCAGTATAGGCTTTTTAATTTTACAAAAAGAGACCAATTCTCGGAAAATAAGTTCGCCTTCACGTCCGGCATCACAAGCGTTGACTACCGCTTCTACATCGGCTCTTTTGGCCAATTTGGCAATAATGCGCAAACGGGTTGTGCATTTATCTTTAGCTTTTAAGCTGAAGCTCTTGGGAATAATGGGTAGATCTTCCAACTTCCAAGCTTTGTATTTAGGATCTATTTCCTCAGGAGCAATAAATTCTACCAAATGGCCTACTGCCCAGGTAATAATGTTGTTTTCACTCTCCAAGTATTCTTTTTCATCTTTGCAACCGCCCAGCGCTTTGGCAATATCTTTGGCAACGCTGGGTTTTTCGGCGATAATCAGATGCTTAGACAAGAGTAGCCTCCTGAGGTGCCTTTGGTGGCAGAAAAATAGGAATATGCAGCCAATATGGCAAGTTGATAAAAAGTTAATTAACCCAAGTATTTTACTTGGAACTTACTACACGTCAAGATCGGCGTTAGTTGCGGGCTTGAGCATTGCGCAAAAGGGAGCGGGCATGTTCTAAAGCTTGATCCAAAGAGGCGCCTCCGCTCATCATGCGAGCAATTTCCTTTTCCCGTTCAGCTCCTTCCAAAATGCGCACGTGAGTTGCCGTGCGTCCACCGTTTACTTCTTTATATAAGTAGTGGTGGCGATCGCCTGCTACAGCCAAAATAGGCAAATGGGTGATACATATAACTTGCGAGCGTGAAGCTAAACCTCGCAATCGCTCTGCCACTGCTTGAGCAGCATTGCCTCCCAAACCTGTATCTATTTCATCAAAGAAGAAAGTGGCCGTTTTTTGGAACTCAGAAAATAAACTGAGCAAAGCCAACATAATGCGGGAAATTTCACCACCTGAAGCTATTTGGGCCAGAGGTTTGGGAGCTTCTCCGGGGTTGGGAGCGATCACAAATTCGATAATGTCGCCTCCGTGTGAGGCAATCTCTTTATATTGGGACACGAAATTTGTTAGCTCATCAGCCTTAGAATCATGGTTAAGATTGTCGGCAAAAGAAACAGCGAAACGGCAATGGGGCATATCCACTTTGGCCAATTCCTCTTCTACGGCTTTAGATAGCTCCTTGGCGTGACTGTGGCGCGACGAGGAAATCTCTTCCATAAATTTTTCCCTCTGTCTAAGACAGTCTAGCAATTCGTGTTCCAAATGTTCAGAACGTGAAGCGCTGTTTTCCAATAGCTCTAAATGATTGGCCGTTTGTTGACGATATTGCAGAACTTCTTCTATAGAAGGGCCATATTTGCGCATAATCGTACGCAATTTGTCGTAACGATTGTGCAAAGCTTCCAAACTTTCACTGTCGGAGACAATGCCGTCGGCGTAAGCGCTCAATTCGTAAATATTGTCGTCCATGATGGCCAAAGCTTCATTTAAGCTTTCGACTATTGGAGTTAAGCGTTTATCTTGGCTTTGTAAAGAAGCCAGGCTTCCGCAAATTCTGGCTAGAAGTTCGCGAGGGCCGCCGTCAGAAGTTAAGTCGGCATGAGCTGACAAAGCACCGTTGCGCAAGTCGGCGGCAGCGGCCAGAATTTTTATTTGCTCTTCGAGTTTTATATCTTCGCCTGGCTGCGGTGACGTTTCGTCTATCTCATTGAGTTCGTGGTGAGCCCAGTCTATTTCACGCAAGCGGGAGCGCTCGCCTTCGCGCAATTCTTGCAATTCTTTATGCAATTCGCGACAGCGGCGATACGAATCGGCGTAGCCGCTTAGGAGTTGCTCATAAGACGGATCTTGAGAAATAATATAGCGATCTAGCACCTTGTAATGATCGTTAGATCGTAGTAAAGAATATTGCTGGTGCTGGCCATGCAAATCTACCAACATCGAGCCTACTTCACGCAAAATCGCCAAAGTGGCCGGTTTACCGTTAATGCGACAAGAAGCTCGACCGGCAGCTTTAAAATCGCGATTGAGGAGCAACTCGTCTTCCTCATTTTCTTCAAAGCCTAGTTCTGCCAATTTGTGAGTCACTTCGGTGGGAATGTTTACGAATCTGGCGGCTACAAAACCGCTGGTTGCTCCGCTGCGCAAAGGCTTATCTCTCACCATTGAGCCCAGTAAAAATCCCATGGCGTCGATGATCAGGGATTTGCCTGCTCCAGTTTCGCCGGTAAGCATATTGAGACCATCTACAAAACAAAAAGTCTCATCTTCCACCAATGCAAAGTTGCGGATAGCCAATTCTGCTAACATAAAACGTTCCAACCCATGACAGGAAAAATTTGCGGCGCGAAATTTCATTTTTTGTTTTTTCTCTTCCTCTTTTGTCCGGTAAAGGAAAGAAGGATACAGGCAAGAAAAAGCGGTCTCTACCACAAGTGCCGTAAAGCCCCCGCCTTCAGGCATGGGGAGTATGTCAAGCTTTTTTAAATTGAGATGATTAAGAAGACCGAATTAACCAATGGTATTTTGGTAATCAGTGAGCAGATTCCTCAATTTGCCTCCTGCTCTTTGGGAGTATGGGTGCAAAGCGGAACTCGCTGCGATGAACCGTACAATTTGGGCATGGCTCATTTTTTAGAACACATGCTTTTTAAAGGTACAGAGCGACGTACGGCTTTGCGTTTGGCTCAGGATATGGATCTTCTGGGCGGCCGCATGAACGCTTTTACCGAACAAGAGCAAACGTGTTTATATACGGTTGTGCTCAGTGAGCATGTGGCGCAAGCTTTTGAAATTTTGGCCGATATGTTGGTAAATTCTTCGTTTGACGAAGCTGAGTTGCGGCGTGAGCAAGGTGTAGTATGCGAAGAAATTAAAATGGTGGAAGATGAGACCGACGAGTTAGCTTCCGACCTTTTTTATGCTTCGATTTGGCCCGATCATCCGTTGGGCAAGCCCATTCAAGGCACTATAGAGTCGGTGCAAAGCTTCACTCAAAATGCGCTTTTTGAATATTTGCACCGCCATTACAGGCCTGATCGTATTATTGTGGCTGCTGCCGGAGCCGTCGATCATGATAAATTGGTACGATTGACCGAACGTTACCTACAAAACGGGTGGTTGATGCGCCGACCTGTTTCTCAATTTAGCAATGAAGCCGGGCCGAAGTTGTGGTGGGCTTGCCCTCCGGGAGGTACGCCTAAACCGGCTGCGGTAACAAATGTAAAATATCGTCCCACCGAACAAGTAAGTATTTGCTGCGGCTGGCAATGTCTAGCTCAAGATGATCCGCGAGGATGCGTTTTGTCTGTTTTAGACAGTGTTTTGGGCGGTTCACTTTCTTGTCGTCTTTTCCAAGAAATACGTGAAAAGAGCGGTTTGGCCTATTCGGTAGAGACTTTCCGCTCTACTTACAGTGACGCCGGTCTCTTTGGTGTAGAGGTGAGCTGCTCGGCGGCCAATGTCTCTGCGGTTATGGACAGCATTCGCAAGATATTTAAAGGCATTCTGGCTGAAGGAATTACCGAAGATGAATTGGAGAGAGCTCGCCAACATATTAAGAGTTCGTACGCCTTGAGTTTAGAATCAAGCTTCGGTCGCATGAGCTGTATTGTGCAAAATGAGCGGGTTTGGGGACGTCAGATTAGCTTGGAAGAACTTTGCCAAGATTTAGACAAAGTTAAAAATAGCGATATTATAGAGTTCGCCCATGAATTTTTCGATTTGGATAAGTTGACGACCGCTGCTGCCGGTCCTATATATTCTCTGTAATAAATCAGTAAACAGTGTCGATACTAAGTCGACAATGATAGAAGTAAAATTTTGTTTCACATTTAGGAGGTTCGAATGGACAGTGTATTAAGTCCAATTCCGGTGGTGGTATCCGGAGCTACCGGGCGTATGGGGCGCGAAATTGTGCGCACCATTTTAGGTCAGGTCGGCATGGAGTTGGTGGGGGCTATCGGTCACGCCCGTCATTTAGGCGAAGATATTGGAGAATTAGTTACTGGTGAACCTTGTGGAGTAATTGTCACTCCGGATATCGATCAAGCTTTGGCCGCTGCTCGCGGAGGTGTTTTGGTAGAAGTTTCTACCGGTAGTTTTATCAAAGAGGTAGTTTTCAAGGCTGCTCAATATAATGTGGCTTGTGTTATCGGCTCTACTGGTATTTCTAATGCCGACTCTGAAGCTATTGCCAATTTAGCCAAAGAAAGCTCTCATCCCATTTTATTTGCCCCCAATTTTGCTATGGGAGCTGTTTTGATGATGAAATTTGCCAAAATGGCTTCTAAGTATTTCCATTGGGCTGAAATTATTGAAAAACATCACGAACGCAAGCTAGATGCTCCTTCAGGCACAGCTATGTACACAGCTGAGGCTATGGCCAGAGCTTCTGGTGGTAAATTCAGGGCTCCAGTTGAAGGCGAAGAGTCTGTAAAAGGGGCAAGAGGTGGCAAATACGGCGGCATTCGTATTCACTCGGTGCGTATGCCCGGATTCTTGGCTGATCAAGAAGTTATTTTCGGCAGTCAAGGTGAGACTCTGACTATTCACCATAGTGCTTCGAATCGCGAGTGTTTTATGTCCGGAGTAGTTATCGCTATTCAAAAAGTACGCCACTTAGACGGTATGGTTGTCGGCTTAGAAAATATTATTGACTGATACGGTTTTACCGGATCAAACTTGGGGCCGAGATTAGCGCCCCATAGAAAGTGAAATGTGAGCATGAACGATAAAAAATACAATTTTGCTGTTGTAGGAGCTACCGGTTTGGTTGGCTCAATGATGCTCAAAGTTTTAGCCGAGCGCACTCAGTTGCCTATAGGCAAAGTGAGCGCCGTGGCCACGGCCAGATCGGCCGGTTCGGAAGTAAAATTCCGCGATCAATCTCTTGTAGTAGCTGATATTGCTACCTTCGATTTTAAAGGCGTCGATATTGCGCTTTTCGCCGGCGGTGATGTAGCTGCTGCTGAATATGTGAAAAAGGCCGCCGCTGCCGGTGCTGTAGCTATAGACAATTCTTCTATTTTCCGCATGGATCCCGAAGTGCCCTTAGTTGTGCCGGAAGTAAATGGTCATGCTATAAAAGAGCATAAAGGCATCATTGCCAATCCCAATTGTTCTACTATTCAGATGATGTCGGTTTTGGCCCCCTTGCATAAAGCTTTCGGTCTTAAGAGTGTCAGTGTGGCTACTTATCAGTCTGTTTCTGGTGCAGGTAAAGAGGCCGTGGAAGAATTGCGTCGCCAGACCAGAACTATGCTTGAAGGACAAACTGTCGAAGGCAAATCCTGTTTCCCCAAGCGCATTGGTTTTAACTTATTCCCACAGATTGGTAGTTTCGACGCAGAAGGCAACACTACAGAAGAAACCAAGATGGTCAACGAGACCAAGAAAATTTTGGAACTTCCTGACCTGCCGGTATTGGCCACTTGTGTGCGTGTGCCTGTGTTCTTCGCTCATTCTGAAGCGGTGCAAGCTTCTTTCGCTAAAGAATGTTCTCCTGAAGAAGCTAGAGCTATTTTAAGCACCGCTCCCTGTGTACAAGTAATGGACGATCCGTCTCACCAGCTTTATCCTACACCTGTTGAAGGTGAAGATCAGGATCTCGTTTTGGTAGGGCGTATCCGTCGCGATCCTACTGCCGAGCATGGTATTTCCATGTGGATTGTAGCCGACAATTTGCGTAAAGGCGCAGCTACCAATGCTGTTAATATAGCCCAAGCTCTCGTTGAGGGAAGGAACGCAAAATAGCCTTATGTCTATTATTGTGCAAAAATTTGGCGGCACTTCAGTAGCTTCAGAAAAAGGCTGGAAAGCTTTGGCCAATAAGATCAACGACGAATTGAACAACAATAAGCAAGTGATTGTTGTTGTCTCTGCTATGGGACGTCGTCCGGCTCCTTACGCCACCGATAGTTTATTGGGGTTGATTAAAGACTATTCGACTCATGTCAGCGAGCGTGAGCGCGATATGCTTATGGCTTGTGGAGAGATAATCTCTGCTGTGACAGTAAGCCACTATTTGCGTAGTTTGGGCATAAAGGCCAAAGCTTTCGATGGAGCTCAAGCCGGCATCGCTGCTGTGGGCAACTATGGGAGCGCCAGCATAGAAAGTATCGATCCTCAAGCACTTTTGGAAGCTTTGCAAGAAGGATTCGTCCCTGTAGTAGCAGGTTTCCAGGGCGTCAATAAACGTGGTGAAATCGTTACTTTAGGACGCGGTGGCAGTGATACTACGGCCGTCGCTTTGGGAGCTGCCGTTGGAGCTGAACGAGTAGATATTTTCACTGACGTTGAGGGAGTCATGACTGCCGACCCTCGCTACGTACCGTCAGCTCACGTTTTGGAACATATAAGCCATGTTGAAGTGGGAGAAATGGCCAACGAAGGAGCCAAGGTTTTACACCCCAGAGCAGTGGAAATTTCTCAGACTCACAATATCCCTTTGCGAGTGCGCTCTACTTTTAGTGACAAAGAAGGTACGGCCATTGACAGTTGTTCATCCAATGTGAGCATTGCCGATCGTCAGTTGGAAATTGAAAAATTAGTCACCGGAGTAGTCAGTGTGCCCGGCTATACTATGGTAAGTATAGATTTGCAAGCTACTCCCGATTTGCGTGTGCGTCGTCTCTCTATTTTTGAGCGTTTGGCCGAAGCGTCTCTTTCTTTGGATATGATCAATGTAGCCGAAGATAGAATTTGCTTCTTGCTCAACAATAGTGATATAAATACAGCCAAAAATTTGCTTAAAGAGCTTGGTTGCAGCTTTGCTATGCGCTTTGGCTGTGCCAAACTTTCTGTAGTAGGCCAGGCTATGCGTGGACAACCGGGAGTGATGATGCGCATCTGTCGAGCCTTAGTGCATAGTGGTATTGAGCTTTTTTACACGACGGATTCGCATATTACCATTTCTGCTGTAGTAGCCGAGAATGCTTTGGCTAAAGCTTCTCAGGCTATTCATACAGAATTTGGCTTAGATTAATAGCTATTGATAGCTTGGGGGGGGCTTAATCTATTGCCAAGTGCGTCGATCATTTTCCGCTTCTTTGCGTTTAAAAGATTCGGCCAGATCTACATCAAAGCGATTAGCTAAGTCGAGCAAATAGGACAGCACATCAGCCATTTCCTCGGCCAGGTTGTCTTGAATGAGTTGCTCCTTAGTCTGATCGCTGTGGCTTTCCTTGGCTTTTTCGGTGAAAAGAGCCATTTTTTTGCGAATAGCTTTAGCTAATTCGCCGACTTCTTCGGTCAGCAGCAAATAGGTCTCTAAGTTGCTGGCTTTAGTAAAACCTCGTTCTATACATTTTTCTTGCACATATTTTTGGAGCAGGGGAAGAGAAGGGGTATTTGGAAAACTTGTCTTTTTCATAACGTTTTTCTTTTGCGTTTTGCGGCATGTCCTTTCCTGCAACAAGACAGAAAGAGCGTTGGGGGTAGCTAAAGTTGAGGAGGATTCTCTGTCATGGCCGATGAGTTGCTAGAACGGGTAGAAAAATTAGAAAGCAATGTGCGTAGCAGTTTGTCTCAGCTTCGCCATTTGCAACAGCTTAGCGAAGCAGAACTAAAAAGAGATGCTCTTGATAACTTAGAGCAAATACGTCGTGAAATGTCAGAGGTCGTTTCGCGTATGGCCTCTTTGGCTGAGGTCAATTCTCTGAAAGATGATTTAAATAAAGTCTTCAGTTTAATCGGAAATCCTAACGGAGCTTCTTTCTCTGGTAGCTCTATGGTAGGAACTCAGTTGTCTTCTGGTAGCGAAGTTACTGAACGCTTAACAAAAGCCGTGAAATCTTGTGAAGAAAAGTTGGATAAGTTGCAAGCTTCTCTGGGAGAAGTTGATATCAATTCCAAGCTTGAACGGTTAGAAGAACGCCTAAACGGTATGGAACTTGCTTTGGCTGAATTGCAAAAATCAGCCAATGCTAAGTGCGTTAATGGCAATACCGAATACAATGCCAAAAAAAATGATAATTCCGCCATATTCGACGATGAACCCGTAGAATGGGGCTAATTTTTGCTATAATGGGGCGGAAAACTTAATGAAAGCCCTGGTGGCTTTTTTGACAATTGAAGGAACGAAAGCTATGAAGGTCAGCTGTTGCATGGATAAGCAATATTCAGCCAGCCATTATATATTAGGACGTCGTCAAAAACGCGCGGGCTTCAGCTTATTGGAACTTATGGTTTCTGTGGGCATTATGTCTGTGACTCTTCTTTTGGTTTTGGCTGTTTTTACCGGATCAATGAAGGCCAGCCAAAAGACCACCGACCTAACGGCAGGTGTTATTGTTGCCGAAACTGTACTTACCAAAGATATTTACAATATTGTCAATCAGGTTGATAAAGAAGCTGACAAAGGCGCTTTTGAAAATCTGAAAAAAGGCGGCGTAGTAGCTTCTGGTATTAAGAACCTAAACAATACTACTTTCGTGTGGGAACTCAATTCCACCAGAATAGACAGCACTGACAGCGGGACTTCTGTAGGGGGTACTACTATCGACAATCAGTTGGTTAAGCTGGATGTGGTAGTTTGGTGGGGCAAAAGCGGCAGTAGCGTTGGCGAATATAGTTCTGAAAACGGAGATATGAAAGCTTCCGGAGCAGTAGATAGCAAAAATACTTTAAGTATGACGCATGCCGGTATTCTGCGCTGTGAGATGAGCCGACTTTATAATATCAGCTCGGAGTTCTAGGAGGGCAGCTTAATAATATGAATATTGTTCCAAGCCGCCGAAAAGACAACTTAGGCGCTACTTTGGTTGAAGTTTTGATCACCACTGGCGTTTTTAGTGTATTGATGCTGGTGCTTTTTACTGTTGTGCAATATGGCATGGATTCCTGGCGCAGCATTGAGGGACGTACCGTTACGCAAACTATGATGCGTAAAGTGGGCGTTTTTGCTATGGATGATATTAGGCGAGCCAGCTTCGGTGGTCTCGGCGTGGCCACTTACAAAAATTATAGTCCGAGCAATATAACTAAAGTGGTGACCGGTGCTGATGTAGATCAGACTAAACAGCCGCAATATGGACAAGCTATATGGATGCTTTCGGCATATAATGATAATAGCGCTATTTCTGGAGGCACAGATCCTGAGGTGGTGAGCGCTTCTGAGCGCTTCTCTCGCAGTGAATCGGGTATTCCCAATTGGAATAAAAATGTAATCTACTACGCATCCACTATTGGCCCCAATTTGCACAAAGAAAAATACGGCGGAAGTATACAAGACGTTTGTGGTAATGCCGATTCTTGTCCTCATAAATGGTTAATTCGCTGTGAAGTTCCTGGCCAGGCTGCTTTATTAGATAAATCCAATATTGGCAAATATATTGTGCAACCGGAAACTAATGGCGGTAAAATCAATATCTTTAGTCAGGATCCTTTCAAGCAATGTAAAGTCCAAATTTTAGCAGATTGCATTGTGGCTTTCCGAGTAGTAACTAACAAGCCGGAAGTTACTTTGGTAATTAAATCGGCCCGTTTAGCCGAATTGCGCCGCGCTCAGCAGCAACGTGGTATGGCCTTGGGTAAAGAACTTAAAAACGAAGAGACTGTGACAGATATAACAAATGCTCAGGCTTTGAGAAAGCTCGATACGCTTAGCGGTGCTTCTAATCGTTTAGGGGCTTATACTTTGCAATATGATATAACAGTTATTCCTCGCAATAATATGAAATAAGAGCTGGATGAGTCCTAGAAGATAGGCGCAAAAAAAAAGCTCTTCTATTCTCAAAATAAAAGGAGCGGTTGTTGAAACCGCTCCTTTTATTTTGTGTGGGCAAAAATTGTGCTTTAGAACATAGTGCTTTGGTAAGGACGATCTTTTTCCAACCAAGGCTTTATATGTTGGTAACAATCGCGCGGTACCATAAGTAAGCTGCGGCGAACCGGCTCGGAGAGTGCTTCGATAGCTCTGGTGCGGCTGGCTTGAGAAATTTCTTTCCAACGATTGTTAGGCGGATTATCTAAAATGCGGATTGGCGAAGTGGCCCTTCCCGGTTGATAAATGTCGTAGCCTAAGTTTTGAGGAGTATCTTTATGAAAATACCATTCCCAATTGGAGCCTAAACTCTTTTGCACATATTTTCTTATTCTATCGGTAATGGGGCCATCACCGGGATCGTCAAAAGCTTTGAATGGACGTCTGCCCAAGAAGCGACGGGAAAGATCGGCCATAACTTCGTCAGGACTTTGGCTCCAAAGTTTTAAGGTGTGGTAGAAATCGAAATCGTCGATTTGCAAGTAATTATCTAAGAAATTCTCTTCATCTTCTGCTTGGTTGGACTCAAAAAGAAAGCGCAAATTGCGAGGTAATTCTAAAGATTGAGGGGAGTTTTCGTACAAATAGTGCGCCCTTTTGAGAATAACACGCAATAATGTTTCGTAAGAACGCACTGTTTTATGCAAATATACTTGCCAGTGCATAAAGTAGCGACAGAATAAATAACCTTCGACAGCTTCACAACCTTTGTGATCGACAGCACAACAGTATTTGCCTTCGCTGTCTCTAAGTGGGCGTATAGTGTAAATAATGCGATCTATATCGAAAAGTCCATATTTGGCGCCGGTATAGAGAGAATCGCGTTGCAAATAATCCATGCGATCTACATCCAATTGGCTAGAGAGCAATTCGTGAAATACCGGCTGAGGATAAGTGCCCTTCATTATGGCAATGGTATCTTCGACATTAAGTGAATATTTAGCAAATAAAGGAGCTAAACGGCGGACTATTCTTAAACTTAGCTCTTCGTGATTTACTTTAGAAAAAGCATTTTCTAAAGCGTGAGAAAAGGGGCCATGGCCTATATCGTGCAACAGAGCGGCGGCTTGAGTGGCCAAGATAGTCTCGGGAGCTACTTTCAGCAAGCGATTATCATGCCAATAGGTTAAAATACGTTGCATAAGCCACATTGTGCCTATGGAATGCTGAAAGCGAGAATGTTCGGCGCCGTGAAAAACACTGAAGCACATACCCAGCTGGCGTATGCGACGCAGCCTCTGGAACTCCATAGAGTCGATAAGTTCCAGAATTAAAGGGTGGTTTATGGCTATATTACCATAAAGCGGATCGCGCAATACTTTTTCTTTAAACTTTTTGCTCATAGTCGGCGACGGCAGCTACTTTTTGTTAATTTTTTTCTAGGTACGGTCTAAAGCAAATCGCTTTATATGTTGGTGAGGTAAGCTCTGTCACTAGAAAAATTAAAACTGCTTTCGCTATATCTTGTGGTTTTCCTTAATTTTGTGATATTTATTGCGACGGCTTTGCATACGTTGAGTGCGTTTGGTAGTGGGACGGCTGCGTGGAATGGACAACTCGGCGGAATCGTTCTTGTCTACCAATTCAGGTATAGATATATCAAAATCGTCTTGTAAACTTGTGTGTAAACTGGATAAGCTGGGATTGATAACCCCTTTAGATAAAGCTGTCCCCATAAGCATACCTACAGCTATACCGCTGGCTATAAGCATAGCGTTCATGCCATCTTGCAAAGCCAAATCGGTCTGACCTCGAATAATATTTGTCATGGCGTTGTAGGTAAGAATTCCCGGTACCAAGGGAAATATGCCTGGCAATACAAAAACGGTGGAAGGCATACGCAAAGCCCTGGCCAAACTTTCGCTACACAAAGAAATGGTAAGTGTACCGACAAAGCCACAATATATAGGGCCTATTCCCCAAGTACCCATCATATAGTTGACTTGCCAACCCAAAAGACCGGCTAAAGTACAACCAAGAATTGCTCGTACCGGAATGCGAAAAAATACGGCGCAACCGACCAAGCCCAGAATAGCTCCAAACCAACCGATAAAGAAATCGCTCATAAGAACCATTGCCCCATGCTCATGCCTACTACTGCTCCGGCTGCCAAGGCTGCGCTAGTGAGGACAGCGTCGGTAGTACGAGCAATGCCGGCCAATAACTCACCGGCCATAAGGTCGGCTATAGCGTTTGTTAGAGCTAAACCGGGCAACAGGGGCACCATTCCGGCAATCACTATAGCGCGATGTTCTACGCTGGAAAAAAATAGACACCAAATATCGGCGAAAATAGTAACGGCCAATCCGTTGAGAAATACCATTAAAAATGGTGCTAGTTTAGCGCATTTTAGCTCTACATATTTGGCTAACAGTCCAACTAGCAGTGAAGGTATAATCGAAATTAAATTGCCGGCGATCATCATACCGAAACCAGCACAACAAATAGCCTGAAATATATACATGGTAGTTTGGCTGTATAGCGGAGCTTTGCGGATTAGTTCGTCTACGGCTTTATCGGCGCTTTGAAAAGAAATTTTGCCTGCAGCCAGATCGCGAGAAATAGAGTTGATGGCGATAACTTTGGCCAGATCGATAGTGCGATTTTTTACTCTGGTGACGATAGTGATGGTGCGCTCACGGCCCACGGTGACGGTAATGCCGGTTGGTGTGGCGTAGCTTTCGACCGGCGTGCCGCAAGCGTGGCCAATGTGTTCTACGGTAGTTTCCACTCGATTGGTCTCTGCTCCGGAAGCCATTAGCACTTTGGCTGATTTTAGGCATAGACCGGCAATTTTACGCAGAGCATTTTTAGAACACAACTTGGCCATCGATAATTGCAGCAGCCCTTTCTATATAAAGGCGTTTTTTATAATTTTTAGTTTGAAACTAACGTTGAACTTCGTTCGTTTCGGCTTTGGCTTCGATTTCCTTGTAATTGGCCGGCTCGGCAAAAAGCGCATCTAAGAAAAGATCGGGATCAAACTCACGCAAATCGTCAGCTGCTTCACCTACGCCTATGTAGCGCACCGGTAAATGGAACTCTTCGCCAACGGCAATAACCACTCCGCCTTTGCCTGTTCCGTCCAACTTGCACATAACCACGCCGCTTAACTCTACGGCACGGTTAAATACTTTGGCTTGCTCTAAAGCATTTTGACCTGTGGTCGCATCGACAACTAACCAAGTTTCGTGAGGAGCACCCGGGCAAGCTTTGTCGCATACACGCCTAATTTTGCCCAACTCTTCCATAAGGTTGACCTTGTTGTGTAAGCGGCCGGCTGTATCGATAATTACTAAATCGCAACCGCGTGCTTGAGCCGCTTTTATAGCGTCGAAGACCACCGCACTGGGATCGGAGCCTTCTTGATGGCTGACTAAATCGACTCCGATCTTATCCGCCCAAGATTGGAGTTGGTCTATGGCTGCTGCTCTAAAAGTATCGGCGGCTGCCAAAATGACTTTGTGGCCGTCAGCTTTGAATTTTGCCGCCAATTTGGCTGCTGTAGTTGTTTTGCCTACACCGTTGACGCCTACCATCATGACAACCTTAAGCTCGCCCGGTTGCAAATCTAAACCGCACTTTTCTCCCTTGTGCTGGCGTAAAATGTCGCTCAAAATAGATTTCATTTCGGTCAACAAATCGCTAGGTCGGCTGATTTTCTTACTTTTTTGGGCTTTTTTAAGTCGGTCGAGAATATCGGCTGAGGCTGTCAGTCCCACATCTGCTGTCAATAAGATACTTTCCAGTTCATCCCAAAAATCTTCGTCAATCTTATTAGAAGAGGAAAATAAGCCACTGACTCTGTCTACAAATTGACGACGTGTTTTGTCTAACCCTTTGGCCATTTTGTTGAACCAAGGATCGACAGGCGTTAAGGCCAACTCTTTAGCGCTGTCTAAAAAGCCGCGCAAACCTTTTTTGGTGTTTTGATCTTGAGAGGCCGTTTCCGAATTGGGCTCGGAAGATACCGGAGGCTCGGAAACTACCGGAGTAGCCTGTTCAGTATTGTTTTGAGGGGGAGCTTTTTCTTCTTTGTTGCGTTTGAACCAATTAAACATGATATTCCTATTAAAACAGTAGTGAATCTTCTTTTAGGGAAACTCAAAACCGATTGTCATTTTTTCTTAGTGTGAGTATAAGCTGATCTTATTAGCCCTTCTATTTTGACTAACTGCATCTTTTTGCCTTCTCTTTTTGCATAAAAGGGGGGAGACCTTCGCTTGTATGGCAAATAATGTCCACAATTTATTACCTGTCATATCGTAGAAAGGGGCCATATTATGGGCATTTTGACTCCATTAGTCTTTGTCGGAGCGGATAAAGTAGCTTTAATTAAGGAAAATATTCTTACTCCTCCCGATCCGGCCGTATTGCCCTGGTCTCCTATGCCTCGCCTGGATGAAAAAGCCATAGAACTTAAAGAACGTCAGGAAGAAGCTAAAAAACAACAGGAAGCCCAACGGGCTGAAGCCATCAAACGCACCTATTCACAACCAGGATTGGGTGGCCCTTCGCTGTTTGGAAATGCACTTGGCAAATCCCATTCTACTACCGGCTCTGCAGAAGGGTTCGCTTTTTCTTCACCTGCCCCAGCTCGGAAACCAAATTTGAGTGGAGCCTTGCGCAAATTAGAAGAAGCTCGTCCGCAAACGGCTTCTATGAATTTACCTGATTCTGAGGTCCCTCCGGGATTTGCCGATCTTACCGATTCGGAAATGCCTCCTGGTTTTGCGGCTATTGAGCGTAAGGCTGAAGAGAAAAAACAAACAGAAAGCGGTATGTTCGGTCATGTAGAAGGGGTGCCCAGACGTCGTCCTCGCAATGAAGATCGAGATGAACGAGAAAAAACGTCTTCAGAGCGCCATCGTCGTGCTTCCCGCAATCAAGAAATAAACTTGAACTTCTTGAAGACTCAAATATTCGGTAATTAATTTTTTTTGCATTTCTAAAGGGAACAAATTGAATATGGCTGCCAGAGGTGACAAATTCCTTATTACCGGTATGGCTTGTGCTGCTTGTCAAGCTCATGTTAGCAAAGCTATTTCTGCTTTGGATGGAGTGGATCAAGCCGAGGTAAATTTACTTTCCGGTACAGCGCGGGTTTTTTACAAAGATAAGCCTTGTCCGGCTGAAGTAATTAAAGCTATACAAGAAGCCGGATACCAAGCCGAACTCTTAAAAGATGACAGTGTTTGGCAAGAAAATAGTCGTCAAAGGCGCTCTGAAGCCGCCAAAAGCGAACAGCATTCTCTGGCAATACGCTGTATTTGTACTTTTATACTTCTGTTGCCTCTATTAGCTTGCAGTACTTCAGTCATGTTTGGCTGGCCTATAGACATTGTGCGCATGGTTCCCGAACCGATAATTTTGTGGTTTGTGGTTTTTCAATGTGCTTTGGCCTTGCTGGCTATGCTGATAAACGTAAAAATATTTATCAGTGGCTTTAAGGGCTTAATTTCCGGAGCCCCCAATATGGATGCTCTGGTATGTATGGGAACGCTAGCTTCTTTCGCTTATAGCGTTTTCAATTTGTGGTCTATTGACAAAATTCTGGGCTTGATATCTTCTTCTAAGTTAGATTGTGCTACTTTCTTAGCCGAAACTTTGCAGCAATACCTTTCGGCCACCTATTTTGACAGTTGCGCTTTCATATTGTTTTTTGTCACGCTGGGCAAATATTTAGAGGGGCGGGCTAAAGCTAAAACTTCTTTAGCTTTGGAAAAGCTAGCCGATTTAGCTCCTAAAACAGCACTGATAAAAAAATCCGATGGTTCGGAAGAGGAGCGCCCGGTAGGTTTAGTCTCGGTTGGCGATACTGTCATTATGAAACCTGGTCAGACTGTACCTGTGGATGGCATTATTGTCTCTGGCTCCAGCTCTTTAGACGAATCGGCTCTAACTGGAGAAAGTTTACCGGTAGTTAAGCATGTCGGTGATGTAGCTCTTTCTGGTTCGGTAAATTGCGAAGGACGTTTTGAATTTGTAGCTTCTCAAGTTGGAGCCGATACTACTTTGGCTCAAATCATTCGTTTGGTAGACGAAGCTTCCAATTCTAAGGCGTCCAGTGCTCGCTTGGCTGATAAGGTTAGCAGCGTCTTTGTACCTGTTGTTTTTACTTTGGCGCTTATAACCGGTTTGCTTTGGTATTATGTGCCTTTGTGGCTGGACTTAGCAGAATCGGTTTATTGGGGTACCGCTTTAAAGTATGCCGTATCTGTTTTAGTAGTTGCTTGTCCCTGTGCTTTGGGGTTGGCTTCTCCGGTAGCCATTATGGTAGGCATGGGTAGAGCGGCTCAATTTGGTATTTTGGTACGCAATGCCCAAAGTTTAGAAGAGCTGAGCTCAGCTAAAGCGGTTATTTTTGACAAAACTGGTACCCTCACCGAAGGCAAACCGGCTATTATTGATTATCAGTCTTTTTGCGAAGATAAATACAGCCGAGAACAAGTGTTGGCTTACGCTTTGTCTTTAGAGCAAAATAGTCGCCATCCTTTGGCAATAGCAGTTACAAAGGCAGCTCAAGACAAAGGTTTGAGCGCTCTTTCAGTAGACAATTTCAAAGAAGTAGTTGGCGGTGGCGTCGAAGCTCTTATAGAAAAACAAATTTGGAAAATAGGCAGTCGCGGCTACATGGCTAAAAATATTATGGCCGATTGTAGCTCCGGAAAATTGCAGCGCATCAACGAATATGAAGCTCAGGGCTATAGCATTCTTTATTTAGCCAATCAAAAAGACAATTTGGTTGGTATTATCGTATTGGCGGATCAACTTCGCCCTGACAGCATTGAAGCTGTACAAAGTTTGCATGAATTAGGTATAAAGGCTATCGTTTTGACTGGCGATAGGCAAGCGACTGCTGAAAGAATAGCCGAAGAAGTAAAGGCCGATGCTCTCTATGCCGAGGTTTTACCTAGTCAAAAAGCTGACGTTGTCAAAAAATACAAAGACGAAGTTGGCAAAATTATTGTGGTTGGTGATGGCATCAATGATGCGCCAGCTCTGAAAATCGCCGACGTTGGCGTGGCTGTAGGTACTGGTATTGATATAGCAGTTGAAGCGGCCGATGTTGTCTTAATGAAAAATTCTTTGCTGGATGTTGTTAGAGCTATTGAACTAAGTCGAGCCGTTTTGAGCAATATACGCCAGAATCTGTTCTGGGCCTTTGCTTATAATGTTTTAGCTATTCCTGTGGCAGCAGGTGTATTTAGCCCTTGGGGCATTGAGCTTACCCCCTCTTTAGCCGCTTTGGCCATGAGTTTAAGTTCAGTAACTGTAGTTGGCAATGCCTTGCGTTTAAATGGTTTTTATCCTGGTCTTATAGGGAAGGTAAAGCATAAGCGCTCTGTCGCTTCCCAAAAAGCAAGCTCTACATCTTTGACCAACAAAAAACAAGAAGAAATTAAGCCGGAGGAAAAGACTATGACTAAGATTCTTTATGTTGACGGAATGATGTGCGAAAAATGTGAAATGCACGTTACCAAAGCTCTTGAAAGTATTGAAGGCGTGAAAGTCAGCCGTATTGAGCGTGCACAAAAAATAGTCGCTGTGGAGTTAAGTAGTGGAGAAATTTCCGAAGAGACGTTGCGCGAAGCGGTAGAAAAAGCTGGCTATAAAGTGGAGAATATCGTTGGCTGACTTAGAACATTATAAGTAGGAGTAGGTTTGCCAATTGTTTGGGCGAAAATAGGCAGGAAATCGTTTACGAACGCCCTAAAAGGTTGGCCTTTCACTTAAAATCGGAGGGTAGAGCGCTATATGTTAAAGCACGTTTGGTCAGTTGATCCTGAAGTGGCTCAGGCTATTTATAACGAAACTTGCCGTCAGGCTGAAACTTTAGAAATGATCGCTTCGGAAAATTTTGTCAGTGAGGCTGTATTAGAAGCTCAAGGCAGCATTTTAACTAACAAATATGCCGAAGGTTATCCTGGCAAGCGCTACTACGGTGGATGCGAAAACGTCGATATTATTGAAAACTTAGCTAGAGAGCGGGCGTGTGCTATTTTTGGCGCCGATCATGCCAACGTGCAGCCCCATTCCGGATCTTCTGCCAATCTGGCAGCCTACTACTCGATTGCTTCCCATGGCGATACCATTATGGGTATGGCTTTAGCCCATGGTGGACACCTTACTCACGGACACAAAGTTAATTTTAGTGGTTCCCATTTTAATGTAGTTCAATATGGCTTAAATCCGGAAACTGAGCTTATCGACTATGAAGCGATGCGTCGCTTGGCTTTGGAAGCTAGGCCTAAAGTTATTTTGGCCGGCTCGAGTGCTTATCCCAGAGAAATAGAATTCGCTCCTTTTAGAGCTGTGGCCGATGAAGTTGGCGCCAAGCTTATGGTAGATATGGCCCACTTTGCCGGTTTGGTGGCCGCCGGTTTACACCAAAATCCTGTGCCTGTGGCTGATATCGTGACCACAACTACGCATAAAACTTTGCGTGGTCCTCGCGGCGGTATGATTTTATGTAAGGCTGAGTTGGCCAAAGCTGTCGATAAAAATGTTTTCCCCGGCTATCAGGGCGGCCCCTTGGAGCATGTTATTGCCGGTAAGGCTGTAGCTTTTAAAGAAGCTCAACAAGACTCATTTAAAGAATATCAACGTCATATTGTGGCTAATGCCAGAGCTTTGGCCAAAGTGTTGGCCGATGGCGGAGCTCGCTTAATTTCTGGTGGTACCGATACACATCTGATTTTGGTCGACGTAACTCCTTTAGGCTTAACTGGACGTGAAGCCGAAAATGCTTTACACAATGCTGGCATTACCGTCAACAAAAATGCCATACCTTTTGATAGCAATCCTCCTGCCATTACCAGCGGTATCCGTTTAGGTACTCCTGCCTTAACTACTCGCGGTATGGGCATTGCGCAAATGGAACGTATTGGCGCTTGGATTTTAGAGGTTTTGAACGCTCCTCAAGACGCCGATTTAGCTGCAAGGGTGCGTCGTGAAGTGGGAGAACTTTGTCAAGAGTTCCCTCTTTATGCTCAGCGTTTGCAAGATGATCGTCGTGACGATGCTTAATTTTCTGCAAATTTAACTTTTGATTTTTTTTACAGGGAGGCTGCTTGGAGCCATTATCTTTGTTAAAAAATGGGCAAAGGTAAAGAGGGCTTAGGGAGCAGCTTTCCGATTAAAAAGCAAACAATCTATGCTTAATATCCTTTCGGAGGTTCTTAGTATGTCTTGTGTGGCCGTAGTAGCCGTAGGCGGCAACTCTTTAATTAAAGATAAACAGCATCAAACTGTACCCGATCAGTATAACGCTGTATGTGAAACCGTTTCTCACGTAGTGAATATGATTGAAGACGGTTGGGAAGTAGTTCTTACTCATGGCAACGGCCCTCAGGTCGGCTTTATTTTATTGCGCAGCGAGACAGCTCACGAAGCTATCCACACTGTGCCCGTCGACTCTGCTGTAGCCGATACCCAAGGTGCTATCGGTTATCAGTTCCAGATGGCTTTACACAACGAATTCTTGAAGCGTGGCTTGAATAAAGGTTGCGCTACTGTGGTTACTCAGGTTGTGGTTGGAGCCGACGATCCCGCTTTCCACAATCCTACTAAGCCTATTGGTCCCTTCATGGACGAAGCTCAAGCCAAACAGCGTCACGAAGCTGATGGTTGGGATGTCATGGAAGATGCCGGTCGTGGTTGGCGTCGTGTAGTGGCTTCTCCTAAGCCCCAAAAGATTGTCGAATTAGAATCTATCCGCGCTTTAATCAACGCTGGTCAAGTAGTGATCGCCGTTGGTGGCGGTGGCGTGCCTGTAGTTGAAAAAGACGGACGCTATACCGGTGTAGCGGCTGTTATCGATAAGGATTATGCTTCTGGTCTTTTAGCTGCCAACTTAGATGTAGATTCTTTCATTATTTCTACAGCTGTAGACAAGGTTTATATCAATTTTGGTAAACCCAACCAGCAAGCTCTCGACACCGTAACCATTTCCGAAGCTAAAAAATATATGGCTGAAGGGCAGTTCGCCAAGGGCAGCATGGCTCCCAAAGTAGAAGCTGCTATCAAATTCTTGGAAGCTGGCGGCAAAGAAGCCATTATTACCAATCCTGAGAATTTGAGCAAAGCTGTTAAAGGCTTAGCCGGAACTCGCTTCGTAAAAGACTAATTTATTAAGCGCTAGTTGACAAAAAAGGCTATTCTGCACTGTCAGAATAGTCTTTTTTTTGATAATTTATAAGTATTTAAATAATAATAACTTTTAAGTATAATAGTCGTAGAAAATACATAAACGGAGATCGCTTTGCATAATATTCATTTTTATCGTGACAAGAGTGGTCGAGAACCAGTACTTGAATATTTGGAAGAATTGGCCGCCAGAAAGGACAAGGACAGCAGAATAAAACTAAATAAAATAAACGACTACATTGAAGTGTTAAGTAGGTACGGTACTCAAGCCGGTGAGCCTTATATGAAATATCTTGGTGATGATATTTGGGAATTGAGACCACTGCGAGATAGGATTATTTTTGTAAGTTGGATTAATGGAAGTTATGTTTTGCTTCACTGTTTTGTCAAGAAAACACAAAAAACTCCCAAGCGAGAATTGGAAAAAGCTAAACGTGAACTTGTGGATTTAAAGGCAAGGAGTGGTCAATATGAATGAACATAAAAATATTCAAGAAGAAATTAATGGTGCCATTGGAAGCAATTGGAAAGAAGTGAGAGCAAAGTTATTTACTTCAGAAGAAATTGCCGAAAGTGATTTGCGAGTATCTCTCATTGGAGAGATTATTAAAGCTAGACAAGAGAAGGGGATTAGTCAGAAAAAACTTGAGGAACTCAGCGGAGTAAAACAGCCTATTATCGCCAGAATGGAAAAGGGAACAACTAATCCGCAGTTGGATACCATACTAAAAGTACTGGTGCCTTTAGGAAAAACTTTAGCTGTCGTTCCTTTGCAAGCGGGTTCCTAGAGTCTTTTTACAATTGGGCGGACAATTGTGAGAGCGGAAGCAAGGCAGAAATAACTACCATACCTACTACTATGCCCATAAAGAGAATAAGGCACGGCTCTAGCCAGCGGATCATGGTTTGGCGGCGGCGGGCTAGCTCGCGCTCGTAGAAGCTGGCAGCCGAAGTGAGCATCTCATCCATGTTACCAGTTTTTTCGCCTGTTCTTAAAAATTGTTGCAATAGTGGCGGAATAAGCTGAATGCGAGAAAGTGAATTGGACAGGCCGTCGCCACGTTCGACGGCTTGTTCTACACCGCGCAGCTCTTTATCTAAAGCAGCATTGTCTACTACTTCGCGGCTCATTTGCAAAGAGCGCACCAAAGGTACGCCGGAGCTTTGCAATAAGGCTAAAGTGCGAGCCCATCTAGCTAAAAGACCGGCCTTGATCATGCGGCCTAAAATTGGAAAGTTCATCTTAAGTTTGTCTTTAGTCAAATTGGAAAGAGAATGAGAAACTAAAAAGACAATAATAATGGCTCCACCCAAAACTACCGGCCCCCAGCTGCGTAAGAAGGTACCAGCATTGATCATCAGTTGAGTAATGGCGGGAAGTTCGTTACCTGTAGAGTCGTACATCTCTTGGATTACAGGTGTCAAAAACATTACTAAAGCAATTAAGAGCACTATTGAAAGTGAAACTAACACTACAGGATAAGCCAAGGCTGATTGCAAGGCGCGACGGTGTTCTATTTCGTCTTGTAAAAAGTTGGCGTAACGCTCCAAAATAATGCCAGGTTGGCCGGCTTCTTCACCGGCACTGACCATACGCACCAACATAGGAGGGAATATACTATCTTCGGTTAGGCTGCTGGATAGGCTTTCGCCTTCACGCAAACGCACTTGTACTCTGGCCAAAGCTTTGCGCAATTTGGCACTTTCAGCCGATTCGGCCAGCGAGCCCAAGGCTTCATCCATAGGAATGCCCGACTTAAGCAAAGCTGACAATTGCAACACTGTATAGGCCAAATCTTCGTCGCCGGCTTGTCCGCCTTTGGTTCCGCCGTCTTCTTCTACTTTGGTAGGGAAAATTTTGCGCTCTTTAAGCTTTTGGTGAGCTACGGCATGGGAAACCGCCGCCACCAGGCCCTTCACTTGTTTGCCTTTACTGTCGGTACCTTCGTAAGAATAAAGAGGCATAGCGCTTTAACGTATTCTCCTTAAGTTTTGCTCCGAAAAATTATAAGCGGGCGGCCCGCAGCGCTTCTTGCGGGGTAGTTAAGCCCAATTCCACTTTCTTAATGGCGTCATCTAAAAGGGTGGCCATGCCTTTGTCGCGGGCCGCCTTGCCCAAAATACGTGAGTCTTCCGAGCGAGCGATTCGGCTGCGCAAGTCTTCGTCTACGCTCATAATTTCGTAGATGCCCAAGCGGCCTTTGTAACCGGAACCGTGACATTGAGGGCAGCCGACCGGTTTATAAAATTGCGATCCGGCAGGCACTTTCTGAATGCCCAAACGATATAAATCGTTGGGATCAGGATCGCAAGGCTGCTTACAATGTGGACACAAGTTGCGCACCAAACGCTGAGCCATAGCGCCCAAAAGCGAGGAAGACAACAAATATGGCGGTATGCCCAGATCAAGTAAACGGGTGGCGGCGGTGGGGGCGTCGTTGGTATGCAAAGTAGACAGCACCAAGTGACCTGTCAAAGCGGCGTGAATGGCAATATCGGCCGTTTCTGGGTCGCGGATTTCACCGACCATAATGACGTCAGGGTCTTGACGCAATACTGAGCGCAAACCGCTGGCAAAAGTCATGCCAATCTTTTCGTTGACTTGAATTTGACCTACACCGGCCAACTGATATTCTACAGGATCTTCAATAGTAATAATGTTGCGCTCCGGAGAGCGGATTATATCCAAAATGGCATAGAGAGTAGTTGTCTTACCTGAACCGGTAGGGCCGGTAATCAAAAATAAACCATAAGGATGGCTGACTAGATCGGTGACAACTTGGCGATCATGCTCATTGAGGCCCAATTGTTTGAGGCTAAGCATGCGCAAATTCTTTTCCAAAAGACGCATAACGACGCGCTCGCCGTGCAAAGTGGGCACAATAGAAACACGCACATCTAACTGTCTATCACCGGAATGTACATGCAAGCGACCGTCTTGAGGATGGCGCGTTTCGGCTAAGTCCAAATTAGACATTACTTTGACGCGAGCTACCAATTGGGGATGGCTGGAACGAGCCATTTTGTGCACTTCATGCAAAACGCCGTCGATACGCATGCGCACTACGGTTTGCTCGGCATAAGGCTCGATGTGAATGTCTGAAGTGCGCGTCTCCATGGCTTTAAGGAATAAAGTATTGAGCAAGCGCACAATAGGAGCATCGGCTGCGTCAGCTAGCAAGTCTTGGCTTATATCGACGTCTTTGGTATCGTCAGTTTCGTCACTTTGGCCCAAGTTCTCTTCGTCGACCATCATGCGGCGCAAGCCGTTTTCCAGCTCTTCCACACTCATGACTACAGGAATGACATCTTTATGCAAGAGCAAGCGGATATCTTCAAAGAGTTGGCGTGGAGTATCTTTATGGATACCTATCTTAATAAAGCTCTCTTCTTCTTCTAAAGGCAGAATATGGTGGCGTTGATAAAACTCGGTAGGAATTGAAGGCACAGAAGTTCTCCTAGCTCAAAACAAAATGCTAAAGAGCATACTCGCGTTAAAGTCTATTCTATTGACGATTCTCCAAGCTGACGGGAGCGGGAAGAACCTCTCCTTCCTTAAGATCGGAAGGAGCAGTCGTCGAGCCGGAAGCCGGAGTTATTTTTACCGTTGCTGGAGTGAGAGTCCCTTCCGCTTCGGTAGGCACTTCGGCGCTGGCTGTGCGCAATTGCTCTTGCTTAGGCAAAGGATCTTGCATATTGCTATAAACGGCATGATCGGCATCCATTTTGTCAAAAACGCGGCGCTTGGCTACATTGGCATAACGGCGGCTTTGCTTTTTGCTAAGCTTGCGGTTGCGATTATTCTTGTTAGTATCGGCTAATTGCTTTTGGCTTTCGTCTTTATTCTCTACAGAAGAAGTTTGGCTCGACTTGCCATTTTTCTTATCAGTGGCTTTAGTGACTTTGGCTTCGGAAGAATGCTCGTCGGTAGCTTTTACTTCGGGAACGGTTTGCAAAGTGTCGCGGTTTTCGTAATTTTGATCGCCAGCTTCGCCTATGCCGTCAAGGTAGGGAGTAATAGCACTGTCTTTGGCATCGACAGTTTCGTCCAAATCGACAATCTTGGGAGTTAAAGAAATAAAGATACTGGTCTTTTGATCGTCTGTACTCTTATCGCGGAAGAGCCAGCCTAATAAAGGCAGATCTTTGAGAATAGGCACACCTTTTACTTGATCGGAAGTGCGCTTAGAAATTAAACCACCAATCAGCAAAGTTTTGCCATCGGGAATAGTGACAGTAGTATCGACGCTGCGATTGGAAACTACAGGGGCACTAAACTTGACGCCGGCCATCTCTTGATCGAGATACTCAGTGACTTCTTGAATTTCTTGCTTTACTTCCATGCGGATCTTGCCGGTACGGCTCATGTGAGGAGTTACTTCCAACTTGATACCTACTTCGCGGTAGTCAAAAGTAACGGTGGGGGAGCCGTAAGCATCAAGCTTACCTCCGGTAGCAAAAGGAACTACTTGGCCGACGTTAATGGTGGCTTTCTTGTTGTCTTGGGTAAGTACGCGAGGAGCAGAAATTAAATTGAAATCGTTGCTGGAATTGAGAGCAGACAAGTAAGCGAAAAACTCGGGAACGTCTACGCTCTGGTTGCTGACCGTAATGGTGCGGGTATTTCCTCCAACTACACCGGCGACGAAGTTGCCTCCAGCCAGGACGTTAAGTAAGCCTTCTTCAGTTAGACCGCCTTTATAAGAACCGATAACACCACCGGAAGTGAGAGCTTGCCAACCAATACCCAATTCGGCTGCTCTCTTGAGTGAAACTTCGGCTACGATAGCAGAAATTTGCACTTGACTGCGTTCGGCGTCCAATTTGGCAATGACCGCCTTAAGCTCGTCATATTCAGAAGGAGATATATAAAGAACTAGAGAGTTTGTGTCGCTGTCGGCTGAAACTTTAGAGGAAGTAAAGCCCACAGTAGCAGGGTTGTCTTTGGCTCCGGTGGGGCCGGTTACACCGTCAGAAGCACTGCGGAAATTGTTGCTGGTATTCTTGACAGCATTTTCTGTAGCCGGTACTTTGGATTCTTTGAGTTGCTCTTCAACGGCTTTTTGACGCTCGGAAAGCATATCGGAGAGGATCTTGGCTACATCTTCGGCTTGAGCAAACTGAAGGTGGTAAACGAAGAAGCGAGCCGGCTCCGTTTTGGTGGGGGCGGCCATGGGAATGTCTAACTTCTTCAAGATCTTTTTTACATCACGCAAATCTTTAGGATAGGCGCTGATAACGACACCGTTAGAAGGGCCGAAAGCGGCAATACCAAAGGTCTTTTTCGTTTCTTTGTCGTTATAGAGAGGTTTAATGGCCGCCACAACCTTTTCGGCTTCCATATATTTAGGGAAGACTACTTCAGTCTTTAAGCTAGGCTCTAAACTATCCAAACTTTTGACAATTTGGCCGATACGATTGACTATAGAGGCTTTATCTACCACTAAAACGGCCAAACCGTCTTTGTAGGCGCTCAAAACGCCATTCTCAGACAACAAAGGTTTAACAGCGTTGACGACACTTTCGGGATCGCCTTGGCTCATAATCAAGACGGCCATTACATATTCTTCGCCAGTAGGATTGGCTTGCAAAGCTGGCATGAAAGAACCCATGCTTCTGGCTGTACTGCCGGGCACAATTTGTACATGATCGCCACGATTGACGACTGTGAAACCGTAACGATTGACCGCTGCTTTGAAAATATCCCAAGCTTCGGGAATGCTCACTTCTCGCGAAGACAAAATCGTCAACTTGCCTTTAACTTTTTCGTCCACAATAATATTGCGTCCGGTCAACTCGCTCATTACTCGGGAGAGAACGCGAATGTCGATATTTTCAAAGTTGAGCAAAATATGGCCGTTGCGCATTGAATCTGCTATGGTCTTGCTCAGCATAGGCTTTTGCGGCTCTGTTTCGCTGTTTTTGGCCGGATCGTTTGAAAAGGCCGGTGCGACTGATACCAGCACCGTCAGCAAAGCTGTCACTATGTATACTCGAAACTTATTCACTGCTAGCGTGCTCCTGCAAGATTCCATTCGGGATTGGCCCAAGTACCGGAAATATTGACTTTGTGCGTACCAAACATTTTTGTTTTGAAGGTGAGATCGCCGTTAAGCATGGGCGAATTGCTTTGAGGGGTTGAGCGCAAGGACACGAGTCCTTCACCGGTTACATCTTGACTGTAAAGAGTGAGTCTGCTGTTTACAGAAGTGCGCTTGGGGGAATTTTCCGCTGTCTGGACTTCGGCGGAAGAACCGGCCTGGCCGCTGCGGGCGGAAGTCGAAGCTTCGTAAGGCTCAATGGTGATATTGGCGCCTATCTCCAAATCGTGTAATTCGATGGGCAAGGAACCTTTTAAAGACGGTACCTTAAGATTGAGCGTCCCTTTGCCTTTGGAAGACAAATAGTTGTAATTGAGCTGACCGCTCAGCTGAACAGCTTTCAAATCTTTGGAACCGGTGTCTAATGCCAAATTTTCACTCTTAAAGTTTAACTCGGAAGCGTTTAAGCTAAGCGAGGCTGTACCTGGAATGGCATTGTCTTTCTTTTCCGTATCTTTGGTGGCAGAAGCAGAACTTGAGTCGGTAGTATTTCCGCTGCGGGCTTCAGCCAAAACTTTAGCTGAATCGTATTGAGTGAAATTGACGCTCAAGCCTTTCAAGGAATAGCCTATAAAAGCTTTGTCGGCTGTAAAATAACCACCAGTAGGGAGAGTAACTAAGAGCTTATTTAAGTTTACTCCCGTAAAGCCCATAGACATTTCGTCCCAAGTTATGACAATACCAGTAGCTTTTTCGGTTGAGGCTATAACCCGGCTTAATATTGTTTCGTAGGGCAAGCGTACCAGCAAGACCAAAACAAAAACAAGCAGCCAGACGCCTACTTTGGCTAAAAGTTTCATGACGGCACCTCGACCATAAACTCTAAATTCCAGCGACCGTTGCCGTCACTGTCGTCAAGGCTGAAACTTTTGACAATAACGTTGGCCGTTCTCATGGAGTCGAGCAATTCGGTAATTTGTTCTGCGGTGACAGAACGCAATTTTACTTGGACACCTTGACTATTTTTGTAGGGATTGTTGCTCTCTACGTTTTTTTCAAGGTTCTTTAGTACGGAAGTGCTCATCCAAGATGCCGTGTTGGGATTGGGCACAGCTTTGGAATTTTTGGAGCGAGAGAAGTCTTGCATGGCTTGAGTAATGCCTTTGCGCTCCAAACGCAAGCGGGAAACTCTGGCTTCGGTGGCGCTGATCGCTTTGTAACGAGGTACAGCATAAAATATCGCCCAAAGCAAAGCGGCCAACACCAAAATAACTATAAAAAGTAATTGTCTGGAAACGTTTTGGTTCATGGGGCCGGCACTTCTCCTTCAATAGAGAATGAAACCACGTCTTGGCGGCCTTTTTTGTTTTCTAAAATTTCTGGCTTTTGTAAGATACCTTCAATGCCTTGGCGGAATTCTTCAACTTGCTGAACAGAGCGAGCCTGTCCTTGCAAAGTCATGGTCGGCACCTCTTTTTCGGCCGCAAAATCCATTTTCCGAATTTCCAAATTGGGCTGTTTGCTTAAAGGACGAGCCATTTGGGCCATAAGTTCCAAAATATATTCGGGAGAAGAACGCTTGTTGGCTATGTTGGTTTCGGTCAACTTATTTAAAGCGCTCTGATAATCTTCGGGATCTTGCTTAGCTAGATCTGGCAATACTTGCGCGGCGGCTTCTTGGTAGACGGCCTTTTGCTGATCTAGGCTTTTATTGGCGGTATAGTTGTGTATCTCTAAATTTAAAGTAGCTAGAGATAACAATATGAACAGCCAGACAGCGTACTTCCAAGGAATAGTGGGCTCTTCTTCGACAATGTGGACAAGTTGTACTCCCTGAACGCCGGGCTTATTGGCTAAAGCCATACCATAGGCTACGGCGTCTGTGTAGGGACTTAAACCTGAAGGCATGGGCATAGGCTCGACCGCTTGTCCTAATAAAGACGACAATTCTTCAGGCAAGCCTTTCATTTGGGCGCCGCCGCCACAAATAAAAACTTTGTCGAAGGGAACGGGAGCGCTTAAGAGGCTGGTAGCCACTATATCTTGCAACCATTGTTGGCACTTTGGCTCCTCGGTGCCTACGGTGAGTTTAAGAGTTTCGGCTTCTTGATCGCCGAGTTTTTTTTCTAGAGAAATCTCTTTGGTAAGGCTACGTCCACCTCGGAAAGAGACTTTGACCCAATAAATCGTGCCTTCTTTGATGGCGCACACAGTTGTTTTGGAAGCACCAAAGTCAAAAACGAGCGCTTCGTCAACTTTGGCTTCGTGACATAGGCGCAAATAAGCGAAAGGCTCGGCATCGATAATCGATTCTTCCGGAAGTTTGTGTTGCTCTTTAAATTCGGCTAACTGAGAGTTTAAGGTAATAGCAACTGTAGCGCTGTCTTCTTTAACGATCCAATCCCAAGAAGCTTCATCTATAGAGAAAGGCAAAGACAAGCGCAGCTCTTCTCTAATAACGTTGCCTTGTATTTCGCGGCCGGAATCGGGAACATTAAGCGTCCTGATAGTCAGTTCGTCCGAAGGCATACTGACAATAGGCGACTTAAAGCTGGCGTACGAATCCAGCTTAGTAGGAGCTCCCCAGAGCAATCCTACTGATATTGCACGTGTCTCCGTATGTCCAAAGTCTAAACCCGCTGCGCGGAACATAGTGTAACTCTTACTTAACAGGGTGTGTGCTCAAAGCTTATGTCTTTTATGGCCTACCCACCGGGCCCCAAACTTCACAACAAGCTGCTCGAACTTCTATGCCAAAGCGTCTAAACCTTCTACTTGAAGTTAGCTTCCCGAGAAGCCTGGCGCACTATTATAGCAAGAGGAATAAAACTTTTTTTGCCAAAAACGACCAAGTTATGCTTAGTCCCTCTTACAGCCGTTTTCTCACTTGGGCTCTGGTTATTGGCTCGGCAGCTCTGTGCGCCGACATCAGCGCCGCTTCTTTGGACGCTTATTTTACCAATTCTCCGGGCAGTATCGAAATAGAAAAAAGTGCTCGCGATTCTAGAGCCGACTTAACTTCCGCTCAAGCCAAAGATATCGCTTCGGCTTTGCGTCAGCCTGTGGAAAAAAAACCCACTCCCCCCAAGAAAAAACGTAAAAGTAGAGTTATTGGTGAAAAGGGCGCAGCTGAAGGCTCAGACAGCCAGGCAAAAGATAGCAAAAAAGAGGATAAACGCGATATTAGCAAAGCCGTTTTGCAAGGTACGCTCATTTCGCCTTCTTCGCGGGCTGCCATTTTAGAATTGGCCCCCGGAACTGTGGAAATTGTGGCCGAGGGAGAAGATATTGGCAAGTATACTTTGACCGAGGTTGGCTCTGCCTGGGCTCGCTTTGAAAATGACGAAGAAGAACTGCTCTTTGTAGCTGATAGCTTAAGTTTGTCTGATGGTCAAGAAGACAAGAGCTCCGGCCCTATTGTCAAAAAACGTCCCAAGACCGAAGACGACAAAGAAGCGGCTGAGCAAGACAAAGAAGAGACTAAAGAAGAGAGCAATGATGACGGACAGCCCAGAGTAAGTATGGCCGATGTGCGCCAGGCTCTGGATAATTCTGCCGAAATGGCCAAGCAATTGCGCGTTGTTCCCCAGGAAAAAGACGGTCAACCTTACGGTACCAGAGTCGATTTTAGAGACGCCAACAATTTGCTGGCTCGTATGGGTGTACAAGATCGCGACATTATGCTCTCTATTAATGGTATTCCTACGCGCAGTGCCGAAGAAATGTATCGCGGCTATATGACCTTGCGCAACGCCAATTCCTTTGAATTTGTTGTTGAGAGAAATGGCAAAGAGGAGACGATTCGCTACGAGTTAGACAAATAACCCATAAGGTTGAGCTTTTCTCCATACGATCAAGTAAGGATAAAGCTCAGGAGAGGCAGGTATCAGATTATGGCAAAACCCAAAGGTATCCGTGTCGGTCAAGCTATAAATTTCGGCCGCTGCAGACAGGGGCGTTTCTTGGCCAAAGAGGAGCGCCGCGCTCTCAAATTGGAGGTTGAACAAGTTTCTAATGCCCAGGCGGAAGAAGCTGTCAGCTCACCCGATGACCTTTATCCTATCAAACCTATTAGGTGGCGTGTTCTGGCCGTCAAGCCTGATGAAGGCATTGCTCTTTTAGTAGTTAAGAAATGTTTAGCCAGTCGTCCTTTTCATCCTCAGCCTCCTTATCCCACTTGGGAAAAGAGCGATATGCGCACTTGGCTCAACGGAGAATTTATCGAAGCCGTCTTTACTCCGGAAGAACGCGAACTTTTGGTTTTGACCGACGTTCCTAACGATGCTTCTCAAGATTGTCGTAACGGTCGCGACGGCGGGCCCACTACTCAAGATCGAGTATTTTTGCTGAGCTATACCGAGGCTCGTGACTATTTCAAAGATTATGAAGATAGGCGCTGCTCTTTAACGTTGGTAGCTAAAGCCCAAGGAGGATATGCCGACGATGAAGGTGATTGCTGTTGGTGGTTGCGCAGTCCCGGAAGTAGTGAAGATACGGTTGGGTTTGTCAGCTATGGTGGCAGTTATAGCTACGACAAAGTGGTCAACTTCCGTGGTATATCTGTTCGCCCAGCTTTGTGGGTAAAATACGCTTCTTTGCTCTAATTAGCGCTCGCTTTTTCTACTTTTAATGTAATGCCGAAAAGGCAAAAATAAAAAGCGCAGTTCCGCTCTTTGTAAAGCTACCGTAAAGCTATACGGTTGCACCTAAAAGCGGAATTGCGCTTTTCTTTAACTTAAGAATTTTGGCTTACCAAAAACCTAAAGCTGCTTTGGCTTCTTCGGTGGGATTTACTTCCGGGTTCCACATGGGAGTCCAGACTAAATCGACATGGCAATCTTTAACGCCGGGCAAGCGAGTGATAGCCAAATAGGCAGCGCCAGTAATTTCCGGCCCTAAAGGACAACCAGGACTGGTTAAAGTCATATTGACTTGCACTGAACCTTTATCTTGGTCGAGAATAATATCGTATACTAGACCCAGTTCGATAATATTCATGCCTATTTCCGGATCTTTGACTTCGCAAAGCGCTTCTTTGATCTGGTCTTCGGTAGGGAAGGACTCAGCAACGGTAGTTGAGTCTGTTTCAGAAGTTGAAGCGGCAGTGGTCTTTTCTTCGATCACTTGAGGAGCTTGTGTCGCTGCGTCTTGGGCAGTATCTTCTGTGTTGGTAAGGCACTGAGCTTGAGTGATGGGCTGTTCATCTGAGCCGGAAAATGGCATAGCGCAAAATCTCCTTAATTGTCTTCTTTTTTATCCTCTAAAGCGGAAAGCAAAGTGTTCCAGCTCAAGAGAGCGCATTTTATACGTACGGGATAATCTTTAACGCCGTCGAGAGCTTCCAGTTCGCCAATATCGACACTTTCCGCTTCTTGAGCGGCTTCAGCGTCTTCGTGGCTTAAAAGTCTGGCTTTAAAAGCGTGGGCAATTTTGAGCACTTCTTCTACCGGTTTGCCTTTAATAATGTCGGCTAACATAGAAGAAGAGGCCACTGAAATGGAACAACCTTCACCCACAAAACCTACGTCGGTGACTATGCCATTTTCTACCCGCAAGTCGAGCTCGATTTCATCACCGCAAGTAGGATTGGTACCTTCGACGCTGACAGTAGGATGCTCGAGATGGCAATTGTGGCGTGGCCTGGAATAGTGGTCGAGAATTATTTGGCGATAAAGATCGTCATTGATAAGATTGTCTGAATGCATAATTTGGTTACGTTTCCTTCTTTAATTAGACAAAACTGTGAGCCGTAGAGCAAAAGTGCTTAAAATCAGCTATTGGCTTTGTGGGTCGTCAAGTCTACTTTAATGGTGGAAAAAGTGGGAGAGTAAGAGTCCATGGTATTACCCGCTTCGCGTTCAGATGGAAGTACGGTGCAAGAGTGACAAGAAGCGTTGGGACAGCAACTGGGCCAAAGCTGATGATGACCAGTTTGTACCATCACTTTGCGTTGACGTCCGGCACATTGCGGGGAACAAATAGCCTCTTTGAAAACTTCACCGGCTTTGAGTAAAGCTTCAGCCAAACGATCGATGTCGGTAAAGTTGTTATAAACGTGGAAGCTAGCTCGAGTAGTGCCCATAAAACCGATTTCGCGCATGAGCGGCTGGCAGCAATGATGGCCGGCTCTTACACAAACACCTTCACGACCGAGCAAAGTAGCAATATCGTGAGGATGGAGGCCACGGAAATAGAAAGAGAGAGCTCCGGCACGCTTTTCGGGATCGGCCGGCCCTAAAATTTCGGCGCCTTCAATATCATTGAGTTTATCGATAGTATATCTCATGAGAGCTTGGTCGTGAGCTCTTACTTTATCCATACCTATATTGGTAAGGTAGTCGCAAGCTGCCGCTAAGCCGATAGCGCCAGTAATATTGGGAGTACCGGCTTCAAAGCGGTTGGGCAATTCGTCCCAAGAGGAGCGCTCTCTTTTTACGGAAGAAATCATGCTGCCACCAAAAAGAAAAGCAGGCATATTTTCTAAAAGTTTGCGTTTGCCCCAAAGTACGCCTATGCCAGTAGGAGCCAGCATTTTGTGGCCGGAAAAGGCCAAGAAATCGACTCCCAAGTCGTTTACGTCGGTAGGCAAATGGGGAACACCTTGGGCTCCGTCCAAAGCAATAACGATGGGACCATGCTCCCTAGCTTTGGCCACAATTTCTTTGACGGGATTGATAGTGCCAAAAACATTGGAAACCCAAGTAAAAGCTAAAAGCTTAGGTGAATAAGACAGGGCTTTATCTAAAGATTCTAAGTCTAAAGTACCGTCAGGCAAAACTTCAATCCAGCGCAAATTGGCTTTTTTGCGCAAAGCCAGCTGTTGCCAAGGTACCAGGTCAGAATGGTGCTCAAATACTGGCAAGGCAATACTGTCGCCCTCTTGGATATATTTCTCGCCCCAAGTATAGGCTAGTAAGTTGATCGATTCGGTAGTGTTGCGTGTAAAAATAACCGTAGGATCATCTTTGACGCCGATAAATTTGGCTACTGTCTGGCGAGCTTCGTCGTATTTTTGGGTAGAATGCTCTGACAGAGGGTACAAACCGCGATGGATATTAGCGTAGCTGGTACGAGTAAAATCGGCTACAGCATCAATAACACAATTGGGCTGCTGAGAAGAAGCTGCGCTGTCCAAATAGGCTATGGGACGGCCGTTTACTTCTTGTTTCAAGATTGGAAAATCTTCGCGAATTTTGGCAAATAAATCTTGATCGAACATTCTTTTTCTTCCAATTTTAGATAAAATCTCAATAATTTATTCTGCTTCGGCGTAAACTTGACCGTTTTCAATGCTGACTGGATAAGTAGTCAAGGCACCGACAGCAGGCATACGGGTAGCACACCCAGTACGCACATCAAAACGAGCTCCATGGCGTGGGCATTCTACTTCAAAACCACATACACGGCAACGGCCCATCTCTTCACCATCGTGAGTACAATTGTCTTCATAGGCAAAAATTTGTTCGCCTATTTTTACTACGGCTATAGAATCTAAACCGTTAGGTATTATGACAACTTGATTTTCTGGAAATTTTTCTATAGGTCCTAAAGGTATTTTCACAGATTGCCTCCTTTTTGTGGGGGACTTGGTTAAAAGATTAAAACAGAGACAAGGCCTATTTGTTAAACAAACAGGCCGAAATCTCTGCTTTGGGTGTCAATCTAGGACACGCGTAGGACTGCAATTTTTAAGCTCGTCCGGCTGCGCCAAATTTTCCTTTAGCCAGAGTGGCCAACCAATTAGCTACTGTGTCGTTGTCGGCTTTTTCCACTATCTCTTGGAAGAAACCGGCAGTAAGCAAGCTCTTGGCTTCGGCTTCACTCAAACCGCGGCTTTGCATATAGAAGAGTTGCTCTTGGTTATAGTCGGTAAAGCTAGCTCCGTGGGTGCAACGTACATCGTCAGCGATAATTTCCAACTTAGGCATAGACTCGGCGCGAGCTTGAGGAGAAAGCATTAAGTTTTGGTTCTTTTGGTAGGCGTCGGTTTGCTGGGCCACTTGGTCTACATAAATATTGCCGGCAAAAATAGAGCGGGCCTTTCCTGAAACGGCGCAATTGAACAGCACATTGGAGTAGGTGTGGGGAGCTTTGTGGTGTACAAAAGTATCCACGTCGCTGCGGCTCTTGCCATCGGCCAGCACTACACCGTAAATTTCAGTTTTGGCTCCGGCGGCGTTGAGATCTTCGGCGAAGAAAGTTTTGCTTAAACCACTGCCAATGCCGGCATAGATAATCTTTAAAGAAGCATCCTTGCCTAAGCGAGCATGAATAGTAGTCAGGCAAGCTGTGCCTTTATTCCAATCTCCGACTAATACGTAGTTGAGATGGGCTCCGTTAGCCAAATCGAACTCTATGAGAGAGTGAACTTTTATGGGCTCAGCGTCACTATTTTTGAAACTTTCGACTACTACTGCCTGACCGGGGCCGTTGGCACAAATCACACTGTGATTAAAGTGGCAATTTTGAGCTTCGGCTTGGGAATTGTCTTCGGTAGCAGCTTCGCCTATTTCGTGCAATACGTGGAAAGCGCGTTCGGCTTTAGCTTGCGGAGTTACTTTTATATAGGCGCCGCCGGTACGCAAAGCGCCATTCAAAGCACTACTCAAATCTTTCTGATGGTGCTCGGCTTTAAAGAAGGAGTTTTTTAAGCTTTCTTCTTTTTGCAAAGCCTGAGTCATGGATATAATGCAAACTCCGTCTTGCTCCAAACTGTCTGCATGTTTGTTGGCCAAAGCTTGTTCTTGAGCTACGTCGACGGCATCGGCAGCGCTATTGATACCATATTCATGTAAGCTGGCCGCAGCTTCGGAGGTAAGTTGGAATTCGTCGACGATCAATTTTTCGCCACTCAAGCGCAAAGCTTTGGCTCTTTCAGGGAAGAACCAGTCTGGGGAACTGCGCCTCCAAGTCTCTTCTTGTCTGGAAGGAGCTTCTAAAGTGCGAGCGCTTACTAAAGCGGCTTTGCGCATGTCTAAGGCCCATTGCGGCTCTTGGTTTTGCAAAGCCAATTGGGTTATATTTTCGATCACTTGCTCAAGTTGAGCATCTATGTTGATTATCACGTTTCCTCCCGGGGATCCGAAAACTGGCAAAAAGGGTTAACCTACCGAACCTTCCATCTCCATCTTAATGAGACGGTTCAGCTCGACGGCATATTCCATAGGCAGCTCCTTGGCGAAAGGCTCAAAGAAGCCGTTGACTATCATGGTAATAGCGTCGCTTTCGGAAAGTCCGCGGCTCATCAAATAGAAGATTTGTTCGTCTCCAACCTTGGAAACGGTAGCTTCATGGCCGATATGGACGTCAGGATTGGCAATATCCATGGTCGGATAGGTATCGGAGCGGGAATGATCGTCTAAAAGAAGGGCGTCGCAGCGTACGTTACCGCGTACATTCTTGGCGTTGGGCTCTACTTTTACCAAGCCTCGGTAAGAGGCTTGACCGCCGTTTTTGGAAATAGATTTGGAAAGTACGTTAGAAGTGGTATTGCTGGCGGCATGAACAATCTTGGCGCCGGTATCTTGTACCTGACCTTCTCCAGCAAAAGCTACGGAAACGACTTCACCGTGAGCTCCTTCGCCCATAAGGTAGATCGCCGGATACTTCATAGAAACTTTGGAACCAATATTGCCGTCGATCCATTCAATAGTGGCATTTTTATGGGCTACAGCACGTTTGGTTACTAAGTTGTAAACATTGGTAGACCAGTTTTGAATAGTGCTATAGCGAATCCGAGCGCCTTCCATGGCAATAAGCTCTACCACGGCTGAATGTAAGGAATCTTTAGAGTAGATGGGAGCGGTGCATCCCTCTACATAGTGCACGAAAGAGCCTTCGTCAGCGATAATGAGAGTGCGCTCAAATTGACCCATAGCTTGAGCGTTGATACGGAAATAGGCTTGTAAAGGAATTTCTACATGGACGCCCTTGGGTACGTAGATAAAGGAACCGCCGCTCCAAACTGCGGTATTAAGGGCCGCAAATTTGTTGTCATTCATGGGAATAACTGTACCGAAATATTTTTTGACAATATCAGGGTACTGGCGCAATGCGCTGTCCATATCCAAGAAGATAACGCCGTTTTTCTCAATATCAGCTCTGATAGAGTGATAAACTACCTCTGATTCGTACTGGGCAGTTAGGCCGGCTAAGTGCTTGCGCTCAGCTTCGGGAACTCCCAGTTTGTCGAAGGTATTTTTAATTTTGTCCGGTACGTCGTTCCAGTCGGTAGCGGCTTTTTCCGAAGGACGGACATAGTAATGAATATCGTCAAAATGGACGCCGCTCAAATCTGTGCCCCAAGTGGGCATAGGCTTAGAATTGAACACTTCATAGGCCTTAAGGCGATTTTGTAACATCCATTCCGGCTCGCCTTTAATGCGAGACATCTCGACGATAAGTTGGGGAGTAAGGCCTACTCCTGATTTGTAAACATAATCTTCGGCATCGGAAAAACCGTATTTGTAATCGGTACCGATATTTTTTAAAGATTCTTTCTGATTGTTGGGTGCATCCATATAAAGCTCCTAGGAAAGCAAACGGGCCTCCCCTTCGGCGATCTTAACTGGCTAAAAAAAGTTCGACTGGCCGAAGGGGCTTTTTGCGAAGAGCCCTTCGCAGGGCGGAAGAGACCTAATTGTTGACGTATTTGTTGAGAATTTCGTCGTAACCGGTCTGCTCGAGGCGCAGAGCCAATTCGGGGCCACCACTTTCGACGATGCGTCCGCCGGCCAAAATATGAATAAACTGAGGTTTGAGATAGTCGAGCAAACGCTGATAGTGAGTAATAACTAAAGCGCTAGTATGGTTCTTTTCCAGCTCTTCATGGATACCCTCAGCTACTACTTTCAGAGCGTCAATATCCAAACCGGAGTCGGTTTCGTCTAAGAGGGAAAGACTGGGACGCAGCAAGGCCATTTGTAAAATTTCGATGCGCTTTTTTTCACCGCCGGAGAAACCTTCATTTACGTAGCGGCGGGCAAATTCAGGCTTGATACCCAGCTCTTTCATCTTGGCTTGCAATTCTTTGCGGAAGGGCAGAGGCTTTACATTGTCTTCGCCACGGACGTTGCGCACGGAGGCCATCAAGAAGTTGCCTAAGGACACTCCCGGAATAGAAGTAGGATATTGGAAAGCCAAGAAAACACCGCGTTTGGCGCGCTCGTTGGCCGGCATGTCCTGGATTTCCTCACCCTTAAAGATGATCTTGCCTTCAGTCACTCTGTAGTTGGGATGGCCCATGATCGTATTGGACAAGGTTGATTTGCCTGAGCCATTGGGGCCCATCAAGGCGTGTACTTCTCCTTGATTGATAGTTAAATTTAAACCTTTGAGAATCTCTTTTTCCCCAACCGAAACGTGCAAATTCTTAACTTCAAGTAATAAAGAATTGGACATAATTGCCTCACTTGCTTATTCTAATGCGCTCGGTTTATTCACACCTTTTCTTCTTTACCCTGCCAAGTAAGCTGTCTTGTTAAAAAAATGTTCTTAAAAAGGAGGAATTTTGTTAAAAATCTAGGCTCTTGTTTATAAAAAGACGAGTAAAATAGTAGTATTTATTGCTTGCCACGATTTTTTTTATAGTTTTTCTAGGGAAAAAGTGCCGAAAAATCGAGTAAGACGCTTTCTAGTTGTCGATTATTTTGACTTTAGTTTGCATGCCCTTTTTTTTTTCGTTAAAATGGAGACCTTCGTGCAATTTGGCTAAAAAGGTGGCAGACTTGAAACAAGAGGATACTATTTTGCAAGAACAGAGTTTTATGGCCAAGTGTGTTGAGTTATTGGAAAAATTTGCCAATCAGCGCCATGTTTTGGCCTTAAGAGACGGAATGCTCGGTTCTGTGCCAATTATTTTGGTGGGCAGCACTTTTTTACTTTTAGGAGCTCAGGGCGAAGTTCTGACTCAGTATTTTGGTGGGGAAGTAGCTTGGTTGCCCAACTTAGTCGATACGGCTTTAGGCCAATGGTATTTGGCTAATTCTGCCGATTTTTATATCCCTTACCGCTTAACTATGGGTCTCCTGGGGTTATATATCGCCTTCACTATAGCTACAGCTTTAGCTAAACAATATAATATGGCTCCCATACCTCAGGGATTGGGAGCTGTGGCAGCTCTTTTAGTGACCAAAGCTCCGAGTAAGGTAGTTTTTGCCGAGGGTGAGGGAGCACAATGGGCCATTCCTCTCAAACCGTTTGGGCCTGAAGGCATATTCTTAGGCATTATTGTGGCCATTTCTATGGTAGAGTTGTCGCGCCTTTTTTTGCGTCCCGATCGTCCTCAGGCTGAGCAAGATGAAGTTAGCAAAAGTATTCCGCCAGCGGTGACGGAGGCTTTTGCCGGCTTTTTACCTATGTTGGTTGCTGTAAGTATTATTTGGCTTGTCAGCCACGTGTGCGACTTTAATATAAATGAAGGCGTCCTTTGGTTGATGTCTCCTTTAGCCGGTATGGGTGATACTCTAACGGCTGTAGAAGCTAGCAACTTTTTTCTACATCTTTTTGCCGTGGCTGGCATTCATGGCATTTCTGTCATCAATGCTGTTATGTTGCCTCTCTGGCAACAGTTTGTGGCTGCCAATGCCGAAGCGCATAGTGCTGGCTTACCTCTACCTCATGTTACCGCTTATCCTTTTTACCAATGGTTTATCTGGATTGGCGGCTCCGGAGCTACTTTAGCCCCAACTTGTTTGCTTTTTTTCTTTAAGAACGGCCACTTTCGCAAAGTGGGTAAAATAGCTATTGTGCCGGCTCTATTCAATGTAAACGAACCTTTTTTATTCGGCTTACCCGTGATAGCCAATCCTATTTTAGCTATTCCTTGTATTGTGGCTCCTATGATTTGTGGCCTTATCGCTTGGTGTGCCGTGAGTTGGGGTTTGGTCGGTGCTCCCTTTATTGAAGTGCCGTGGGTA
>OQVS01000121.1_pt1 | contig 41675 bp, 34 predicted proteins | sample 1691601 | NCBI WGS metagenome assembly OQVS01 (sample SAMN03418268, study PRJEB22391) | human gut metagenome | biome: human-gut; feature: organic feature; material: feces | host: Homo sapiens | place: Tanzania | collected 2013-01 | reverse complement strand
CAGAAGGTGATGAAACCGCACTGTATACTCGTTTGAGTAGAGATGACGAGTTGACGGGCGAATCGAACAGTATTAAAAATCAAAGAGAATTACTCTTGCAATATGCAAAAAGCAAAGGATATGCAAACATTCAGGTTTATGTGGACGACGGGTATTCGGGAACAAACTTTAATCGACCTGATTTTAAGCGGATGATGGAAAGAGTCGAAGCAGGACTTATTAAACGAGTTATCGTTAAGGATATGTCCCGTTTCGGCAGAAACTATCTCGAAGTTGGTTACTATACGGAAGTTATTTTTCCCGAATACGACGTGCAGTTTATCGCAGTCAACGACAACGTGGACAGCGAAGTTCAAACGGATAACGATTTCACGCCGTTCAGAAACATAATGAACGAATGGTATGCGAAAGACATCAGCAAGAAGATGAAGTCGGCAATCAAGGCAAAAGGCAATTCCGGTAAACACACAAATCCGTTACCGCCTTACGGATATATAAAAGATCCGAACGATAAGAACAAGTGGCTGATTGACGAAGAAGCGGCAACGGTTGTAAAAAGAATATTCGGACTTTGTATGCAGGGCTTCGGTCCGACGCAAATCTCACGGATATTGACGGACGAAGGTGTCGATACGCCGAAAATACACGCTAAGAAAATGGGCAGGAAGGTTACGATAAGAGCGAACGAAATGCCCGAAGCGTGGGCAGACCAAACGGTTGGAGCAATACTCGGTTATTGGGAATATCTTGGGTGGACGGTAAATTTCAAGACGAAGAAAAAATCGTTTAAGTCGAAAAAAGTTATCTTGCTACCTTCCGATGAATGGCAAGTTTTCAAGGATACGCAAGAGCCGATCATCGACGAAGAAACGTTTTGGGCGGTGCAGAAAATCCGAGAAGGGAAACGCCGCCTTGACAGTCTTGGCGAACCGAACGCATTGTCGGGAATGTTGTTTTGCGGAGATTGCGGACATAGGCTATATTTACGCAGACAACGTAATCCGCACCAAAAAGATTATTTTGTGTGTTCGGTTTATCGAAAGAAGCGCAAGTATTTCTGCACGTCGCACTTCATAAGACTTGCTGACATTGAGAAAATTCTTTTACGGGATTTACGTCAAGTAACGGCATTTGCAAGAGAACACGAAAGCGAGTTTTTAGACTTGGCAAAGAAACGTTCTTTAAGAGAAACCGAAAAATTGCGAGCCGAAAACAAAGCGTCGCTCGACAAAGCTGTCAGACGCATTGCCGAAATAGACGGAATTATTCAGAAACTTTACGAAGATAACGTTTCGGGTAAAATAAGCGACGAGCGATTTGCAAAGATGACGGCAACGTATGAAGCGGAACAGAACGGATTACAGCAAACCGCTCAAAGGCTGAAAGATGAAATATCCGCCGTTCGGGAAGAGGGTGAAAGCGTGGATCGGTTTATGAAGTTGGTAAACAAGTATTCCGACATCACGGAACTAAACGCCGAAATCATAAGAACGTTTGTGGAGAAGATAATCGTTTATGAAGCCGAAAAAAATGACGGTGTAAAAACGCAGAAAGTGAAGATAGTCTATAACTGCGTTGGAACAGTAAGCGTTCCGAACATCGACAATGAGCCTGTAAAAACAGACAAAACAAAAATTATAGAAGTGGCGTGACAATGAAAGCCGCGCCACTATCTAAAAAACAAGAAAAATCCCTGTGCCTATTGATTGTGCCTTCTCCGGTTGCAGCGGGCTTACGAGCATAACAATTCCCGACAGTGTGACGAGCATCGGCTATGGGGCCTTCCGTGGTTGCACCGGTCTTACGAGCATTACAATCCCCGACAGTGTGACGAGCGTCGGTGAAGATGCCTTTGCGGAGTGCACCGGGCTTACGAGCATAGTAATTCCGAACAGCGTAAAAAGCATCGGCAGGTGGGCCTTCGCTGGTTGCACGGGACTTACGAGTATAACAATCCCGGACAGCGTGACGAGCATAGGCAAAGATGCCTTCTATAATACTGCATGGTACAACAATCAGTCCGACGGTCTTGTGTATGCAGGAAAAGTCGCTTATAAGTATAAAGGAACGATGCCCAATAATACCTCGATTGTATTAAAAGAAGGAACATTAGGCATTACCGATTATGCCTTCTATAATTGCACTGGGCTTACGAGCATAGTAATTCCCGATAGTGTGACGAGTGTTGGCTACGCTGCCTTCTCCGGTTGTACCGGATTGATAAAAATAATTGGACCTTCCGATGCTGTTTCTGCTGTTGCAAAGCAGTGCGATAGCAAGGCAATTGCGGAGATTGTTATAACAAGCGGAACGAGCATAAGCGATTCCGCCTTCCGTGATTGCACTAGCCTTACGACTGTGACAATCCCCGACAGCGTGACGAGCATCGGCGGGAGTGCCTTCGCTGGTTGCAAAGGACTTATGAGCGTTACAATCCCCGACAGTGTGAAGAGCATCTGCAATTATGCCTTCTATGGTTGCACCGGACTAACAAGTATAATACTCCCCGACAGCGTGACGAGCATCGGCGATGGTGCCTTCTATAATTGTACCGTACTTACGAACATAACAATCCCCGACAGTGTGACAAGCATCGGCAGTTATGCCTTCCATGGTTGCACCGGGCTTACGAGCATTTCAGGTTCTGCAACAAATGTAAGCACGGTGGCAAAGCAAGCAAAGCCTACTTCTTTTACTGTTAATATCACAAGCGGAACAAGCATCGGTCAAGACGCCTTCCGCGGTTGCGCGGGACTCACAAGCATAACAATCCCCGATAGCGTGACGAGCATCGGTTTAGGTGCTTTTTCTGGTTGCTCAAAGCTTACAAGCATTACTATTCCCGGCAGTGTGACATGTATCGGCGGTTCTGCCTTTGAAGATTGCACGGGACTTACAAGTATCACAATCCCCGACAGCGTGACGAGCATCGGCGATGATGCCTTCTCTGGTACTTCATGGTATAATAATCAACCCAATGGGCTTGTTTATGCCGGCAAAGTTGCTTATAAGTACAAAGGCTCAATGCCGAATAACACTTCAATCGTTATCAAAGAAGGAACATTGCTTATCACAGAACATGCCTTCGAGGGTTGCAGCGGGCTTACGAGCGTTACAATCCCCGACAGTGTGAAGAGCATCGGCGATGATGCTTTCCGCGATTGCACCGGGCTTACGAGTATAACGTTTAACGGAACGATAGCGCAATGGAGTGCAATTTCAAAAGGCTATGATTGGAAAGACGGCGTGTCGAGCACGTGTAAGGTTATTTGCACGGACGGGGAAATTCCAATTAGTGAGGCGTGAAAACATAGCATAAATCGAACCCCTCCGCGACCTGCGGAGGGGTTATTTTAATAAGGTAACAGCAACTTGCCGGAAGGCAAAGTTTATCGTCGGGGCGATTTTAGTCGGTTGGAAAACGGATTTCACAAATTCGCCGTCGGCGAATTTATTTCATCTTACGCTCGCGTTACATCTTGTCGGGGGCGGCGATGCCCAGAAGCGTCAAGCCCGTTTTGATGACTTGTTTCGTCGCTTTTGTGAGCAGGAGCATTGCGTTTCTTTGCGGTTCTGCCGCGTCGATAATGCGGTGCTCGAAGTAGAACTTGTTGTATGCCTGACATACCGCCATCACCGCGCGCGAGATATAGCACGGCTCGTACTTTTCGGCGGCGTCTTTGACTGCGTCGGGGAATGCCGCGATCGCTTTCACGACGGCGTTCGCTTCCGCATTGTCAAGGGCGGAGTAATCGACGTCCTTTGTAATTTCCGCACGGCTTAAAACGCTTGTGCAGCGCGCGTGAGTATATTGTACGTACGGTCCCGTTTCGCCCTCGAACGACAGCACGCGGTCGTAACTGAAAACGACGTCTTTTATGCGGTTGTTGTAAAGGGCGGAGAACACCACCGCGCCGACGCCGATATCTTCGGCAACCGTTGCTTTGTCGTCAAGACCTTTCGATTTTTCGTCCAGAATTGCGCGGGCTTTTTCCACGGTTTTGTTGAGGACGTCTTCCAAGAACACGACCTTTCCTTCGCGGGTGCTCATTGCGCCGTCTTCCATCGAAACCATACCGAAAGCGACGTGCTCCAAATCCTTGTACCAGTCGTAACCCATAAGTTCAACGACCTTAAACCACTGCTTAAAGTGCAGATTCTGCTGATAAGCCACAACGTACAGGCATTTATAAAAGTCGTAAGTTTTCTTGCGATAAAACGCCGCGGCAAGGTCGCGCGTGGCGTAAAGCGTCGCGCCGTCCGCCTTTAAGATCAAGCACGGCGGCATATTGTATGCGGACAAATCCACAACCTTTGCGCCCTCGCTGTCTTTGAGCAATCCTTTTGCGCAAAGTTCGTCGATGACGGGCTGCATTTTGTCGTTGTAAAAGCTTTCGCCGGCGTAACTGTCAAAGGTGACTTTCAGACGTTTGTACGTCCTGTTTACTTCCTTCATCGTGATGTCCTTAAACCAATTAAACAGGGCAAGCGCGTCTTTGTCGCCGTCCTCGATAAGTTTGAAGTAATGCCTTGCCTCGTCGTTCAGCGAGTCGTCCTTTTCGGCTTCTTTGTGGAAGCGGACGTAAATATCCAGAAGGGCGCGGATACCGCGTTTTTCGATGTCGTCTTTGTCGCCCCAGAGTTTGTATGCGACGATAAGTTTGCCGAACTGCGTGCCCCAGTCGCCAAGGTGATTTATACCGACCGCGCGGTAGCCCAAGAAGTTGAACGTGCGATAAAGCGCCGCGCCGATGACCGTCGTCATAAGATGGCCGATATGGAAAGGCTTTGCGATGTTGATGGAAGAATAGTCGATGCAGACGGTTTTGCCCGCGCCGACGTCGGACGCGCCGTACTTGTCGCCTTCCAAAGCGACTTTGTCCAGAATTATTTTGTTGTACGCGCTTTTGTTAAGGTAAAAGTTGAGATATCCGTTTTTCGCCTCGACCTTATCGACAAATTTCGCAAGCGACGCAAGATAAAAGAAAGCGTCGGCGCGTTTTTTCGGCTCGGACTGACTGACGTCGTCAAAAAGTTTTTCAAAAGACTTTCCGAGTGAGAAAAACTCCGCGCGGAAATCGTCCTTTTCGTTTTCGGGCAAAAGATCGAGCAAAGAAGATTTGCTTTTTACCGACTCTCGCACGGCGGAAATCCTTTCGTGAATGCAGTTTATGCGTTTGAGTTTTGCGACGATATCGCTTGCAAGGTCTTCGGCGATTTTGTCGGGGGCTTTCCTTAACACCCTTGCGAAACGGAAGCACGGCAAGGAATAATCGCCGTTGCCGCTTTCTTTGGGCACCGCAATAAGGGATTCGACGTCCTGCCGATCGACGCCGTCGATGTTGATAAGTTGCGAAATCTCGTGTTTGTAATCCATAAGTTGCCTTTTTGTTTGCTTTTATGCTTAAATAGTTTAAATTATTTTATCATAGCAATTATATTTTGTAAACCAAAGTGCCGCCTTTCTCTTTACTACAAAATAAAAATGTTGTATTATATTTTCGACAAAAACAAGAGGTGTGATATGAAATTAGGCGTAGTCGGGCTCCCCAACGTCGGGAAAAGCACGTTGTTCAACGCAATTACAAACGCAGGCGCGATGAGCGCGAATTATCCTTTTTGCACGATAGAGCCGAACGTGGGCGTCGTCGCGGTGCCGGACGAAAGGCTTGAAAAACTCGCGGCGCTTTACAACAGCAAAAAAATCACCCCCGCAACCGTGGAATTCGTGGATATCGCGGGGCTTGTCAAGGGCGCGTCGAAAGGCGAAGGTCTTGGCAATAAATTCCTGTCGCACATCAGGGAAGTGGACGCGATCGTGCACGTCGTAAGGTGCTTCGACGACGAAAACGTAACGCACGTTTCCGGCAAGGTCGATCCCGTCGACGATATCGAAACCATAAATCTGGAACTTATTTTCGCCGATATGGAAACGGTGGAACGCCGCATCGCAAAAGCGCAATCTATGGCAAAGGGCGGCGACAAAAAGTTTATCGAAGAGGCAAATCTTTTAACCCGCATTTATAAATGGCTTGAAAGCGGCAAACCCGTAAGGACGATGGAACTGTCCGACGACGAAAAGGAACTTGTGAAATCCTTCTTTCTGCTCACCGACAAACCCGTCATTTACTGCGCGAACGTGTCCGAAGACCAGACCGGCGGAAACGAATATACGAAAGCCGTCGAAGAATACGCAAAGGCGGAAGGCAGCGAAGTCGTCGTGATTTCCGCAAAGATCGAGGAAGAACTTGCAAGCCTTTCCGACGACGAAAGAAAAGCCTTCCTTGACGATTTGGGAATCGAAGAAGGCGCGCTTTCGAAACTTATCACGGCGTGCTATAAACTCCTTGGTCTTATCAGTTATCTGACCGCCGGCGAAAAGGAAGTCAGGGCGTGGACGATCGAGCGCGGAACGAAAGCGCCGCAAGCGGCAGGAAAAATCCATTCCGACTTTGAAAAGGGGTTTATCCGTGCGGAAATAGTAGATTATCCTACGCTTTTGGAACTTGGCAGTTTCAACGCCGCCAAAGAAAAAGGCAAGGTGAGAAGCGAAGGAAAAGACTACGTAATGCAACCCGACGACGTGGTTTTGTTCCGCTTCAACGTATAATTTTTTCAAAATCCGAAACAATGAAAATCAAGACGCCCCCAAAAGAACGGGGGCGTTTGGTTTTGAAAATGAAAAATCCGTTCGATTTTTGTTTACTTATTATATTTACTTTGTTATAATCTTTTATATATTTTTTCAAACGAGGTATTTCCTATATGAACATGCTCGAAGTCGAAGCAAAATGGAATAAAAAATGGGAAGAGGAAAAAACCTATAAGTTCGATCCGTCGAAAATCGACAAGAAGTATTACGTCCTTGAAATGTTTTCGTATCCGTCGGGCGCAAAGTTGCACGTCGGACACTGGTTCAACTACGGACCGTCGGACAGTTTCGCGCGCTTTAAGCGTATGCAGGGCTACGAAGTGTTCCAGCCGATGGGATTCGACGCGTTCGGTCTGCCTGCCGAAAACTACGCGATAAAAACGGGTATTCATCCCAAAGACAGCACCCTGAAAAACATCGCGACGATGGAAAAACAGCTTAAAAACATCGGCGCGACATACGATTGGGATTACGAGGTCGTCACGTGCGATCCGAAGTATTATAAATGGACGCAATGGCTGTTTTTGCAAATGTATAAACACGACTTGGCGTACAGAAAGGAAGCGCCGGTCAACTGGTGCCCGTCCTGCCAGACCGTTCTTGCGAACGAGCAGGTCGTTGACGGTTGCTGCGAAAGATGCGGCACGACGGTTGTCCGTAAAAATCTGACGCAATGGTTCTTCCGCATCACGAAATACGCCGAAGAACTTTTGAACGACATCGACAAACTCGACTGGCCCGAAAAAACCAAACTTATGCAAAAACACTGGATCGGTAAATCCACGGGCGGCGAAATCGAGTTCCAAGTGAAAGACAAGGACGTCAGTTTCCGCGTGTTCACGACGCGCGCCGACACGATTTTCGGTATCACGTACGTCGTTCTCGCGCCCGAAAGCCCGCTGGTCGATAAGGTCGTCACGGAAGAAAACAAACAGATTGTCGAAGACTATAAATTGCAGTGCAGCAAAATTAACGAGATTGAACGTCTTTCGTCCTCGCGCGAAAAGACGGGCGTGTTCACGGGAAGTTACGCCATCAACCCGATAAACGGCAGGGAAGTCCCCATTCTCGTTGCCGATTACGTCCTTGCAAGTTACGGCACGGGCGCGGTTATGGGCGTTGCGGCGCACGACGACCGCGACTACGTTTTCGCGAAAAAGCACGGCTTGCCCATCGAAAGAGTAATAAGGAGCAAGGACGGCTCGCCCGACGATCTGCCTTATACCGACTACGGCATAATGTGCAACAGCGGCGAATTTGACGGTATGACCACCGAAGAAGGACGCGTCGCCGTCATCAGAAAACTTGAAAAAGAAGGGAAAGGGGAACTCAAAACCAACTATCGTCTGCGCGACTGGCTTATCTCGCGTCAGCGTTATTGGGGCGCGCCCATTCCCGTTATCCATTGTCCGCATTGCGGCGCGGTGCCCGTCCCCGAAAAGGATTTGCCCGTGGAACTTCCTTACAACGTCAACTTCACGCCCGACGGCGAAAGCCCGCTGAAAAAGTGCGACGAATTTATGAACGTGAAATGCCCCGTTTGCGGCGCGGACGCAAAGCGCGATCCCGACACGCTCGACACCTTCGTATGCAGCAGCTGGTATTATCTGAGATACGTCGATCCGAAAAACGACAAGGAAGCGTTCAGCCGCGAAAAAGTCGACAAAATGCTTCCCGTCGATAAATACATCGGCGGCGCGGAACACGCGTGCATGCATCTTTTGTACGCAAGATTTTTCACAAAAGCGTTGAGGGATATGGGATATCTCGACTTTGACGAACCGTTTAAGTCGCTTGTGCATCAGGGCACGATTTTAGGGCCCGACGGACAAAAAATGAGCAAGTCCCGCGGCAACGTAATTTCGCCCGATACGCTCATCGAAAAGTACGGCAGCGACGCTTTCCGACTTTACCTTATGTTCGGTTTTTCCTATGTCGAAGGCGGACCGTGGAACGATAAAGGGCTTGAAAGTATCCAGCGTTTCATGGACAGGGTTGAAAGGCTCGTGTGCCACAGCCGCACGTTCTCGTACAACAATAATCCTTTGACCGCTGCCGAAAAGAATATCGAATACGTCAGAAACAACACGATAAAATGCGTCACCGCCGACACCGAAAACTTTGCGTTCAACACGGCGATCGCGCGTATTATGGAATTCACGAACGCGCTTACCGATTACGAAAACAAAGTGTCCGACAAAAACGCCGTCTTTAAGGAGTGCGTCGAAGACCTTGTGAAAGTGCTTGCGCCGTTCGCGCCGCATTTCACGGAAGAACTTTGGGAAATTTTGGGCAACAAAACCACGATTTTCAATACCGAATTCCCGAAAGTCAACGAAAAAGCCCTTATCAAGGACGAACTCGAACTCGCGGTGCAGATCAACAGCCGCGTGAAAGCGAAAATCGTCGTACCGTCCGGCGCGGACAAAGACGAAATCCAAAAAATCGCGATGGATTCCGATGAGGTCAAAGCCCTTCTCGACGGCGCGACCGTGAAAAAAGTTATCGTAATTCCCCATCGCCTTATCAACTTCGTAATATAGGAGAAAGATATGATTGACATTAACCTGATTCGCAGCAATCCCGACGCGGTGAAAGCGTCTTTGAAAAAGAAAGAATGCGACGTCGACTTTTCGGAACTTCTCTCGTGGGACGCCGAAAGACGCGCGCTTATTTCCGACGTCGAAAGTCTGAAAGCAAGAAAAAACAAGGTGTCGGCGGACATTCCCCGCTTGAAAAAAGAGGGCAAACCCGTTGACGCAATCTTTGACGAAATGAGAAAAATCGGCGAAGAAATTTCCGAAGACGACAAAAAAATCGACGATTTGCAGGAGAAAATCTTCAATTTCGTCGCGTGTCTTCCCAACCTTCCCGACGACGACCTCGTTGCGGGCGGCAAGGAAAACAACGCCGTACAAAAAGTCATCGGTAAAATGCCCGAATTCGACTTTGAGCCCAAAAACCACGTCGACCTTTGCACAAGTTTGAATCTCATCGACTACGAACGCGGCGTGAAACTGTCGGGCGGCGGATTCTGGATGTACCGCGGCGTCGGCGCACGGCTGGAATGGGCGCTTCTGAATTTCTTTATTTCGGAGCACCTGAAAGACGGTTACGAATTTATTCTTCCGCCGTTGCAACTCGGCTATAACTGCGGATTCGGCGCGGGACAATTCCCCAAGTTTTCGGACGAAGTGTATTGGCTCGACGTCGACGAAGACCGAAAGAAAAACCGCTTTATGTTGCCGACTGCGGAGACCGCTCTCGTGAATATTTACTCGGGCGAAATCATCGACGAAAGCAAACTCCCGATGAAAATGTTCGCATACACCCCGTGTTTCAGAAAGGAAGCGGGCAGTTATCGAAGCGAAGAGCGCGGCATGATCCGCGGACATCAGTTCAACAAGGTCGAAATGGTGCAATATACCCACCCCGATCACAGCGACGAAGCCTTTGAAGAACTTGTGAACAAGGCAAGCGGACTCGTCGAAAAACTGGGGCTTTATCACCGCATATCGAAACTTGCCGCGGGCGACTGCTCGGCGTCGATGGCGCGCACGACCGATATCGAGGTCTGGATTCCGTCGATGGGCATTTTCAAGGAAGTTTCAAGCGTTTCGAACGCGCGCGACTATCAGGCAAGAAGAAACAACACCCGTTTCCGCGACGCCGCAACCGGCAAAACCCGTTTCGTGCATACCTTAAACGGCAGCGGACTTGCAACAAGCCGCATCCTTCCCGCGCTTGTGGAACAATATCAGAACGCCGACGGCTCGGTCACGGTGCCCGAAGTTTTAAGACCGTTTTTGGGCGGACTTGAAGTAATCAAATAATAAACAAAATCGCATTGAAAAACCGCCGTACTACGGCGGTTTTTTGCGTTCTGGGTGAATTATACTTTCAAGTGCAACACTTAAAAATAAAAAGACAGTTCATACAAAACACCGGCTTCTTTGTTTGAACAAGAACTACAAGTGTTGCACTTCATTTGACAAAAGGCATAATCTTATCGTATCATAAAGGAGCGATAAACTTAAAATCTGATAAGAAAGACCTTTTACTTCGGTAACAGGTGCATTTTTCGCGTTACATAGCTTTCTTATCAGACATAGCATGTGGGTTTATCGCAAAAATCAGCGGGGATGCACTTGTTATATTTTTTGCTTATTTTTGATGCCCTGCAATAAACTTTGCGAGGTATGCTATGAAATCCACAAAAAAACGAATCATTATTGTTTTTGCCATTCTTACAATGGCACTTGTTTTATCGTGTGCTTTTGTTGCCTGTAACAAGACCGAGTCGGATAAAACAGGCACCGATAAAGACGTTTGCGAACACGTTGAAGTGACAGACAATGCGGTTGAACCTACTTGCACGGAAAAAGGACTTACCGAAGGAACACATTGTTCAAAATGCGGAAAAATATTGCAAGCACAAAACGAAATTCCGGCACTTGGCCATAAATACGGCGATATAATTCCAAAAACAGAACCTACTTGCTCGGAAAATGGCGTGGAAGCGCATTACAAATGTTCGGTTTGCAACAAAGTTTTTAAGGACGACGAACATAAAACGGAAACAACGCTTGACGAATTGACGATTGCAATAAATCCAAATGCGCACAACTTCGGGAACTGGATAAAAAATGAAGGCGCAGACACTCATACAAGAGTCTGTTCTTACAATAGCGAACATACCGAAACGGAAAGTTGCCGTGGCGGAACCGCAACATGTACCAAACAAGCGGTGTGTGAACGATGTGATAATAAATATGGCGAGCTTGCAAAACATGATTATAAAAACGGCGTTTGCATAGTTTGCGGGAATCGTCGCCCAAGTGAAGGTCTTGAATATTCGTTGAACAGCGATGGAAAAGGCTATACGGTGACGGGAATGGGCACTTGCACCGATAAAGAACTTATTATTCCGTCCGAATATAACGCAAAACCCGTGACAAGCATAGGCTATAGGGCCTTCTATAATTACAGTAGTCGTAGGAGCGTGACAATCCCTGACAGCGTGACGAGCATCGGCGGTTATGCCTTTGAGGATTGCACCGGGCTTACGACAGTCAATTGGAACGCAACCGCATGCACAAGTGCCGGTTCATTAGATTATCCTATATTCAAAGGTTGTTCTAATCTTGCAACAGTAAATATAGGAGATAATGTAAAAATAATTCCGTCCTATGCCTTTTTTAATTGCAAGGGGCTTGAGAACATAACCATTCCTGACAGCGTGACGAGCATCGGCGTGCGTGCCTTCTCTGATTGCACCGAGCTTTGGAGCGTTACAATCGGTAACGGCGTGACGAGCATCGGCAATGGTGCCTTCCGTAGTTGCACCTGGCTTTCGAGCGTGAGAATAGGTAACAGCGTGACGAGCATCGGAGAAGGAGCCTTCTCTTATTGCATGGTGGGGCTTAAGAACATAAAAATTCCCAACAGCGTGACGAGCATCGGCGATTATGCCTTCTATAGTTGCAGGGAGCTTACGAGCGTGACAATCCCCGACAGCGTGACGAGCATAGGAGAGGAAGCCTTCTCTTATTGCATCAGTCTTACGAGCGTGACAATCGGGGGCAGCGTGACGAGCATCGGCTCTGGTGCCTTCGATAGTTGCATCGGGCTTAAGAGCATTAAATTCAACGGAACGAAAGAGCAATGGAACGCCATATCTAAAGGCAATGGTTGGAAAGACGACGTGCCGAGTACGTGTAAGGTTATTTGCACGGACGGGGAAATTTCAATTATCTATGCGTGAAAACATAGCATAAATCGAACCCCTCTGCGACTTGCGGAGGGGTTCGTTTTTTATCTGTTCTAAAAACGTTATAAGTCGTATTTTTCAAAACTTCTCGCGCCTTTTTTATACGAAAGCGCGGTGAGTCCTGCGCCAAAAATAATACCCGCAAACAAAATTACGAGTTTTGCCGCAAGGTGAGAGTCGTCCGTCGTCAGAAACACGTCTTTTACGACGGGTGCGTGTGCAAGCACGACGTCGATTGCGACGATTAAAAATCCGAGTGCGCTCGACAAGGCAAAATGTCTGCCGATTTTTTCGGGACTTTTATAATACGCCGTGAAAAACGACAGGTTGAATATGCCGAAATACAAAAACGCGATTCCGTAAAAAGCAAGCGACGGCATCGAGCCCGCCTGATTTAAGGAAGTGTTTAAAACAGTGCAGCGAAGGACGGCAAAGGGAATCGTCGCGACAATCGTCAAAAGTTCGAAAACGCTGACGGTGAGTATCCTTGCGCCGACAAGGTCACGCTTTCTTACGGGCAGATTAAGGCTGTATTCCAAGTCGTGATTTTCACGCGAGGAAAGACACATAAAGAATATGCCGAGAGTGGTGTAAAAAAACGACACGAGATAAGGATAATTCGGGATAAGCAGCATGAAGGCAAACGACAAAAAAATGTAGTTCGTCGGGTGCGCCGCGAGACGGAATTCCTTGTAAACAAGATTTTTCATAATTCCTCCTTTTCGAGATGCACCATAATGTCTTCAAGCGATGCGTAGGTTGTTTCAATGTTCAAAACAGCGGCTTTATCGGCAGAAATCAACACGCTTAACCCGTCTTTCAGCCGTCTAACGCCGTGTGAGCACGCTGCGATATCGTCTGTGAAAGCGTCCTTTTTAACGAATGCGAGTTTGTATTTTTCCTTGAACGTATCGGTGGGTTCGCTTGCGAAAATCCTGCCGTTTCTGATGTAGGTAATGTCGTCGGCACACTTGTCGAGATCGGACGTTACGTGCGTTGAAAAGAGTATGGTTTTCCCGTCGTCTTTAAGCGACAAGAACACGTCCAGAAGGTCCTCGCGCGAGACGGGATCGAGCCCCGACGTCGGCTCGTCCAGAATCAAAAGGTCGGCGTTGTGCGACAGGGCAAGCGCCAGCGAATACTTGACTTTCATTCCTTGCGACAACGCCTTTACGGTTTTGTTTTCGTCCAGGTTGAATTTTTCAAGATAGCCGCGATAAGCGGTTTCGTCAAAGTTTTCGTAAAACCTTTTCGTGACGGCGGTTATCGTTTTCAGTTTTTTCGTGACGTAATAATCCGCGCCGCCCGAAACGTAGCCGACGCGGCTTTTGATTTCCTTTTCGTTTTCCGAAAAGTCCTTTCCGAAAAATTTTACCGTGCCGCCGTCTTTATGGACAAAACCCAGAAGACATTTGAGAGTGGTGGATTTTCCCGCGCCGTTTCTGCCGATAAATCCCATAATGCGTCCGCTCTCGACCGAAAAACTCACGTCGTCAAGGGTAAATGCGGGATAAACCTTTGTAAGGTGTTCAATTTCAAGAGTTTTCATTGTCGTTATTAAACACCTTGTCGACGTAACCCGAAACGTATTGTTTCGGCGGAATGGCGATACCGCGCGCGGGATCTCCGAAAAGAATGAGCGTGTCGCCGGGCGCAATGCCGAAAACGTCGCGCGCTTCCTTCGGAATGACGATTTGTCCTTTCTCGCCGACTTTTACCGTCCAGGCGAATTTGCCGTCTTTTTGCGATTTCATAATTACCTCAAAAGTATGAAAAGTATGATTTGTATAACTTATTTTACGCCGCGCATTAAAAATTGTCAATAAAAAACCCCGCTTGCGCGGGGTAAAAAGGTTTTTTATTATCTGAATTATTTGTTATCTGAAATTCACGACGTTTATCGGCTCTCCGTCAAGATAGGACAAAAGGTTCATAACCGCGGTGTCCATAAGGCGTTTTCGGGATTCCTTCGACGCCCAGGCGATATGCGGCGTGATGATGCAGTTGTCCGCGCGAAGAAGCGGATTGTCGGGTTTTATCGGCTCTTCCGACACGACGTCGACCGCGGCAAACGCAACTTTGCCCGAGTCGAGCGCGTCTTTCAGCGCTTGTTCGTCAATGAGTCCGCCGCGCGAAGTATTGATGACGATTACGCCGTCTTTCATCATATCGAAGGCGTTTTTGTCAAGCATTTTTTCGTTGTCTTTCGTGAGCGGGCAGTGCAGCGACACGATATCCGCGCGGGAGTACAATTCCGCAAGGTCGGCGTATTCGGCGATTTCGCTGTCCAACGACATTATTTTGTCGTAAACGATGACGTGCATGCCGAACGCGTTTGCGATCGTGCCGACGGTGCGCCCGATTCTGCCGTATCCGACAAGCCCCAGAGTCTTTCCTTTCAGCTCGGTAAGCGGATAGTCCCAGAAACAAAAGTCTTTTGAATTTGTCCAGCGGCCTTGTTTTACGGCGTCGCTGTGGTGTCCGACGTGGTGGCAGCATTCCAGAATAAGCGCGAAAGTGAACTGCGCGACTGCCGCCGTGCCATAGGTAGGAACGTTGCAGACGGGAATACCGCGCTCGGCTGCGGCGACGGTATCGACGACGTTGAAGCCGGTTGCAAGCACCCCGATATATTCGATATTCGGGCAGGCGTTCAGAATTTCCTTTGTGATTTTCACCTTGTTCACGATGACCGCCTGATTATTGCCGATGCGTTTGACAACGGTGTCGAAGTCGTCGGGCGTTCTGTCGTACACGGTAAGCTCGCCGAGGTTTCTGAACCCGTCCCACGAAAGGTCGCCGGGGTTTTCGGTAAAACCGTCCAGAATAACGATTTTCATAAGTTCCTCCCTGAAAAAGTGCATGAAGTGCCGGAATTTGCAAAAACATTATTGCATTTTAATTGTACATTAAAAAGCGGGCGGTGTAAATACTCTTTTTCAAGAAAACGACAAAAACGGACGATTTTTTTGCAAAATTATCGGAAAAAATTGTCCTGTTACAGGACTTTTTTGCCTTTTGAATAAACTTCCGTGACTTTTCCGCGCTCGTCGACGACGTTGAACGACGCGTCGTATCCAACGGAAAGGGCGGGGATTTCAAGCCCCAAATACTTTCTCGGCGATTCGGTCGCGCAATAAACCGCCTTTTCAAGCGGCACGCCGTAGCGAACGATGATTTCAACCATTTTCGCGATGTTCGTCGTGCTTCCCGCAAGGGCGGATTTGTCTTTGAGATACGCCGCGGTGCCGTCGGCAATTACGGGCGTGTTTTCGCCAAGGATATATTCGCCGACAGGCGCGCCGCACGGGGCAAGGGCGTCCGACACAAGTATGATTTTTTCATATCCTTTGCACTTATATATGAATTTGAAAAGGTTTTCGCTTATATGCACGTCGTCGGCGATGACTTCCGTATAAATATCGTCAAAGTACATCGCGCACTCGTTCAGCCCGAGATGTTTCGTGATTTTGCCGTCGACGCGGCGGAATCCGCTTGACGCGCAGTAAATATGAGTTGCTCCGTCAAGCCCGACGTTTTTGCAGGCGATAATCTGATCGTCGATACTGTCGTCGTGTCCCGCCTGCGCCTTTATGCCGTTTTTGACGATAGCTTTTACGAGTGCGACCGCGTTTTTCGTTGCCGGACACAGCGTTACGATTTTAAGAACGTCCGCGTTTTTTTTGAAAAAATCCGCGTCCTTTTCGTCAAAGGAAGTCATTATGTTTTCAACGGGTTGTGCGCCTTTTTTCGCAATGCTGATGTACGGACCTTCGATATGCGCGCCCAGAATTTCCGCGCCCGACGGCGACAATTTTCTCAGTTTTTCAAAGACTTTGTCAAGCGCGGTAAGCGGGGTTGCGACAAAGGTCGGTAGGTATGCCCCGATACCGTTTGAAAGAAGGTAATTTCCGATTTCAGACAATGCGTTTTCGCTAAGTTCCGTGACGTCGTGAGTCACCGCGCCGTGCGTGTGAATATCGACGTAGGGCAGCGTAACATATCGCGGTGCAGGTTTTTCGCGCGTCTTTGAAACCTTTGAAATTTTTCCGTTTTCAACGGTTATATCGACGGCGTTATCGGCGACTTTCCCGCCATAAATGAACTTTACGTTTTTAATTTCCATAATAAACCCCGTTTTTTGTCATAATTTGTAAAAATATATCGTTTCGGGCAGTTGCTCGAAATACAGCGACACAGCGGCTTTTTTGTTGAAGTCGAGCGTCACGAGAGAGGCTGTTTCAAACTCGTATCTTCTGCCGTCCAAAAGGGAAAGCGCGCACGATTTTTCGTATTCTAAGGTGTCTTTCGGTTTCTTAAAAATTGCCGACAAAACGCCCGTCTTTTTTTCGACAAGGTTGTCTGTCGTACCTTTTGAAATCTCTTTCCCTAAAAATTTCACCGGGAAAGTCGGCGGCACGAGAAAGGTGAGTTTTGCGGCGGAAAACGTCGCGTTTGAAAAATGCAGCGCAAGGCGGTTTTCTTCTTCGACGACGGAAATTTTCACAAAATCCCCGTCGTATCCCGAAAAGTCGATATGCGCGGACTTTACCGAACACGACTTGGTTTTCACGTCCGAAAGCGCGTACTCCCCGTCGACGTCGAACCGCGCGGTCAGTTTCCCGTTTTTCACGCCGAACTTTTTTTCGGCCTTTACCGATTTTATAAACGGAACGAGCGACGTATGATTGAAAACTTCCGTTTCGTCAAAAGAAAGCCTGACGCCGTATCCGCTGTCAACGATTTTAATCATACCGATATTTTACCCTTTTTGGGGGCGGTAGTCAAGGCGCGAAATCACGTTTGAACGAGTCTCGTCATATATTGAAAAAAATCGTCGGGGGAAAAGGGTGGACAGATGCCGCGCGGAAGTCGATTTATCTCGGCTGAAAAAAAACTTTGAAACGATAAAAGGAAAATGCGACGACGTGTTTGCCGTCGTGAAAGCGAACGCATACGGACACGGCGCGACGGAAGTCGCGAAAACTCTTGAAGAAAGCGGTTGCAAAAAATTTGCCGTGGCGTCGGTGTACGAGGCGGAAAGTTTAAGGAAAAACGGGATAAACGGCGAAATCGCGATACTCGGCTTTTGCGAGGATTTTGGACTTGCTCGCGAAATTGCCGCCCGTCCGCTCGTGTACGACGAACACACACTTTGCCTTGCGAAAAAGTACGACGCGGAAGTTTTCGTAAAAATCAATACGGGAATGAACAGGCTCGGGTTTTCGACAATCGGAGAAACGGCGTCCGCCGTGAAAAACCTGCGGGTGCTCGGGGTGTTCACCCATCTTTCGTCGGCAGACGGCGACGACGCAACCGACCGCCGCATCACCGAAGCGCAGATAAAAAACTTTATGGAAGCGGAACTTGTCGTCAAAAACGAAAAGGACGTCCCATTTTATGCCGAAAACAGCGCGGCGCTCATAAAGTACGGCAGATTTTTCGACGGTGCGAGAATCGGAATCGCGCTGTACGGCGTAAATCCCGTATCGGGCGACAAAACGCCGCTTTTGCCCGTGATGTCTTTTCGCGCGGCGGTAATTGCGATAAACACGGTGAAAAAGGGCGATTTTATCGGGTACTCGCGCGGGTATCGGGCGAAAAAAGATATGCGCGTCGCGATAATATCGACAGGTTATGCCGACGGACTCCCTCGGGCGTTGTCGAACAAGGGAATGATTTTCTGCAACGGGCAATTTCTGAAAATCGTCGGAAAAGTTTCGATGGACAGCGTTGCTGTCGACGCGGGCGACGCAGACGTGAAAATTATGGACGAAGTTGTCGTTTTCGGCGACGAGATAACGGTCACGGACGTCGCAAATCGCGCGGATACTTTGCCGTACGAGATTCTGACGGGCGTTTCGGAAAGGGTGAAAAGGGTTTATAAAAACCCGTAATGCCGAAGGCACACCACGACGAAGGCTCATCACGCCGAAAGGCACATCACGCCGATAGGCACATCGCGCCGAAAGGCACAAAAAAGGCCCCGCAAAAGCGGGGCGTTTTTAACGGATTATTACTTTTATTACTTGTTGTTTTTGATAAAATCTTTAAGTTTTTTGGTTTCCATCTTCCAGTAAATCGTCTTAATCGGCGGGCAGATCGCAAACAGGAATCTTGCGAAGGTGAACAGTCCGCAGGGGTAAACGGATTTCTTCTTGCGTTCGATACCCTTTACCATTTTCTTTGCCACGTGAGCGGGGCTTTGTACGGGGAAGGGTTTCTTGAACTCCTTGGGATTTGCGGTTTTGAAGAAGTTCGTATTCGTTGCGACGGGATACAGACAGGTCATCGTCACGTTTTCGGGAAGTTCCAGACGAAGACCTTGCTGGAAGCCTTGCGTGCCGAACTTCGACGCCGAATACACGCAGTAGCCGGGCATAGCCATCTGACCGATTGCGGAAACGGTGATGCAGAAGTGTCCGTCGCGGCCTTTTAAGAAATCAAGGTATTTGCCATAGGTGTACATCGGCGAAATCGTATTGACCTGAAACATTCTGTTGACGCGATCCCAGTCGGCGTAGTTGTACTGTTCGTAATAAGGGAAGCCTGCGTTTGCATAAAAAATGTCGATTGTGCCGAGTTTTTCTTTTGCGACCTCAAAGATTTTGTCGACGCCTTCCTTGTTGCCGACGTCGCATTGCATGGGGAAGACCTTGCTTTGGTCGAACGTGGAGATGACGTCCGTTTTAAGGTCGACGGCAAGGATTTTGTTGTTGCCTTGCACAAGAAGTTTCAATGTTTCGAGACCGATACCGCTGTTTGCGCCGGTCAGAACGATTTTTTTACCGGTAATCATAAATTTGCTCCGTATTATTTTAATAATAACATAATAGCACAACGCCGAAAAAATGAAAAGCGTTTTGAAAAACGAAATTGCCGCGGGGCGTTAATTTCCCGCAAGATTGTTTGACTTTAATATAAAATATTTATATAATAAATAAAAATCGGAAAAGGGAGAAGAAAAGACGATATGCTGACCGTAAATTACGTTGACGACGACGATGAATTGATGAGAATTTACGACCGCGCGGGGGTGACGGGCGCAAACACGAGCGGTATCAACGCGGTGCTCTTCGACGACGACGAGGGCGTGGGCGTATGCAAAATGGTGCTTCGCGACGAAGGGATCCTTATCGTATCTTTCGACGTCGCAAAGGACAAGGCGGAAGATCCGTCGGTTTCCGACTTCTTTTTCAGGACGATTCTTTTCAAACTGTCGATGAGCGAAGTCAATATTCTTATTGCACCCGACGACAGGCTTGAAAAATTCGGATTCAAAAAACAAGGAGATTTGATGGTTGTTGCCGCGCGGGACGTAGTTTTCCCGTCGTCTTGCGGCGAAAATCACCAAATCGATAATTAACCGAATAAAATCGGCGTATAAAGCGTCGATTTTTCCATTAAGGAGCATATATGGAAGAATTTGCAAAACCAACCAACTTTATTGAAGACATCATTGACGCCGACCTTAAAAGCGGCAAGCATACGTTCATAGCGACGCGTTTCCCGCCCGAACCGAACGGGTATCTGCATATCGGCCACGCAAAAGCCGTCTGCATAAATTTCGGCATTAAGGAAAAATATCACGGCACGTGCAATCTGCGTTTCGACGACACCAACCCGTCGAAAGAAGACGTCGAATACGTCAACAGCATTCAGGAAGACATAAGGTGGCTGGGTTTTGAATGGGACGCGCTTTATTATGCGTCCGATTACTTTGAAAAAATGTATTCGCTTGCGGAAGGGCTTATCGAAAAAGGGCTTGCGTACGTCTGCGATTTGTCCGCGGAAGAAATCAGCAAAACCCGCGGCACGCTTACCGAGCCCGGCGTAAACAGCCCGTACCGTGACAGAAGCGTGGAAGAAAACCTGCGACTTTTCAGGGAAATGCGCGCGGGAAAATACGACGACGGCGAAAAGGTTCTCCGTGCGAAAATCGACATGGCGGCGAACAATATCAATATGCGCGATCCCGTCATTTACCGTATCGTGAAAGCGCCGCACCACAGACAAGGCACAAAGTGGGTGATTTATCCCATGTACGACTTCGCGCATCCTTTGGAAGACGCGATCGAGGGTATCACGCACAGCTGTTGCAGTCTTGAATTTGAGGATCACCGTCCCTTGTACGACTGGGTTGTCGAAAAGTGCGGATTCAACCCCCGCCCGAGGCAAATCGAGTTTGCAAGGCTCAACCTTACCCACACGATTATGAGCAAGCGTTATCTTCGTCAGCTTGTCGAAGACGGTGTGGTCGAGGGGTGGAACGATCCCCGTATGCCGACGTTAAGCGGTATGCGCGAAAGGGGATATCCCGCGGAAGCCATCCGCGATTTCTGCTCCCGCATCGGCGTGGCAAAGGCAAACAGCGTCGTCGATATCGCGCTTCTGGAACACTGCGTCCGCGAAAACCTTAACGAAAACGCAACGCGCGCAATGGCGGTTCTGAAACCGTTGAAACTTATTATCGAAAACTATCCCGAAGGGGCGACGGAAACCGTCGAAATCGAAAACAATCCCAACAAAGAAGGCGCGGGTACTCACACCGCGACTTTCAGTCGCGAACTTTTCATCGAAGAAAGCGACTTTTCGCTGAATCCCTCCGCAAAATATTTCCGCTTAAAACCCGGCGGAATGGTAAGGCTCAAAGGCTCGTACATCGTCGAATACACCGGTTGCGACGTCGACGAAAACGGCAACGTCAAAGAAGTGCGCTGCAAGTATATCGAAGACAGCAAATCGGGCGGCGCGAACGCGGGCATCAAGGTCAAGGGCGTAATACACTGGGTGAACGCAAACGACTGCGTCGACGTAACGGTAAATCGTTTCGATTATCTTATCAACGACGTCGAAGGCGACCTTATGGATCGCGTAAACAAGAACTCGAAGACGGTTGTCCGCGCGAAAGCCGAAAAATTCATCGTCGAAAACGCAAAGGCGTACGATCGCTTCCAGTTTATGAGACAGGGCTATTATATGGCGGTAAGCAATTTCGACAAATCCGCGCCCGTGTTCAACGAAGTCGTGGGGCTGAAAGACAGCTTCAACAAATAAGACAAAAAAAGAAAAACGCCGTCAACTTTTTTACGAAAAGCGTTGATATGTAAACTATTTTAGTTTATAATAGTTAAGAAGTATCTTGAAACCACGACGGTTTTTTCGTGATTTCGACCATTGTTTAAGGAGATAAATTATGGCAGTATGTAAAACTTGCGGTTCAGTAGTCCATCAGGGCGACTCGTTCTGCCCCGTTTGCGGACAAGGCCTGTTCAACCCCGAAGACGCGCTTATCTGTTCGGCTTGCGAAACGCCGAATGCGCCCGGGACACGCTTTTGCAAACATTGCGGCGCGGTGCTTCTGAGAAAGCCCAAGACGGTTCAATGTCCCGTATGCGGCAGCGAAAACGCCGAAGACGCCTTATATTGCACGGCTTGCGGCAGCGAAATGCCCGGCGATTTCGAAAAAGAGTTCGAGGTGGAAAGCATCGAAAGACTGCAAGCGGTTTTGCCGCTCATCCACTCTTATGCGGAAAAGTTCAACGGCGAATTTGACAAACTTTCCGAAGAAGAATTGAAAAATTCCACGTACGTTTGCCCGGTATGCGGCAAGCGCAACAGCATTTCCGACGAAAAGTGCCGTCGTTGCGGCAGAGATAAGAACAGAAGTCTGTACCTTGCAAGCAAGCAACGTATTCCTTCGTTCGAAGACGCCGTCGAGGTGCCCGACGTACCGCACACTCCCGTGGTCGAGCCCGTATTCCCGGTGAAAGCGGACAAAAAGCCTGAGTTTATAAACGGTAAAAAGTCTGCCGACAGCACACCCGTAAGGGGCGGCGGACAAGCCGGTTACGCAGGCGGCTATGCTTATTCGGGCGACGGATTTATGCAAAATTCGCCCATAGTACAGCCCCTTGCAATCGTTCCGTACGTCACGCAGGAACAGCCCTTGTGGCAGTATGCGTCCAAGGCGGATTATGAAAGAATGCGTCGTAATAACGCAAAAAAATAACGGGGGAATTATGGATAAAAAAACAGAAAACGTTAAAAACGAAAAAGTCGTATTTTACGCTCCGTTGCCGGTCAACAAACCGTATCCTATCATAAGGCCCAGCGAAAAAATCCAACTTCAACCCACGGTAAATCCCGTTGCGATCGTTCCTTACCTGTCCGCGGGAGAGGAAGAAGAAACCGTCGCGCAGTCCGCGGCGGAACAACAGACCGTTGCCGCAAGAAAGACGGAAAAACGCGCGTCGGCACGTGTGTCGGGCGTTCTTATGCTTATCATCGCCACGCTGTCGATAATCCTGTTCGGGTTGTCGTTCGCGGCGAAATATCCCATTGCGGGGGCGGAAAAGTACATCAGCCTTAAATACTTTGCCGATATGTTCGACGTGATGCTCAAAACGCACGAATTTGCAAAGTTCGACGTTGTTTTCGCGCCGTATCTTATCGCCGTTGCCTACGTTGCGATAGCCGTCAACTTCATTTTGTCGATAATCGCGATTTCCACGGGAAAGAGAATAGGATTTACCCTTTGCGCGGTCATAGCGTTCCTGTGCTTTGTCGTCGCGGCGTTTTATGAGATGAAATTCTTCTCTCAGATCAAAAATCTGGGCAATCTGCTTTCGCGCGATTGCGGTTGGCCCTCGATAATGCTGATTATTATCGGCGGCGCAAACCTTGTGTTCGCATTCGTCTGCAACATAATTTGTCCTAAACACAGAATTCAGGAAACTGTCGAGTTTTAAGCGGAGGTTATATAATGAAAAGAAAAAACAAAAAAGTAGTTGCCGAATCTTTGCCCGTGAGCGCGGAAGAAACCATTAAAAACGCCCGCGCGGAAATGAAGGACGAAGATTTTTCGGAACTCAGAATTCAAAAGTCCGAAGCAACGCCCATTCCGCAAGGGAAACCCGCGGCGGCTGCTCCCGCTCCGCAAAACGCGCAAAAAGTCCCGCCCGAGGTTGCAAATCCCGTCGAATATGCGGTGATGCGTCCCGTGGCAGGCGGTCTTCAACCCATAATCGCACCCCGCGGTCAGGTTCAGCTTAACCCCGTCGTAGTGCCTGTGGCGTTCGTGCCGTACGCAACGCAAAACCAACCCGTTTTGCAAATCGACAATAAACCAAAACAGCAACAACCGCTGCCCGAAGTCAAGGATCAACCCCTTGATAAAAAAGCGGCGCGCGCGGCGAAACGCCGCGATAAAAAGCCCGAGTTTGTCGAGGACGATATTTCCGCAGAAAATGCAATCAAGAAAACGAAAGCCAAAAACCGCGCGTTTGCGGCAATCCTTTTCGTTATTACCCTTGGATTCTTTGCGTTTGTCGTGCTCAACCACTTTGCGGCACAACTTAAAATCACAAGCCTTGCGCTTGCCCCCGGCGAGCCCGATATCATTGCCGGCTGGATGAATTTCAATACAAGCAACCTTATCGCACAAGTTCCGCTGTTCCTTTACACCGTGGTATGCGCGATTGTTCTTGCGACGCTTATCGTGGAATTCGTGGGGCTTTGCAACGGCCATGGATACCATATCTGGATTTCCGCGCTTATTCTGTTCGTATTGACGGTGGCGGGCGCAGTTATCTGTGCAACCGTTCCCGCATTCAAAGCGCTTAACGTTCCTTTGAACCCGATTGCGAAGGGCAGCTTCGTATGGCGTCTTGCGATGGTGTCGGTGGTATTTTTGATTTTCGCGCTTTGCTTCATTCCAAGGAAGCCCAAGTTCGATAACGACGACGATTTAAGCGATCTGATTTAACAAAAGACAATGAAAAATCCCGCGGAGCCCGCGGGATTTTTGTTTGCGCTTTTTCGTTTTGTTCGTTTAATATTATCTGTCGGAACAATTATTTATTAAAAAATGTCGTTTCCTTTTGAGTCCACGCCGACGACGCACTCGAACCCTTCGACTTCGAGTTTCGTTACCGCTTCCGACAAAAGTTCCGGAAAAGCGATGACTTCCGCCGACTTAATCGCCGATTTATAAAACGCGCCCGCTCCGCCGATTGCGACGAAGTAAACCGCGCCGTTTCGTTTTATCGCGTCCACTACCGCGCGCGTGCGCGCGCCTTTACCTATTATGCCTTTAAGTCCCGCGTCCAGCATATCGGGCGTATAAACGTCCATGCGTTTCGACGTCGTGGGGCCGCAACTGCCGTATGGTTCGCCGTCTTTTGCGGGCGTCGCGCCCGTGTAATAGACAAACGAATTCCGAAGGGGAAAAGGCAAAGGCTTGTCGTCTTTCATAAGGGCGAAAATCTTTTTGTGAGCGGCGTCGCGCGCCGTGTAAATCGTGCCGCTTATCGACACGATATCGCCCGCATTCAGCGTTTTCAGTATTTCAATATCGCTTGTATCGACCTTAATCATTTATCCCTCGATTATTCTTTCGCCGTGGCGCGAGCAATGGCATTGTACGGTGACCGCGACGGGCAGTCCCGCAATGTGGGTGTTTTCCGTTTCGATAAACACGCGAAGGGCGGTAACGTCGCCGCGGAAGCCTTCCGCGCCGATGCCCAGAGCGTTGATTTTTTCAAGCATTTCCTTTTCAAGGGAAGAAAGATATTCGTCGGGGTTTTCCTTGTCCAAGTCGTTCAAAAGGGCGTGCTTGCTCATAATCGCCGCCTTTTCCATCGTGCCGCCGACGCCGACGCCCAAAATTACGGGCGGACACGGGCAACTGCCTGCGTCTTTCACCGTTTCCACAACTTTGTCGACCACGCCCTCGACGCCGTCCGCAGGAGTTAACATAAAAAGCCGCGACATATTCTCGCTGCCGAATCCTTTCATCATGCAGGAAACTTTCACTTTGTCGCCTTTCACGACGCGCGTGTGGATAATCGCGGGGGTGTTGTCGCCCGAGTTTTTGCGGGAAAGCGGATGCACGGACGATTTGCGGAAGTTTTCATACGCTTGTCTTACGCCGTCGTTTACGGCGTCTTCGACGTATTTCCCGGAAAGCGCGACGTCCTGCCCGATTTCCAGGAATACGACGGCAAGCCCCGTATCCTGACATACCGGCGAGTTTGTATCCCGCGCGATTTCGGCGTTTTCGGTCAGGACTTTCAGCGCGAAACTTTCGCGTTCGTTTGCGCCTTTTGCCGCTTTCAGACGGCAATATACCTTTTCGTCAAGGTGCGTTCCGATGTTTTCAAAAATTTCCCTGACCGCGTTTTCGATTTTTATCGTGTCGATTATCATACTTCACCTTTTTACCGATATAGTATAACATAATATCGCTTGTAAAGCAAAAAAAACCGTGATACAATATTAAACGAGGTTAATATGTCACTGAGAATAATGTCGATCGCCAGCGGCAGTCACGGGAACTGCACTTATATCTCGTCGGAAACGACGCATATCCTTGTGGACGCAGGGGTAAACTTGAAAAGAATTTCAGACGCGTTGAAGACAATCGGCGTGGGAATTACGGATTTGTCGGGCGTCGTCATAACGCATGAGCACGACGACCATATTTCGGGACTTTCCGCACTTTCAAACGCCGGCGTCAAGGTGTACGCACACGAGCGGGTTATGCCACATATCGCGCGCCGTATAGGGCCGATTCCGTTTGAAAACGTAGATTTTTTCGACGCGGGATTTGAAATCGGCGATATTGCGGTTTATCCGTTCAGAATACCGCACGACACGGTATATCCGCTTGCGTATACGTTCGTGTCCGGCGGCGCAAGGGTTTCCGTCGCAACCGACATCGGTCATATAACCGAAGGAATTTTAAGTAATTTGAAGGGTAGTCAGGTAGTATTGCTGGAAGCGAATCACGACGTGGAAATGCTGATGAAAGGCTCGTACGCGCAACGGCTCAAAACACGTATTTCGGGCGCAAACGGGCATATTTCCAACGATTGCGCCGCAAACGTCGCGACCGTCCTTGCACACAGCGGGCTGAAAACGCTGATTCTCGGGCATATGTCCGAGGAAAACAACTGCCCGGAACTTGCTTTTTCGACGGTATTGTCCGCCCTTGACGCAAACGGGTTTTCGGACAAAGTCCGCGTCGAACTTGCATATCAGAATAAATGCGGAGAACTTATCGAAGCCGATGAAAAATAAGAATTTCAAGTTTTCAAATACGGGCAACGCGTTTCTCGTTGCGTTTGCGACCTTTTACGTTCTGAGCCTTATTTACGAATTCTCTTTCCGTTTCACAAGCGGAATGAGCGGGGCGGCGGCGTGGTGTCAGTATCTTATCAACCCCGTTGCGTTCATAGGCTCAATGCTCGTTTACGCAAAGCGTAAAAACGTAGACGTCGTGTCCGCGACGAAACTCAACAAAAAAATCGGACTGAAACAAATCGGCATACTTTCGCTGTTGTCGGTATGCTGTATTATGGCGTTTTTGCCCGTGTCGAACATATTTTTGGACATACTGCAAAGAATAGGCTTTGATAACGGCGGAATTAACATTCCTGATACGACCGTATCGGCGGGTGCGTATTTTTTAGGAGTGCTGCTGCTTGCGGTGTTTCCTGCGTTTGCCGAAGAGTTTCTGATGCGCGGCGTCGTCCTGAACGCGGCGTCGAGAAAGCGCGATTACTCCTATGCGATACTTATCACCGCGGGTATGTTTTCGCTTATGCACGGCAATGCATATCAAACAGTACATCAGTTTTTATTGGGCGCGGTGCTTGCCTACGTCGTGCTTGTGTCGAAGTCGCTGTGGGCTGGGATTTTCCTGCATTTCTTCAACAACTTTTTAAGCCTGACGTTAGAGATTCCGTATCAGGCATACGAGTCGTATTTGGAACAAGTGCCCGCGTGGGCTTGGTATCTCATCTGGATTGTGGCGATACTTTTGGGCGGTACGCTCGTCGTATATCTTCTGAAAAAGTTCACGAAAGTAAGCGCGCCGAAACGCGTTGAAATTTTGCCGGATAACGCCGAAGTCATCGACGTTTACGAAAATAAGGACGGCGTTTATTCCACCGAAAAGACCTTGTCCGTAAAAGCGAAGGAAAGCAAAAACGACTTTGCGGCAGCATTTAGGGATTTGTGCGGAATTTTCAAAAAAGGCGGATTAAAGGCTGCTTATAATAAGATAAACACCATAATCCGCGATATTACGCCCGAAGACGACGAAATGACCGAGATGTCGCGCGAGGACTTTTTCCCGTCGAATATCAAACTTGTTTACGTCATTCTCGCGGTAATCTGGATTATCTCGCTGGTCAGCGGATTTTTGAATTGATGACAAAACGTTTCGCAAAAAACGGCATATACGCGTTCTCGATGCTCCTTATCGCAATCTTTCGTATTATGGTGTCTGATGGGGTTTTGTCGGGGTTTTCCGTGCTCGGTTCCGACGCCGTGTGGAGCGTCGTCGTGCAAGTCGGATTTATGGGCGCCGTGCCGTTTTTACTATACGTAATATATCTTAAATTTTCCCGGGACAAGCACGCCTTAAAAACAATCGCGGCGGAGTTCAAGTACGATTCGTTGCCCGCAAAAAAAAGTTGGGTTTATATTTTCCTGATTTCGATTTTCGCAACCTTTATGGTGACGTGTTTGTCAAACGTCTGGTACAATCTTATTTCGGTTATCGGCTACACTCCCTCGGTTTCAAAACCGCTTGTTTACGACAACATCGGTGTACTGTTTGCGGATATCGCGCTCACGGCGATTCTTCCCGCGACGTTTGAAGAGTTCACAAACCGCGGACTTTGTTACGGCGCAAACGAAAACGCGCGGTTTCCGACTTTTGCGATAATTCTTTCGGCACTGATGTTCGCGCTGATGCATACGAACGTCACGCAGGTGTTTTACACGTTCTTCTTTGGGCTTATCACGGGCGCGCTCGTTTACGTCACGAAAAGTATATATCCCGCGATGTTTTGCCATTTCGTCAACAACTTCGTTGCGGTGATGCGCGATTACGGACGGCAAACGGGAAAAGGCTTCGATTTTCTGAACAAGGCGTACGGTTTTCTGCTTGGCACGACCAAAGGCGGAATAATCGCCACGATATTGTTTGTTCTCGTTGCGTTTTTGATGTTCGTACTGTTTTTGAAGACGTCGGTTATCGAGAGCGACAAAAGGATCGAAAAAGGCAAGGAAGTCGCGTTTTGCAAGGAAAAGACCGCACGGCTTGACAACGCGCCGCTGTATTTTGCGATAACGCTTAATGCGCTTATTACGATATTTACCTTTGTATGGGGGGTTATAAGATGAAAATCAACGTCGTGTGCGTGGGCAAGATAAAAGAAAAGTATTTTACGGACGCGATAAACGAATACGCAAAAAGAATTTCAAGGTTTGCGGAGTTCAAGGTTATCGAGTGCGCGGAATTCCCCGTGAAAAACCAAAGCGCGGCGGAAGTATTGCAGTCTGTCGAAAAGGAAGGCGAGAAAATACTCGAATGTGTCAAGGGGTATGTCATATTGACAGCGATTGACGGGAAAATGCTGGATTCCGTGGAGATTTCGCGGTTAATGAGTGTTAAAATGACAGAGGGTGTTTCCGAGATAACTTTCGTCATCGGCGGCAGCAACGGCGTGAGCGACAAAGTGAAAAACCGCGCCGATTTCAAAATTTCTTTCGGGAAAGCGACTTATCCCCATCAGCTTATGCGCGTGATTTTGTCGGAGCAGATTTACCGCGCGTTTTCGATAATGAACAATCTGCCGTACCATAAATAACTTTTATTATTACTTCAAATCAGGTCAAACGAAAAAGTTTTTTCATATTATGTCGTATGATTTACGCGTACGACGATTTATTGGACGACCTTAAAACAAGAAAAAATTATTTTTCAATCGGGCAAAGCGTGTTTTCGCGCGAAATTTTCGCATTTGTTAAAGGACGGGGAAATCCGCACGCGCTCATATTCGGCGGGATTCACGCAAGAGAGTGCGTTACCGCAGACGTAGTGATGCGGCTTTACGATAATTACGACGAAAGTTTGCCGGCGATATGTTTCGTGCCGCTTGTAAACCCGGACGGCGCGATGCTTGTGAAATATTCGCTTGACGGGGCGGAGTTTTCGTCGCGCGAATTTTTGAAACGAGTGAATAATAATTCAACGGATTTTTCAAAATGGAAAGCAAACGGGCGGGCGGTTGACCTCAACGTAAACTTCGACGCGGACTTCGGAAAAGGCGAAAGCAACGTGTTTTATCCCGCGCCCGAAAACTACGTCGGTGAGCGTCCGTTTTCCGAGCCCGAAACGCTTGCAATGAAGAAATTGACTGAAAAATTCGGCTTCAAAGCGGCGATGTGTCTGCATACGAAGGGAAATCTTATCTATTATGGCTATAAAAAATTGAAATGTTATAAAAATTATGTTAAAATGATTGCAGCCGCAACCGGACTTCCCGCCGTGACAAACGACGGTAGCGCGGGTGGCTACAAGGACTGGTTTTTGAAAAACGGCTTTGGATTTTCGATAACGGCGGAACTCGGCGACGATTGTCTTTTTCACCCGATTTCGCGCGATTACACGGCGGAATTTACGAAAATCATTAATAACACGCCGAAAATACTTGCAAAAATCGGTGAAGAAATATGGATGAAAAGTTTATGCGCCGCGCAATCGAGCTCGCAAAACAGGCGGAAACTTTCGACGAAGTCCCCATCGGCGCGGTCATCGTCCTGAACGGAGAGATCGTCGCGGAAGGCAACAACAGAAAAGAACGGGACAATTCGGCAATTTCGCACGCGGAAATCGTCGCGCTTAAAAACGCCAACGAAAAACTCGGCTGGTATCTTTCGGACTGCGAAATGTACGTGACGCTCGAACCGTGCGCGATGTGTGCGGGCGCGCTTATAAACAGCAGGCTGAAAGCGGTTTACTTCGGCGCGTACGACCAAAAAGCCGGCTGCTGCGGCACCCTTTACGACCTTCCGACGGACAAGCGGTTCAATCACAGACTCCACGTCGAAGGCGGCATCTTAAAAGACGAATGCGCCGCGCTCCTTTCGGAATATTTCAGAAAAAAACGCAAAAAAGACAGCGACATACAAGGTGAAAAATGATTATTATCGGTCTTGGCAACAAAGGACTTTCCTATAAAAACACATATCACAACATGGGTTTCGACGTCGTGAGCAAACTCGCGAAAGAGCTGGGCGTCAGGTTTTCGCATACCGAGTGCAAGGCAAAAACCGCCGTTACGAACGTGAACGGGAAACGCGTCGTCCTTGCAAAACCCGAAACGTATATGAACCTTTCCGGCGAGTCGGTCAGGGAACTTATGGGGAAATATAAGGAAACGGCGGACGGCATAATCGTGATTTACGACGATATCGACATCGCAATCGGCACAATCCGCGCAAGGAACGCGGGAAGCGCGGGCACGCACAACGGAATGCGGAATATCGTGGAATGCTTGAACGGCAACACTGCGTTCAAGCGCATCCGCATCGGCACGGGATTCGACCATGGCAACGTGCCCCTTTACAACGTCGTGTTGTCGAAAGTCAAGGGCGAAAACAAAACGCTTGTCGACGCCTCGACCGACTTTGTCGCAAACGAACTTTTGTCGTTTTTGAAAGACGGCGACTTTGACAAACTTATGAGAAACGTCAACGGATTTAAGCCCGAATGACGAAAAATATAAAAACGAAATGTACGACTTTTTGAGACTCGAAAACTTAAAAGGCGACTTCAAAAACCTTCTCGACGCAGTACGGGGTGGCAAAGCCACCACGGCGTTTTCGCTTGTCCAAGGAGCAAAAAACCACGTTACAAGTGCAATTCCGGGCGTTAAACTGCTGATTGTGCCGGATAGACTTGCCGCCGAAACCGCATACACTCGTCTGAAAGCGTACGTGAACGACCGCGTCGTGTTTATCCCCGACAAGGACGACGTACTCTTGAACAGAAAAGCGGGCTCGGTCGGACTCACGGGAAGAAGAATCGAGGCGTTGACGCGCCTCATACAAAACAAAGCGGAAATCGCGGTTATCCCCGCCGAGGCGCTTTTGCAGTATTATCCCAACGTCGATGCGTTCAGGGTGGCGCACGTTACCCTTATGAAAGAAGAAGAGTACGCGCCCGAAAAAGTCGCGAACAAACTTGTGTCGATGGGTTATACCCGCGTCGAAAGTATGTCCGACCGCGGCGAGTTTTCATTGCGCGGCGACGTTCTGGACGTATATCCCCTTGCAAGCGAATACCCGATAAGGATAAGTTATTTTGACGACCTTGTCGAAAGCATAAAATTTTTCCGCCCGGAGACGATGGAAAGCGTGAAAGAAATCGGACACGTCACGCTGTCGCCGGCAACCGACGTACTCATCACCCGCGACGAAGCCGACAAAATCATCGGAAAAATCAAAAAACACCGCACGACGAACGGCGGAGCGAACGACGTAATCGACGACGTCATCGGCAGGCTCGAACTTAATCCGACCGACAGAAACCTTGTGTGGATAACGCCGTTTATCGACGAAAGAAGCGTGATTTTCGATTATCTTCCGCGCGACGCGACGATTATCGTGGACGAGCCGAAACTTTTGTACGACAAGTTGGAACTTATCGAAAAGGAACACTCGTCAAGGGTAAAAAGCCTTGTCGAAAGCGGCGAAGTACTGCCGATTCATAAGGAAGCGATTCTGACGCGCGCATACGCGCTGACGTATATAAGGGTGATGAAGCGGCTTGCGTTCCAGCAGTTGACCGCGCTCAATCCCGTGTTCGAGTCAAGCGCCGTATATACGCTCAAATCGCAGCAGCCCGCAAAGTATTATCTTGACCGCAACGTGCTTTACACCGACGTCAAAAATTTCAATGCGACGGGCTACAAAGTCATGCTTTGCTGCGGCGACGAAAACCGCGCGAAAAACGTGTCGAAATCGCTCAAAGAAAACGATATTTACGCAGAGTGCGACGAAGATTTTTCACGCAGTAAAATCATTGCGACAAAATCCCCGATACGCGTCGGATTTATATATCATCAGGCAAAACTCGTCGTCCTCGGAATGGACGAACTTTTTGGCAAAATCGGACAGAAAACAGAGTTAAGCAAACCAAAAACGGGGTTTATCCAGTTAAAAACGGGAGATTACGTTGTTCACGAGCAATACGGAATCGGCGTTTGCGAAGGTTCCGACCGCATCACCGTCAACGGGATAACGCGCGATTACGTCGTGCTTCGTTACCGCGACGGCGGCAAACTTTTCGTGCCCATCGACCAGATGGATATGCTGACGAAGTTTTCGGGCGGAGAAACGCCGAAACTCAATAAACTCGGCGGCGACGAATTCAAAAAAACCAAAGAAAAAGCGAAGGCGTCGATACGTAAACTTGCCTTCGATCTGCTGAAACTTTATCAGGAACGCGAAAAGCAAAAAGGATATAAATATTCCCCCGATACGCCGTGGCAGCGCGAATTCGAGGAAAATTTCGAATACGACCTGACCGACGACCAGGATCGCGCCGTCCGCGAAATCAAGGACGATATGGAAAAAGGGCGCGTGATGGACAGGCTTGTCTGCGGCGACGTCGGCTACGGCAAAACGGAAGTGTCGTTCCGCGCGGCGTTCAAAACGGTCATGGACAACAAGCAGGTTGCGATTCTTGCCCCGACGACAATCCTTGCAAAACAGCATTTTAACACCTTAAACGCAAGGTTGCAGGGATTCGGGATAAAGACGGTACTTTTATCAAGGCTTCAATCGGACAAGGAAATCGACCGCTCGCTCAAAGAAATCGAAGACGGCGTGGTAAGTATCGTCGTCGGCACGCACCGCATACTGTCGAAAGACGTCGCGTTTCACGATCTCGGGCTTTTAATCCTTGACGAAGAGCAGCGTTTCGGAGTGGAGCACAAGGAAAAACTGAAAACCGTGAAAAAGGACGTCAACGTTTTAACGCTTACCGCAACGCCGATCCCCAGAACTTTGAATCTTGCGCTGAGCGGAGTCCGCGACATAAGTCTTTTGGAAACCCCGCCGAAAAACCGTTTGCCCGTGCAAAACTACGTCGTCGAATACAGCGACGGGCTGTTGAAAGACGCCGTCATGCGCGAAGTGAGTCGCGGCGGACAGGTGTTTATCCTTTACAACTACGTCGAAACCATCGAGGCGTTTGCCGAAAAGGTCAGGAAACTCGTTGACGGTAAAGCAAGGGTGATGGTGGCGCACGGTCAGATGGGCGCGGGCGAACTCGACAGGCGAATGACGTCGTTTTATCAAAGGGAAGCGGACGTGCTTATCGCAACGACGATTATCGAAAACGGCATCGACCTTCCCGACGCGAACACGCTTTTCGTCATCGACGCCGACAGATTCGGGCTTTCGACTTTGTATCAGTTAAGGGGCAGAGTCGGCAGAAGCGGCGCGCTTGCCCACGCATATTTCACGACGCGGCTTAACAAAGTCCTGACCGACGACGCCGTAAAACGCCTTACCGCGCTTACCGAATACAGCGATTTCGGCAGCGGATTCAAAATATCGCTGCGCGACCTTGAAATAAGAGGCGCGGGGACTTTCCTCGGCGCGGAACAGCACGGCCATATCGAAAAGGTCGGCTATGAACTGTACAGCAAAATTCTGAAAGAAACCGTGGAAGAAATCAAAAACGGCGGCGTAAAGAAAGAAAACAACGTGCTTATCAAAATCGACGTCGACGCATACGTCCCCGAAGACTACGTGGGCGACGGCGACAAAATCAGGGTATATAAGCGCATTTCGGAAGTTACGAGCGTGAAAGAAAGGGACGAACTCATATCTGCGCTGTCCGACGTATACGGTCCTGTGTCCGCGCCGCTTAAAAACCTTATCGACATCGCACTTCTGAAAAGCCTTGCCGGCGAATACGACGTCGAAAAAATCGTCGCGACGAAAAAAGGCGCGGCATTCGTGTTCCGCGACGCGAACGTTTTCAAGGAGCAAAACCTGCTTTCCGCCGTGGCAAAACTTACCGAAGACGTCGTGCTGACGGCGACCGTACCCCCGCAACTGTTGTTCAACACAAAGGGGCTGACGGTCGAACAGGTTGTCGAAAAGATGATAAACTTTTTGCTGATCACGCAAAAATCGTGAAATTTTCCGCGTGAAAAACAAAAAAACGATAAAAAGGAAAATATATAAAAACGTTTGCCTAATTTAAGGTAATCTTATATAATATGGTGTACGGTTTTTATTATTATATATAATTCCGCAAGGAGTCTATGATGAATATTAAGAAATTCTTGGCAGTTATACTTGTGACGATTATCGCGATTACCGTGTTTGCGGGTTGCGACGTTATCACGAAGAACGAGGAGCGCGACTACAACCAATCGCTTGCCACCGTGAAATACGCAGGGCTTACGTCCACCGTCACGAAGGGCGAGTTTAACGAGTCGTTCAACTCACTTGCCTACTATTACGTTTACTATTACGGATACACCGTCGACGAAGCGGCGTCATCCATATTGGATTCGCTTGCCCAGCGCAAGCTGCTTATCCTTTACGTCCGTGACGAAATCGCAAAAAAACAGGGCGTCGCAAACACCACCGCGGTTGCCGACCTTTTGAACGCCGTTGAGAAAAACGAAGCGGTAAAGAGCGCGAACGAATCCATGGCAAAGTGGTACAAACAGGTTTTTGAGGAACTCTGGAAAGAGGCAAACTCCACCGACGACACGACAGACGATACGAAAGACGACGATAAAGTCGACGAAACCGACAAAATCGCCGCGCGTCCCACACGTCCCGACAAGGCGAAAGCGGAAGTCGATTACAATGCGGAGTTAAAGCCCGAAGACGCCGAAATCAAATTCTTTGAAAAGGCGAAAAAAGATTTGTACACCGCAAAAGAATGGGAAGAACTCAACAAGGTCGAAGGTAAGGTCGATTACGTCGACAAGGCATTGAACGAACTCAAAAAACAACTTGCAGACAACTACAAGTCCTACGATTATTACCTTAACAGCGCGTACGAAACCCAGCTTATCGCGAAATATAAGAGAGAACTCGGCAAGGATTTCAACCCCGACGACGCTGCAATTAAGAGCGAATACGAAAGATACGTTTCGCTCAACAAGGAAAAATTCAGCATCGAAACGAAAGCGAATTACAAAACCGCAATCTCGTCGTCCCTGACAAACACCGTTTATCATCCGACGTCGGAACACGGCTACGGCTACGTTTTCAACATTCTCTTTAAGTTCAGCAACGACCAGTCGACCGAACTTAAAAACTTCACGGCGGGACAACCTGACAAAACAATCGTCGAAAAGTATCGCGCACAACTTGCAAACAAAATCGAGGTTATGAAGTCGAATCCCGACTACGATCCCGACGAAGTCTGCGAAGAGTGCGAAAAAGCACAAAAAGACAACAAGGACCCCAACAAGTACTGCACGAAAGAAAAATGCAACGCCCGTCCTTACGAGGTCGATAGCGAAGGCAATATCAAGAAGTACAACGTAATGGACGTAATCAACGAACTCACGGCGAAACTCGACGCGGCAACTTCGTTTGAGGCAAAACGCGAAATCGCGACGCAGTACGTTTATATGGTAAACGACGACGCCGGTATGTATAATACGAGCAGCAATAACGCCATCACCGGTAACGGCAACGGATACCTTATCTCGCCCCACGAAGACGATAAAACTTACGTCGAAGAATTTTCGAAAAAGGGCAGAGAACTTGTAAATAACGGTCTCGGTTCGTACGGCTGGTGCGTCACCGACTACGGTATTCACTTCATGTTCGTAAGTTACATTCCTTACGACACGACCGTTTCGGACGTTAAGGACGACCTTATTCCCCTTGACTACATCGTTTACTACGGCCGCGAAGACGACGAAAACGACAAAAATAAAACGCTTCGTGACGTCATCGTCCAAGACCTTAAATCCAAAAATACCGAGGCACGTTATCAGATTGCCGCTCAGAACGCAATCGCAGCAAACAAAGAAAACTCGATTTCAAGGAATAAGAAAGTCTGGGAAAAGACAGTGAAAGAACTCAAAAAATCGCTTGGCGTAAAAGACTAAGACAAAACAATCAAAAACCTTCGGGCAGCCGAAGGTTTTTTTATCGGTTTTTTTGAAAGAAAAAACAACCGCAGGAAAATCTCAAAAATTAGTATTGTAAAACCAAGAAACTTATGATATTATATAATCAATAAAACAACTTTCGGAGTTCATTATGCAAAACGAAAACAATTTTGAAAAACACGAACAACTGAAAAAAAAGTTGAAGATCGCGGGATTTGTCCTGGTGATTGTCGGGGCGGTGCTGGCACTGGCTGCGTTTATCGACTTTTTTATAACGGTCGGTAATCCCGACAAAGGAATGCCCAAACTCTTCTTCCTGGCGTTTATAGGGCTTCCCATGCTGGGTATCGGGGCAGGGCTTCTCACCTTTGGATTCCGCCGCGAAATCGCCACGTATTCCAAAAACGAAAGTGTGCCCGTCATTAACGAGGCAAGTTCGGAAATCGCGCCGGCAATACAAAACGTCGTGAAAGCGGCAAAAACCGAAAGCGGCGTCAGGTGCGAATGCGGCGCGTTGAACGACGCTGACGCGAAGTTCTGCAAGGCGTGCGGAAAACCGCTTGCAAAAACCTGCGACAACTGCGGCGAAAATAATTCCGCCGACAGCGCATACTGCAATAACTGCGGCAACAAACTGTAATAAAAAGTAAAAAGGGGACTTGCAAAAGCAAGTCCTTTTTTTGCGCAGTGTCATATACTATTGTCGTATAAAAACGCCGTGGCAGTCGGCGTGCCGTGCAAACCCATACGCAAGATAACATCTTTGGACAAAACGGCTTATCCCTATCACGAAAGCCTTAAACGATAATAATCGACAGTTTATTTATTAAATTTACGCAATAAAGCATATTTACGGTGATATTGAAATGAAAAACGAAAACATTTTTGACATATTGTTTGATACGAAACCGAAAAAAGACGAGGAAGATTTTTTTGGCGACGACGAAGACGAAAACTGCACGGAGTGCGACGAGTACGCCGACGATTGCGAGTGCGACGAAGACTCCCTTTCCGAAAAAGACTATATATAATTATACAAAAAGGAATTGCAATAAGTAAACATTATGAAAAACAAAACGCTTGTAATAATCGATTTGCAAAACGACATCACGAAAAATTATAAGGATATCATCGGCAACGTAAACCGCGCCGCCGACGCCGCAAAGGACGGCGGAATGAATATCGTTTATATCAAACACAACAACTTGTCCGAAGGAACAAGGACGTTCAAAGCGGGCACGAAAGGCGAAAATTTCGTGTCGGAACTTCACGTGCTTTCGGATAACGTGTTCACGAAAACCAAGGGTAATGCGCTTACCAGCGACGAATTCACAAAATACATTGCCGAAAATGCGAAAAACGAATTTTTCGTTTGCGGGGCGGATGCGACCGCTTGTGTGAAATCGACCGTATTCAATATGAAAAAATGCGGATACGACGTAGTTGTGCTTTCCGACTGCGTGACAAGTTACGACAAGAAAAAAATACCCGAAATGCTTGAATATTACGAAAGCAAGGGCTGTGCGCTTATGCCCGTCGCCGAGTTTTTGAAAACTTTGAAAAAATGATTTTCGGAATATACCAACATCGTAATCCAAAAACAAAACAACCGCGGTTGCGGCTGTTTTTTGGTGTACCCGGGGGGCGGAAGGAGCAAAGTGACGAAATCCATTCCCGCAAACGTCGTGGCAGTCGGCGCGCCGTGCAAACCCATACGTGAAGTAACCCCTGCGGACAGAACGACTTATCCTTATCACGAAAGCCTTAAACGATAACAATCTGCTGTTTATCGGTCAAAAACACTCGGTAAAACATATTATTGCAAAAAACATGACAAAAAACAAAAACAACAAAGACAGCCTGCGGGCTGTCTTTTTTATGCAAGAAAACAAGTTGTTTTTAACGAGGTTTCGAATTACTGTTCCTGCGTTTCCTGCCTAAGCAGAGTTGCGTAGCGCAGCATATGTTTGCGAGAGGACACGCCGAGTTTTTCCAAAATGTTATGGTTGTGGAATTTAAGCGTGCTTTCGCGGATATTAAGGACGTCGGCGATTTCGTTTGCGGACTTGCCGTCAATATACAAGTCGAAAATCGTTCTTTCCGTTTTCGTGAGTTCTTTCAGCCCGGCTTTGAACGCCTCGTAGTTGTCCGGATCGATTTCGTTTTTGCGGGAATACGCAAGCCTTTCGATTTCGGCTTGTCGCTTGCCGATTTCGGCGGTCTGGTTTTCGGTGACGCTTGCAAGTTCCTCGTTTTGGCGTTTCAGCTTATCCGTTTCGAGATCGCGCAGTTTATCCTGTTCGGCAAGGTACACGAACAAGTCGTCGATTTCGATAATGTCGGAGTTGTTTTCGGCGTGCTCCTGCTTGCGGATTTGTTCCAGATTTTTTATCACCGGCGCGACGAATTTTCGTGAGAAGACAACCGAAAGCACGACGGCGGCGAACACCAACAAGAAGCATACCAAAACGATTCTCGTTGCGTTGACCGCAATGGTTTTGTCAAAGCCGCTTTTCGGCTGCATTACCACAAGGGAGTATGCCGTATCGCATATCGAAATCGTTTTCGTGACGGCGACGAAATTGTTTTCGCCGCTAAGTTCGGTAAGGTTGTTTTTAATTATTTTCGGGGAAAGAGTGCCGCTCGGTTTCAGGGAATAGCCGCCGAGAACGCCCGTCCAAAAGATATTTTCGCAGTCGATTTTGCTGTCTTTTGAAGTTTTTGAAAAAGTGCAGGTCAGTTGATCCAACCTTGTCGGCTGGGCGAAGTAGTCCTTGAAGTAGGTGTTGGAGATTTCAAAGCCGCAGATACCGTAAAACGTGTTGTCCGCGCCGAAAATCGGGGTGATATACGCCATCGCATTGTCGCTTGTGCCGTCAAGCGCATAAACGTCGGACAGCAGCGGGCGTTTATCTTTTACGGATTTGCCGAAGATGTTTTTTATTTCCGCCACCGATTCGGAATTAAATTCCAACCGCCATTTACGATGCGGCATTATGCCGTTTTGCCTGCCGAGATCCGAGTTTCCTCTGTACATAAGCAACGTTTCGTCCGTGCGGTCGAGGGTACTGCGCTGGAAATACAGCCCGGTTCTGGATTTGTCGGCGTTTGCCGCGCCGGAGTTTACGGTTGCGTCCATCATAATAAACGCGCCCGAGGCGTCGGCTTTCAGCAGTTCTTCTCTGAGTTTCGGCAAAAGGGCTTTCTGCACGCCTTCGGTATGCGCCCGTGAGTTGTTCAGATTGTCGAAAGCAATCCCGTTTTCGGACAGATACGCGTCGATTATCGCCGAAGAGTCGGCGGCAAGCATTTCGCCCATCATCGAGAGATCGTCAAAGTATTTTTCGATTTGTCTTGTATAAAACTCGTTTTGGAAAGTGAGATTGTCGGAATATTTTTCGGTCGTCGTCGAGAACTGCCCGGCGAAAAACAATCCGCAACTTACAAACACGCCGACGACAAGAACCAGCGCGAGCATATACAACAAAAGCTTGCGCCACATTGATTTTTTTCTGTTTTTGAAATCGGCGATTCTTAACATATTTCGGGATTTATCGCCGCGTTCAGGCGACGTTATAAAGCGCGGCTTTCATTTCCGCGACGATTTGTTCCGTGGTGCCGCCCGCCGTGTATAGCGCGTCAAGGTTTTTCTGAATTTTGCGGATTTGGTTGTACAGCGTGCTTACTTTGGAATAATAGCCGTCGAAATTCGGTTCTCTCACGAAAGTGCAGGTCGCGACGGTTTTCGTCAGTGCGGCGTAAAGGTTTTTGTAGGCGTCCGACTTAAAGGAGTTTTCGCCGATTTTCGCAAAAGCCCCCGTTCTTACGGGCATATATCCGGTTGACAGGACGAAGTCCACGTTGCGCTGTTCCTCGGTGAACCACCGCGCGAATACGGTTGCCGCCTCGGCTTTCTTGTCGGTCGTTTTATAGGCGCAAAGCCCGACGCCCGCCTGCGTTGCGACTTTCTGTTTTCCCGTCTGTTGGGGCAGGGGTAAAACTTGCAACTTCATATCTTCCGACGTATTGTTGGGGTACGTGATTTTGTCGTTGGCGTAAAGCACGGAAGCCGAAGAGCCGATGCCGGCGCACGTTTGCGCGGTCATAATCTGCGTGTTGTAGTACATATCGGACACGACGACGTGACCTTTGGCAATCGACGTCGCGAACGCCTCGTAGGCTTTTATAAACGACGGGTTGTTTTCGTCGTACCAGCCGTCCTTATAAGAAACGCCTTCGCCGTCGGATATTGCACAAAGTTCAGCAAGTCTTATGAGATAATCGATGGCGCAGAAGGGTTTTCCGCCCGACCACTCGTAATATTTTTCGGCGACGGTGAAGAAGCCGTCCCACGTTTCAAGGTCGGACAGGGAAACGTTTTTTTCGGCGGCGAATCTTTCAAAAACTCCGCCCGCGACGAACAGCATATAAGTCGATTTGGAAACGGGGAAAACCGAAAGGCGGTCGCCCACCATGCCGTCGCTCAGAAAATCGGGGACGAAGGCGTCCAGTTCGGTCGGCGTGAAATAATCTTTCCAGTTCAGAAGGTTGTCCGCCCCAAGACTTTGCGCGTCGCCCGAGTGGCAGAAGAACAAATCGGGCATATCCTTGGAGCCCGCTTTCCCCGCCTGCGCGTCTTTGAGTTTCTTTCCGATCTGGGCGGCGTTGGACATCAGTGTAACGTCAATGACGATTCCTTTTTCCTTGCCGACGGTCGCGTTGAATTTCTCCACAAAGTCGTTCATCGGGGAGTTGGCTTGCTCGCCGTAAACGTGCCACATCGTAAGAGTCGTGGGTTTTTTGGGATCGAGCAAGGATTTATTTTTGTTGCAAGCAACAAAAGTAAACGGAATTGCAAGAAGCGCCGTGGCGGCGATCAACAAAGTGAGTATTCTTTTGGCATTACGTTTCATAGTGTTTTTCCGTTATTATCAGTCGGGGGAAATTGCCCCGATTTTTCAAAAAAATCCGATAATTTTTGGGTTTTTCCCCACCTTTTGGCGGGTTGGGTGGGGGAAAAGCCGTCCTGATTTTGATATACTGTCTATACACTCGAAGGTGAATATCTGTATTATAGCATAACATGCGCGCGCAAGTCAATCCGCCTTTGAGACAATAAAACGCGAAATTTGCGGAATTCACAACGGTTTTAAGTCGCGATTTCGGCGATTTGGAATAAATCACTTAAATCAAAAAGGAGCAAGACTATGAAAAGAAAATCAATCATTGCAGTGCTGGCGTTGGTATTAGTGTTGGCGTTGTCGTTGTCGATATTCTCGGCATGCAACAAGAA